>Ga0208243_1000046_pt1 | contig 151713 bp, 151 predicted proteins | sample Subbio2Aug_QV12A_FD_184826 | JGI IMG/M metagenome (GOLD analysis project Ga0208243, IMG submission 184826) | Serpentinite rock and fluid subsurface biosphere microbial communities from McLaughlin Reserve, California, USA - CR12Aug_QV12A (SPAdes) | ecosystem: Environmental > Terrestrial > Deep... | reverse complement strand
CCTGCGCGCCATGCTGCGCGCACCGCGGCGTTGAAGGCCCTTGCGGTGGTGTTTTTGTCGGGGGATTGTCCGACCCCGCCGTGACGTCATGTCAGCCGAGGAGGGGGGCGACGCCGCTACAATCGCCCGGGTTGAAATTCCCGGGGTATGTTCCCCTGCGAGGGGCGGCATCTGCCGGCCCGACGTGATCCGGTGATGGGTGTGTCTCAAGCCAGCAGCGTTTTTCGTTTCGCAACCCGCTCCGATGCCGGCATCGAGTGGTCGTTGCGCAAGAACTGTTCGGTGACGCCCGCCCAGCTCGGTGCCCTGTACGCATCGCTGTGTGTGGTGTCGCTGGGGGTGGCCGGCTTCTTCTGGAGCCAGGGAGCCACGCTGGTCCTGCCTTTTGCAGCACTGGAACTGGCAGCGGTTGCGCTGGCTTTCCTGCTCTGGGCACGGCACGCCACCGACAGCGAGCGCATCTGCCTGACCGAAGGCTGCCTGGTGGTGGAGCTGGAGTCGGGCGGGAAGCTGGAGCGTTGTGAATTTCCCCGGAGCTGGGTGCGGGTCGATCCGCTGCCGGGCTCCGGACAGTTGATCGAGGTGCGCGGTGCAGGTCGATCGGTCCGTGTGGGCCGTTTCCTGCGGGCGGATCTCAGGCCGGCGCTGGCACGGGAAATCCGTCTGGCGCTCCGGGGTGCCCAGGCACCGGGGGGATGAGTGGAAGGTGGAGCGCAAGCGCCACCGGCCCGAAGTTTGTTCTAATCGGTATTGATATAAATCACTACTTATATTTGAGGCGCAAAAAGTGAGTACGACGAAGAAAACCGTGCAGTCCCTGCGGACCCGATGGCATTCGCTGCGCGATGCCGCCACCCTGCTGGCCCTGGGTGCGGGTGCCTGGACGTCGGCCCTGGCCCAGAAGGTCAACGACCTGCCCGGCGGCCCAGCCGTCAACCAGCTCAACTTTGCGCCCCCGGTGACCAAGATCGCCGAAGAGCAGCACTGGCTGCACTGGTTCATGATGGCCATCTGCGCCGTGATCTTCGTGATCGTCTTCGGCGTCATGTTCTATTCCATCCTCAAGCACCGCAAGTCGGTCGGCCACAAGTCGCAGGAACTGGCCGAGCCGATCTGGGTGGAACTGGGCTGGACCATCGTCCCGCTGCTGATCGTCATCGGCATGGCGCTGCCGGCCACCAAGGTGCTGGTGGCCCAGAAGGACACCACCAACGCCGACCTGACCATCAAGGCCACCGGCATGCAGTGGAAGTGGGGCTACGACTACATCAAGGGTGAAGGCGAAGGCATCGGCTTCCTGTCCACCCTGGACAACAGCCACCGCGTCATGTCCGACAGCGGCCAGCCGGCCCCGACCGACGACTACCTGCTGAAGGTGGACAACCCGATGGTGGTGCCGGTGGGCAAGAAGGTCCGCATCATCACCACCGCCAACGACGTTATCCACGCCTGGATGGTGCCGGCCTTCGGCGTCAAGCAGGACGCCATCCCCGGCTTCGTGCGCGACACCTGGTTCCGCGCCGAAAAGACCGGCGACTTCTACGGCCAGTGCGCCGAGCTGTGCGGCAAGGAACACGCCTACATGCCGATCCACGTCAAGGTGGTGACCGCCGAGGAATACACCGCCTGGGTGGAGGGGCAGAAGAAGGCCATGGCCGCCAAGGCCGACGACCCGTCCAAGGTCTGGGCCCTGACCGATCTGGTCAAGCGTGGCGAGTCGGTCTATGCCGCCAACTGTGCCGCCTGCCACCAAGCCAGCGGCAAGGGCGCCGGCCCGATCAAGGCCCTCGACGGCTCGGCCCTGGTGGTCGATGCCGACAAGGGCAAGATCATCAACGTGCTCCTGAACGGTCAGAACAATGGCGCGATGCCGGCCTGGAAGCAGCTGTCCGACACCGAGCTGGCCGCCGTGATGACCTTCACCAAGAACAGCTGGTCCAACAAGACCGATCAGATCATCCAGCCCGCCGAAGTGCAGGCTGCCCGGAAGTGATCCGGCACCGTTTTGACGATTGAGACCCCCCTGAGGAAACGACCATGAGTGCAGTTCTCGACCACCACGACGCGCACGGACACGATCACGACCACCACGCCCCCACGGGCTGGCGTCGTTGGGTGTTCGCCACCAACCACAAGGACATCGGTACCCTGTACCTGCTGTTCTCCTTCGTCATGCTCATGATCGGCGGCGTGCTGGCCCTGGGCATCCGTGCCGAGCTGTTCCAGCCCGGCCTGCAGCTGGTGAACCCGCAGCTGTTCAACCAGCTGACCACCATGCACGGCCTGATCATGGTGTTCGGCGCGATCATGCCGGCCTTCGTGGGCTTCGCGAACTGGATGATTCCGCTGCAGATCGGCGCATCCGACATGGCCTTCGCCCGGATGAACAACTTCAGCTTCTGGCTGATGATCCCGGCGGCGCTGATCCTGGCGGGCTCCTTCTTCATGCCCGGTGGCGCGCCTGCTGCCGGCTGGACGCTGTACGCACCGCTGACCCTGCAGATGGGTCCCTCGATGGACGCCGCGATCTTCGCGATGCACATCCTGGGTGCCTCGTCCATCATGGGCTCGATCAACATCATCGTGACCATCCTCAACATGCGCGCCCCCGGCATGACGCTGATGAAGATGCCGATGTTCTGCTGGACCTGGCTGATCACCGCCTACCTGCTGATCGCCGTCATGCCCGTGCTGGCCGGTGCCATCACCATGACGCTGACCGACCGCCACTTCGGCACCAGCTTCTTCAACCCCGCCGGCGGCGGTGACCCGGTGATGTACCAGCACATCTTCTGGTTCTTCGGCCACCCCGAGGTCTACATCATGATCCTGCCGGCCTTCGGCATCGTGAGCCAGGTGGTGCCCGCGTTCTCGCGCAAAAAGCTGTTCGGCTATGCCTCCATGGTGTACGCCACCGGCTCCATCGCCATCCTGTCGTTCGTCGTGTGGGCCCACCACATGTTCACCACCGGCATGCCGGTGACCGGCCAGCTGTTCTTCATGTACAGCACCATGCTGATCGCCGTGCCCACGGGCGTGAAGATCTTCAACTGGATCGCCACCATGTGGAAGGGCTCGATGACCTTCGAGACCCCGATGCTGTGGGCCGTCGGCTTCATCTTCGTGTTCACCATGGGTGGCTTCACCGGCCTGATCCTGTCGGTGGCCCCGATCGACATCCAGATGCAGGACACCTATTACGTGGTGGCCCACTTCCACTACGTGCTGGTGGCCGGTTCGCTGTTCGCCATGTTCTCCGGCATCTACTACTGGCTGCCCAAGTGGACCGGCGTGATGTACAGCGAGACCCGCGGCAAGATCCACTTCTGGTGGTCGATGATCTCCTTCAACGTCACCTTCTTCCCGATGCACTTCCTGGGTCTGGCCGGCATGCCCCGCCGCTATGCCGACTACCCGATGCAGTTCGCCGACTTCAACATGATCGCCTCGGTCGGTGCCTTCTTCTTCGGCTTCGCCCAGGTGTACTTCTTCGTTGCCGTGATCCTGCCTGCCATGATGGGCAAGGGCCAGCCGGCACCGCAGAAGCCTTGGGAAGGCGCAGAAGGTCTGGAGTGGGAAGTGCCGTCGCCGGCCCCGTTCCACACCTTCGAGAACCCGCCCAAGCTGGACGCCACCGCCACCAAGGTGATCGGCTGATCCGTCCCTCGACCTGACGACCATGACGACCGACCAGAAAAAAGAGAACCGCCGCCTGGGCCTGATCCTGGCCTCGGTGGCCGCGGTCTTCTTCCTCGGCTTCGTGGCCAAGTTCGTGCTGCTGGGGCGCTGAGCCCCCCAACCGGAATCCTGCCGTGGGACTGCGACGCGAGAACCTGAAGATCGTCGGCAAGCTCAGCGTGATCGCGCTGGGCATGTTTGCCTTCGGCTATGCACTGGTGCCGATCTACCGGCACATCTGTGAAGCGTTGGGCATCAATGTGCTGGCGGTGGCCGAGCGCCGCGTGCCGGGCGCCGCACCTTCGCTGCCGGCCAACACCCAGGTCGACCGGACCCGCACCATCACGGTCGAGTTCGACACCAACGTGCGCGGTCCCTGGGACTTCAAGCCCGCGGTCCGTTCGATGCAGGTGCACCCGGGCGAGCTGACCACGGTGGTGTACGAATTCCAGAACATCCAGAACCGGACCATGGCGGCGCAGGCCATCCCGAGTTATGCGCCGCGCCAGGCCGGCAACCACTTCAACAAGCTGGAGTGTTTCTGCTTCACGCAGTACACCCTGGCCCCTGGCGAGAAGAAGGAATGGCCGGTGGCGTTCGTCATCGACCCGCGGCTGCCCAAGGATGTGACCACCATCACCCTGTCCTACACCTTCTTCGAGGTGGGCGGCAAGGTGCCGGCTGCACCTTCGAGCCAGATTTCGCTGTCACCCGCACTTCCCGTGCCGGTGGCGGTGCCTGTCGCCACAGCCGTCAAGGGGGCTGTGTGAACATGCCCGCCCAGCAGCGTCCCGGCAGCCTGTTCGGCACGGTCAAGGCCGTGCTGTGGGGCTTCCTGGGCGTGCGCCGGCGGGCCGATTTTCAGGAAGATGTGGCCCGCCTCAACCCGCTGCACCTGATGGCAGTGGGCGTGGTGATGGCCTTCCTCTTCGTGCTGGGGCTGATCCTGCTGGTGAACTGGGTTGCCGGTTGACCGGCCGCCAGACACCGCCACAGCTTCGACATCCGACCATAACAACCGATCCGCAAGACTTACAGGAGTGAGCATGTCAGCAGCAACCCACGGTTCGACGCCGTACTACTTTGTCCCCGGGCCCTCGCGGCATCCGGTGATGTCGTCCATCGGCCTCTTCTTCGTGATCCTGGGTGCCGGTCAGTGGGTGAACGGCGTCCAGTGGGGCGCCTATTCGCTGGCCTTCGGTCTGGCCTTCTGGCTGATCGTGCTGTTCCAGTGGTTCCGCGATTCGGTGCACGAGAGCGAAGCCGGCCTGTACGGTCGCAAGATCGATCTCTCCTACCGCTGGAGCATGAGCTGGTTCATCTTCTCGGAGGTGATGTTCTTCGGCGCCTTCTTCACCGCTCTGTGGTGGGCCCGCAGCCATTCGGTGCCGGCCCTGGGCGGCATCGAGAATGCGCTGATCTGGCCGGACTTCTCGGCCGTCTGGCCCAGCGTGCAGGCCGGTGCCACCGCTTCGCCGGCCGGCATCGTCGAGCCCTTCCAGACCATGGGTCCGTTCTGGCTGCCGACCATCAACACGGCCCTGCTGCTGACCTCCGGCGTCACCTTGACCATTGCCCACCATGCCCTGCAGGCCGGCAACCGTGGCAAGACCATCGCCTTCATGTGGATGACCGTGCTGCTGGGCGTGATCTTCCTGATCGTGCAGGGCTACGAGTACTACCACGCCTACACCGACCTGAACCTCAAGCTGAGCTCGGGCATCTTCGGTTCGACCTTCTTCATGCTCACCGGCTTCCACGGTTTCCACGTGTTTGTCGGCATGCTGATGCTGCTGTTCATCACCCTGCGCCTCCAGAAAGGCCACTTCACCAAAGAGCGTCACTTCGGTTTCGAAGGCGCCGCCTGGTACTGGCACTTTGTGGACGTGGTCTGGCTCGGCCTGTACGTGGTCGTCTACTGGATGTGACGGTGTTGCGCGCCCAGGCGCGCAGCCCGGGCATATTCCGCGCCCCATGAAAAAAAGCGCCGCGAGGCGCTTTTTTGTCGTCCGGGGCACCGGCGCCGGTCAGCGTCCCATGGGAACCCCGGTCGGTTGAATCCATCCCATCCGCCAGCTCACCAGCACCACGATGAACAGCAGAATCGAGAACCCGACGCGAAACGCGAGTGCGCGTGCCATGTGGTTGGTGGCGGGCGGGGGCGCATCGGCATCCTGTTCGGCGCCGTCGGCCCGGCCGCCCCGCATCATGAAGAACAGCGCCGCTCCCAACGAACCGATGATGGCCACGAAGGCCGTGATGACCAGATATTTCATGCGCTGGATTATCGGCGCCCCCCATCGGCCGACTGCAGGGGTGGGAGATGGCTGAGCCCGGGCGGTCGCAGACCCGTTTCTGGATCGTCACCGCCGTGGCGCTGGTGGCCATTGTGGTCACCGCCTCGCTGGGCCGGTGGCAGCTGAACCGCGCCGATCAGAAGCTGGCGCTGCAGGCCAGCATGGGCGAGCGTTCCGTGTTGCCGGCGCTGGACAACGCTGGCCTGCTGTCGGCGGTGTCGGGCCAGGATGTGTCGGGGGCGGCGTCGGTCCACCACCGGGCGGTGGTGCTCACCGGTCAATGGGTGCCGCAAGCCCAGGTGTTCCTGGACAACCGCCAGATGGATGGCCGGGTCGGCTTCTTTCATGTGATGCCCCTGCGACTGGACGGCAGCGAGCGTGTCGTTCTGGTGCAGCGGGGCTGGGCGCCGCGCGATTTTCAGGACCGCACCCGCGTGCCCGATGTTCTGACCCCGCAGGGCCCCGTCCGCATCGAAGGGCGGCTGGCCCCGCCGCCGGCCCAGCTTTACCAGCTGGGCGAGGCGGCCCCGGGTGTGATCCGGCAAAATATCGACCTCCCCGAACTGGCTCTGGAGACCGGGTTGAGCCTGCTGCCGCTCTCGGTCCAGCAGACCGGCGAGGCCGACGACGGCTTGCTGCGCCAATGGCCGGCCCCTGCGGTCGACGTGTCTCGCCATCACGGATACGCCTTCCAGTGGTTTGCGCTCAGCACGCTGCTGGTTCTGCTCTACCTCTGGTTCCAGATCATCCTTCCCCGCCGAAAGCGCATTCCCCATGGCCCAGACGCCCGATGAACCCCTGACCATGACCGTGCACAGCCTGCCCACGCCCGATCAGGCCGGCGCGACCTCGGTGGCCGCAACCCGGCGTGGCCGCTGGAAGATGATCGCGCTGCTGCTGGTGTGCGCCTCGCCAGTGATCGCGTCCTACTTCACCTACTACGTGATCCGGCCGGAGGGCCGGCGCAACTACGGCGAGCTGATCCAGCCGCAACGCGCGCTGCCGGCCTGGCAAGGCATCGATGCCCAGGGTCAACCGGTGCCCCTGAGCTCGCTCAAGGACCAGTGGCTGCTGATCAGCGTGGCCGACACCGCCTGCAACGAGGCGTGCCAGAACCACCTGCTGCTTCAGCGCCAGCTGCGCGAAACCCTGGGCCGCGAGAAAGACCGGCTGGACTGGGTCTGGCTGCGCACCGGCGACGCACCGCTGGAGCCCGCGCTGCAGCAGGCCACGGCGGCGGCCACCGTGCTTCAGGTCCCGGCCGACGAACTGGCGCGCTGGCTGGAGCCGGCGCCGGGCAGGCGCATCGAGGACCATCTGTACGTGGTCGACCCCATCGGCAACTGGATGATGCGGTTCCCCGCCGACATCGATCCGAAGCAGGCCAAGCGGGACCTCGACCGCCTGCTGCGGGCTTCCTCGTTCTGGGACCGCCCGGGCCGGGAGCACTGACATGGAACAGCCCCTCTACGACCTCGCGCCCATCGCCCGGCTCATGCTGCTGGGCGTGGTGCTGGCCATCGGCCCGCTGGCCTGGGTGTGGCTGCGCAACCGCCATGCCGAACCGGCGCAGCGCCTGCGTACCCTGACGCTGGTCACCCTTTTCCTGACCTTCGATCTGGTGCTTTTCGGCGCCTTCACCCGCCTGACCGACTCCGGCCTGGGCTGCCCCGACTGGCCGGGCTGTTACGGCGCGGCCAGCCCGATCGGCGCACATGCCGACATCTCGGCTGCCCAGCAGGCCATGCCGACCGGCCCGGTGACCTTCTCCAAGGCCTGGATCGAGATGATCCACCGTTACCTGGCCACCGCCGTCGGGGTGCTGATCATCGTGCTGGCCGTGGGCAGCTGGATGCAGCGGCGCCGGCTCGCCGTGCACTGGGTGTGGCCGGCCTTCACCCTGTTCTGGGTCTGCCTGCAGGGTGCTTTCGGCGCCCTCACGGTGACCATGAAGCTGTTCCCTGCCATTGTCACGCTGCACCTGCTGGGCGGGCTGGTGCTGCTGGCGCTGCTGCGGGCACAGTCGGTGGCCTACGCGCTGGCCGACCCCGCGTCGCACGGGCCGGTGGAGCTCTCGCCCCGCCTGCGCTTCGGCATGATCGCGGCCTTCGCGCTGTTGTGGCTGCAGATCGCCCTGGGCGGCTGGGTCAGCACCAACTACGCGGTGCTGGCCTGCAACGAATTCCCCACCTGTCAGGGCAGCTGGTGGCCCACCATGGACTTCCGCGAAGGCTTCACGCTGTGGCGGGAACTGGGCACCGACCGCGATGGCGACACCATCACCTTCGCGGCGCTGACCGCCATCCACTATGTCCACCGGCTCAGCGCCTGGGTCGTGTTTGCCGGCCTGCTGGCCGTGGCCTGGCGCCTGTGGCGGGTGCCCGGCCTGCAGGGTTTTGCCCGTGGCGTGGTCACCCTGTGTGCCCTGCAATTCATCACCGGCCTGACCAATGTGGTGCTGGACTGGCCGCTGCTGGCTGCGGTCAGCCACACCGGTGGCGCAGCCGCGCTCGTGGTGCTGTTCACCGGTGCCCTGGCCCAGACCCGTTCCTTGCCCGCGGTGGTCGCGGCGCCCATGCACCTGTCCCGATCCGTCCGATGAGTTCCGCCTCCCATCCCGCCGCCGTGGCCCTGCCGTCGACCTGGCGGCAGTTTTATGCCCTGACCAAGCCCCGCGTGGTGCAGCTCATCGTGTTCTGTGCCTTGATCGGCATGGTCCTGGCCGTGCCGGGCGTGCCCAGCTGGGCGCAGGTGCAGCTGGCCGCCGTGGCCTGTCTGGGCATCTGGCTGGTGGCCGGGGCCGCCGCTGCCTTCAACTGCGTGGTCGAACAGCACATCGACGCCCGCATGAAGCGCACGGCCTGGCGACCCACCGCCAAAGGCGAACTCACCAATGTCCAGACGCTCAGCTTTTCGGCTGCGCTGTGCGGGGCCGGATCGGCGCTGCTGTACTGGGCGGTCAACCCGCTGACCATGTGGCTGACCTTTGCCACCTTCGTGGGCTATGCGGTGATCTACACCGTGGTGCTCAAGCCGCTGACCCCGCAGAACATCGTGATTGGCGGGGCCTCGGGCGCCATGCCGCCGGTGCTGGGCTGGACCGCCATGACCAACGTGGTGGCTCCCGAGTCGCTCATCCTGTTCCTGATCATCTTCCTCTGGACGCCGCCGCATTTCTGGGCACTGGCCCTGTACCGGGTGGAGGACTACCGCCGCTCCGGTCTGCCCATGCTGCCGGTCACCCACGGCTCGGACTTCACCCGGCTGCAGATCCTGCTCTACACCTTCGTGCTGTTTGCGGCCTGCCTCATGCCTTTCATGATGCGCATGAGCGGCTGGTTCTATCTGGTGGCAGCCGTGGTGCTGAACGCGGGTTTCTGTGCCTACGCCTGGAAGCTGTGGCGCGACTATTCCGACGCCCTGGCCCGCAAGACCTTCCGCTTCTCGCTGATCCACCTGTCGCTGCTGTTCGCGGCCTTGCTGATCGACCACTATCTGCCCCGAGGACTGACATGAACCCACACGCCCGCCCAGTCGGCAGCCGCCGCCGGACCCTGCTGGCTGCTGCCCTTGCCACCGGCCTGCTGGCCGCCTGTTCGGAGCAGCAGGGGGCCGCAGCCCCGTTCGCCGGCATCGACATCACCGGCGCCGACTACGCCACCGGGTTCAGCCTGAACGACCACAACGGACAGCCGCGCACCCTGGCCGACTTCAAGGGCAAGGTGGTGCTGGTGTTCTTCGGCTTCACCCAGTGCCCCGATGTCTGCCCGACCACCCTGAGCGAGATCGCCCAGCTCAAGCAGGCGCTGGGTCCGGATGGTGAGCGGGTGCAGGGCATCTTCATCAGCGTGGACCCGGAGCGCGACACGCCGGCCATCATGAAGGAGTACATGGCCAATTTCGATCCGACCTTCCTGGCCCTGAACGCGCCGCTGGACCAGCTGCCGGACGTGGCGAAGAGCTTCAAGATCTACTACAAGAAGGTCGAGGGCAAGACCCCCACCAGCTACACCATGGACCACTCGGCCGGCACCTACGTGTACGACCCGCAGGGCCGCATCCGCCTGTACCACCGCTACGGCAGCGGTGTGCAGGGGCTCATTGCCGACGTGAAGCAGCTGCTCGCTGCCGGTTGATCGGGGGTGGCCGGATCAGGCCGCCGGATCAGGCCGCCTTGTCGGCCGCGCTGGTGAACGAGTCGGCGTAGAACAGGTCTTCGGACAGGCCGGCGGCCACGTAGTCGCGCCGGGCCGACTCCACCACGATCGGGGCTCCGCAGGCATAGACCTCGAAGCCGGAGAGGTCCGGCTGGTCTTCCAGCACCGCCCGGTGGACGAAGCCGGTGCGGCCGGTCCACTGGTCTTCCGGCAACGCGTCGGACACCACCGGCACATAGCGCAGGTTCGGCAGGGCCGCCAGCTGCTCCTCGATCCAGGCCTGCTGGTACAGGTCGGTCGGGCGGCGGCCGCCCCAGTACAGCGTGGCGGGCCGCTGGATGCCCTTGAAGCGCATGTGTTCGATGATGGCCTTGATCGGTGCAAAGCCGGTGCCCGATGCCAGCAGCACCATGGGCCGCTCGCTTTCCTCACGCAGGAAGAAGCTGCCGAAGGGACCCTCGATGCGCAGGATCTCCTTCTCCTTCATGTTGCCGAACACATGGTCGGTGAACTTGCCGCCCGGCATGTGGCGCAGGTGCAGTTCCAGCACCGGCGCTTCGGCCTGGGTGTGGGGTGCGTTGGCCATCGAGTAGCTGCGGCGATCGCCATCGCGCAGGATGAACTCCACATACTGGCCGGCGCGGTACTGGAAGGTGTCGCTGGCCGGCAGCTGCAGCTTGAGCACGATCACGTCGTGCGAAGCGCGCTCCAGGCTGCTCACCCGGGCCGGCATCTTCTTGACCGGGAAGGCGCCCAGCTCGGTCACCTGACGCGACTCGATCACCACATCGCCCTGCGCCACGCCGCAGCAGGTCAGGACGAAGCCGGCGGCCTCCTCGTCGGCCGACAGGGCCTTGCTCTGGTGCGGGCCGTGCACCACGCTGCCCTCGAGCAGGCGGCATTTGCAGGAGCCGCAGGCACCATCCTTGCAGCCATAGGGCAGGCCGATGCCCTGGCGGATGCCGGCGGCCAGCAGGGTCTCCTGATCCATGGCGTTGAACTGACGCCCGCTGGGCTGCACGGTGACGGTGAATGTCATACTGACGGTCCTTCGAAAAACAACCGCGCATTGTCGCAAATCCGGAATTCGCATGAGTCTGTACGGCGCATTGCCGGCCCGTTTCCGGCGCCAGCGCATCCTCATCGTCGGCTGTGGCGACGTGGGTCAGCGGGTGGCCCGCGAACTGCAGGGCAGGCCGATCCGGTTGCTGGCCCTCACCTCCAGCCCGCAACGCGTCGACGAACTCCGGCGCCAGGGTCTCACGCCGCTGGTGGGCAACCTGGACGACCGCCGAAGCCTCGGCCGGCTGGCGGGCCTGGCGACCCGGGTGCTGCACCTGGCACCGCCCCCGGGCGACGCCGGCGACTGGCGCCGTGACCCGCGCACCCGCGAGCTGGTGCGGGCGCTGATGCAGCGCAGTGCGCCCCAGGCGCTGGTCTACGGATCGACCACCGGCGTCTATGGCGACCGGCAGGGTCGCTGGACTTCCGAGAGCACCCCCTGTTCGCCCCTGACCCCGCGCGCCTGGCGCCGGGTCGACGCCGAGGCATCGGTCCACGGTTACGGCCGCATGACCGGGGCCCGCACCACGGTGCTGCGCATCCCGGGCATCTACGCGCCCGACCGCGAAGGCGGTACCCCCCGGGAGCGGCTGCTGCGCGGTACGCCGGTGCTGCGGCGCGAGGACGATGTCCACACCAACCACATCCACGCCGACGATCTGGCCGTGGCCTGCCTGCTGGCGCTGTGGCGTGGGCGGCCCCAGCGCAACATCAATGTGGTCGACGACTCGGACCTCATGATGGGCGACTATTTCGATCTGGCCGCCGACCTCTACGGGTTGAACCGCCCGCCCAGGGTGGCCAGGGATGCAGCCCGCGAGCAGTTGCCGCTGATGCTGCTGAGCTTCATGAGCGAGTCGCGCCGGCTGCGCAACGACCGCATGCGCAAAGAGCTGCGGCTGCGGCTGCGTTACCCGACGGTCCGCGAGGGACTGGCGTCGGGTCGCGCTCAGATGTGATCGCTGAGCTTGTGCACCACCCGACCGATCAGGGTGGCACGGTCGTCGAACGTCTTGCGCGGGAAACGGGCCTGGTCGGTGTGGTCGGCGTACATCCACCACAGCCCGCCGTCGCGCACCAGGCGGCGGAACACGAGTTCGCCCTCGTAATTCACCGCAAACACGCAACCGTCCTGCGGTTCGACATGGGCGGCGCTGATGATCAGGGTGTCGCCCTCATGCAGGCTGGGTTCCATGCCGGCCATGTCCAGCCGGAAAGCCATCAGGCGGCGGGCGTCGAGCTGGCGTGCTTCCAGCCAGACCTTGGAGAGCGCGATCGGGGAGGTGTCGGATTCGTCGGGATCGACCGAGACCTGGGCTGAGCCCCGGTGCAGCCTCAGCCGGATCCTGCTGATGGCCTGAACGTTGGAGCCCGGTGTGCCGACCAGGTAGGCCACCGGCAGTTCACGTGTTTTCCAGGGGTTGCCGATGCCCTGCGACAGCCATTTGTGTTCGACACCCAAGGCCTCGGCAATCTGCGGAAGGCTGCCCCTGGCCTGACGAGCGCCCGACTCGATGTTGCCGATGGTCCCCTGGCTCAGCCCGGCTGCTGCTGCAAGATGGCTCTGGGTCCAGCTCCGTTGCTCCCGGGCATATTTGACACGTTGGGCTAATGTTTTCACAGGCGGGATGGTGACAATGCCGCCGTGTTCCCTCGGGTCACGGCCGTGATTGATGACTCATCGCTTAGTGAAGAACAACGTGATTTCGTTGCTCGGTGCCTGGGGCGCATTCCAGGGACCTGAGGGCCGCTGCTGCGGCCCGCCCCGAGCTGGTGCCGGAGACCGGAATCGAACCGGTACGGTGTTTCCACCGGCAGATTTTGAGTCTGCTGCGTCTACCAATTTCGCCACTCCGGCTGAAGGGGCAACCCGAAATTATGGCACAGTGCCACCATGCAATACCCCACCATTGAAGACGCCATCGGTCGCACGCCGCTGGTTGCGCTGCAGCGCATGGGAGCCCGGGAGAACACGGCCCGCGGCAATGTGATCCTCGGCAAGCTCGAGGGCAACAACCCGGCCGGATCGGTCAAGGACCGGCCCGCCGTGTCCATGATCCGGCGCGCCGAAGAGCGCGGCGACATCCGCCCCGGCGACACCCTGATCGAGGCCACCTCGGGCAACACCGGCATCGCGCTGGCCATGGCGGCGGCCATCAAGGGCTACCGCATGGTGCTGATCATGCCGGAGGACCTGTCGATCGAACGCGCCCAGACCATGAAGGCGTTCGGTGCCGAACTCATCCTCACGCCCAAGAGCGGCGGCATGGAGTCGGCGCGCGATCTGGCCGAGCGCATGCAGGCCGAAGGCAAGGGCCGGGTGCTCGACCAGTTCGCCAACGCGGACAACCCCCGGGTGCATTACGAAACCACCGGCCCCGAGATCTGGGAACAGACCGGCGGGCGCATCACGCATTTCGTGAGCGCCATGGGCACCACCGGCACCATCACCGGCGTCTCCCGCTTCCTGAAGGAGAAGAACCCGGCGGTGCGCATCGTCGGCGCACAGCCGAGCGAGGGCTCGCGCATTCCGGGCATCCGCAAGTGGCCGCAGGAATACCTGCCCAAGATCTACGACCCGAGCGCGGTGGACGAACTGGTCTATGTGACCCAGGCCGATGCCGAGGACACGGCGCGGCGCATGGCGCGGGAAGAGGGCATCTTTGCCGGCATCTCGGCGGCGGGCGCCTGCTGGGTGGCCCAGCAGATCGCGGCCCGTGAAGAAAACGCCATCATCGTCTTCATCGTCTGCGACCGGGGCGACCGCTACCTGTCCACCGGCGTGTTCCCGGCCTGACGCCCATGGCCGACGGCGTGTCCGGGTACCGGTACTGCCCGATGTGTGCCGGGCCGCTGGCCCTGGCCGCGCAGCAGGAGGACGGCGGGCTGGTGCAGCGGCTTCGCTGCGCAGCCTGCGGCTTCACGCACTGGAACAACCCCACGCCGGTGCTGGCCGCCATCGTCGAGCTCGATGGCCAGGTGCTGCTGGCGCGCAATGCCGCCTGGCCCGGGCGCTTCTTCGGTCTGATCACCGGCTTCATGGAGGCCGGCGAAAGCCCGGAGGACGGCATCCGGCGCGAGATCGCGGAGGAAACCTCGCTGCAGGTCAGCCACCTGAGCCTGGTGGGCGTGCACGACTTCCAGCGCATGAACCAGGTGATCGTCACCTACCACGCGGTCGCGCACGGCGCGGTGCGCCTCTCGCCGGAGCTGTCCGAGTACCGGTTGCTGCCGCCGGAGAAGGTGCGCTGCTGGCGGGCCGGCACCGGGCTGGCCCTGGCGGCGTGGCTGAAATCACGCGGGATCGATCCGGTTTTCCTGGACGAGACGCCGCGCAGCGAGCCAACGTAAAATTTGCATACTTCCTACCGGTATCCAAACACCCCAACCGATCCTTGGCCATGACCGCTGACAAAGAACTCGACGCCCGGGGCCTGAACTGCCCGCTGCCCATCCTCAAGGCCAAGAAGGCGCTGGCCGACATGCTCAGCGGCCAGACCCTCCGGGTGGTGGCCACCGACGCCGGCTCGGTGCGGGACTTCCAGGCTTTTGCCAAGCAGACCGGCAACCTGCTGGTGCTGCAGGAAACCGTCAACGGTGAACACATCAGCGTCCTGAAACGCCGCTGATCGCGGCTTTTCCCCCGGCGCCATGGAAGTCCTGCTGGTCGATCCCCTGGTGCCCGAAGCGCTGGACTGGCTGCGCCAGCGCCACGCCGTGACCTACGTGCCGGAGCTGGCCGACGACCCGGCCGGGCTCATCAAGGCCATGGCCGACGCCCGTGCCGTGGTGCTGCCCACCCATGTGGTGGTCACCCGTCACATGCTCGATGCCGCGCCCCGCCTGGAGGTGGTGGGCCGGTTGCAGATGTCGAGCGGCAACATCGATCTGGACGACTGCGCGCGGCGCAACATCCGTGTGCTGCAGGCGCGCAGCGCCACGGTGCGCTCGAACGCCGAATACATCCTGTATGGCCTGCTGATGCTGTACCGCCGGGGCATGGTCAGCGCCCTGCTGGGCCGCCGGCTCTCGGAGGTGCGGCTGGGCCGCGAGATCGGGGGCAGCACCATCGGCCTGCTGGGCCTGTCGCCGGTGGCGCACACGCTGGCGCCCATGTTGCGGTGCCTGGGGGTGCAGCTGCTCGGTTACGACCCGGCGGTGCACCATGCGGCCGATGTCTGGGACCGCCTGGGTGTGGAGGCGGTACCGCTGCAGGACCTGCTGGAGCGGTCCGATGCGATCACCCTGCAGATGATCCATGCACCGCGCTTCAACGGCTGGATCAATGAACGGCTGCTCAACCACTGCAAGCCCGGCCAGTTGTGGGTGGGCATCAGCCGCAGTTCGCTGTTCGACCCCGAGGCCCTGGCCCTGGCGCTGACCGATGGCCGCATCGACGCGATGCTGCTGGACGGGGCGGCCCCGCATTTCGCCGGGCCGGGCAGCGTGCTGCACGACATTCCCCACCTGCACCTCACGCCCCGGCTGGGTTCGCACACCCGCGAGGCCAAGATGCGGGCCAGCTGGTACCTGGTGCACCGCATCCATGAAACGCTGGCGCCGGACGCGGCCCGGCGTGAACCCACCGTGAGCAGCGAGTTCATGCCGCTGGACCGGGAGCGTTACCCCGGCGGCAGCGACCCGCAGAACCTCTCGCCCTCGCAATGGGGCGCGCTGGACATGCAGCTGCCCTGAACGCCCGGGCAGCCCGCCGGCTCAGCCCAGCCGGGCGAGCTGTTCGCGCACCTTGGCCAGGGTGGCGGTGAAGTCGGCCAGCCGCTGGCGCTCCTGATCGATCACGGCCGCCGGCGCACGCGCCACGAACGACTCGTTGCCCAGCTTGCCCTGCGCCTTGGTGATCTCGCCTTCCAGGCGCGTGGCTTCCTTGCCCAGGCGCAGCTTCTCGGCCGCGACGTCGATCTCCATGAACAGGCACAGGCGGGTGGCACCGACCACGGCCACCGGCGCCGCCTGTGCGGCAGCGGCCCACGCGGCCTCGTCGTCGAACACCTTGACCTCGGACAGCTTGGCCAGCGCCTGCAGCACCGGCGCGGCTTCGCGCATGAAGTCGGCGTCGCCCACGGCGTACAGCGGCAGCCGCTGCGCCGGCGACACACCCATCTCGCCGCGCAGGTTGCGGCAGGCGTCCACCAGCGATTTCAGGCGCACCACGTGGGCGATGGCGGCCTCGTCGATCTTGGACGGCTGGGCTTCGGGGTAGCGGGCCACGCTGACCGACACGCTGGCCGGGTCGGCATCGGCCGGCAGCACGCCGGCCACCGGGGCCACCTTTTGCCACAGCTCTTCGGTGATGAAGGGGATGACCGGATGCGCCAGCCGCAGGATGGCTTCGAGGGTGCGGATGAGGGTGCGGCGGGTGGCGCGCTGCTGGGCCACGTCGCCGGTCTGGATCTGCACCTTGGCGATCTCCAGGTACCAGTCGCAGAACTCGTTCCAGACGAAGTCGTAGATGGCGTTGGCCACATGGTCGAGGCGGTATTCGGCAAAGCCCTTGGCGACCTCGGCCTCTGTCTTCTGCAGCAGCGAGGCGATCCAGCGGTCGGCCTGGGTGAAGCGCATGTAGCCGTGGGCCTTGCCGCCCACCGCGCAGTCGGCCTTGGTGTGCTCCATCAGGCCGCAGTCGTGGCCTTCGCAGTTCATGAGCACGAAGCGGGTGGCGTTCCAGAGCTTGTTGCAGAAGTTGCGGTAGCCCTCGCAGCGCTTGCTGTCGAAATTGATGCTGCGGCCCAGCGAGGCCAGGGCGGCGAAGGTGAAGCGCAGGGCGTCGGCACCGTAGGCGGGGATGCCTTCGGGGAATTCCTTTTCGGTGTCCTTGCGCACGCGGGGCGCGGTTTCGGGCTTGCGCAGGCCGGTGGTGCGTTTGTCGAGCAGCGGGGCCAGGGCGATGCCGTCGATGAGGTCGACCGGGTCGAGCACGTTGCCTTCGCTCTTGCTCATCTTGCGGCCCTGGGCGTCGCGCACCAGGCCGTGGATGTAGACGTGGCGGAAGGGGACGCGGCCGGTGAAGTGGGTGGTCATCATGATCATCCGGGCGACCCAGAAGAAGATGATGTCGTAGCCGGTGACCAGGACGGTGCTGGGGAGGTAGAGGTCGTAGTCGGTGGTGCCGGCTGGTCCGAGGCTGCGGGCGGCATGGGCGCCGGACGGGCTCATGTTCGCTGCGCTCTCAACATCGCCCCTTCCGGCGCCCACGCCGCCCGCAGCCTCGGGCCAGCCCATGGTGCTGAAGGGGACGAGCGCGCTGGAGTACCAGGTGTCGAGCACGTCGGGGTCGCGCACCAGCGTCTTGCCGGGGGCCTGCGCCTGGGCTTCGGCTTCATTGCGGGCGACGATGACCTGGCCGTCTTCGGTGTACCAGGCGGGGATCTGGTGGCCCCACCAGAGCTGGCGGCTGATGCACCAGTCCTGGATGTTGTTCATCCACTGGTTGTAGGTGTTGACCCAGTTCTCGGGCACGAACTTCACTTCGCCGGACTGCACCGCGTCGATGGCCTTCTGGGCGATGCTCTTGCCGGTGGGGTCCTGAGCGCTGACCTGGGTCATGGCGACGAACCACTGGTCGGTGAGCATGGGCTCGACCACCTGGCCGGTGCGGGCGCAGCGCGGCACCATCAGCTTGTGTTTTTTGGCTTCGACCAGCAGGCCGGCGGCTTCCAGGTCGGCCACCACCGCCTTGCGGGCCACAAAGCGGTCCAGGCCACGGTACTTTTCGGGCGCGTTGTCGTTGATGGTGGCGTCCAGTGCCAGCACGCCGATGACGGGCAGCTGGTGGCGCAGGCCGACCGCGTGGTCGTTGTGGTCGTGGGCCGGCGTGACCTTGACGACGCCGGTGCCGAAAGCGCGATCGACGTAGTCGTCGGCGATCACCGGAATGGTGCGGTTGCACAGCGGCAGCACCACCTGCTGGCCGATCAGGTGGGTGTAACGCTCGTCTTCCGGGTGGACCATGACGGCCACGTCGCCCAGCAGGGTCTCGGGGCGGGTGGTGGCCACGGTCAGCGAACCCGAACCGTCGGCCAGCGGATAGCGGATGTGCCAGAGGAAGCCGTCTTCTTCTTCGCTCTCCACCTCCAGATCGCTCACCGCCGACTTCAGCACCGGGTCCCAGTTGACCAGCCGCTTGCCGCGGTAGATCAGCCCCTGCTGGTAGAGCCGCACGAAGGTGTCGGTGACCACGGAGGAGAGCTTCTCGTCCATGGTGAAGTACTCGCGGCTCCAGTCCACGCTGTCGCCCATGCGGCGCATCTGGGTGGTGATGGTGTTGCCGCTCTTTTCCTTCCACTCCCACACCTTGGCGGTGAAGGTCTCGCGGCCGAGGTCGTGGCGGGTCATGCCCTGTTCCTGCAGCTGGCGTTCCACCACGATCTGGGTGGCGATGCCGGCGTGGTCGGTGCCCGGCACCCACACCGTGTTCGCGCCCAGCATGCGGTGGTAGCGGGTCAGGCTGTCCATGATGGTCTGGTTGAACGCATGGCCCATGTGCAGCGTGCCGGTGACGTTGGGCGGCGGCAGCTGGATGGCGAAGCCGGGCTGGCCGGCCTGCGGCTGGCCGGTGCCCCGGTGGCCGGCACGGCCATAGCCGCGCTGTTCCCATTCGGGGCCCCAGCGGGCCTCCAGCGGGGCGGGCTCGAACGATTTGGCCAGGGATGCCAGGGCGGGCTGGTTCACGGTGTCGGTCATGGGGGCGCCAGAGTGGCGACGGCATCCCGCAGGATGCCGTCGGTGGTGTTCGGGGAAGCGCCCGATTTTACCGGTGCCCCCCGGTGTTCCCCGGGCTGGCCGGGTGGGTCGGGGCTCAGCCCGGCAGGCGTGCGGTGGCGATGCAGGCCTCCAGCACATCGCGCCGGCCGATCTGGTGCGCCAGCACCAGGATCAGGCGGGCGTTGAGCAGGGCGGACTGTTCGGCACTGAGGCCGGCGTGGGCGTCCATCAGCTGTTCGTAGAAGGTGTCGGCGTCCTCCCACTGCGGGGTGGACGGGAGTGGGGTCAGGGCAGCTGGGGTCATGCGGACACCTCGACGGGGTTGGCGTGCAGGGGTTCGTGCAGACCCAGGGTCTGCTCCACGGCCCGCACCAGCGAGCCGTCGATGCGGCTGCCGGTGGCCGACAGGTAGCCGTCGGGCCGGATCAGCGCCCAGGCGGGTGCGGCAGCGCCGTCCAGCGTGCAGGTGGCGCGCAGGTGGCCTTGCGGATCGCGCACATGCTCCACCGCCTCGGCGGCCTCACCCGGTGCCAGCACCTGCACCGATCGGACCGGTGCGGTGGCGCCGAGCTGGCGCAGGCGCCGCAGCGCGGCAGCGGGCTGCGGGCCGAAGGCCAGCAGCAGCAGGTCGCCGCCGGCCCAGCCGAGCAGGTCGTGCAGCTGGCCGGGCTGTCCGTCGGGCCAGCGCAGCGCCACGTTCTGGGTCGAGCGGCCGGCGGCGCTGCCGGGCTCACAACGCACGCAGCGCGAGCGGCTGTAGGGGTTGGCCACCGCCATGCGGCCGGTGTTGATGAGGGGGCGGGCAAAGGCGTGTTCGCGGGCCAGGCCGATGGCGGCGGTGCGGAACAGGCGCTCCATGCCGTCGGCCGGCCGCAGGAAGCGGGCGGTGCGGCTGGTCACCCGCACGTTCTCCTGCGCGGCCTCCAGGCGCTCGTCGTTGAAGCTCTCGAGCAGGGCGGGGCTGGCGCGGCCCCGCAGCACCAGGGCTAGCTTCCAGGCCAGGTTGTCGGCATCGGCCACGCCGGTGTTGCCGCCACGGGCGCCGAAGGGGCTGACGATCTTGGCCGAGTCGCCCATGAAGAACACCCGGCCGTGGCGCATGGCGTGCACGCATTCATTGCGGTAGGCATAGGGCCCGACCCAGACCACCTCCACCTCGGTGTCGGGGCCGAACTGGCGGGCCAGCCGCTCGCGCACCACGTCTTCGCGGCTGACGTAGGCGGGGTCGCTGTCGGGTGCCATCTGGTAGTCGATGCGCCACACATCGTCGGCCATCAGGTGCTGCCACACCGCGCGGTTGTCGTTGAAGGGGGCCTCGATCCAGGTGTGGCGCTCCTGCGGCGGGCGGGTGGTGAAGCGCACATCGGCAATGCACCAGCGGTCGTCGCCGCGCTTGCCGGTGAAGGGCACATCCAGCCAGCGGCGCAGCGGGCTGTTCGAGCCGGTGGCGTCCACCACATGGGTGGCTTCCAGCGTGTAGCTGCCGGCCGGCGTTTCCACCGTCAGCACCGCATGGTCGGCCTGCTGCTCAAAGCCGGTGAGGCGGTTGCGCCAGCGCAGGTCGACGCGCCCCGACGATTCCGCCAGCTCCTGGATGCGTTCGACCAGAAAGCCCTCGATGTAGAACTGCTGGATGTTGATGAAGGGCGGCTGCACGCTCAGGCCGAAGCCGCCCTGCTGGCGCAGGTCGAAGCGGTAGACCTCGTGCTCGCCGGCAAAGGTGCGGCCCACGCTCCACTGCACGCCCTTGGCCGCCATGCGCTCGTAGATGCCCAGGCGGTCGAAGATCTCCAGCGATTTCTGGGTGTAGCAGATGCCGCGCGACGACGCGCCCTTCACGCCCACGGTGTTGTCCTCGTCCAGCACCACCGCCGCCACACCGAGGCGGGCCAGCGAGCAGGCCAGGGTGAGGCCGGTGATGCCGGCGCCGACGATGACCACCGGGTAGCGCCCGGGGGCTTCGCCGCGCAGTTCGGGCGGGGTCACGAACGGGTATTCGGGCAGCTCGTAGCCGCTGCCCTGGGTGAACTCGTAGCCGTTGGTGTGGGACGGGTCGCGGTAGCTCATGGCGGCGTCCTCAACCCTGCGCGCGGGCGGCCACTTCGGGGCGGTCGTTCTGCTGCGGCTTGAGCGGTGCAGCGGTCTGGCCGGCTGCGCGTTCGCGGCGCCACTGCTCCTTGCGGGCATTCCATTCGGCCAGCCGCGCGTGGGCGGTGCGGCTCTCGGTCAGCATCTCGAACTCGTCGGCGAGCTGGGCGGTGAGCTCCAGCCGGATGCCGTTGGGGTCGAAGAAATAGATGCTCTTGAAGATGTGGTGGTCGGTCACGCCCAGCACCTCCACGCCGTGCGCTTCCAGCCGGGTCTTGGTGGCTTCGAGTTCGGCCACCGTGTTCACCCGGAAGCTGATGTGGTTGACCCACTTCGGCGTGTTCGGGCTGGGCTCGGCGGCCTGGTCGTCGCCGAGGTCGAAGAAGGCGATGAAGGAGCCGTCCTGCAGCCGGAAGAAGAAGTGGGTGTAGGGGCAGTATTCGCCGGTGCTGGGGACGAAGTCGCTCTGGATGATGTGGTACAGCGGCAGACCCAGGATGTCTTCGTAGAAACGGCGGGTTTCTTCGGCGTCGCGGGCCCGGTAGGCGTAGTGGTGCAGCTGCTGGATCGGGGCCGGTGGCGGCAGGCTGGCGGCGTTGGCGGCAGGGGTGGCGGTGGTCATGTCGGTGGTCATGTCGGTCTCCGGACAAGCGATGGCGGAATTTACCATTGCGTAACGCATTCACCAAATCGAAATTCCGAATGCCGCAGTCGGGATGCGGTCCGGCGCCCTTCGCGATAATCGCCGCACCCCCCGAACCTCCGTCCCCCCAACGCTGCCATGCTGTTCCTGATCTCGCCGGCCAAGGCCCTCGACTACGACACCCCGCTCGGCGTCACCACCCACACCCAGCCGCTGTTCGTCGACGAGGCGAAGGCGCTGATCGGCGTGCTGCGCGACAAGTCGCCCCAGGAGATCGCCAGCCTGATGGACCTCTCTGACCCGCTGGCCGGCCTCAACGTGGCCCGCTACCAGGCCTGGCAGACCCGTTTCACCGCCAGCAACTCGCGCCAGGCGGTGCTGGCCTTCGACGGCGATGTGTACGGCGGGCTCGATGCCCGGAATCTGCCCGAGGCCGACCTGCAGTGGCTGCAGGATCACCTGTGCATCCTCAGCGGCCTGTACGGCGTGCTGCGCCCGCTGGACTGGATGCAGCCCTACCGGCTGGAAATGGGCACCCGCCTGAAGACCGAGCGGGGCAACAACCTTTACCAGTTCTGGGGCGACCGCATCGCCCGTTACCTGAACGAACGCGCCGCCGCCGACCGCACGCCGGTGGTCATCAATCTGGCCAGCGAGGAGTACTTCAAGGCGGTCGACCGCAAGGCCCTGGTGCCGCGGGTGGTGAGCTGCGTCTTCGAGGAACGCAAGGGCGATGGTTACAAGGTCATCAGCTTCATGGCCAAGCGCGCCCGGGGCCTCATGGTGCGCTGGGCCGTGACCCACCGCGCCAGCCAGCCCGAGCAGCTCCAGGGCTTCGACATGGAGGGCTATCGCCACGTGCCGGCGGCCTCCGAGCCCGACCGCCTGGTGTTCCGCCGCGAGGCCAAGGCCTGAGGGCGTCCGCCGTGCTGACGCAACCGGTCACCCCCGAACTGCGTGAATGGCTGGTGGCCCAGCTGCGCGCCGGCTTCGGTGAGGCCGAGGTGGTGGCGGCCATGCTGGCCTCCGGCTGGGACGAAGCCGTGGCCCGCGAAGCCCTGGCCGGCGTGCTGGCCACGCTGCCGGTGGAGCCGCCGGCGGCCTCGCCCGTGACGGCGGGCCGCCTGCCGACCATCGACCTCACCGCTTCGCCGCTGCGGGTGGACGCCGGCGACCGCTGGGTCGACATCGTGGTCAGCCTGAACCACCCGCAGGTGGTGGTGCTGGGCAACCTGCTCTCCGGCCGGGAATGTGAAGCGCTGATCGAGTCGGCCCGGCCGGCCCTGGCGCGCTCGCGCACCGTGGAAACGCGCACCGGCGGCGAAGAGGTGAATGCCGACCGCACCAGCAACGGCATGTTCTTCCAGCGCGGCCAGACGCCCGAGGTGACGGCGCTGGAAGAGCGCATTGCCCGCCTCTGCCAGTGGCCGGTGTCGCACGGCGAGGGCATCCAGGTGCTGCACTACCGGCCCGGGGCCGAGTACAAGCCGCACTACGACTATTTCGACCCCGAAGAGCCCGGCACCCCGACCATCCTGCGCCGGGGTGGCCAGCGCCTGGCCACGCTGGTCATGTACCTGAACGAGCCGGCGCGCGGCGGCGCCACCACCTTCCCCGATGTGGGCTTGCAGGTGGCACCGGTGCGCGGCAACGCCGTGTTCTTCAGCTACGACCGGCCGCACCCCTCCACCCGCACGCTGCACGGCGGTGCCCCGGTGATCGAGGGCGAAAAATGGGTGGCCACCAAGTGGCTGCGCGAACGCGAATTCACATGAACAACGACCCCTCCCAAGCCACCCCCGAACAGTCCCAGCTGGGCAAGGCCAGCGCCTACGCCGACCGTTACGACCCCACGCTGCTGTTCCCGCTGCCGCGCGCGCCCAAGCGGCACGAGATCGGCATCACCGGCGTCATCCCGTTCATGGGCTGCGACCTCTGGACCGCCTTCGAGCTGAGCTGGCTCAACCCGCGCGGCAAGCCGCAGGTGGCCATTGCCCACATCACGGTGCCGTGCGAGAGCACCCACATCGTCGAGAGCAAGTCGTTCAAGCTCTACCTCAACAGCTTCAACAACACCGCCTTTGCGTCGGTCGACGAGGTGCGCGATGTCATCCGCCGCGACATCAGCGCCGCCTTGTGGCAGGGCGGGGCGGTGCAGGCGTCGGCCGGGGTGCGGCTGGTGCTGCCGGAGCAGTTCGGCCGCGAGCCGATGCAGGAGCTTGACGGCGTCAACCTGGACCGGCTGGATGTGGAGTGCACCCACGGCCAGCCCGCGCCCGAGCTGCTGAAGGCGGCGCTGGACGAAAAGCCGGTGGAAGAGACGCTGGTCAGCCACCTGCTCAAGAGCAACTGTCTGGTGACTGGCCAGCCCGACTGGGCCAGCGTGCAGATCCGCTACAGCGGCCCGCAGATCGACCAGGAGGGCCTGCTGCGCTACCTGGTGAGCTTTCGCAACCACAACGAATTCCACGAGCAGTGCGTGGAGCGCATCTACATGGACGTGATGCAGCGCTGCAAGCCGGCGCGCCTGACCGTCTATGCCCGCTACACCCGCCGGGGCGGGCTGGACATCAACCCCTGGCGCAGCAGCCACCCGCAGCAGCCGCCGGCCAATGTGCGCACCGCGCGGCAGTGAGCCGGCGGGTCATATAAGTCAAAAACAATATATTGACTTATATTTTGTTGGCCGATAGAGTGACGCCATTCCGCACATCCCGTGCGGTCCTGACCTCACTCCGGCATGAATTCCGTATCGGTTCCGATTGAAGAGATGCAGGCGGGCGCCAGCCAGGCCTGCCGTCTGCTCAAGGTGCTGTCCAACCCGGACCGCCTGCTCATCCTGTGCCGCCTGGCCGAAGGCGAAACCACCGTGGGCCAGCTGGAAGAAAGCCTGGGCATCCGCCAGCCCACGCTCTCGCAGCAGCTCACCGTGCTGCGCGAAGAGGCCCTGGTGGCCACGCGCCGCGAAGGCAAACACATCCACTACCGCATCGACAGCCCGCAGGCGCTGGCCGTCATGCAGGTGCTCCATCAACAATTCTGTCGGCAGGAGGGCTGACCCATGACCATCGACTGGACCTCTTTCACCCCCTGGACCTCGCTGGCCGGGGGCGTGCTGCTCGGCGTGTCGGCCGCGCTGTTCATCCTGCTCAACGGCCGGGTGCTCGGCATCAGCGGGATTCTGGGTGGCCTGCTGACACCGAAGCAGGGCGACACCGGCTGGCGCCTGAGTTTTCTGCTGGGCATGCTGGCCGCCCCGCTGATGGCCGGCCTGCTGGCGCCCGAGGGTTTCCTGAAGGCTCCGCGCATCGACGCCGGCTACGGCCTGGTGGTGCTGGCCGGCCTGCTGGTCGGCGTGGGCACGCGCTACGGCTCGGGCTGCACCAGCGGCCACGGCGTGTGCGGGCTCTCGCGCCTGTCGCCGCGTTCGCTGGTGGCCACGCTGGCCTTCATGGCCGCCGGCTTCCTGGTGGTCTTCCTGCTCCGTCACGTGTTCTGAAGGGACTTGCCATGAGCCGCATTTCCGAATTTCTGGTGGGCCTGCTGTTCGGCCTCGGTTTGATCCTCTCCGGCATGACCGACCCCGCCAAGGTGCAGGGCTTCCTCGACCTGGCCGGGGCCTGGGACCCGTCGCTGGCCTTCGTCATGGGCGGCGCCATCGCGGTGGGCTTCTTTGCCTATGCGCTGGCGCGCCGCCGCACCACCGCCGTGCTGGGCGGCGCCATGCACCTGCCCAAGGCCACCCACATCGACCGCCGTCTGGTGCTGGGCAGCCTCACCTTCGGCGCCGGCTGGGGCCTGGCCGGTTTCTGTCCGGGCCCGGGCGTGGTGTCCATGGCCGGCGGTGAACCGAAAGCGCTGGTCTTCGTGCTGGCCATGCTGGCCGGCATGGCGGTGTTCGAGCTGGCCGAGCGGCGCGGTCGCCCGGCGGCATCGCCGGCCCGCTGAGCCAACGCCCGACGGTTGCCATGAACGCCTGGCCCTCGCTGCCCATCCTGCAATGGGGCCGCCGCTACGACCGCGTGGCGTTCGGCGGCGACGCACTGGCGGCGCTCATCGTCACCGTCATGCTCATCCCGCAGAGCCTGGCCTATGCGCTGCTGGCCGGGCTGCCGCCCGAGGCCGGCCTGTATGCCAGCGTGGCGCCCTTGCTGGTGTACGCGGTGTTCGGCTCCAGCCGGGTGCTGGCGGTGGGGCCGGTGGCGGTGGTCTCGCTCATGACGGCAGCGGCCATCGCGCCCCATGCGCAGGCCGGCACCCATGCGTGGTGGGCGGTGGCCATCACGCTGGCCTTCCTCTCGGGGTTGATCCTGCTGCTCATGGGCCTGTTGCGGCTGGGCTTCCTGGCCCGGTTCCTGAGCCACCCGGTCATCGCGGGCTTCATTGCGGCGTCGGGCCTGCTGATCGCGGCCAGCCAGCTCAAGACGCTGCTGGGCGTGCAGGCCACTGGCCAGACGCTGCCCGAGCTGCTGCCGGCGCTGGCCTCGCAGCTGGGGCAGGTGCACGGCCTCACGTTGCTGGTGGGTCTGGCCACGCTGGGGTTTCTGGTGTGGTCGCGCCAGCGCCTGAAGCCGGCGCTGCTGCGGCTGGGCCTGTCGCCGCGCTGGGCCGACGGCCTGGCCAAGGCCGGACCGGCCGCCGCCATTGCCGTGACCACCGGCCTGTCCTGGGCCTTTGGCTGGCAGGGCCAGGGGGTGCGCGTGGTCGGCAGCGTGCCGCAGGGGCTGCCCCCGCTGACCGCCCCGCTCTGGGACCTGTCGCTCTGGCAGTCGTTGCTGGTGCCGGCCCTGTTGATCAGCGTGGTGGGTTTTGTGGAGTCGGTGTCGGTCGGGCAGACGCTGGCGGCGCGGCGGCGCGAGCGCATCGAACCCGATCAGGAGCTGATCGCGCTGGGTGGCAGCAACCTGGCTGCCGCCTTCTCGGGCGGGCTGCCGGTCACCGGCGGGTTTGCGCGCTCGGTGGTGAATGCCGACGCCGGTGCGCAGACCCCGGCGGCGGGCGTCTTCACGGCCGGCGGCATTCTGCTGGTGTCGCTGTTCCTCACGCCGGCGCTGTTCCACCTGCCGCAGGCCACGCTGGCGGCGACCATCGTGGTGGCGGTGCTGTCGCTGGTCGACCTGTCGGTGCTGCGCCGCACCTGGGCCTATTCCCGCGCTGACTTTGCCGCCGTGCTCAGCACCTTGCTGGTCACGCTGGGGGCCGGTGTGGAGGCCGGGCTGGTCACCGGCGTGGCGGTGTCGCTGGGGCTGTACCTGCACCGCAGCAGCCGCCCGCACATGGCCGAAGTGGGCCGGGTGCCCGGCACCGAGCACTACCGCAATGTGCAGCGGCATGCGGTGGAGGTGGACGACACGGTGCTGGGCCTGCGGGTGGACGAAAGTCTCTTCTTTGCCAATGCCCGCGCGCTGGAAGACCGCATCAACGACGCCGTGGCTTCGCACCCCGGGCTGCGCCATGTGGTGATCCAGTGCTCGGCCATCAACCACATCGACGCCAGTGCGCTGGAGAGTCTGGAGGCGATCGACCGGCGCCTGCAGCAGGCCGGCATCGCGCTGCACCTGTCGGAGGTGAAGGGACCGGTGATGGACCGGCTGCAGCGCACCGATTTCCTGCAGCACCTGAGTGGCCGGGTCTTCCTCACCCACCACCAGGCCGCGCAGGCCCTGGCTTCCGAGCCCGTGCCCGCGCCGGCCTGAGCCCTCAGATCTGGCGCTGGATCAGCGCCCCCTTGAACAGCACCGGCCCGGTGGGGCCACCGGCCTCCGGCACACCACCGCGCGGCTCCAGGCTGATGGCCAGCGTCGGCACGCCGTTCACCACCGCCGGGTCGGTGGCCAGCTGCAGCAGCCGTTCACGGGTCAGCACGCCCAGCGATCTGGGCCCGGACCCGGGGGGCAATGCCCAGAGCTGCAGCGAGCGGTCTTCGGCCTCCTGGAAGCTGCCCACCCGCTGGAGGTGGAGCTGGCGCCGCACCGGATCGAAAGTGACCAGCACCGCCGCGCTGGCCTGGTTGTCGTTGAGCACGGCCACATAGTCGGCACGGGGCATGGCGGCGAGTTCGGCCTGCACAGCCTGGAGCTGTGCCGTCAGTTCGGTGCGCGTCTGGCCCAGCTGGCTGTTCAGGTTCAGGGCCACGCCCAGCGCAGCCACGGTGGCGAACGCGCCGGTCAGCCCCATGCCCTGCCACAGCCCGAGGCGTTGCCACCAGGGCGCGGCAGTCTCGCGCGGCACCGGGGCGCGGCCCTGCACCAGGACCCGTTCGGCCTGCACCTGCTGGTGGATGCGGGTCCACACCCGGGGTGGCGGCTGCACACCGGGCTGCAGCTCGGTCAGGCTGCTCATGCGTTCCTGCCAGAGCAGGGCAGCGGTGCGCACGGTGGCGTGCTCCCGGGCCTGCTGCTCGAAGCGGCGGCGGGCTCCGCCGTGCAGGGTGCCCACAGCCCAGGCGGCGGCCAGGCGGTCCAGCAACTCGGGATGGCGTGCGATGTTCATGGGCTTCTCCTCAATGCCAGTTCGCCATGCACTGGCGCAACTGGTCCAGACCCCGGCGTATCCAGGTTTTCACGGTGCCCAGCGGCAGGCTGAGCCGGGTGGCGAGCTCGGTGTGGCTCAGGTCGCGCAGGTAAGCCAGGCTGATGACCTCGCGTTGTCGGTGGTCCAGGCGGCCCAGGCACTGGTGCAGTGCCCAGGCCTGCTGGCTGGCCAGCGTGGTGTCGACCGGGTCGGGTGCGTCACCGGCCAGCGTTTCGGCCAGGTGGTCGTCGAGGTCGTCGGTCTGTGCCTGGCGCTGGGCCTGTCCGCGGCGCAGCAGATCGAGCGATCGGCTGCGCACCAGCATGCCCAGCCAGGCCATCGGCGGGCTGAGGCTGGCCCGGTAGTCGGCCGCCGAGCGCCACACCTGGAGAAAGGTTTCCTGCAGGCAGTCCTCCGCCCATTCGGGCTTGCCCACCACCCGCAGCGCAAGCCCATAGAGCTTGGCGGCCGTGGCGTCGTAGAGCTGGCGCAGGGCCGCTTCGTCCCGCGCGGCGACACGGTCGAGCAGCGAGAGCAGGTGCAGGTCGGGATCGGCGTTCATGCCCTGATTCTCGGTGCCCGGGGCATGAAGGCCGCCGATGGGGCCTTTCACCGCCTGCGCCGTGGCTGGATCGGGGTCTCGAACTGCATCGGCGTCACGCTGACCACATTGAGGCTGCGGGGCGGGCTGTCCAGCAGCTGGTCGCTGTGCCAGACCCGCACCGTGGCGGGGCCTTCCGGCACATCGTTCAGCGTGATGCGGCCCTGGGCATCGGTGCGCATGACCCAGGGTGAATCGGTCACGTAGATGGCACCGCGCATCGAGCCGTGCAGATGGCAGCCCAGCCGCACCGGCCCGGCCTCGCCCAGCACCACCGAGGCCGACGGCGCTGGCTGGCCTTCGACCCGGCCACCCATGCGCAGCTCGAAACCCTCATCGCGGCCGGCAGCCTGCAGCGGGCTGCCGGTGGTGCCGCGCACATGGTGCTCGAAGCGGTCCTGGTTGGTGAACGTGACCCGGGAGCCGACCGGCACCACGGTGAGGGCCGGCACGAACGCCAGACCCTCCTGGCGGATGGTCACCGGAGCCGGTGCCGGCGCGGCGGCGCGGGGGCCGGCCGGCTCCAGCGTGACCACCGCGTCCGGCAGCGGCTGACCGTCCCGGGCCAGCACCGTGACCTGCACTGTGCCGGCCCAGACCGACGCCGGCAGCCAGAGCGCCAGCCACCCGAGGCGTGCAGCGGTCCTCATGGCTGGGTGATGACGTCGCGGTACATCGGGGCCAGCAGCGCCAGCATCTGGTTCTGGCGCGTGAACGGAATGCCGCGCGCGTTCATGCTGTCCTGCAGCACTTCCACCAGCGCATTGAAGTGGGCCTTGGTGATGTCCATGTTGCGGTGCGCCGTCTTCATGTCCGCGCCCTTGTAGGTGCACGGGCCGCCGGAGAGCTGGCACAGCTGCAGGGTGAGCGACTGGGCGAGTGCGTCGGCATTCGTGTCGCGGAACTGGTCGCCGATGCGGGCATCGGCCTTGAGCCGCTTCACGAAGTCGTCCATCAGCGTGCGCAGGCCCTGTTGCTCGCCGAAGGCCTGGTACAGGCCGGGCGCCGGTGCCACCGGGTAGGCGCTGGCGTCCGAGGGGGCGGGCCGGGCGGATGCGGTCTGGGCCAGGCAGGCGCCGGCGGCCAGGGCAGAGAGGGTCAGGGCAAACGATGCCATCAAGGTTTTCATGGGGGGTGTCCTGTGGATGGGTTTCAGAAGGCGACCTGGGCCGAGAGGTACACGCCGCGCTGCTTGCGCTGGGCGGTGGTGGCCGGAACGATGGTCCCGAGGTCGACATAGGCGGCGGTCAGCGAGACGTTCTTGCTGGGCGCCCAGGCGATGAAGATGTCCTTCCAGTCGCCGGCCCGCAGGCCCTCGCCCAGACCGGCCGCGCGGCCGGCGGTCTGCAGCTTGTTGGGCATGCTGCGGTACTCCACCCCGACCGCCAGGTTGCGGCGCAGCAGGTAGGCCACCGAGATCTCGGGGTGCAGCTCGTAGCCGTTGTCGGCGCCACCCAGCGTGGCGCCGAAGCCCAGCAGACCGCCCTGGTTGGCCTGGGTGGCACGCAGGGTGCCGTTGACCAGGATGCCCTGCGCCAGGAACAGTTTGGTGGCGCTCACATACAGGTCGGTGCCGCTGCGCTTGGCACCCAGAGCCCGCAGCGTGTTGTCCAGCCCGGTCGAGCCCAGCTGCTTGAACTGCACGCCCACGGCAATCTGCGGCATCAGGCTGTCGCTGTCGAGCACGGCATCGCCGGCCACCCGGACCTTGGCACCCAGGATGTCCTGCTTCAGGTGCAGGCCGGGCAGATTCAGGCCCGTGCCGGTGATGCCGGTGCGGAAGTCCTGTCGGGCCAGCGAGAGTTCATAGCGCTCGTCGATGGCCACGGTAACGCCGTAGGCATTGAGGGCGTAGTCGTCGGTCACGGCGCGGCTGGCATGGATCGACACGCCTTTTTCGCCCCCGGTGGCCTGGGTGCCGATGACGGCCCAGGGGGTCAGGCCGCCGCCGGCAGGGCCTTCGACCGTGCTCACGCCACCGGTGAGCACCAGTTTCCCGGTGTCCGCCAGGGCGGCACCGGACATCAAGGCGGCAGAAAAGGCCAGGGCCACGGCCCGGCAGGCCGTGGATCGGAAAAAGGGTGGGGCGATCGGCATGTTGTCTCCGCAAGGCAGGACGGGATGGCCCCCGCCGGCACCAGGCCCCGCTGGCCCGGTACCTCCCTTACGCAGACCAAGGTGCGACCGGATTCAAAGACCGGTCGGCGGACTCAGCCTTGTTCGCTGAAGCCCTTGAGGTGCGAGAGCGCCGTGAACTGGCCGGGCCGCTTCTCCTTCATGGCCGCAATCGCCTCGCGCACATGGGCATTGCTCCAGATGGCGCCCTGCAGCCAGCCCATCTGGCGCAGGCTGTCTTCCACGCTGTGGTCCCGGGTGTAGTTCACCGCCTGCTTGGTGCCCCAGATGGCCACCGGGGGCTTGGCGGCGATCTCGCGGGCGCACTGCAGGGCGGCGTCCACCGTGGCCTGGTGGCTGTCGAACACCTCGTTGACCAGACCCAGGGCCTGCGCCCGTGCCGCGCCCAGGCGGCGGCCGGTGTAGGCCAGCTCCTTCACCACCGCCAGCGGCACCAGCTTGGGCAGGCGCTGCAGGGTGCCCACGTCGGCCACCATGCCGATGTTGATTTCCTGGATGCAGAAGAAGGCGTCGGTACTGGCGTAACGGATGCAGCCGGCCGTGACCATGTCCACCGCCCCGCCGATGCAGCCGCCCTGGATCGCAAAGATGACCGGGCAGCGCAGGTTCTCCAGCCGGGTGAAGGTGGCCTGCATCTCGGTCAGCAGATCGAAGATGGCGGCCCGGCCCTCGGGGCTCTGGTCGTCCATCTGGATGGCGCCGGCAAACGTCTCCAGCGACATGCCGGCGCTGAAATGCTTGCCGGTGCTGCTGATGACCAGCGCCCGGGCACGGCCTTCCCGGTGCAGCTCGGCCAGCACCTGGTCCAGCTCGCGCCAGAAGGTCGGGTTCATGGTGTTCATGGCCTCGGGCCGGTCGAGCACCAGGTGCGCGACATGGTCCGGGCCGAGATCGAGGTGGAAGCAGGTGAGGGTGGTCATGCGGGCCATTCTGCTCAGGCGCCCGGGGGCAGCCAGTCGCACCTGAGACGTTGCTGCACATGGGCCTGGCGCCGCCACCTCACATAGAAGCCGGGCAGCGACATGGCCAGCAGGCACAGCGGCATGGCCCAGATCGCCTCCAGCATCAGCGCGGGGACCCAGCCCATCCAGCCCATCAGCCAGAGCGTGAGCACCCCGTCCCAGAGCTGGGCCTCCAGCGGCTGCTCCCGGTGGTGCGCCAGATGCCACTGGCGGATGCGCTGCAGTTCGGCCAGGGTGATGCGGTTCGGCATGGCGGGCTCCCGGGTTGGAATGTCCTGCCGACTGTAAGAATCGAGTCAGGAACCGTCAACGGGGTCAGAACAGCCAGCCGGTCTCGGGTTCGGCCACCGCCGTGGCCGCTGTCTCGCCGGGCCGCGACAGCTTGCCCACCCGCACCCCCAGCAGCCGGATGCGCCGGCCCAGATCCACCCGCTTGAGGCATTGGCCGGCGGCCCGGCGGATGGTGGCGGCGTCGGCCGTGGCCAGGTCGATGGTGAGGTCGCGCGTCACCTTGCTGAAGTCGGTGTAGGTGAGCTTGATGCCGATGGTGCGGCCCGCATAGCCCTTGCGCTGCAGGTCGGCCGCCACCTGCTCGCACAGCCGGGTGAAGATGGCGCCCAGCTCGGCCCTGTCCCGGGCCGGGTGCAGGTCGCGCTCGAAGGTGGTCTCCCGGCTCATGCTCACCGGCTCGCTCTCGGTCACCACCGGGCGGTCGTCCCGGCCCCAGGCGGCGTCGTGCAGCCAGGCGCCGTAGCTGCGGCCGAAGTGGGCCACCAGCCAGTCGCCCTCGCGTGCGGCCAGTTCGCCGATGGTGTGGATGCCCTGGGCCTTGAGCTTCTCGTCGGCCTTGGGGCCGACCCCGTTGATCTTGCGGCAGGGCAGGGGCCAGATCAGCCGCTCCAGGTCGTCCGGCATCACGATGCTGATGCCCGCCGGCTTGTTGAATTCGCTCGCCATCTTGGCAATCAGCTTGTTCGGTGCCACGCCGATGGAGCAGGTCAGCCCGGTGGCCTGGTGGATGCTTTTCTGGATCAGCCGGGCCAGCACCCGCCCGCCTTCGCGCTGGCCGCCCGGCACCTGGGTGAAGTCGATGTAGACCTCGTCCACCCCCCGGTCCTCCATGACCGGTGCGATCTCGGTGATGGTGGTCTTGAACAGCCGCGAGATGCGGCGCACCTCCTCGAAGTCCACCGGCAGCAGGATGGCCTGCGGGCACAGCGCCGCCGCCTTCATCAGCCCCATGGCCGAACCCACGCCCGACTGCCGGGCCTCGTAGGTGGCGGTGGTGGCCACGCCGCGGCCGGCGTAGTCCTGCAGGCGCGGAAAAAAATCGACCGGGATGCGGTCCAGCGTGTGCGGACCCCATTCCCGGTCGGGGTAGGTCTGGCGCAGCCGCGCCAGCAGATCATCCAGCCGGCGCCGCCCGCCCCCGATCACCACCGGCAGCCCGCGCAGCTGCGGGTACCGCAGCAGCTCGACCGACGCGTAGAACGCGTCCATGTCGAGGTGCGCAATGCGACGGGGGGTATCGGGGATCACCCCGCGAGGATAGCGGGGTGGGCCGACGTTCACGGCGCTCGGCGAACGGGCGAACCCGTTACCGGTCGCGTCAGCGGGTGGACTCGACCACCGGCTCTGTGGCCAGCGTCGCCGCCTCGGCCATGAGCGGCTGCTGGGGGCGGCGGAAGACGGGCAGCTTGATCTGCCGTTGGGCATCGAGGCTTTCCACGACAGCCTGGGTACCGGTCGTCGTGGTCGGGGCAGGCACGGACGCTTTGCTGGCGGACCGCATTTCGCTTTCCTGTGCAATGTGCGCGGTACGGCGTTGAACCACGTCTTGCTTCAGTCCATCCAGCAGGGCGGTCAGCTCGGCCGTCGAGTCGTCTAGCTGTGCCTGGGCTGCATCAGCTGCAGCGGCTTTGGCAGCCCCGCTGCTCTGTGCAGCAGCCGGCCTCGGATTTTTGAGGGCAATCTCCTGATCCTGCTGGTCCAGAAGACTCGTCACCTCGTCGATCTCGTGCTGCCGCACTGCCTCGAGATCCTCGCTGTCCAGTTGTTTCAGCATGTCCTCGAATGCCCGGTTGACCTCCTCCGGGTTGCTGGGCTTCGCCGCCATGGCCTGCCTTGACAGGTCGATTGCATCGTCCAGCTCTGCGATCTCCAGCTGGATCTCCAGCGCGTCGATGAGCTTGTCGGTCTCGATCTGTTCGGGTGTCCGATTGCGACCGGCTACCGGGGCACGGTGGGCCGAAATGCCCGGCATGGCGTCGCGTGGACGGTCGATGACGGGTTTGCTGGAAGCCACGAACTTCGGACGTGCTGCGATCGTGCGCACGTCGTTGCGCTCGGCGAAACGCACCGCCCGCGGGTTCTTGGCCGGTGCAGAAGGATCACGCTGGCCCAGCGAGCTGCGCGCTTCAGCGATCAGCGCACTGGCCTTGTGGCTGGCACTGCGGCCGATGCTGCGGCCGGCGTCGGCGATGTTGGCCGGGACACGCTGGATGGCGTGCTTGATGGACGAAAGTTTGCTCATGTGAGTACCACTGTGGGAGTTGATGACCCCCCTTGGTGACACTCACATCATGAATCCGTCAGCCTTTCGTCAAGACTTCAAGCCGTTGGGTAGGTCCCCGGCAGCAGGATCGACTTGTCCACGGTCTCGATGTTGGTGTGGCCGCAGAACGCCATGGTGATGTCCAGCTCCTTGTGCAGGATCTGCAGGCACTTGCTCACGCCTTCCTCGCCCATCGCACCCAGGCCGTAGAGCATGGGTCGGCCGATGTAGACGCCACGGGCACCCAGGGCGCGGGCCTTGAGCACGTCCTGGCCGCTGCGGATGCCGCCGTCCATGTGGATCTCGATCCGGCTGCCCACGGCATCCACGATGCTGGGCAGGGCCTCGATGCTGCTCTGGGCGCCGTCGAGCTGGCGGCCGCCGTGGTTGCTGACGATCAGCGCGTCGGCACCGGAATCGGCGGCGAGTTTCGCGTCTTCCACGTCCTGGATGCCCTTGAGGATCAGCTTGCCGCCCCAGCGCTGCTTGATCCACTCCACATCGCCCCAGTTCAGGGCGGGATCGAACTGCTTGGCGGTCCATTCGCTCAGGCTGCCCATGTCGCCCACGCCGCTCACATGGCCGACGATGTTGCCGAACTGCCTGCGCTTCGTGCCCAGCATGCCCAGCGCCCAGCGCGGCTTGCTGGCGATGTTGATCATGTTCTTCACCGTCAGCTTGGGCGGCGCCGACAGACCGTTCTTCAGGTCCTTGTGGCGCTGGCCCAGGATCTGCAGGTCCAGCGTGAGCACCAGGGCGCCACAGCCGGCGGCCTTGGCGCGGTCGATCAGGCGCTCGATGAAGGCGCGGTCCTTCATGACGTACAGCTGGAACCAGAAGCCGCGTCCCGCGTGCTCGGCCACGTCCTCGATGGAGCAGATGCTCATGGTGGACAGGGTGAACGGTATGCCGAACTTCCGGGCCGCCCGGGCCGCCAGGATCTCGCCGTCGGCGTGCTGCATGCCGGTCAGGCCGGTGGGGGCAATCGCCACCGGCATGGCGGTGTCCACACCCACCATGGTGGTCCGGGTGCTGCGGTTCTCCATGTTCACCGCCACCCGCTGGCGCAGCTTGATCTTCTGGAAGTCGTCGGTGTTGGCCCGGTAGGTGCCTTCGGTCCAGGAGCCGGAATCGGCGTAGTCGTAGAACATGCGCGGCACGCGCTTTTGCGCCAGCACGCGCAGGTCTTCCACGGTGGTGATCACGGTCATGTTGTCTCCAGGGGCAGGGGGGTCGGATGGGTCCGGATCGTCGTCCGGGTGGGCGGATGGTAGTCAGGCGGTCGGATGCCGGCTTGTGAAACCGGCTCGGCAGCGATTGAAATTTTGTACGTGATGCTTAAAACACAGGCAGATCATCATCACGTGAGAGGGGATGGTGATAACTGACGTTGTTCATCACGAAATCGTTGTGCGTTCATCAAAGTCGCACGATCGGCTGCTGCCTAGACTCGTTGCCCATGAAGATTTCGACCCAATCACCGTCGCGCCCGCGCTGGCAGCATCCGGAAGACCCGCCAGGACCCGCCCGTTATGTCCTCGAGCACCTGGGCTTCCGTCGGCAGGAGGCCCGGGTGCTGGGTCCACCCGCCCGGAGCATGGGGCGCCCCCGCCTGATGGCCATCCACGGCGCCGGGGCCGACTACACCCAGCTCAATCCGCTTCTGTATGGCCTGCAGCAGCGCGGGGTGGGCAGCCTGGCCATGAACCTGTCCGGCCACAGCGATGCCGGCGGCGGTGCGCCCGCCATGGTGAGCGTGGACTTCAACGTCAAGGAGGCGCTGCGCTTCGGTGAGCGGCTCAAGCCGGGGCTGCTGGCCTTGCTGGCGGTCGACATGGGGGCCATGGTGGCCCTGCGGGCGGCGCAGGTGCATGCCCTGTCGCTGCACCGCCTGGTGCTGATCGACCCGTTTTTCTACCCCGACACGGCGTTCAACCGCCCGCTCTCGCAGGTGCTGAACTGTCCCTCGCTGCGCTGGGAGCAGTCCCGATTGCTGGAGGTCCTGCAACAGTACATGGGCCAGGTGATGGTGATCACCGGCGAGGCCCTGCCCCTGAGCCTGCCCCACCGGCGCCCTGCGCCGCTGGAAGGCGGGGCCACCTTCACGCCGGCCGACGCCATTGCCCGTGCCGTATTGCCCCGCCGGGTCTCGCGGATCACGATCACCGGTTGCACCGGCCAGGTCATGCCGTGGCTGCAGACCCGCCCCGACGTGGCCAATCGCCTGAACGACAGCATCGCCAGCTTCCTGGGTCCGATGTGACAGGCCGGGCCGCCCCTTCGCGGGGGGGCGGGGGCGGCGATCAGGCCAACCGCTGGCGGTGCCGTTCGAGCTGGCGGCGCACCTGGGTCGGTGCGGTGCCGCCCAGCGTGTTGCGGGCGTCCAGCGAGCCGCGCAGGCTCAGGCAGCCGTACACATCGTTCTCGATCGCCGGATGGAAGCGCTGCAGTTCGGCCAGCGGCAGTTCCGAGAGGTCGCAGCCGGCGGCGGTGGCGGCCTTCACCGCATGGGCCACGGTCTCGTGGGCGTCGCGGAAGGGCAGCCCCTTCTTGACCAGGTAGTCGGCCAGATCGGTCGCGGTCGCGTAGCCCTTGCGTGCAGCGGCCTCCATGGCCTGCGCATCGACCGTGATGCCGCCTTCCTTCAGGCCGGTGGCCGGGTTGAACTGACCGCCCACCATGTCGGCAAAGATGCGCAGCGTGTCCTTCAGGGTGTCCACCGTGTCGAACAGCGGCTCCTTGTCTTCCTGGTTGTCCTTGTTGTAGGCCAGGGGCTGGCCCTTCATGAGGGTGATCAGGCCCATCAGGTGGCCCACCACCCGGCCGGTCTTGCCGCGGGCGAGTTCGGGCACATCCGGGTTTTTCTTCTGCGGCATGATCGACGAGCCGGTGGTGAAGCGGTCAGCGATCTTCACAAAGCCGAAGTTCTGGCTCATCCACAGGATCAGCTCTTCGCTCAGGCGGCTGATGTGCACCATGCACAGCGACGCAGCGGCTGTGAATTCGATCGCGAAGTCGCGGTCGCTCACACCGTCCAGGCTGTTCTGGCAGACCTGGGCCACCCCATGCTCGTCGACCATGCCCAGGGTGCGGGCCACGCGCTCGCGGTCCAGCGGGTAGGTGGTGCCGGCCAGCGCCGCGCTGCCCAGGGGCAGCCGGTTGGTGCGGCGGCGCACGTCGGCCATGCGCTCGGCGTCGCGCGCGAACATTTCCACATAGGCCAGCAGGTGGTGCGCAAAGCTCACCGGCTGGGCCACCTGCAGGTGGGTGAAACCGGGCAGGATGACGTCCACATGGCGTTCCGCCACCTCCACCAGCGCCAGCTGCAATGCCTTGAGCAGCTCGGTGATGAGATCGATCTCGCCCCGCAGCCACAGGCGCACGTCGGTGGCCACCTGGTCATTGCGGCTGCGTCCGGTGTGCAGGCGCTTGCCGGCATCGCCCACCAGCTGGGTCAGACGGGCCTCGATGTTGAGGTGCACGTCTTCCAGGTCGAGCTTCCACTCGAATTCGCCCGATTCGATCTCCTGGCGGATGCGGGCCATGCCTTGCTGGATGTCGCGCACGTCCTGCGCCGACAAGATACCCTCTCCCCCCAGCATTTCCGCATGTGCCAGACTCCCCGCCATGTCCGCCTCCCAGAGGCGTTTGTCGAAGAACACGCTGGCGGTGTATCGTTTGACGAGGTCGCTCATCGGTTCCGAGAACAGGGCTGACCAGGCTTCGGATTTCTTGTCGAGTTGGTTGGTGGACATAAGGTGCCGGCGGCTGAGGTGGGGTGTCCGGGCTGCCATGGCGCCCGTGGGGTTGGGCCTGTCGGGCAGGCGAGTCGGGCGGATCGGTGGCCCGCGCATTCCATAAGGAACCGTACCCGTGAAAGATTCGCGAATTTTATCGACCTTCCAGGAGCTTCCCGCCGGGGGTGGTGCGCGCCCGCTGGCCAGCATGCCGGAGCACCTGAGGGCCCGCGTCGAGGTGTTCGATGCGGTTCAGGTCGGGGTGGTGCTGCGCGCCGTCTGCTTCGTCCAGGCCGTGGTGGGAGTGGCGGCCATGTTCCAGGCGCCCAGCTTCACCGCCTGGGTCTATCAGGCGGCCATCATGACCAGTGCCGCCCTGCCGGCCTTGCTGGTCTGGCTGCTGTCGGTGTTTGCCCTGCGGCGGTACCTGGCCCGCCTGGAGGAGTGGCAGCAGTGGCTGGCCGGCGGCACGCTCGGTGTGCTCGCCGGTCTCTATGGCTGTGGCTTGCTGGTGTGGCTGGGCTTTGCACAGCACCGGCCCTGGCTGGCCAGCGCCTCGGCCGGCCTGCTGATCTCTATGGTGCTCATGGCCGGACTCATCTGGCGCGCCCGGGCCCGCATGCCCGCCGGTACCAAGGCCCAGCTGGCCGAACTGCAGGCCCGCATCCGGCCGCATTTCCTGTTCAACACGCTCAACAGCGCCATCGCCCTGGTCCGGGAAGAACCGGCACTGGCCGAAGACCTGCTGGAAAACCTGAGCGAGCTGTTCCGCCACGCCCTGGCCGACACCAAGGAGGCCGTCACCCTGCGCCAGGAGCTGTCGCTGGCCGAACACTATCTGGCCATCGAGCAGGTGCGGTTCGGTGACCGGCTGAGGGTGGAGTGGAGCGTCGACGATGCCTCGCTTGGCGCCCGCCTGCCACCGCTCATCCTTCAGCCGCTGGTGGAAAACGCGGTCAAGCACGGGGTGGAGCCCAGCGCCACCGGCGCGACGGTCCGCATCAGCACCCACCGCCGAGGGAGCATTGTGGTGATCAAGGTTACCAATACGGTGCCCGGTGGAACGGGCAGGCGCGGCAACGGGCTGGCTCTGGACAATGTTCGCCAGCGACTGGCGCTCCTTCACGATGTCCAGGGACGGTTCCAGAGCGCGCTGGTCGACGGTGTGTTCCAGGTCCGCCTGGAGATCCCGGTTTAAGCGGCCCCCGCGGGTCGAATCACGGAGCAGAGAATGACACTCAAGGTATTGATCGTTGACGACGAAACTCTGGCCCGGTCCCGTCTGCGGACCTTGCTCGGGGAATGCACCGACCCCCGCGTCGATGTGGTGGGCGAAGCCGGCAATGCGGTTCAGGCCATGGAGCAGATCCAGCGCGGCAACATCGACCTGGTGCTGCTGGACATCCACATGCCCGGGGTCGACGGCATGGCGCTGGCGGCCACGCTGCGCCAGATGACGGCCCCGCCCACGGTCGTTTTCGTGACTGCATACGCCGAGCATGCGGTGCAGGCGTTCGAACTTGAAGCCGCCGACTACCTCACCAAGCCGGTGCGCCGCGAGCGGCTGCAGCAGGCCTTGCAGAAGGTCGAGAAACTGCGGGCACCCAAGGAAGGCGTCGACACCGCCATGCCGGAGTGCCTGATCATCCAGGAGCGCGGTCGCAGTGAACGCGTGGCCCTGCAGGATGTGGTCTATCTCAAGGCCGAGCTGAAGTACATCACGGTGCGGACCCGCGAGAAGGAGCACATCTACGACGGCGCCCTCAGCGACCTCGAGTCCCGTTATGCCCACATGTTCGTGCGCATCCACCGCAACGCCCTGGTCTCGCGCAGGGCGGTGCGTGCGGTCGAGAAACACAACGACCCCACCGATGGCGAGGGCTGGATGGTCCGGCTTGACGGTGTGGAGGAGCGCCTGGCCGTGTCCAGGCGGCAGCTCGCTGCGGTGCGCGAATCCCTGATGGGCTGAGCGGCCGGGCAGCGGACCGGTTCAGAGTTCGGCCGCCTCCACCAGGAACCGGACCCGCCGCTGTCCTTGCCATTCGTCCGCATCGAGCCGGAAGGCGATCCGGACCCGCTCCGGCAGCGGCTCCGTGTGGCCGAACCAGATGCCGTCAACCGGCTCGCCCTGGTGCCGAAGTTTCAGCGCCAGGTGCTTTTCGCCCACCAGCCGCTGGCTCAGCACCTGGACTTCCTCGCAGAACACCGGCGGGGCAAAGCCCTGCCCCCAGACCACCGCGTGCAGGGTGTCGACGGTTTCCGGCCGGCGCCAGGCCGGGTCCAGGCTGCCGTCGGACTCCAGACGGCGTTGCAACGTGGCGGCATCCAGCCATTCGTGGGCCACTTGCTGCAGCGCCGCCTCGAAGATGTCGATCTGGTCCGCATCCACGGTGCAGCCCGCAGCCATGGCGTGACCACCGAAACGCAGCAGCACGCCGGGGTGCCGCTTGGCCACCAGGTCCAGCGCATCGCGCAGATGGAACCCGGGGATCGATCGCCCCGATCCTTTGAGTTCATGCTCCTTGCCGTCGGCCGAACTCACCGCGAACACGAAGGCCGGCCGGTGCAGCCGGTCCTTCAGGCGCGAAGCCACGATGCCCACCACGCCCTCGTGGAAGTCGGGATCGAACACCACCACCGCCGGTGGCGGCGTGTCGGATTCGTCGAACATCGATTCGGCGATCTCCATGGCCATCTCGCGCATGTCGCCCTCGATCACCTTGCGCTCACGGTTGATGCCGTCGAGCATGCGGGCGAGCTCGTCGGCGCGCCCGGCATCGTCGGTGCAGAGGCACTCGATGCCCAGCGTCATGTCGGCCAGCCGGCCTGCGGCATTCAGACGTGGCCCGAGCGCAAAACCGAAATCGAAGCTGGTGGCGGCCGCCGGTTGCCGGGCCGCGACCGTGAACAGGGCGGCCATGCCGGCCGGCATCGCACCCGCCCGGACCCGCCGCAGGCCCTGTGACACCAGACGGCGGTTGTTGGCATCGAGCTTCACCACATCGGCCACGGTGCCCAGTGCCACCAGCGGCAGCAGGCTGTCGATGCGGGGCTGGCTGGCGGCGTCGAACACACCCCGGCGCCGCAGTTCGGCCCGCAGCGCGAGCAGCACATAGAACATGACCCCGACGCCCGCCATGCTCTTGCTCTCGAAGTCACAGCCGGGCTGGTTGGGGTTGACGATGATGCAGTCCTGCGGGAGCACGGTCTGCCCGTCCTGCTGGGCGGGCAGGTGGTGGTCGGTCACGATCACCGACATGCCCAGCGAACGTGCAGCCTGCACGCCGTCAACGCTGGCAATGCCGTTGTCCACGGTGATGAGCACATCGGCTCCGCGCTCCTTCACCCGGCGCGCAATGCTGGCGGTCAGTCCGTAACCGTCGACCACCCGGTCAGGAACCACATGGTCGACCTGGGTGGCTCCCAGCAACCGCAGACCCCGCAGCGCGGTGGCGCACGCGGTGGCACCGTCGCAGTCATAGTCGGCCACGATGCACAGGCGCTGGTTGGCCGACACGGCGTCGGCCAGGGCAACGGCGGCCTCGCGGGCACCCTTGAGCGACTCCGGGGGCAGCAACCGGCCCAGCGCATCGTCGAGTTCGTCGGGGCTGGCGATGCCGCGCGCCGCAAACAGCCGCGCCAGCAGCGGGTGAACGCCGCTTTGTTCCAGGGTCCAGGCGGCCCGGGGCGGCACATCTCGGGTGATGATCTTCATAGGGTCTCGAGCAGGGATGCGGGGTGGGCGGGCCGGCGCAGGCGTCGGGTCCAGTCGGTCAGCCAGGAGCGGGGTTTCGGTGCGAGGTGGACGGCACGGCGTTCGCCGCACAGGATCAGGCCGGCCGGTTCACCCCGCTGCGCGCAGGCCAGCAGGTCGGCGATGGCGGTGGCGTCCAGCGCTTCCCAGGCCCGCGCCCAGCTGGCCCAGTCGCCCGCCAGCGCAGGCGCTTTCAGGCGCTCGTCGGTGCGGGGTGGCGGGTTCAGCGCCGTGGTCGATGCCAGGGCGCCGACGCCGTCGGCCCAGAAGCCATTGACCGGCGCACGGCCGGCCGACTCCAGCGCATCGTTGGCGGGGTGTGTGTAGAACAGCATCTGCGCCTCGGACTGCAGCCGGCGCAGCCACGGTGCCTGTGGTCCGCGCGGCTGCCAAGCCGTCACCGAACGGCCCGCAATACGGTCCAGGCTGGCGCAGGACAGGCCGCGCAGCCGCTCGCCACGGGCACGCCAACGGTTCGCCGACACGAAGCTCAATGCCACGCCGTCTTCCTGGCACAGGGGTGCCAGCGCGTCGAACAGCTGCTGCGAGACGGCCGCATCGAGTTCATGGGCCGGCGTCAGGCTCACCTGGTCCATGCCCACCTGAAAGTGCACCGGGTGGAACCAGGCCTGGGGTTCGGTGGGGTGCGTGCTGTCCAGGGCCGCCCAGGGCAGGGCGCCATCGTCACCGGTCAGACCCATGGCCTGCGCCAGCGCGCGCTCGTGCGGCGGTGTGAAACTCCATTCGGAACCGTCGGCCGCGGGTGCCGGTTGCAGCAGGGTCAGCAGTTCGGTCAGGCGGGGCAGTGACAGGCTGGCGAACACCGCACGGGCGGCCGGGTCGAGTGCGCCGGCAAAGGGAACCAGCAGGCAATGGGCCGGATCAGGGGCCAGGAACGGGTCGGGCATGTCGCGATTGTCGGGGATGCCACAATGCCCGCCCAAGCCTATGCAGATCCCCTACGAACTCATCCTCGGCTGGCGCTACACCCGCGCCGGCCGCGCCACCCGGCGCAACGGATTCATTTCCTTCATCTCCGGCGTTTCCATGCTGGGCATCGCGCTCGGTGTGGCGGCGCTGATCATTGTCCTGTCGGTCATGAACGGCTTCCAGAAGGAGGTGCGGGACCGCATGCTGGGCGTGCTCTCCCACATCGAGGTGCTGGAGGCCGACGGTCAGGCCATTCCCGACCTGCCGGCCGTGCTGGACGCGATCGGCCGCCATCCGGCCGTGCTGGGTGCTGCGCCTTTCGTGGGCGCGCAGGCGCTGGTGGCGCGCGGTGAAGACATGAAGGGTGTGCTGGTGCGCGGCATCGACCCGGCACTGGAGCCTTCGGTCACCGATCTGGCGGCCGATCTGTCCGCCACCGTGCTGCCCCGGCTGGTGCCGAGCGAATTCGGCATCGTGCTGGGGGGCGAACTGGCCCGCAGCCTGGGCGTGATGCAGGGCGACCCGGTCACGCTCATCTCGCCCAGCGGTCAGGTCACGCCGGCCGGCATCGTGCCCCGGGTGCGGACCATGACCGTGGTGGGCACCTTCGACTCCGGCCACTTTGAATACGACTCGGCGCTGGCCCTGCTGCACCAGGACGATGCTGCGCGCATCTTCCGGCTCGAAGGGCCGACCGGCGTGCGGGTGAAGATCCGCGATCTGCATGCCGCCCGCGAGGTGGCGGTGGAGCTCGCAGCCAGCCTGCCGCCCGGTCTGGTGGTGCGCGACTGGACCCGCCAGAACCGCACCTGGTTCGCCGCCGTGCAGCTGGAAAAACGGATGATGTTCATCATCCTCACCCTCATCGTGGCGGTGGCGGCCTTCAACCTGGTCTCCACGCTGGTGATGACCGTGACCGACAAGCGCGCCGACATCGCCATCCTGCGCACGCTGGGGGCGAGCCCGCGCAGCATCATGGGCGTGTTCGTGGTGCAGGGCGCCATGGTGGGCGTCATCGGCACCGGCGTGGGGCTGCTGCTGGGGCTGGGCGTGGCCTTCAACATCGACACGCTGGTGCCGGCGCTCGAACGCCTGCTCGGGGCCAGCTTCCTGCCGCAGGACATCTACCTCATCAGCCGCATGCCCAGCGATCCGCAGCAGGGCGACATCGTGCCGGTCGGTCTGATCTCGCTGGTGCTGGCCTTTGTGGCCACCCTCTACCCGAGCTGGCGCGCCAGTCGGGTCAACCCCGCCGAGGCGCTGCGTTATGAATGATGTCGTGCTGCAGGCCCAGGGCCTGACCAAACGCTTCACCGAGGGTCGGCTGGACGTGACCGTGCTGCAAGGGGTGGACCTGCAGGTCCACCGGGGCGAGACGGTGGCGGTGGTCGGCGCATCGGGCTCCGGCAAGAGCACCTTGCTGCACCTGCTGGGTGGGCTGGACGCACCCAGCAACGGCCGGGTGCAGCTCATGGGCCAGGATCTGGCCGGGTTGAGCGCCACACGACAGGGCGATCTGCGCAACCGGTACCTGGGGTTCGTGTACCAGTTCCATCACCTGCTGCCCGAGTTCAGTGCGCGCGACAACGTGGCCATGCCGCTCTGGATCCGCCGCAGCGACCGGGCTGAAGCCGCCGACCGCGCGGCCGCCATGCTGACCCGTGTGGGGCTGGGCGAACGCCTGCACCACCGGCCCGCCGAACTGTCGGGTGGCGAGCGTCAGCGGGTGGCCATTGCCCGTGCGCTGGTCACGCAGCCCGCTTGTGTGCTGGCCGACGAGCCCACCGGCAATCTGGACCGCAGCACCGCCGACGGCGTGTTCGAGCTGATGGTGCAGCTGGCGCGCCAGCAGGGCACGGCGTTCGTGGTGGTGACCCACGACGAGGCGCTGGCAGCCCGCTGCGACCGTTTGCTGCGCCTCACCCGTGGCGTGCTGGACGCCCGGCTCACACCTGCAGCTTGAGCCAGGCCGACACCGAGGCCAGCTGCACCGTGAGCATGCCGTAGGCCTCGGCATCGGACGCCGGGCGCTCCACCCGCAGACTTTGCCGGTGGAGCAGGTGGTAGGCCGCGTGCAGTTCCACGTCCAGAGCGAGCAGCGCCCTGATGAATCTTTTGCTGCGCGGACCTTCGAGTTCGCGGACCAGCTGTGCCCGTGCCTTGAGTTCAAGCAACTGCACCATGGCCTGGGTGGGCCAGCGCAAGGGTCTGGCGGAGGTGTCGTACGGTGAGTGCATGGGGGCTGCTCCACAAATCGGGCAAAGGTGCTGTTTGGGAACAGGGGTCCGGGCATCGGTCCCCCGCCCGTCTGTGGATGTCGGACGCGTGTCGGCATCATGGTGCGGATCGAATGGACCCATACGGTCACCCATGAGCCACCATGAAGTCCAGCTCTGTATCGCCACCACCGCCTTCCTATGTCATCCACCGCGTTCACTTTCAGGACGGGCCTGAAGCTGAGTCCATGCGGAGTGACCGTTCCCTGATCGTCGAGGCCCTTCAGCCGGTCCCGTCCATGTCATGTGCTCCGTCGTGGCTGCACCGTCTCTTGTGCTGTGGGCCCGATGGTTCGATGACCGACGACGTGACCGATCCGGCGACCCCGCTGCAGCTTGCCGAGCCGATCCGGGAGTGGGTCCGGATCGGTACCGTCAACCAGATCAGTCTGCTGTCCGGAAATGCCCACCGTGTGGTGTTCCATGCCGGCAACCTTCAGTGGTTGAACGAAGGCCTGAAGGACATTCCGCTACGTGGCGAAGCCTGCGCCGTTCGGGTGGCGGACGTGATGAAGGCGCTGAGCGAACTGTCCTATGCCAAGAACCAGCTGCCTCTGGACGCAGCAGGAATTTCCGCGACGACTGTCAGCCATCTCGAAGGACTCGTTGAAAACGTGGCCCGTGCGCTCCAGGCGCTGGATCGGCATGTGAAGCGGTCGGAGCCTGACTCGAACTCGAGGAGCTCCATTCTGGCCACGCCGCTCTGGACTCCTCAGGACGGCTTGGCGCCAGGTTCAGCCAGCATGGACTACCTCCTTGACGGACTGTCCAGAGATATCCTGGCCCTGAAGCACCTCCAGGCCAGGATCCCCGCCTGAAGGCCGGCTCAGCGGACCCGGGAAAGCCGCAGTGGCGGCTCCTGTCCCGACAGACGTATGGTCAATCGAGACCCTTCAATCTCGAAACCGACCGCTTTCTGCAGTGCAGCCAGGTACCGGGTCTCCTGCTCGGCTGCCGATCCGATGCAGGCCATCCGGGTGGCGCCCATCTGGCTGAAGCTGATGTTCTGGCGGGTTTGCGTGTAGGTGCCGAAGAAGCGGTTGCAGGAGGCGTTGCCGGCCACCCGGCCTGCTTCCGGGAAAGCCAGCGTGGCCTGGCTGCCGGCCGGCACTTCCCGGCCGCCCAGGCTCTCCAGCCGCCATTCGGTGCCCACCAGCACCGGGGCCGGCGGTGCTGCGGTTCCGGCACAGCCGGCCGCCAGGACGGGCAGGCACAGCAGCAGCCCGCGGAGCAGGGGGTGCAGTCGTCGTGTCATGGAGCTCTCCTGAAATGGGGTGGGGTGTACAGGCCGCCGATGCTACGGCACAAGCGGCACGCCCTTCACAATCCATCCTTGACCATGTGGATCGACACCCATGCCCACCTTGATGCGCCCGAACTCGCCGCCTGCCCCGACGGCGGGGCAGGGTGGCGGGCGCTGGCCCGCGAGCGCGGCGTGCAATCTTGCGTGATACCGGCGGTACATGCAGACCACTTCGATGAGGTGCGCCGGCTGGCACACCAGCACGCAGACAGCTACGCCCTGGGCATCCATCCGCTGCAGGTGCCCCGAGCGAGCGACGACGACCTGCTGCGGCTGGACGAAGCACTGACCCGGTACCGCAACGACCCGCGACTGGTTGCCGTGGGTGAGATCGGTCTTGACTTTTTCGTGCCCGCACTCTGCACCCCTGACATGCGGGAGCGTCAGCAGCAGGTCTACCGGGCGCAGCTGCGATTGGCCCGCCGACACGATCTGCCCGTCATTCTGCATGTGCGGCGAAGTGCAGATCTGCTGCTCAAGCACCTGCGAGAGGTCCCCGTTCGCGGTGGCATCGCCCACGCCTTCAATGGCAGCGCCCAGCAGGCACAGGCATTTGTCGAGCGGGGGTTCTGCCTGGGTTTCGGCGGGGCCGTGACCTTCGATGCGGCGAGGCAGCTGCGCCGGCTGGCCGCCGATCTGCCGCTGCAGGCCCTCGTGCTGGAGACCGACTCACCCGACATCCCGCCGCAATGGCTTTACCGCACCGCTGCCGAGCGTGCCGCCGGGCTGCCGCAAGGCATCAACACGCCGGCGGAACTGCCACGCATCGGGGCGGTGGTGGCGGAGCTGCGCGGGATGGACGTGGCATCGCTGGCGTACGCAACCACAGCCAATGCCCAGCGGGTGCTGTCGATGAAAGGCTGACGCAGTCGCCGAATGGTCATTCGTTGGTGAGACTTAATGGGTGACCGGGTGACCAATCAGGAGGCAACCACAGGAGTCATGTCCCGTGAACATCCAGTCCCATGCGCAGGTCTCCCCCCGGTCCCCGGCGAGGGCCCGATCCAGCGGCAAGGCCGGCTCCGCGAAGCCGATGGAGTCGGGTCTGCTCGATCGCTTCTGCCAGCCACTCACCCTTGCGGAACTGGAATCGGTCCGGCGGCAGGCTCGTGCGCTTGATCGGTTGCACGGGCAGGTATCCCGATTGACTGCGTGCCTTGACGATCTGGAGTTGTCAGTCGAGTTCCTGAGCCTCTACCGCGCGCAGCACCTGCCCCATGCTGGCGCGCTGCCGACAGAACTGGAGGCAGCCAGCTTGACCGCTCAGACCCGCCTCGTGACGGACAGCCTGTCCGATCTGATCCGAGCCTTTGAGGCCGAAGGCTTGCACCCGGCGGGTTTGATGCTGACCTTGCAGCAGCTCCGACGCGCTGGCACCAGCGGAGACGGGGTCCCGGCCGATGACCACAGCTTGCCTGGAACGGTGTTTTGAACCCGGATGATCAGGAAACCTGCTGCGGTGGCGACTCTCTGCCCCCGCTACCGCAGGCTGGGCGTGTCACGGGAACGGAGGTCTGCATTGCTGAAGCCTTCGGTGTTCGGACCTTGCATCTGGGCACCTCGTGGGTGCAGGGCTCCATGCTGCTGAATGCGCCGTTCGACATAGAGCTGGAGTACGTTCGGCGCATGATGGGCTGGTTGCTGTTTGTCGAGCCGGATTCGGTTCAGCAACGTCAGGCGCTTCAGCTGGGCCTGGGGGCGGCGACGCTGACCAAGTTCTGTCACCGACGGCTGGGCATGCGCACCACGGCGGTCGAGATCAATCCGCAGGTGGTCGCCGTCTGCCGCCAATCGTTCGAACTGCCGGACGATGGCGATCGACTGCAGGTATTGCTGGCCGACGCCGGCACCGAAATCCGTCGGCCTGAGCATCAGGGTCGTTTCGATGCGGTGCAGCTCGATGTGTACGACCACCGGGTGGAAGCGCCGCTTCTGGACAGTGTGGCGTTCTATGCCGACTGCCGAGAGCTGCTCACACCCGATGGCTGCCTTGCGCTGAACTGCACCGGCATCCGGCACCGGCTCGACATCACGCTGGCCCATCTGGTGCAGGTCTTCGGTCGCGACGCTGTCCTGGTCTTCTGGCCAACCCGCGAGGGCAACACCGTGGTGCTGGCCCGGCGAGCCCCCGCGCAGCCGGACCGAGCCACCTGGCTGGCCCGTGCCAGGGTGATACAGGAGCGCTGGGGCCTGTCGACCGAACGCTGGTTGTCCGTGCTGGAATCGGTCGGGGATACGGCCTCCCCGACCATAATCGACTGATGGCACGTCATTCCCATGCTCTCGAAATAGCTCCCCTCCCCGAAGTCAACATCTCCGAAGACGGCGAGGTGCGGTTCCTGCACCTGGGCACCGAGTGGATACAGGGCTCCATGTTGCTGGATGCCCCGTTCGACATCGAGCTGGATTATGTGCAGCGCATGATGGCCTGGCTGCTGTTCGTCGATCCGGATTCAGTGCCCAAGCGCCAGGCCCTGCAGCTCGGGCTGGGCTCGGCGGCGTTGACCAAGTTCTGCTTCAAGAAGCTCCGAATGGCCACCACGGCCATCGAGATCAATCCGCAGGTGGTGGCGGTGTGCCGGCAGTGGTTCAAGCTGCCGGCGGACAGCGCCCGGCTGCGGGTGCTGCTGGCCGATGCCGGCACCGAGATCCGCCAACCCGAGCATCTGGGTCGGTACGACGCGGTGCAGGTCGATCTGTACGACCACGAGGCCGCTGCTCCGGTGCTGGACAGCGCCGACTTTTATGCCGACTGCCGCCAGCTGCTCACCGACGAGGGCTGCCTGACGGTCAACCTGTTCGGGCGGGACGCCAGTTACGACCGGTCGCTGGCCAGCCTGTGCCAGGCCTTCGGGGCCGATGCGGTCTGGGCCTTCAAGCCCACCCGCGAAGGCAACACGGTGGTGCTGGCCCAGCGCACGCCCTCGCGGCCCACCCGCCTGGAGCTGCTGGCGCGTGCCGAAGCCGTGCAGGCGCGCTGGGGTCTGCCGGCGGTGAAGTGGCTCAAGATGTTCAAGGCTGTGGAAGGGTGAAGCGCGATGGTGCCCAGGAAGTCTGCTGAAGGGGTCGTCGGTCTGCCTGCGGGGCAGGCGCTGGACTGGCGCACCCTGGTGGGATGGCTGCGGGATGACGGTGTCATCTCTGCCGAGGAAGCCGATCGCACCATCGCCCGCTGTTCTTCGGCGCACAGCGCCCAGCATCCGGTGCAGCGCCTCTCGGTGGTGGGCATGGCCCGGGCCTCCGACGGCCATGTGCTGGACGACCAGATGCTCACCGAGTGGCTGGCTGGCCGCTGCGGACTCAACTACCAGCGCATCGATCCCCTGAAGGTCGATGTGGGCAAGGTGGCCGAAGTCATGAGCGCCGCCTACGCCGAGCGGCACAAGGTGCTGCCGGTGCAGGTCACCCCGACCGAGGTGGTGGTGGCCACGGCCGAACCCTTCGTGCGCGACTGGATGCCCGAGGTGGAGCGGCAGACCCGCAAGTCGGTGCGCATGGTGCTGTCCAGCCCGCAGGACATCGCCCGCTACACGGCCGAGTTTTTTGCGCTGGCGCGCTCGGTGCGGGCCGCCACCAAGAGCGGCGGCAACGGCAGCGCCATCAGCAGCTTCGAGCAGCTGGTGGAGCTGGGCAAGAGCAACAAGCAGCTCGACGCCAACGACCAGGGCGTGGTGCAGGTGGTGGACTGGCTGTGGCAGTACGCCTTCGACCAGCGTGCCAGCGACATCCACATGGAGCCCCGGCGCGACCAGGGCGTCATCCGGTTCCGCATCGACGGCGTGCTGCACCCGGTCTACCAGCTGCCGCTGGGCGTGATGAATGCCATGGTGGCGCGCATCAAGCTGCTGGGCCGCATGGACGTGGTGGAACGCCGCCGCCCGCAGGACGGCCGCATCAAGACCCTCAAGCCGGCAGCGGCCGGCGTGCGTGGCGACGAGGTGGAGATGCGCCTGTCGACCCTGCCGACCGCTTTCGGCGAGAAGCTGGTGATGCGGATCTTCGACCCGGAATCCACCGTGAAGGATCTGGCCGCGCTGGGCTTCGTGCCGCACGACGCGCAGCGCTGGGAGGCGCTCACCCGGCGGCCGCACGGCATCGTGCTGGTGACCGGGCCGACCGGATCGGGCAAGACCACCACGCTGTATGCCACGCTCAAGCGGCTGGCCACCGAAGAGGTGAACGTGAGCACGGTGGAAGACCCGATCGAGATGATCGAGCCCGCCTTCAACCAGACCCAGGTGCAGGCCCACCTCGATCTGGACTTCGCCCAGGGACTGCGCGCGCTGATGCGGCAGGACCCGGACATCATCATGGTGGGCGAGGTGCGCGACCTCGCCACCGCCGAGATGGCGGTGCAGGCCGCCCTCACCGGCCACCTGGTGTTCACCACCCTGCACACCAACGATGCGCCGTCGGCCATCATGCGGCTCATGGAGCTGGGCATCCCGCCCTACCTCATCAACGCCACCGTGCTGGGCGTGCTGGCGCAGCGGCTGGTGCGCACCCTGTGCCCGGCCTGCCGGGTGCGGGAAGACGACGAGACCACCGTCCGTTCCCGCGAAGCACTGGCCGAGCTGGTGAAGCCGTGGCAGATCAGCGGCGGTTACCGGCCTTTCCAGCCGGTGGGCTGCGTGGACTGCCGCATGACCGGGTTCAAGGGCCGCATGGGCCTGTACGAGCTGCTGACCGTCACCGAAGCGTTCAAGGACAAGGTCAGCCGCGAGCCCCACATGGAAAGCCTGCGGATGCAGGCGGTCAAGGACGGCATGCGCCCGCTGCGCCTGGCCGGCGCGGCCCGCATCGCCGAGGGCCTGACCACCATCGACGAGGTGCTGGCCACCACGCCACCCATACAGTGAGGAGTGTGTGCCGGGTGTCGATAATCGGGGGATGTCTTCCCCCGCGCCGGGCGCCCCGGCTTCCCCTTCGCGGCCGCCGCACCTGGTCTCGGGCCTGATCCTCGCGGCGGCCGGCAGCATGGCCTTTTCCGGCAAGGCCATCATCGTCAAGCTGGCCTACCGCCATGGGGTGGACGCGGTCACGCTCATCATGTACCGCATGCTGTTTGCGCTGCCGCTGTTCCTGGCCCTGGCCTGGTGGGCCAGCCGGCCGCGTGGCGGCGTCCGGCCGGTGCCGCTGACCCGGCGCGACTGGCTGGGCATTCTGGGTCTGGGCGTGACCGGCTACTACCTGGCCAGCTTTCTGGACTTCTGGGGGCTGCAGTACATCAGCGCCAGCCTGGAGCGGCTCATCCTGTACCTCAACCCCACCCTGGTGCTGCTGCTGGGCTGGCTGATCTACCGCCGCCGCGTCTCGCGGCTGCAGGCCGTGGCCATGGCGGTGAGCTATGCCGGCGTGCTGCTGGTGTTCGGCCACGAGGCCGGTTTCCAGGGGCCGGACGCGGTGCTGGGCACGGCGCTGGTCTTCGGCAGCGCGGTGAGCTACGCCATCTACCTGCTCTACAGCGGCGAGCTGGTGCAGCGCCTGGGTTCCATGCGGCTGGTCGGGCTGGCCACCAGCGTGGCCTGCATCCTGTGCATCGCGCAGTTCGGCCTGCTGCGGCCGCTGTCGGCCGCCGCGGTGGCGCCCGAGGTGATCTGGCTGTCGGTGCTGAACGCGACGCTGTGCACCTTCGCCCCGGTGATCATGGTCATGATGGCGATCGAGCGCATCGGCTCGGGCCTGGCCGCGCAGACCGGCATGATCGGACCGATGTCGACCATCGCGATGGGCGTGCTCATCCTCGACGAACCTTTCAACGCCTGGATCATTGCCGGCACGGTGCTGGTGGTGGCGGGCGTCTTTCTGGTCACGCGCTTCGGCAGTCCGCAAGCGCGCTGAAACCGGCTTTTTTCTTCAGGAGACTTTCATGGATCTGGGTATTGCGGGCCGCTGGGCCCTGGTGGGTGGCGCCAGCAAAGGGCTGGGCCTGGGCTGCGCGCGCGCGCTGGCCGCTGAAGGCGTGAACGTGGTGATGGTGGCGCGCGGCGCCGAGGCACTGCTGGCCGCCGCAGCGGCGCTGCAGGCCGAATGCCCGGGTGTGCGTGTGCTGCCGGTGGCGGCCGACATCACCACCGCCGAGGGCCGTGCCGCTGCGTTCGCGGCGCCGGGCGGGCCGGGCACGAACTTTGACATCGTGGTCACCAATGCCGGCGGCCCGCCGCCCGGCGACTTCCGCACCTGGGACCGCGACGCCTGGATCCGGGCGGTGGACGCCAACATGCTCACCCCCATCGAGCTGATCAAGGCCACGGTGGATGGCATGGCCGAGCGCGGTTTCGGCCGCATCATCAACATCACCAGCAGCGCTGTGAAGGCGCCCATCGACATCCTGGGTCTGTCCAACGGCGCGCGCAGCGGGCTCACCGGTTTCGTGGCCGGCGTGGCGCGCAGCAGCATCGCCGCCAAGGGCGTGACCATCAACAACCTGCTGCCCGGCAAGTTCGACACCGACCGTCTTCAGGGCACGCTGGCCGGCGCGGCCGCCAAGACCGGCAAGTCGGTGGATGAGGTCCGCTCGGCCCAGATGGCCCAGGTGCCGGCCCGCCGCTTCGGCACGCCCGACGAGTTCGGCGCCATCTGCGCCTTCCTGTGCAGCCGCCACGCCGGCTACATCAACGGCCAGAACATCCTTCCCGACGGCGGGCTGTACCCCGGCACCTACTGACCTGATGCGCCGGCAGGCCGTGTTCAGCGCCGCGAGCTGACCACGATGCCGCCGACGATGAGGGCGAAGCCCAGCGCGTGGTACGGCTGGGGATGCTCCCCCAGCAGCGTGGCCGACATGAGTGCGGCGAACAGCGGCGTGAGGTTGGCGAAAAAGCCGGCCACCGCAGGGCCCACGCGCGCCACGCCGGTGCCCCAGCAGCGGTAGGCCAGCAGCGAGGGCCCCAGCGTCACGAACAGCAGCGCGGCCGCCAGCGGCCAGCCCCACTGCACATGCGACTGGCCTGCGGGCAGTGCCGGCAGCAGTTGCCATTCCACCGCCGACATCAGGCCCGACCAGGCCACACCCATCACCACCTGCGCCATGAGGAAGGCGGCCCAGTCGGCCTTGATGGCCGACGGCTCGCTGCCCGGCGCCGGCCGGGCCAGCAGCCAGCTGTACCAGGCCCAGAGAATGGCCGCCAGCAGCATGAGCGCGTCGCCCGGCACCAGCCGCACCGCCAGCAGGCCTTGCAGATCGCCGCGCGAGAGCACCGCCATCACGCCCGCCAGGGACAGCATGGCGCCCGCCGCTGCGCGCCCGCTGACCGGCACGCCGTACAGCAGGCGGCCCAGCAGCAGCATCCAGACCGGGGTGCTGGCCGCCACCAGCGTCACGTTCACCGGTGTCGACGTTTTCAGCGCCAGGTACTGCAGCGCGTTGTAGCTGCCCACCCCCAGCATGCCCAGCAGCGCGAACCGCTTCCAGTGGCTCCACAGGCCGCTGCCCGGACGCAGCACCCACCCGGCCAGCGGCAGCAGGATCACCAGCGCCAGCGACCAGCGCAGGGTGTTGAGCAGGATCGGGGGCACCAGGCCGTTGACCATGCGGCCCACCACGGCGTTGCCCGCCCACATGAGGGGCGGCATTAGCAACAGCAGCACGGTGGTGGTGGACAGGCGCGGGGCGGACACATTCGACATGGCCCGCACTGTAGCAACCGGCCCATGCCCCGGCCCGCGTCAGGGATGCGACGCTGTCGCACAGGCGCAGTGCGCGAATCGTGGCAGCATCGCTGCCGTGCAGCGTCGGGTCAGGCCCGCCCTGTCCACGCACATCCGCCCACCACAACACGAGGAGACCCCCATGCCCGAGACCACCAGCCGCGCCGTGCGCATCCACGCCACCGGCGGCCCCGAACAGCTCGTCATCGACCAGGTGAGCGTCGGCGAACCCGGCCCCGGTCAGGTGCGCATCCGCCACCATGCCATCGGCCTGAACTTCATCGACGTCTACCAGCGCACCGGCCTGTACCCCAACGCCATGCCGCTGGCCCTGGGCATGGAAGGCGCCGGCGTGATCGAGGCGGTGGGCGAGGGCGTGACCCATCTGAAGGTCGGCGACCGTGCCGCCTACGCCGCCAACCCGCCCGGCAGCTACTGCGACGTGCGCGTCATGCCGGCCATGAACGTGTGCCGCCTGCCCGACGCGATCAGCTTCGAGACCGGTGCGGCCATGATGCTCAAGGGCCTCACCGCGCAGTACCTGCTGAAGCACTGCAAGCCGGTCGAAGGCCTGCAGGCCGGCGACTTCGTGCTGTTTCATGCAGCGGCCGGTGGCGTCGGGCTGATCGCTTGCCAGTGGGCGCGTGCCCTGGGCCTGAAGCTCATCGGCACCGCCGGCAGCGACGACAAGTGCAAGCTGGCCCTCGAACACGGCGCCAGCCATGCCATCAACTACCGCACCGAAGATTTCGCGGCCCGGGTGAAGGAGATCACCGGCGGCAAGGGCGTGAAGGTGGTGTACGACTCGGTGGGCAAGGACACCTTCGAGAAGTCGCTGGACTGCCTGGTGCCCTTCGGCCTGATGGTGAGCTTCGGCAACGCCAGCGGCCCGGTGGCTCCGTTTGCCCCCGGCGCCCTGGGCCCGAAGGGATCGCTCTACCTGACCCGCCAGACGCTGTTCTCGCACATCACCACGCGCGAGCGCACCCAGGCCATGGCCGACGACCTGTTCCAGGCGGTCACCAGCGGTGCGGTGAACATCCGCATCGACCAGCGCTTTGCGCTGACCGATGTGCGCCAGGCCCACGAATCGCTGGAAGCGCGCAGCACCACCGGCTGCACCGTGCTGCTGCCCTGAGGCAGCGCCCGGGTCTTCAGGCCGGCAGGGCCTGGACGGCCGGCGCGGCGACTGGCGCCACCTGTTGCAGGGCCCGTTCCAGGCGCTGCGCGGTGGCTGGCACGTCGTGCCATTTGTCCAGGCCGAACAGGCCGATGCGGAAGGTCCGGAAGTCCGGGCCTTCGTCGCATTGCAGCGGCACGCCGGCGGCGGTCTGCAGGCCCACAGCCAGAAACTTCTTGCTGGACTGAATGTCGGCATCCGTGGTGTGGCTCACCACCACGCCAGGGGCCTGAAAGCCCGCTGCCGCCACGCTGGCAAAGCCGTGGCGTTCGGTCAGGGCGCGCACCGCTGCGCCCAGGGCCAGCTGTTCCTGGCGCACCCGCTCGAAGCCGTAGGCCTCGGTCTCGGCCATGGTCTGCTGCAGGCGGGTGAGGGCGTCGGTGGGCAGGGTGGTGTGGTACGCGTGCCCGCCGCCTTCGTAGGTTTCCATGATCTGCAGCCACTTCTTCAGGTCCATGGCGAAGGTGGTGCTCTGGGTGGCATCGATGGCGGCCCGGGCCCGCTCGCTCAGCATGACCATGGCACAGCAGGGCGAGCTGCTCCAGCCCTTTTGTGGTGCGCTGATCAGCACGTCCACCCCGGTGGCGCGCATGTCCACCCACATGGCGCCGGAGGCGATGCAGTCCAGCACGAACAGGCCGCCGGCGGCGTGCGCGGCATCGGCCACGGCACGCAGGTAGCCGTCGGGCAGGATCATGCCGGCCGAGGTTTCCACATGCGGTGCGAACACCACGGCCGGCTTCTCGCGGGCGATGGTGGCCACCACCTCCTCGATCGGGGCCGGCACCCACGGCGCCTGGGCATCGCTGCGGCCATCGGCACGGCGGGCCTTGAGCACGGTGTGGCTGGCGGGTATGGCGCCCATGTCGAAGATCTGGGTCCAGCGGTAGCTGAACCAGCCATTGCGCAGCACCAGCGCATGGCGCCCGGTGGCGAACTGGCGGGCCACCGATTCCATGCCGAAGGTGCCGCTGCCGGGCACCAGCACCGCCGAGTGCGCGCCATAGACCGACTTGAGCATGCGCCCGATGTCGGTCATCACGCGCTGGAAGCGCTGCGACATATGGTTGAGGGCGCGGTCGGTGTAGACCACCGAGAACTCGTAAAGGCCGTCGGGGTCGACGTCGGGCAGCAGGCCGGGCATGGCGTGTCTCCTGGCTGGGGTCAATCGGGATTCAGGCCCCGTGCGGCTGCGTTGGCCGCGCGGCGGGAGGGGCAGGGTAGCACAGCGACCCCGCGCCCGTCATGTCAGCGGCCGCGCCGCACCCGCAGGATCTCGTCCAGGATCAGCGCGATGGCGCCGACGGTGATGCCCACGTCGGCGATGTTGAACGAGGGGAAGTGCCCGCCCCGGAACAGCGGCGAGAGGAGGTCGAAGTGGAAGTCCAGCCAGTCGACCACGTAGCCATGCACCAGGCGGTCCACCACGTTGCCCACCGCGCCGCCCAGAATGCACGACAGTGCAAAGGCGAACAGCCGCTGGCCCGGGTGGGAGCGCAGCATCCAGACGATGAAGATGGTGGCCGCCATGCCCACGGCGGTGAAGAACCAGCGCTGCCAGCCGCCCGCACCGGCCAGGAACGAGAAGGCGGCGCCGGTGTTGTGCACCCTCACCACATTGAAGAACGAGGTGATGCGGGTGCTGTCGCCGAGCTGGTAGTAGCCCAGGATCAGCACCTTGGTGAACTGGTCGGCCAGAAAGATGGCCAGGGCCAGACCCAGCCAGGGCCACAACCCGGCGTTGGCGCCCTTGCCGGCAGCGCGCGCCATCAGGCCACCGTGCGGGTTTCGCCCGCGCCGAACAGGTTGCCGGTGCAGCGGCCGCAGATGCCGGGGTGCGCCGGGTCGTGGCCGACGTCGTCGCGGTAGTGCCAGCAGCGTTCGCACTTGGCGGCGGTGGCGGGGCTGACCTGCACCGCCAGCGCCTCACCCTCGACCACGGTCGCACCGGAGGTGATGGTCACGAAGCGCAGGTCGTCGCCCAGCGAGCGCAGCACCGCAGCGTCGGACGCCGGTGCGGTGATGGTCAGCAACGCCTGCAGCGAGGAGCCCACGCGGCCTTCGGTCCGCACGGTCTCGATCTCCTTGTTGGCCAGGTCGCGGATCTCGCGCAGCCGGGTCCACTTGGCCAGCAGCGCTTCGTCCGCTGCCGGCAGCTCGGCAAAGGTCTCGAAGAAGATCGACCCTTTGTCCTGCGCGCCCGCCAGCACCGGCCATGCTTCCTCGGCCGTGAAGCTCAGGAAGGGGGCCATCCAGCGCAGCATGGCGTGGGTGATCTGGTGCAGGGCGGTCTGGGCGCTGCGGCGCGCATGGCTGCCCGGTGCGGTGGTGTAGAGCCGGTCCTTGAGCACGTCGAGGTAGAAGGCGCCCAGGTCTTCCGAGCAGTACACCTGCAGCCTGGACACCACCGGGTGGAATTCGTAGCGGTCGAAATGCGCCCGCACCTCGGCCTGGAACTGCGCCGCTCGGGCCAGTGCGTAGCGGTCGATCTCCAGCAGCTGGTCGAACGGCACCGCCTGGGTGGCGGCGTCGAAGTCCGACAGGTTGGCCAGCAGGAAACGCAGCGTGTTGCGGATGCGGCGGTAGGCGTCCACCACGCGGGCCAGGATCTTGTCGTCGATGTTGAGGTCGCCCGAATAGTCGGTCGAGGCCACCCACAGCCGCACGATCTCGGCGCCCAGCTTGCTGGTCACGCTTTGCGGCTCCACCGTGTTGCCCAGGCTCTTGCTCATCTTGCGGCCCTGGCCGTCGGTGGCAAAGCCGTGGGTCAGCAGACCTTTGTAGGGCGCGCGGTCGAACAGGGCGCAGCCCAGCAGCAGCGAACTGTGGAACCAGCCGCGGTGCTGGTCGTGGCCTTCGAGGTACAGGTCGGCCTCCGGGCCCTGCGCGTGGGCTGCCCCGTTCGGGTAAGCCTCTGCGTGCGAGCCACGCAGCACATGCCAGAAGGTGGAGCCGGAGTCGAACCAGACCTCCAGGATGTCGGTGCTCTTGGTGTAGTGCGGCGCGTCCTCGGCGCCCAGCATCTCTTCGGTCGTCACCCGGCTCCAGGCTTCGATGCCGCCCTGCTCGACGATGTCGGCCGCCTGGTCCAGGATCTCCATCGTGCGTGGGTGCAGCTCGCCACTGTCCTTGTGCAGGAAGAACGGCACCGGCACACCCCAGCTGCGCTGGCGCGAGATGCACCAGTCGGGCCGGTTGGCGATCATGTCGCGCAGCCGGGCGCGCCCGTTCTCGGGGTAGAAGTCGGTGCCGTCGATGGCGTCCAGGGCCAGCTGGCGCAGCGTGCGCGGTGCCTTGTCCTGGGTGAACACGCCTTCGCCTTCGTCCATGCGGATGAACCACTGGGCGGCGGCGCGGTAGATCACCGGCGTCTTGTGGCGCCAGCAGTGCGGGTAGCTGTGGGTGATGGTCTGGGTGGCCATCAGCCGGCCGTGCTCGCGCAGCGTCTCGATGATGACCGGGCAGGCCTTCCAGATGTGCTGGCCGCCGAACAGGGGCAGCTCATCGGTGTAGACGCCGTTGCCCTGCACCGGATTCAGGATGTCGTCATAGGCCATGCCGTGGGCCACACAGCTGTTGAAGTCGTCCACGCCATAGGCCGGCGACGAGTGCACGATGCCGGTGCCGTCGCTGTCGCTCACGTACTCGGCCAGGAACAGCGGCGAGAGACGCCGGTAGGCGTACTTGCCACCGCCACTCTCGATGTCGTGCAGCGGGTGGCGGAACACCTGACCGCGCAGCGCCTCGCCCCGGGCGGTGGCCAGCACGGTGCCTTCCAGGCCGTAGCGCTCCAGGCATTTCTCGACCAGGCTGGCGCCCAGCAGCAGCACGCCGCGCGGCGTGTCGACCAGCGCGTATTCGAGTTCGGGGTGTGCGTTGAGCGCCTGGTTGGCCGGGATGGTCCAGGCGGTGGTGGTCCAGATGACGGCGAATGCCGGCTTGCCGGCGGGCAGCGCGTTCAGACCGAACGCGCGGGCCAGGCCGGCCGCATCATTCGATTCGAAGGCCACGTCCAGCGTGTCGCTCTTCTTGTCGGCGTATTCGATCTCGAACTCGGCCAACGAGCTGCCGCAGTCGAAGCACCAGTACACCGGCTTCAGGCCCCGGTAGACAAAGCCGCGTTCGATCACCCGTTTGAAAGCGCGGATCTGGCCGGCCTCGTTGGCCGGGTCCATGGTGCGGTAGGGCCGCTCCCAGTCGCCCAGCACGCCCAGGCGCTTGAAGTCTTCGCGCTGCTGCGCGATCTGCTCGGTGGCGTAGGCACGGCTTTTGGCCTGCATGTCGTCGCGGCCCAGGTTGCGGCCGTGCAGCTTCTCGATCGCGTTCTCGATCGGCAGGCCGTGGCAGTCCCAGCCGGGGATGTACTGGGCATCGAAGCCGGCCAGCTGCTTCGACTTCACGATCATGTCCTTGAGGACCTTGTTCAGCGCGTGGCCGATGTGCAGCTTGCCGTTGGCGTACGGCGGGCCATCGTGCAGCACGAACAGCGGTGCGCCCTGGCGGGCATCGCGCAGCCGGCGGTACAGGCCGCTCTCGTTCCATTCCGCCACCCAGCCGGGTTCGCGCCTGGGCAGGTCGCCCCGCATGGGAAAGGGCGTCTCCAGCAGGTTGACGGGGTAGGGGTTGGGGGTCGTCTCGGACATGGCGTGGGGGCTCGGTGGGGGCTTCGACAGGCTCAGCCCGAACAGGCGTCGGGTACAGGGTGATGAGGGGAAGGGCTCCGTTCGCCCTGGGCCTGTCGAAGGGCGGCGACCGGTGAGGCGGACAGCCTCAAATTCGGTCGCGGGTGGTCTGCCGATGGGTCTGCGTGTGCAGCGACGCAAAGAACGCGCGGGCGTCATCGCAGTCGCGAGCGATGCCCCGGGTCAGGGCGTCGAGACTGTCGTACTTGAGCTCGTCGTGCAGTTTGTGCAGCAGTTCCACGCGCACGATTTTACCGTAGGCCTCCCCGCCGGGCAGGCGCCGGGCCAGCTCCGCCGGCCATTCCAGGCAGTGGGTTTCGAGCAGCACGCGCCCGCCGTTCACGTCGTCGGGGTCGAGCGAGGGCCGCACGCCGAGGTTGGCCACCCCGGGGAGCGGCGTGTCCCACAGCCCGTGCACATGCACCGCAAAGATGCCGCTGGCCGCCGGTTTCCAGTGCGAGAAGCGCAGGTTGAGGGTGCGGAAACCGTCGCGCGCGCCGGGGCTGCTCTCGCCCAGCTCCCGGCCGAGCTTGCGGCCGTGCACCACATGGCCGCTGATCGCATAGGGCCGGCCGAGCAGGGCGGCGGCGTCCTGCATGCGGCCCTGGGCCAGGGCATCGCGCACCGCCGAACTGGACACCCGCAAGCCATGCACCTCGTAGCTCTGCATGCGGGCCACGTCGAAACCCAGCTTTGAGCCCGCCGCGTCCAGCATGGCGTAGTCGCCGGCGCGGCGGGCGCCGAAGCGGAAGTCGTCACCCACCAGGACATAGCGGACACCCAGGGCGTTCACCAGCGTGTCCTGGATGAAGGCCTCCGGGCTCTGCGATGCGAGCTGCTCGTTGAACGGCAGCACCACGCACTGGTCGACCCCGCAGCGGGCCAGCTCTTCCAGCTTGTCGCGCAGGGTGGCGATGCGGGCCGGCGCCAGTTCGGGCTTGCGTTGCACCGCCGCGAAAAAGTCGCGCGGGTGTGGCTCGAAGGTCATGACGCAGGTGGGCACGCCGCGGTGACGCGCTTCGCTCTGCAGCAGGGCCAGCATGGCCTGGTGGCCACGGTGCACGCCGTCGAAGTTGCCGATGGTCAGGGCACAGGCGCCCGGCAGGGCCGGGGCACCGTCCGGACGGTTCCAGAGGCCGCGGATGATCTTCATGCAAAGGGGCTTGTATGTTCTGGGGGCAACGGCAGGCCGTCACCAAAGCTTGCTATATTGGCACAGGAAAACGCATGCCCCCGGGGGAAGTGCCTCCGGAGCGGTTCGGTGACCCGTCGCACGAAGGAGCCCGTTTTGAAGGTCTTGAAGCTCTCCGCCCAAGGTCTGCCCCAGTCCTGGATCAGCCTGGAAGAGGCGGTGCTGCACTATGCGGCGGACGAGGTGCGCTGGGAGATGGGTGCCGAGATCGCCGTGTTCCACGGCGGGCACAACGCCATCACCGGGCGGCAGTCGATCATCACGGTCAACTCGATCATCGGCACCCACGGCGTGCCCCGCATCAATCCCTTCGACCTGCGTCCGACGCTGACCAACAGCAAGCTGTTCTCCCGCGACCGCAATGTCTGCGCCTATTGCGGCGAGCACTTCCACGAAGACGATCTCACCCGGGAACACATCCTGCCGCTCGGTCAGAAGGGGCGCGACACCTGGATGAACGTGGTCACGGCCTGCAAGTCGTGCAACCACCGCAAGGGCAACCGCACGCCCGAACAGGCCCACATGCCGCTGCTCTACGCGCCGTATGTGCCCAGCCTGTGGGAAGACTTCATCCTGCGCAACCGCCGCATCCTGGCGGACCAGATGGAGTTCCTCATGTCGCACCTGCCCAAGACCTCCCGCCTGCACGCCTGAGGCGCACGGGGCGGGAGCGGGGCCGGTCAGGCGAACACGCCGGCGGTCTCGGTCATCCGGTTTGACACCTCGCCCAGGTGGTGCAGGGTGTCGCCAAAGGTCATCTCCAGCTGGGTCAGCTTCTTGAAGCAGTGGCTGACGATGTATTCGTCGGTCACGCCGATGCCGCCGTGCAGCTGCACCGCCTGCTGGCCCACGAAACGCATCGACTGGCCCAGCTGCACCTTGGCGCGGGCCATGGCGGCGCGGCGCTCGTCGGTCGGGGCATTGAGCTTCAGGCTGGCGTAGTAGCTCATGGAGCGGGCCAGTTCGAGCTGCATCTTCATGTCGGCCACGCGGTGGCGCAGGGCCTGGAAGGTGGCGATGGTGGTGTTGAACTGCTTGCGCGTGTTCATGTAGTCCACCGTGATGGCCAGCGTCTTGTCCATCACGCCCACGGCTTCGGCGCAGGCGGAGGCAATGCCCACGTCCACCGCATGTTCCAGCGCGGTCAGGCCGTCGCGGGTGATCAGGTGGCCGGCGGCGCCGTCCAGATGCAGGTCACCGGCCCGGCTGCCGTCCTGCGTGGGGTGGCCGGTGGTGCGGACACCGCTGCTGCCGGCTTCCACCAGGAACAGCGCGATCTGGCCGTCGAGCTGGGCCGGCACGATGAACGCCTGGGCCTGGTCGGCCACCGGCACCAGGTTCTTGGTGCCGCGCAGGGTGAAGCCGGTGCCCGAGGCGGTGGCGGTGGCGCCGCAACGGTCCAGGCGGTAACGGGCGCCGCGTTCCTGCTGGGCCAGTACCACCAGGGCTTCGCCACCGGCCACGCGGGGCAGCCAGGCGGCCTGCAGATCGGCCCCGGCATAGCCCTGCAGCACGGCGCTGGCGATCAGCGTCTGCCCCAGAGGTTCAAGCACCATGCCGCGGCCCAGTTCCTCCATGACCACCATGCCCTCGACCGGGCCCATGCCCAGGCCGCCATGGTCGTCGCTCACATACAGGCCGGCCAGGCCGAGTCCGGCCAGTTCGCCGTAGGCCTCGGCCGAATGGCCGCCCGCCGCCACGATGGCACGGCGGCGTTCGAAGTCGTAGCCCTTCTCGACCCATTTCTGCACCGCGTCGCGCAGCGCGACCTGGTCTTCGGAAAAATCGAAATCCATGGATGTCTCCTGATCAGCCGAGCACGGTCTGCGCGACGATGTTGCGCTGCACTTCGTTCGATCCACCGTAGATCGTGGTCTTGCGCATGTTGAAGTAGGTGGAGGCCAGCGGGGCGTTGGCCAGCGTGCCGCCAGGGAAGTCACCCTGCCAGCCGGCTTCCATGGCTTCAAAGATGAAGGGCAGGCTGAACGGGCCGGCGGCCAGCATCATGAGTTCGGTGTAGCGCTGCTGGATCTCGCTGCCGCGGATCTTGAGCAGGCCGGCGATGTCCAGCGAGCTCTTGCCGGCCTTCTCGGCCGACAGCACGCGCAGCACCATCATCTCCAGCGCCACCACGTCGACTTCCAGCAGGGCGATCTGGTCGCGGAAGCGGCTGTCTTCCCAGACGCCTTCGGCCTTGGCAATCCGCTTGAGCCGCTCCAGCTCGCGCTTGGCGCGGTTCACGTCGGCGATGTTGGTGCGCTCGTGGCCCAGCAGGTATTTGGCATAGGTCCAGCCCTGGTTCTCTTCGCCCACCAGGTTCTCGGCCGGCACCTCGACGTTGTCGAACCAGACTTCGTTGACTTCGCACTCGCCGTCGAGCAGCTTGATCGGCCGCACCGTGACGCCGGGCGACTTCATGTCGATCAGCAGGAAGCTGATGCCGGTCTGCGGCTTGCCTTCGGTGCTGGTGCGCACCAGGCAGAAGATCCATTCGCCGTACTGGCCCAGGGTGGTCCAGGTCTTCTGGCCATTGACGATGTACTTGTCGCCCTTGCGCTCGGCGCGGCATTTGAGCGAGGCCAGGTCGGAGCCCGAACCCGGTTCGCTGTAGCCCTGGCTCCACCAGACCTCGCCGCTGGCGATGCCGGGCAGGTGGCGTTCCTGCTGTTCCTTGTTGCCAAACGCCATGATGACCGGGGCCACCATCACCGGGCCGAACGGCACCACGCGGGGCGCGCCGGCCAGGGCACATTCCTCTTCAAACAGGTGGCGCTGCACCGCGTTCCAGCCGGGGCCGCCAAACTGCTTGGGCCAGTTCCAGCCGAGCCAGCCCTTCTTGCCGAGAATCTTCGCCCAGCGCTGCATGTCGTCGCGCGACAGCCGCAGGGCGTTGTGCACCTTGTGTGCGATGTCGGCTGGCAGGTTGTCCCTGACCCAGCCACGGATCTCTTCGCGAAACGCCTGCTCTTCGGGCGTGAAGGCCAAATCCATCGGATGTCTCCTGTTCAAGCCCCGGGCGGGGCGCATCGACGATACCGGAGGCAGTTTCGCACGACCGTTCGATTCGGTCCTGTCCGGGCTGCGACAAACCGACTCCCGCAGCCGGCTTATTACACTCCCGGCCCATGTCTGTCGTCGACCAACCCATCGTCATCCTCATCTCGGGCAGCGGCTCGAACATGGCCGCTCTGGTCGAAGCGGCCCGCCAGCGCCGGTGGGCGCAGCGCTGGGGCGCTCAGGTGGTGGCGGTCATCAGCAACCGTCCGGAAGCCGCCGGCCTGGCCTGGGCCCGGGCGCAGGGCCTGGCCACCGCGGTGGTGGACCACCGCGAGCACGACGGCCGCGAGGCCTTCGACGCCGCCCTGATGCAGGCCATCGACGCGCACCGCCCGGCCCTGGTGCTGCTGGCCGGCTTCATGCGCATCCTCACGCCGGGCTTTGTGGCGCATTACGCCGGGCGGCTGGTCAACATCCACCCCAGTCTGCTGCCGGCGTTTCCCGGCCTGAAAACGCACCAGCGCGCCATCGAGATGGGCTGCCGTTTTGCCGGCGCCACGGTGCACCGGGTCACGGCCGAACTCGACCACGGCGAGATCCTGGCCCAGGCGGTGGTGCCGGTGCTGCCGGACGACACCCCCGACACCCTGGCCGAGCGTGTGCTCAGCCAGGAACACCGCATCTACCCGGAAGCGGTGGAGCGTCTGCTCAGCGCCTGACGGCGGTCACATCGATTTCGCAAATACCAGGCCGGCGTGTTCCCGCATGGCGTGGAACTTGATCTTGGGCCAGTTGCCTTCGACCGCGCGCAGCGTAGCCATGTGGTCCAGCAGCACGGTGGGTGCGTCCACCGCGTCCAGCGCCACGCGGTGGGCGTTGGCGTCGATGAAGCGCTTGAGCTCCTGTTCGCCGCCGTCTTCCGGGGCACAGGTCACCCAGCGAGCCACGTTGTATGAGCTGCCGGTGATGCGGGCCTTGACGCCGTATTCGTGCTCCAGCCGGTGGGCCACCACCTCGAACTGCAGCTGACCGACCGCGCCCAGCAGCAGCACGCTGCCGGCGACCGGGCGAAACACCTGGATGGCCCCTTCCTCGCCCAGCTGGGTGAGGCCGGCGCGCAGCTGCTTGGTGCGCAGCGGGTCGGCCACTTCCACGCTGCGGATGATTTCCGGGGCGAAGAAGGGCAGGCCGGTGAACTGCAGGCTCTCGCCCTCGGTCAGCGTGTCGCCCAGCTGCAGCACGCCGTGGTTCGGGATGCCGATGATGTCGCCGGCAAAGGCTTCGTCCAGCAGTTCGCGGCGCTGGCTCAGGAAGCTCACCACCGTGTTGGGCCGCAGCTCCTTGCCGCTGCGCACCACCTTCAGCCGCATGCCGCGCTCGAAGTGGCCGCTGGCCACCCGCACGAACGCGATGCGGTCGCGGTGCGCCGGGTCCATGTTGGCCTGGATCTTGAACACCACACCGGTGAACTTGGGCTCCACCGGCGCCACCACCCGCTGGATGGCCGGGCGCTCGGCCGGCGGCGGTGCCAGGTCGACCAGCGCGTCCAGCACCTCGCGCACCCCGAAGTTGTTGACCGCCGAGCCGAACAGCATGGGCGTCTGGGTGCCGGAGAGGAAGGCATCCTTGTCGAAGGCCGGTGAAGCGCCTTCCACCAGCTCCAGCTCGTCCTTGGCGGCGCCCCATTCCATGCCGAAGCGCTGGGCGCTCTCGGCGTTGTCCAGACCGACCAGCACCTCTTCGTCGCCGCCGCGCCGGTCTTCGCCGGCGGAAAACACCCGCATGCGGTCCTCGCGCCGGTCGTACACGCCCCGGAAGGTCTTGCCCATGCCCACCGGCCAGGTGAAGGGCACCACGGTCATGCCGAGTTCGCGCTCGATCTCGTCCATCAGGTCCAGCGGGGCCTTCACCTCGCGGTCCATCTTGTTGATGAAGGTCAGGATGGGCGTGTTGCGGGCCCGGCAGACCTGCAGCAGGCGCCGCGTCTGGGGTTCCACGCCATTGCCGGCGTCGATCACCATCAGGGCTGCGTCGACGGCGGTCAACACCCGGTAGGTGTCTTCGGAGAAGTCCTGGTGGCCCGGGGTGTCGAGCAGGTTGATGACGCAGTCGCGGTATTCCATCTGCATCACCGAGCTGGCCACCGAGATGCCGCGCTGCTTCTCGATCTCCATCCAGTCGGAGGTGGCGTGGCGGGCGGCCTTGCGGGCCTTGACCGAACCGGCGATGTTGATGGCGCCCGAGAACAGCAGCAGCTTCTCGGTCAGCGTGGTCTTGCCGGCGTCGGGGTGGGAAATGATGGCGAAGGTGCGGCGGCGGCGCACCTGATCGGAAATGTCAGGCATAGCCCGCGATTATCGGTCCCGGTCCCTGACGCGGTCCGGTGGCGACCCCGGATGGCGACAATACAGGGATGCACCCCAAAGCCCTCATTGATGAATGCTCCGCCCTGATGGAGCAGGTCTTCCGCTTCGACCACCCGGCCGACGCCGTGCTCGCCCGCTTCTTCCGCGAGAACCGTTCGCTCGGATCGCGCGAGCGGGCCACCTTGTCCGACACCGTGTATGCCGTCCTGCGCGAGCGGCTCAGGCTGGAGTGGCTGGCCCGCTCCGGCAGCGGCTCCAAGTGGCGCCGGCTGGCCATCCTCGGTTTTCCCGGCGACCGCGACTTCCTCAAAAGCGCCCTGTCCGAACCGGAAAAGCTCTGGCTGGATCAATGCAGTCGCGTCACCGATGCCGATTTCCTGCCCCAGCACCGGCACAACCTGCCGGACTGGCTGGCGAACTCGCTGCAGGCGCAGCTGGGCGGGGAGTTCGACGCCCTGGCGGCCAGTCTGCTTCAGCCGGCCCCGCTCGACCTGCGGGTCAACAGCCAGAAGGCCCGGCGTGAGGCGGTGCTCGCCTCGCTGGCGGCCGCCGGCCTGCAAGGCCAGCCCACACCCTGGTCGCCCATGGGCATCCGGCTGCAGGGCAAGCCGTCGCTGGCCCGTTGGGACGCCTTCACCCAGGGCGACGTCGAGGTGCAGGACGAAGGCTCGCAGCTGCTGTCCCTGCTGCTGGCGCCCAGGCGGGGCGAGATGGTGGTCGACTTCTGTGCCGGTGCCGGCGGCAAGACGCTGGCGCTGGGCGCGGCCATGCGCAACAGCGGCCGCCTGTATGCCTTCGACACCTCGGCGCACCGGCTGGATGCGCTCAAGCCGCGTCTGGCCCGCAGCGGGCTCTCCAACGTGCATCCGGTGGCCATCGCCCACGAGCGGGACGACCGGGTCAAGCGGCTGGCCGGCAAGATCGACCGGGTGCTGGTCGATGCGCCCTGTTCCGGCCTGGGCACCTTGCGGCGCAGCCCCGATCTGAAATGGCGCCAGACGCCCGAGACGGTGGCGGCCCAGGCCCGTCTGCAGCTGGCCATCCTGACCAGTGCGGCCCGGCTGCTCAAGCCCGGTGGCCGGCTGGTCTATGCCACCTGCAGCCTGCTGACCGAAGAAAACGAGGCGGTGGCCGAGGCCTTCGGACAGGCCCATCCCGACCTGGCGGTGCTGCCGGCGGCCGAATGCCTGGCCGCAGCCCAGGTTCCGGCGCCGGAGGCGCTTTGTGTCGGCGAAAGCGGTCAATGGTTGCGTTTGTGGCCTCATCGGCATGCAACCGACGGCTTTTTTGCCGCCGTCTGGCAGAAAAAAGCCTGAAATCGGTCGCCCCATCCCACATTGCGGGAAGGGGGCGGTTTCACGGCCTCTTTTCGATTGGTGATTTGAACCCCCGCACCTAAAATCAGATCCCATGCGGGCGCCCCTGTCCGGCGCATCTGCCTTTCGTTTTTCTCAGGACAGTCTCTTAGGACTTCAATGATTGCATCCGACTCCGGCCTGTTCATCGCCCTCCACGACGGCCTGGTGAACTTCCTCAGCAACGGCCTCACCGGCGCGACCTGGTGGCAGGTCCTGATCGTGGCCCTGGTGTTCACCCACATCACCATCGCCAGCGTCACCATCTACCTGCACCGCCACTCGGCCCACCGTTCGCTGGACCTGCACCCGATCCCTTCGCACTTTTTCCGTTTCTGGCTCTGGATGACCACCGGCATGGTCACCAAGGAATGGACCGCCATCCACCGCAAGCACCACGCCAAGTGCGAGCACGAGGGCGACCCCCACAGCCCGGTGGTGTTCGGCATCAAGAAGGTGTTTTTTGAAGGCGCCGAGCTGTACCGCGCCGAGGCCAAGAACCAGGAGACCCTGGACCGTTATGGCCACAACACCCCCAACGACTGGGTCGAGCGCCACATCTACACCGGCCGTTCGCGCCTGGGCGTCAGCCTCATGCTCATCATCAACGTGTCGCTGTTCGGCACGCTGGGCCTGAGCGTCTGGGCACTCCAGATGGCCTGGATCCCGATCACCGCGGCCGGCATCATCAACGGCATCGGTCACTGGTGGGGTTACCGCAATTTCGAGGCGGCCGACGCCAGCACCAACATCTCGCCCTGGGGCATCATCATCGGCGGCGAGGAGCTGCACAACAACCACCACACCTACCCGACCTCGGCCAAGCTGTCGGTCAAGCCGTACGAGTTCGACATCGGCTGGATGTACATCAGCATCCTGAAGTCCATGGGTCTGGCCTCGGTCAAGAAGGTGGCTCCGCGCATGGCTTTCGGTGACGTGAAGCCCGTGGCCGACGAGAAGACCCTGGAGGCCATCATCGCCAACCGCTACGAGGTCATGGCCGGCTACGCCCGCGAGATGCGCGCCGCCTGCCAGCGCGAACTGGATTCGCTGCAGGCCCGCAGCAGCGACACCTCCCTGATCCAGGCCGCCCGCCGCTGGCTGCACCGCGACGACGACAAGGTGCCCGCCGAGATCAAGCCCCAGCTGGCCCAGGTCCGCGCCGAGCACCCGGTGCTCGACAAGATGGTCACCATGCGCGAAGAGCTGCGCGCCCTCTGGTCCAGCACCACCTCCACCCGAGAGCAACTGGCAGTCGACCTGCAGGCCTGGTGCCGCCGCGCGGAAGAGAGCGGCATTGCAGCCCTGCGCGACTTCTCCATCCGCCTGCGTTCGGCACACGCCTGACCGACTCCTGCAGCCCGGGCGCAGACCCGGGCAGGCAACAAAAAACCCGCTGGATCACAGCGGGTTTTTTGTTGGGATCGGCCGAATCACTTCAGCTTGACTTCCTTGTAGTCGACGTGCTTGCGAGCTTTCGGATCAAATTTCTTGATCAGCATCTTCTCGGGCGTGGTCTTCTTGTTTTTGGAGGTGGTGTAGAAGTGGCCGGTTCCTGCGGTGGATTCCAGCTTGATCTTTTCGCGTCCGCCTTTGGTTGCCATGTGGTTGCTCCTTCAGCGATCAGGCCTGGCCGCGCGCGCGCAGGTCGGCGAGCACAGCGTCGATACCGTTCTTGTCGATCAGGCGCAGGGCAGCGCCCGACACCCGCAGGCGGACCCAGCGGTTCTCGCTTTCGACCCAGAAACGGCGGTATTGCAGGTTCGGCAGGAACCGGCGCTTGGTTTTGTTGTTGGCGTGGGAAACATTGTTTCCAACCATGGGCTTCTTGCCCGTAACGTCGCAGACGCGTGCCATGAGGACACTCCGATCGATCAAACAGCCGGCACACAGTCGCCAAGTTGCGTCTGTGCGGCGCCGGCCTCACCTCGCCAGTAATGGGTGGCGGTAACCCATGAAGAACGGCGTTCCGGCCCGACAGGCCAGGTTTGCCATTCCTCGATCGCGAGTTCCCGGCAGGCCGGAAACTTCAGCAAAGCCCGCGATTATAACCATGCCGCACGCATCGCGGCAGCCACCCGGCCTCAGCCTGCCTGCTGCTCCAGGAAGCGCTGTGCGTCCAGGGCTGCCATGCAGCCGGTGCCGGCGCTGGTGATGGCCTGGCGGTAGACATGGTCCTGCACATCGCCGGCAGCGAACACGCCGGGCACGCTGGTCATGGTGGCCATGCCCTGCAGCCCGGACCGGGTGACGATGTAGTCGTCCTTCATGTCCAGCTGGCCCTTGAAGATGTCGGTGTTGGGCTGGTGGCCGATGGCTATGAAGCAGCCCTTGACCGCCACGTCCTCGGTGGTGCCGGTCTGCACGTTGCGCAGCCGCATGCCGGTCACGCCGCTGGCATCGCCCAGCACCTCGTCCAGGGTGCTGTGCAGCTTGAGCTCGATCTTGCCGGCCTTCACCTTCTCCATCAGCTTGTCGACCATGATGGCTTCTGCCTTGAAGGTGTCGCGGCGGTGCACCAGGTACACCTTGCTGGCAATGTTGGAGAGGTACAGCGCCTCTTCGACCGCGGTGTTGCCGCCGCCGATCACGCTGCAGACCTCGTTGCGGTAGAAGAATCCGTCGCAGGTGGCACAGCCCGAAACGCCCTTGCCCATGAAGGCGGTTTCCGACGGCAGGCCCAGGTACTTGGCCGAAGCGCCGGTGGCGATGATCAGCGCGTCGCAGCTGTATTCACCGCTGTCGCCCTTGAGCAAGAACGGACGGCGGGTGAAGTCGACCGTGTTGATGTGGTCGAACACGATCTCGGTCTTGAAGCGCTCGGCATGGGCCTGGAAGCGCTGCATCAGGTCCGGGCCCTGCACGCCCTGGGCGTCGGCGGGCCAGTTGTCCACTTCGGTGGTGGTCATCAGCTGACCGCCCTGGGCGATGCCGGTGATCAGCACCGGGTCGAGGTTGGCGCGGGCGGCATACACAGCGGCGGTGTAGCCGGCAGGACCGGAACCCAGGATGAGGACTTTGGCGTGTTTCATGAGGCGCAAGCCCCGGAGGGAGGGCGGGGCATTTGGTTTAGAGTAGCTGCGGAGTCGAATTCTGGCGCGCCGTCCGCAGGGGATGGCGGGGCGTCAGCCCTGCAAATTGTAGGGAAGCTGGCCCGGGCGTCGGGTCCTCATCCGGAATACACGCATGTCCATCCTGTCCAATCTCGATCTCATCCGCCGCGTCCCGCTGTTCTCTTCGCTGACGCCGGCCCAGGCGGAGTCGATTGCCGATGCGGTGATCAAGCGCCGTTTCAAGCGGGGCGAATGCATCGTGGAGCAGGGGAAAAAATCCAATTGTCTGGCCATCGTCCTGACCGGGCGGGCGCGGGTGGTGACCACCGACAGCCGCGGCCGCGAGGTGATCCTGGCCACCATGAGCCCCGGCGACTATGTCGGCGAGATGAGCCTGATCGACAACCAGCCGCATTCCGCCACCGTGCGCTGCGAGGTCCAGACCGATGCGCTGATCCTCGGGCGCGCCGAGTTCGCACGCTGCCTGCCCGAGAACTCGTCCATGGCCTATGCGGTGATGAAGGGGCTGGTGCAGCGCCTGCGCCACGCCGACCGCAAGATCGAGTCGCTGGCGCTGATGGATGTGTATGGCCGCGTCGCTCGCGCCCTGCTCGAATTCGCCCAGCCGGACAAGGACGGGCAGCTGGTCATCAAGGACCGGGTGTCGCGCCAGGACGTGGCCAAGATGATCGGTGCTTCCCGGGAGATGGTCAGCCGCGTCATGAAGGACCTGGAGGACCGTGGCTTCATCGAGGTCACCGAGACCGGGGCAACCATCGTCAAGGAGCGCCTGACGGCGATGGGTTGATGTCCGGCGGGTGCCCTGGCGGCAGAGGCTGAGGGTGCATGCCTGCGGTAAGCTCGCCGCCCGCACCCGCTTTCGCGCATGACGTATTCACTCAACACCCTCAATGCCGACCGCGCCGAACGCGCGCCGTCCGGACTGTCCCGGTTCACCCAGGAGATCGGCCTGGTGCTGGGCGCAGCCGGATTGCTGTTCTGGTTGCTGGCGCTGTTGAGCCACTCGCTGGCGGACCCGGCCTGGAGCACTTCAGGCCGTGGCCCGCAGGTCAGCAACTGGGCCGGGCAGGCCGGCGCTCTGCTCGCCGATGCCAGCTACTACCTGCTGGGCTTCACGGTCTGGGTGCTGTTCCTGGCCGGGGTGCGCGCCTGGCTGTCTGCATTGGCTGGCTGGCTGCGCAGCAGCCGCGAAGAAGCTGCACCGGCCGACGCCGGCCCGCAGCGCTGGTGGCAACGTCCGGCGGCGCGCCGGGCCGGTTACTGGCTTTCCCTGTTCCTGCTGCTGTGTGCCTGTGCCGTGCTGGAGTGGAGCCGGCTGCACCGCTGGGAGTCGGCATTGCCGGACCACGCGGGCGGCGTGCTGGGCATGGCCCTGGGCCAGCCTGCCCTGCGCTGGCTGGGCTTCACCGGTTCGGCGCTCGCCATGCTGGCGCTGGTGCTGGTGTGCCTGCCGGTGGTGTTTCGGTTCTCGTGGGGGCATTGGGCCGAGCTGGTGGGCGGCACCCTGGAGGGCTGGTTCCAGGCCCGCAAGGAAAAGCGCGAGGCGGTGGAAGACCAGCGCATCGGCGAGAAGGCTGCCCGTGAGCGGGAAGAGGTGGTGAAGGTCGAGCGGGTCGAGATCGAGGAGCACCATCCGGTGCCGGTGGTCATCGAGCCCGCACTGGTGGAGGTGCCCAAGAGCGAGCGGGTGGCCAAGGAGCGGCAGAAACCGCTGTTCACCGAGCTGCCCGACAGCAAGCTGCCGCAGGTCGATCTGCTCGACGCAGCCCCCGCGCACCAGTCCAGCGTCGATCCGCAGACGCTGGAGATGACCAGCCGCCTGATCGAGAAGAAACTGAAGGATTTCGGCGTCGAGGTGCGGGTGGTGGCGGCCGCTCCCGGCCCGGTGATCACCCGCTACGAGATCGAGCCGGCCACCGGCGTGAAGGGTTCGCAGATCGTGAACCTGGGCCGCGATCTTGCGCGCTCGCTCTCGCTGGTCTCGATCCGGGTGATCGAGACCATACCCGGCAAGAACCTGATGGCGCTGGAACTGCCCAACGCCAAGCGCCAGACCATCCGCCTCTCCGAGATTCTGGGTTCGCCGGTCTACAACGACGCGCGCAGCCTGCTCACCATGGGCCTGGGCAAGGACATCGGCGGGCAGCCGGTGGTGGCCGACCTGGCCAAGATGCCGCACTGCCTGGTGGCCGGCACGACCGGATCGGGCAAGTCGGTCGGCATCAACGCCATGATCCTGTCGCTGCTCTACAAGGCCGACCCCAAGGATGTGCGCCTGCTGCTGATCGATCCGAAGATGCTGGAGATGAGCGTCTACGAGGGCATTCCGCATCTGCTGGCGCCGGTGGTGACCGACATGAAGCACGCCGCCAACGGCCTGAACTGGTGCGTGGCCGAGATGGAGAAGCGCTACAAGCTCATGAGCAAGATGGGCGTGCGCAACCTGGCCGGCTTCAACACCAAGATCGACGAGGCCAAGGCGCGCGGCGAGATCATCGGCAATCCGTTCAGCCTCACGCCGGAACAGCCCGAGCCGCTGGAGCGGCTGCCCTACATCGTGGTGGTGATCGACGAGCTGGCCGACCTGATGATGGTGGTGGGCAAGAAGATCGAGGAACTCATTGCCCGGCTGGCCCAGAAGGCGCGCGCCGCCGGCATCCATCTCATCCTGGCCACGCAGCGCCCCAGCGTGGACGTGATCACCGGCCTGATCAAGGCCAACATCCCGACCCGCATCTCGTTCCAGGTCAGCAGCAAGATCGACAGCCGCACCATCCTCGACCAGATGGGCGCCGAGAGCCTGCTGGGCATGGGCGACATGCTCTACATGCCGTCGGGCACCGGGTTCCCGGTGCGGGTGCACGGCGCCTTCGTGAGCGACGACGAAGTGCACCGGGTGGTGGCCTACCTGAAGGAGCAGGGCGGCGAGCCCGACTACATCGAGGGTGTGCTGGATGGCGGCGCTGCCGACGGCGAGGGCGGCGACGTGTTCGGTGACGGCGGCGGCGATGGCTCCAGCGAGAAGGACGCGCTCTACGACCAGGCGGTCGAGATCGTGCTCAAGGACCGCAAGGCCAGCATCTCGTATGTGCAGCGCAAGCTGAAGATCGGCTACAACCGCGCGGCCCGGTTGCTGGAAGACATGGAGAAGGCCGGCCTGGTCAGCGCGCTCACCAGCAGCGGTCAGCGCGACATCCTGGTGCCCTCGCGCAGCGAGTGAGCGGGCGCTGCCACCACCGCCACCTTCTGCAACCAAAGCGCCCGGCAAGGGTCCGACACCCCATGAAATCCTTACTGACCTTCCTCGGTGCGGTCCTGCTGGCCTGCGCCGCCCATGCCGACAGCCTGCAGACCCTCGACACTTTCCTCAAGGACGTGTCCAGCGGGCGCGCCAGCTTCACCCAGGTGGTGACCTCGCCCCAGCGCAGCGGCGAGGCCAGGCCGCGCACCCGCACCTCGACCGGGCGCTTTGAATTCCTGCGGCCCGACCGCTTCCGCTTTGAATACGCCAGGCCATTCCCGCAGACCATCGTGGCCGACGGCCAGACGCTGTGGCTGCACGACGTGGACCTGAACCAGGTCACCGCCCGCAACCAGAAGGCGGCGCTGGGCAGCACGCCGGCTGCGCTGGTGGCCGCGGGCGGCAACCTGCAGTCGCTTGCTGCGGTGTTCGACCTCAAGGCGGCGGCCGATGCCGACGGCCTGCAGTGGGTCGAAGCCCGCCCCAAGGCCACCGATGGCCAGCTGCGGCTGGTGCGGGTGGGTCTGCGCGGGCGGCAGCTCGTGGTGCTCGACATCGAGGACGGGCTGGGGCAGCGTTCGGTCATCACCTTCAGCGACTGGCAGTCCGGCCCGGGGCTGGCGCCGGCCGACTTCCGTTTCGTGCCACCAGCCGGGGCCGACGTCATCCGGCCCTGACGCATCCGCATGAAGCCTGCCCAGCCCCATGTCCCGCTGGCCGAGCGCCTGCGGCCCCGAAGCCTGGGTGAGGTGATCGGCCAGCAGCACCTGCTGGGCGAGGGCATGGCGTTGCGGCTGGCGTTTGAATCCGGTCAGCCGCACAGCTGCATCCTGTGGGGGCCGCCGGGCGTGGGCAAGACCACCATTGCCCGCCTGATGGCCGACGCGTTCGATGCCCAGTTCATCACCATCAGCGCGGTGCTGGGTGGCGTGAAGGACATCCGCGAGGCGGTCGAGCAGGCGCAGCGGGAGCGCGACGGTCTGGAGCAGCGGCGCACCATCGTCTTCGTCGACGAGGTCCACCGCTTCAACAAGAGCCAGCAGGACGCGTTCCTGCCGCATGTGGAGTCGGGGTTGTTCACCTTCATCGGTGCCACCACCGAGAACCCGTCGTTCGAGGTCAATTCGGCCCTGCTGTCGCGCGCCGCGGTGTACGTGCTGCAGCCGCTGGCGGAAGAAGACCTCCGCCAGATCGTGCAGCGCGCTCAGGCCATCGGCGCCGTGCCGGCCGCAGAGTCAGCCGCCGTCGACCGGCTCATCGCCTATGCCGACGGCGATGCCCGCCGCCTGCTCAACACGCTGGAGACGCTGGCGGTGGCGGCCGGACGGGAGCAGCTGGCCGAGGTGAGCGATGCCTGGCTGCTCAAGGTGCTGGGCGAGCGCATGCGCCGCTACGACAAGGGCGGCGAGCAGTTCTACGACACCATCAGCGCCCTGCACAAAAGCGTGCGCGGCTCCGACCCGGACGCGGCCCTCTACTGGCTGGTGCGCATGCTCGATGGTGGCGCCGACCCGCGCTACATGGCCCGGCGGCTGATCCGCATGGCGGCCGAGGACATCGGCCTGGCCGATCCCCGCGCCCTGCGGCTGGCGCTCGATGCGGCCGAGGTGTACGAGCGGCTGGGCAGCCCGGAAGGCGAGCTGGCGCTGGCGGAGTGTGTGGTCTACCTGGCGGTGGCCCCGAAGTCGAACGCGGTCTACAAGGCCTTCAATGCGGCCAAGGCCTTTGTGAAGAAGGATGGCACCCGTCCGGTGCCCATGCACCTTCGCAATGCACCGACGCAGCTCATGAAGGACCTCGACTACGGCCGGGGCTACCGTTACGCCCACGACGAGGCGGGCGGGTTCGCCGCCGGCGAGCGCTACCTGCCCGAGGGCATGGCGGCGCCCGGCTTCTACCAGCCGGTGGAGCGGGGCCTGGAGATCCGCATTGCCGATAAGCTGCGAGAGCTTCAGCGGCTCAACGATCAGAAAAACTAATGCATCTCCAATCCCTCTTCTGATGCCGGAGGGGGTATAGGGTAAACCCTTGATTCCTCAGGGCAAACCCGCTCGGGTCCCCCAAAAATGGGTCGCTACAATCGCGCACCAACCCGCCCACGGCCTGTATCCAGGACGCTCATGGCGGGTTTTTTGCTAGGTTGAATCAGGGGACTGCGTATCTTTGCGGTCCGTCCGGTCACAAACACGGAGAACCTTCATGGAAGTTTTGCTACAGCAGATCATCAATGGTCTGGTGCTGGGCAGCATGTATGCGCTCGTCGCCCTGGGATACACCATGGTGTACGGCATCATCGGGCTGATCAACTTCGCCCACGGCGACGTGCTCATGGTGGGCGCGCTCACCAGCTGGACCATCATCGGCATCATGCGGGACGCCTCGCCCGGCATGCCCGGCTGGATGATCCTGATCATGGCCACCGCCATCGCCATGGTGGTCTGTGCGGCCCTCAACTTCACCATCGAGAAACTGGCCTATCGCCCGCTGCGCAGTGCGGCCAGGCTGGCGCCCCTGATCACAGCCATCGGCATGTCGCTGCTGTTGCAGACCTTCGCCATGATCATCTGGAAGCCGAACCCGAAGTCCTATCCGAACCTGCTGTCCACCGAACCGGTGGCCATCGGCGGCGCGGTGATCTCGGTGACCCAGATCACCATCCTGGCCACCACCGTCATCACACTCGCCTTCCTGATGTGGCTGGTCAACCGCACCAACCTGGGCCGGGCCATGCGGGCCACCGCAGAGAACCCGCGCGTGGCAGCGCTGATGGGCATCAAGCCCGATGTGGTGATTTCGGCCACCTTCATCATCGGCGCCATGCTGGCGGCCATTGCCGGCGTGATGTGGGCTTCCAATTACGGCAGCGTGCAGCACGCCATGGGCTTCATGCCCGGCCTCAAGGCCTTCGTGGCAGCGGTCATGGGCGGCATCGGCAACCTGGCCGGCGCCGTCGTGGGCGGTGTGGCCCTGGGCCTGATCGAGTCGCTGGGCGCCGGCTACCTCGGCAAGCTCACCGGCGGCGTGCTGGGCAGCCAGTACACCGACATCTTTGCCTTCATCGTGCTGGCCATCGTGCTGACCCTGCGTCCCTCGGGTCTGCTGGGCGAGCGGGTGGCCGACCGCGCCTGATCCGGAGGACTTCAACATGATGAACAACCAAACCGGCAAGCTGGTCGTCTTCTTCATTGCCGCCATCGCGCTGCTGGCACTGCCTCTGGTGCTGCAGGCCACCGGCAGCAACTCGTGGGTCCGCATCCTGGACATCGCGCTGCTGTACGTGCTGCTGGCCCTTGGCCTGAACATCGTGGTGGGCTACGCCGGCCTGCTCGACCTCGGCTACATCGCGTTCTTCGCGGTGGGTGCCTACATCTTTGCGCTGCTGGGCTCGCCCCACCTGAGCGACACCTTCGCCGCCATCAAGGCGGCCTTCCCGGACGGCATCCACTACAACATCTGGCTGGTGATGATCCTGGCGGCGGTGGTGGCCGGCATCGTCGGCATGATCCTGGGTGCGCCCACGCTCAAGCTGCGCGGTGACTACCTGGCCATCATCACCCTGGGCTTCGGCGAGATCATCCGCATCTTCCTGCTCAACATGGACCGCCCGGTGAACATCACCAACGGTCCGAAGGGCATCAGCCAGATCGACACCATCACGGTGTTCGGCATCGACCTCGGCAAGCGGCTGGAGATCGATGTGTTCGGCTTCAGCTACACCTTCCAGCCGGTCACGCTGTATTACTACCTGTTCCTGTTCTTCGTGGTGCTGGCCATCGTGCTGTCGTACCGCCTGCAGGACTCGCGCATCGGCCGCGCGTGGATGGCCATCCGCGAAGACGAGATCGCGGCCAAGGCCATGGGCCTGAACACCCGCAACCTCAAGCTGCTGGCCTTCGGCATGGGTGCCACCTTCGGCGGCATCTCCGGCGTGCTGTTCGCTTCGTTCCAGCGCTTCGTGTCGCCCGAATCGTTCTCCCTGATGGAGTCGGTGATGGTGGTGGCCATGGTGGTGCTGGGCGGCATCGGGCACATCCCCGGCGTGGTGCTGGGTGCCCTGCTGCTGGCCGGTCTGCCGGAGCTGCTGCGCCACGTGGCGCACCCGCTGACCGCCATGACCGATGGCCGTCTGGCCCCCGAGATCCTGCGCCAGCTGCTGATCGCGCTGGCCATGGTGGTGGTGATGCTGATCCGCCCGAAGGGCCTGTGGCCTGCGCCCGAGCACGGCAAGTCCCTGAACAAGTGAGCGGAGCACATTCATGAGCGAGACGATCCTCAAAGTCGCCAATGTGTCCAAGCGCTTCGGCGGCCTGCAGGCCCTGAGCGATGTGGGCATCACCATCGAGCGCGGTCAGGTGTACGGCCTGATCGGCCCCAACGGCGCCGGCAAGACCACCTTCTTCAACGTGCTGACCGGCCTCTACACGCCCGACAGCGGCAGCTTCGAGCTGGCCGGCAAGCCTTACCAGCCCACGGCCGTGCACGAAGTGGCCAAGGCCGGCATTGCGCGGACCTTCCAGAACATCCGGCTGTTTGCCGAGATGACCGCCCTGGAGAACGTGATGGTGGGCCGCCACGTGCGCACTTCCTCGGGCCTGATCGGCGCGGTGCTGCGCACCCCCGGTTTCAAGCGCGAGGAAAAGGCCATCACCGACCGCGCCCGCGAGCTGCTGGCCTATGTGGGCATCGAGCGGTTTGCCGACTACAAGTCGCGCACGCTGAGCTACGGTGACCAGCGCCGCCTGGAAATCGCCCGTGCCCTGGCCACCGACCCGCAGCTGATCGCACTGGACGAACCGGCCGCCGGCATGAACGCCACCGAGAAGGTGCAGCTGCGCGAGCTGATCGACCGCATCCGCAACGACAACCGCACCATCCTGCTCATCGAGCACGACGTCAAGCTGGTCATGGGCCTGTGCGACCGCGTCACCGTGCTGGACTACGGCAAGCAGCTCTCGTCCGGCACGCCGGCCGAAGTGCAGAAGGACCCGAAGGTCATCGAGGCCTATCTGGGCACCGGCGGCCACTGATCGAGAAAGCAGAGAACATGGCAAACACCCTCCTGAAAATCAAGGGTCTGAAGGTCTCGTATGGCGGCATCAAGGCCGTCAAGGGCATCGACATGGAAGTGCGCGAAGGCGAGCTGATCTCGCTGATCGGCTCCAACGGCGCCGGCAAGACCACCACCATGAAGGCCGTCACCGGGTCGCTGGCCTTCGAGGACGGCGATGTGGAATACCTGGGCCAGAGCATCAAGGGCAAAGGCGCCTGGGACCTGGTCAAGCAGGGCCTGGCGATGGTGCCGGAAGGCCGCGGCGTGTTCACCCGCATGTCCATCACCGAAAACCTCCAGATGGGCGCCTACATCCGCAAGGACAAGGACGGCATCGCCGCCGACATCGAGCGCATGTTCGGCATCTTCCCGCGCCTGCGCGAGCGCAAGGACCAGCTGGCCGGCACCATGTCCGGCGGCGAGCAGCAGATGCTGGCCATGGCGCGTGCGCTGATGAGCCAGCCCAAGGTGCTGCTGCTCGACGAGCCGTCCATGGGTCTGTCGCCCATCATGGTCGACAAGATCTTCGAGGTGGTGCGCGACGTGTCGAAGCAGGGCGTGACCATCGTCCTGGTGGAACAGAACGCCCGCCGCGCGCTGCAGATCGCCGACCGTGGCTATGTGATGGATTCCGGCGAGATCATCATGACCGGCAACGGCCGCGACATGCTGGACGATCCGAAGGTCCGCGCCGCGTACCTGGGAGAGTGATCTTCCGGAGGGCCTCCTCCCTCAAACTTACAATCTTGGGTTGCGCACCGCTGGTGCCCAACCCATTTTTCATTCATGAGCCAAGCACCTTCCACCCCCGCCGCCGAGTCCGCTGCCCCTGTGGCCCATGACGAGAACCAGCTGATCGCAGAACGGCGAGAGAAGCTGCGCGCCCTGCGGGAAGCCCAGCAGCGCGGCGAGGGCATTGCGTTCCCCAACGACCACAAGCCGGCCGACCACGCCGCTGACCTGTTTGCGGCCCACGGCGAGACCAGCAAGGAAGACCTGGAAGCGAACCCGGTGCGTGCCAGCGTGGCCGGCCGCATGATGCTCAAGCGGGTCATGGGCAAGGCCAGCTTCGCCACCCTGCAGGACGCTTCCTTCGGCCCCAGCGGCGGCCGCATCCAGATCTACCTGAACAACGACAGCGTGGGCGAGGCGCTGCACAACACCTTCAAGCACTGGGACCTGGGCGACATCGTGGCGGCCGAGGGTGTGCTGTTCCGCACCCGCACCGGTGAACTCACCCTCCACGCCGACCGCATCCGCCTGATCACCAAGAGCCTGCGCCCGCTGCCCGACAAGTTTCACGGTGTTGCCGACCAGGAGATCAAGTACCGCCAGCGCTATGTCGACCTCATGACCGACGAGGGCGCACGCGCCCGGTTCGTGGCGCGCAGCAAGGCCATTTCGGCGCTGCGCAACTTCATGGTCGACCACGGTTTCCTGGAAGTGGAAACGCCCATGCTGCACCCCATTCCCGGTGGTGCCAATGCCCGGCCGTTCAGCACCCACCACAACGCGCTCGATCAGGAAATGTTCCTGCGCATCGCGCCAGAGCTGTACCTCAAGCGCCTGCTGGTGGGCGGCTTCGAGCGGGTGTTCGAGATCAACCGCAATTTCCGCAACGAGGGCATCAGCGTCCGGCACAACCCGGAATTCACCATGATGGAGTTCTACGCGGCCTACTGGAACTACCGCGACCTGATGGACTTCAACGAGCAGCTGATCCGCCACCTGGTGAAGGTGGTGCGCGGCGACGGCGAGCTCACCTACCAGGGCCGCACGGTCGACGTGGACAGCCCGTTCGAGCGCCTCACCATCCGCGATGCCATCGTCAAGTACACCGAGGCCGGTGCCGGCGTGGACGATCGCGAGTGGCTCACCGGGCAGCTGCGCAAGCTGGGCATGAACGAGGAGAAGCACCAGCTGTCCACCCGCAGCCTGGCGGGTCTGCAGGTGCTGTACTTCGAGGAGAAGGTGGAGTCCCAGCTGTGGAACCCGACCTTCATCATGGACCACCCGACCGAGATCTCGCCGCTGGCGCGTGCCAATGACGCACGCCCCGAGGTGACCGAGCGGTTCGAGCTCTACATCACCGGTCGTGAATTCGGCAACGCGTTCTCCGAGCTGAACGACGCCGAAGACCAGGCCGCGCGTTTCCATGCCCAGGTGGCCGCCAAGGACGGCGGCGACGACGAGGCCATGCACTTCGACGCCGACTACATCCGCGCCCTGGAATACGGCATGCCGCCGGCTGGTGGCTGCGGCATCGGCATCGACCGCCTGATGATGCTGCTGACCGACAGCCCCAGCATCCGCGACGTCATCCTGTTCCCCGCCCTGCGCCGGGAACACTGATCCGGCCGGCCGGGTTCGCTCAGGCGAATTCGGCCAGGGCCTTGCGCATCTTCTTCATGGCCGCCACCTCGATCTGGCGGATGCGCTCGGCGCTCACGCCGTATTCGGCGGCCAGTTCGTGCAGCGTCATGCCACCCGAGCCGTCGTCGTTCACCTTGAGCCAGCGCTCGGTGACGATGCGGCGGGAACGGTCGTCCAGCTCGCCCATGGCGCGGGCGATGCCTTCGGTGGCCAGCAGGTCGCGCTGGGCCGATTCGATCATGGCGGTGGGTTCGTGGTGCGCGTCGGCCAGCCAGGCGATCGGGCCGTAGGCGTCTTCGCCGTCGTCGGACGGGGCCGGGTCCAGCACCACATCACCGCCGGCCAGGCGGGTTTCCATTTCGCGGACCTCTTCGGGCTTGACGTTGAGGTCGCGCGCGACCACCTCGATCTCGCTGTCCGACAAGGCCTCGCGGTGGGTGTCGCCGTCCATGGCGCCGGCGCGGAAGCCCTGCTTCATGGAGCGCAGGTTGAAGAACAGCTTGCGCTGGGCCTTGGTGGTGGCCAGCTTGACCATGCGCCAGTTCTTCAGGATGTATTCGTGGATCTCGGCCTTGATCCAGTGCATGGCATAGCTCACCAGACGCACGCCCTGGTCCGGGTCGAAGCGCTTGACCGCCTTCATGAGGCCGACATTGCCTTCCTGGATCAGGTCGCCGTGGGCCAGGCCGTAGCCCAGGTACTGGCGCGAGATGGACACCACCAGGCGCAGGTGCGACATGACCAGCCGGCCGGCGGCTTCCAGATCGTTGTGGTCGCGCAGGCGGCGCGCGGCGTCCTGCTCTTCTTCCAGGGTCAGCAGGGGCAGGCGGTTGACCGCCGAGATGTAGGCGTCGAGGTTGCCCAGCGGCGGCAGCGTGAGCGAACGGCTCCACGGGCTGGCCACGGCCAGGGAGGTGGGGGGCGCCACAGGAACGAGCGTTGCAGACATGGGACCTCCTCAAAACTGGTGAAATGTTAGCACTCTCTCCGAGTGAGTGCTAAAGCAGGAAGTTCCCCGGCCGGATCAGTGCACATGGTCATGCCCGACGTCCCCGTCGCTCGGGTGATGTCCCTGCGCAAGCTCCCGCCGGGCCTGCCGGTACACCGTCCAGCCGCCCTGCAGGGCCAGGCCCGCCATCAGGCTGGCCACCAGCAGGTCTGGCCAGGCCGAGCCGGTGCCGAACACGCCCACGGCGGCCAGCAGCACCGCCAGGTTGCCGATGGCGTCGTTGCGCGAGCACAGCCACACGCTGCGCATGTTGGCGTCGCCCTCGCGGAAGGCGTAGAGCATCCAGGCCACCGCCAGGTTGGCGCACAGCGCCACCACCGCCACCGCGCCCATGGTGACGTGCTGCGGCACGCTCCCGTGCCACAAGGACCACAGGGCCGCGCCCAGCACATACAGGCCGAATCCCATCATGCTGAAAGCCTTGAGCAGCGCGGCGCGGGCGCGCCAGGCCAGGGCCGAGGCCAGCACCGCCAGCGACACGCCGTAGTTGAGCGCGTCGCCCGCGAAGTCGACCGCATCGGCCAGCAGGGAGAGCGATCCGGCTTGCAGGCCGGCCCCGATCTCCACCAGAAACATGGCGGCGTTGATGACCAGCGCAACCCACAGGATGCGCCGGTAGCGAGCGAGGTTGACCACCGAGGCGGCGCTCGGGGTGTCGTGCTGGCAGCAATGGACGGACATGGTTTTTCCTTTCGAAGCCCGCATTGAAAACCCTGGAGCCACTACAGTGTCAAGCGCCACCACGATCGGGAGCCTGAGCATGCAGATCAAGGAACTCGCCCGCGCCACCGGCGTGGACACCGAGACCATCCGTTACTACGAAAAGGCCGGGTTGCTGCCCGCGCCCGCGCGGCGCGACAACGGCTACCGCGACTACGACGCCCGCCACCTGGAGCGGCTGTCGTTCATCCGGCACTGTCGGGCGCTCGACATGCCGCTGGCCGAGGTGCAGCAGCTGCTGCAGTTTCTGGATGCACCGCCGGCGGATTGCGGCGACATCAACCGGCTGGTCGACGAGCAGCTGTCGCGGGTGCGTGCCCGCCTCGAGAGCATGCGGGCGCTGGAGAAACAGCTGCTGCAGCTGCGGGCCCGCTGCACCGACGTCCATGCGGGGCACTGCGGCATCCTGGACGAACTGGTGGCGGCCGCACACGGCGAGGCGTGTGCCTGCCATGGCCATCCGGCTACTGCGTTGCCGGTATAAACCGGCATGCCTTCTTCATCACCCCCACCTTCCACCCTGACCGAGGGCGTGCAGCTCTACCAGGCCGATCCGGTCCAGCTGCAGGCCGAACTGGCGGCCGGTCTGCTGGCGCCCCACGCCAGCGTGTCGCCGAAGTTTTTCTACGACCGGCTGGGCTCGCACCTGTTCGATGCCATCACCGAGCTGCCGGAGTACTACCCGACCCGGACCGAGGCGGCCATCTTCCGCCAGTGCCTGCCCGACATGGCGCAGCACCTGCCGGCGCAGGCGGTGTGGATCGATCTGGGGGCCGGCAGCTGCGCCAAGGCAGCCCGCCTGTTCGGCACGGTGAACCCGGCGGCCTATGTGCCGGTGGACATTTCGGCGGCCTACCTGACCCAGGCGCTGGAGCCGTTGCGCCGCGAGCACCCCGATCTGCCGATGCTGGGTGTCGGCATGGACTTTTCGGCACATTGGGCGTTGCCGGCCGAGGCGCTGGACTGGCTGGCCGACCGGGGTCTGGACGCTGCGCCGCGTTGCGTTTTCTACCCAGGCTCCAGCATCGGCAACTTCGGACCCGACGACGCGCTGCGGCTGCTCGCCGAGTCGCACGCGGTGTGCCGGGCGGGCGGCAAGGGTTCGGGCCTGCTGATCGGGGTCGATCGGGTGAAGGATGTCGGCCTGCTGGAGCCGGCCTACGACGATGCGCTGGGTGTGACCGCCGCCTTCAACCGCAACCTGCTGCTGCATGTGAACCGGCAGCTGGGCAGCGACTTCAACCCGGCGGGCTGGGACCATGTGGCCTTCTTCAACCGCGAGGCCTCGCGCATCGAGATGCACCTGGCCGCCCGCCGGCCGCAGACGGTGCGCTGGCCGGGTGGGCAGCGCGGGTTCGAGACCGGTGAACGCATCCACACCGAGAACTCGTACAAGTGGCAGCCGGCGGCGTTTGCCGATCTGCTGCAGCGGGCCGGTTTTGGTCAGCCCCTGCACTGGACCGATCCGCAGGGCTGGTTCAGCGTGTTCTGGGCGCCCGCCTGATCGCCGGCGGGGTCAGGCTGCCGCGCTGCGGAAGCCGGCCAGGATGTCGTTGCGCTGCGGCGTGTAGAAGTTTCGGTAGGCGGTGTGCCGCAGCCGGGCGACGGTGGCGCTGCTGGCGCCCTTGAGCACCGGCCGGCCGTCGAACCAGGGGGCGGAATAGTCGCGGTACGGGTGCGGCCGGAAGCCGGGGAAGGGCTCGAAGCGGCTGGCGGTCCATTCCCACACCTGCATGCCTTGCCACCCGGCGTGTCGGGCAGCGGCCATCCACTCGGCTTCGGTGGGCAGGCGTCGCCCGGCCCAGCGGCACCAGGCTTCGGCCTCGTGCGCGTTCAGGTGCACCGCAGGCGCCTGCCAGGCCAGCGGCAGCCGGCGGCCGTGTTGCAGCTGGACCCAGCCGTGGCCTTCGCGGTGCAGGTGCCGCGGATGGCGGGCGCCGCTGGTGCGCAGCCATGCCTGGCCGGCGGGGGTCCACCAGCGCGGATCCTGGTAGCCACCGGCGTCCACGAAGGGCAGGAAGCGGGACCAGCTCACCGGTGCGGCATCGATCCGGAATGGTGCCACCGCCACGGTGTGGGCGCCGAGCTCGTTGTCGAAGGCGAAGCCCGGGCCGTCCCAGCCCAGCCGGACCTCGGTGGCACCGATGGACATCTCGTGGTCGGTCACCGCCAGGGTTGCAGCGGGCGGTGCCTCAGGCGTTCCGTACGCAGCCAGTGGCCCCAGCGGCAGGCCGAGGGTCTGCGCCATGTGCACCGCTGCCTCGGCGTGCATGTCTTCGTGGAACAGGGCCAGCCTGAAGAAGTACAGACCCGGGTCGGTTTCTTCGGCCTGGGCCAGCAGCGCCAGGGTGTCGTCCAGGCTGGCCTGAAGGTCGGTCAGGGTCTGCTCCAGGTCGGGCAGGGGGAGCTGCCAGCGCCGGTCGTGCGGCACCTCGCTGGAGTTGTAGAGGGCGTCGGCATCCTGACCCTGGCGCTGCTGGCGCGCCGGCAGCCGGTGGGCCAGCGGGTCCGCGTCCACACCGAGGTGCCGGAGCGGATGGCGCGCGATCCACCAGTCGGCGAACCAGCCGATGTGGCCCAGCTCCCAGAGCGGCGGATTGAGCTCGTCGCTCTGCGGAACCGGCATGGCCGGCCCCAGCGCCTGGGCATAGTCGGCGCACAGCGCCAGGGTGCGCTGGCGACTTTCCTGCAGCGCGCGCGCCAGCGATTCCCGACCATGGCGGCGATCCGATGCATGGGCGTCAGCCGTTCGGGGGACGCCGCAGGTAGACTGCGCCGCCATGGTCTGCTCCAGCTGCCTCGTCTCGTTCTCCATGCCGGGTGGGTGGTTCCGTGGGGGGATGGGTGTCGCGGGGGATTATGGGCTGTGCCGGATCGTCCAGCGCCCGACCGGCCGGGAGCCTGCATGCCATTGACCACGGTCGGACTGCTGTTCGCCTACGACTGGGACTGGCGCGCCTTCGGGCCGATGCAGGGTGCCGATCTGCGCTGGGACCACTACGGCTTTGACCTGTTCAGCTTTCCCAGCAACCTGCGGCTGGCCGGTTTCGACATGCGCCGCACCGCCGACCGGCTGGCCGAACGCGGCCGGCGCGCAGGCTGGCGCGGCGTGCTCTCGCACCACGAACAGTTCGGTGCGCTGACGGCCGCGCTGGTGGCCGAGCGGCTGCGGCTGCCGGGCGCCCCGGTCGAATCCATCCTGGCGGCCCAGCACAAATGGCACGCCCGGCGGGTGCTGCAGCAGGTGGCGCCCGAGGCCAACCTGGGCCACCGGCTGCTGGACGCCACCTATGGCAGTGAGCTGCCGCCGGATGTGGCCTACCCCTGCTTTGCCAAGCCGGTGAAGGCCGCCTTCTCGGTGCTGGCCGGTCAGATGGACGGGGTGGCCGACCTGCAGCGCCACACCCGGTTCGGGCCGATGGAGCGCTGGATCATCGAGCGGCTGGTCGAGCCCTTTGACGCCATCTGCCGCGAACGCCTGCCGCAGGCCGGCAGTGCCCACCGGCTGATGCTCGAAGAACCGGTGCCGGTGGGGGTGCCGCAGTACAACCTGGACGGCTGGGTCTGCGGCGGCGAGGTCCATGCGCTGGGTGTGGTGGACGCCATCTGCCACCCCGGCACCCGTGCCTTCATGCGCTGGGAGTACCCCAGCCAGCTGCCGTCGGCCATTCAGGCGCGTGCGCTGGACGTGGCGCGCCGCTTCCTGCAGGCCATCGGCTACAGCGACGGCCTGTTCAACCTGGAGTTCTTCCACGATCCGCTGACCGATCGCCTCAGCGTGATCGAGTGCAACCCCCGGCTGGCCTCGCAGTTCTCCGACCTGTACCAGCGGGTGGATGGGGTCGACCCGCATGCCATGTCGCTCGCCATAGCCCTGGGGCGCGACCCGCTGGCCCTGCCCCGGCGGCCGGTCACCGCCGGTGTCGCCGCCAGCCTGGTGTACCGGGTGTTCCCGGGCGAGACGCCGCCTGCCGCGCCGGGTCGGCAGCAGCTGGCCCGCTGGCAGGGCGCGTTCCCGGACGGCATTGCCATGCCCATGCCCAAGCAGGGGCGCAGCCTGCAGCGCGACCACAAATGGACCGGCAGCCACCGCTACGGCATCGTTCACCTGGGGGCTGCCGACCGGGCCGCCCTGCGCGAGCGGGCCGAGGCGGCCAGCGCGATGCTGGGCTGGCCGGCACCCTGGCGGGATCCGGCGCAGACCGTTCCGCCGGTGCCGGCGAAGGGATCAGCCAGCTGGCCGTGCGACCTGCTGGCGGATGTGCCGGGCCAGCCGGGACAAGGCCTCGCGGTGGGCCAGCACGGCATCGTCCAGGCCGGTGCCGGCGGCCGGCGCCTCGGTGACGAAACGCTGCCGCTGGCCAGCCCGAATGCCGCCGATGTCGCTGCCGGGTTCCCAGACCGCTTCCAGCCGGACGGCGCGGCGGTCGGCCCGCAGCTCGAACGCCTGCAGCTCCACGCGCACCCCGGTCAGGCCGGCCGCTGACCCGCCTGCCACGCCGGCGGGGTTGAGGTCGTGCTGCAGTGCGCGGGCGGCGGCATCGCGCAGCGGCTCGGCCCAGCGCGCCTGTTCTGAAGCCTGCAACGTGCCGGGCCCAGTGGCCACCACCAGCGTCTCGCGGTCCAGGTGGCCGGCCAGCCGCAGCGACAGCAGGCGCAAGGCCGGTCCGGCGTCGGGCGATCCGGCCTCGGCGGACACCACCGGCAACCGCAGCATCACGGTGGCGGGCAGGGGCGCGGCGCAGCCGGCGAGCAGCAGGCTGGCGCCGATCAGGGCAAGGTGGCGGCGGTTCAGGGTGTTCATGGCGGGTTGGGCGCGCTGCGCCCGCGCAGCAGCAGGTCGGGTTGCCGGTCGATGGTTTCGGCCAGTTCGCGCAGGGTGCGCGCGGCACGGGAGAGGTCCTGCAGGGTCTGCTCGGTCTGCAGGCGCAGGCTGGAGTCGTCTGCTGCCAGGCCCTGGACCGCCTGGGCGGCCTGGCCCACGTCGCGGCTGCCGGTCTCGACCTGGCGTGCCGCCTGCCCGATGTCACGGGCCGCCGCCTCGATGCTGACGGCCGCCTGCTGCAACGCGGCCATGGTGCGGCGGCTGTCGGCCAGTGCTTCGGTGGCGCCGGTGCCGACCGGGGCCGCCTGCGCCTTCCAGGCCTCGGCCATGGCCTGCAGGGCGGCGGCGGCGGTGCGGGCATCCGACAGGCTCTGCTGCCACTGCGGATCGGCCAGCCACAGGCGCGCGGCCTGGGCGGTGTCGGTCAGTTCGCGGGTCAGGCGGGGCAGGTCGACGGCGGCCAGCTGGGCCTGGAAGTCCTGCAGGGCGCCGGTGGCCGCCGGAATCTCGTCGGTCGCCAGCCCGGGGGCTGCCGTGGTGCCGGGCAGCAGGTCGAGGTCGATGTACATCTGCCCGGTCAGCAGGCTCTGGGTGGCCAGCCGGGCCACCAGACCCCGCGCCACCAGGGCCGGAACCGGTGCCTCGGCGCCGGCCGCCTCGCCCAGCAGCTCGTGCAGCCGTGCGGTGTCCAGCGTGAGCCGGACCGGGACCCGCAGCCCGCTGGCGTCCGGCGGTGCCAGGCCGATCTCGCTGACCTGGCCCAGCTGGACCCCGCGCAGGACCACCGGTGCGCCGGCCTGCAGACCATAGACCGAGTAGGGGAAGCGCACCACGGCGGTCTCGCGGCTGCGCGGTGCGGCGTCGCGCAGGGCCCAGGCCGCAGCGGCCAGCAGCACCGCCAGTCCGCAGACCACAAACACGCCGATGCGCCAGCGGGCCAAGGGTTTCATGAAGGTCGGCTCGGTTGATGGGGGTTCAGGAAGGCGCGCACCGCCGGGGGGCCGTGGTCCAGCAGTTCGCGCGGGTGGCCCACGGCGGCCACGCGTCCGAGCTGGCGGTCCAGGAAGACCATCCGGTCGGCCACGTGCAGCACGCTGGCCATGTCGTGGGTCACCTTGACGATGGTGGTGCCCTGCTGCCGGCACAGCTGCAGGATCAGGTCGTCGAGTTTAGCGGCGCTGACCGGGTCGAGGCCCGAGCCGGGTTCGTCCAGCAGCAGCAGCGCCGGCTCCAGCGCGAGCGCGCGGGCCAGGGCGGCGCGCTTGCGCATGCCGCCGGAGAGCTCGGCCGGCAGCTTGTGGCCGGCATCGTCCAGCCCGACCAGGGCCAGCGTGGCGCGGGCCCGGGCCGCCCGCTCCGGCGCCCCCATGCCGGCCAGCAGGCGCAGGGGCAGTTCGATGTTCTCGTTGACCGACAGCGATGTCCACAGGGCGCCGCCCTGGAACATGATCCCCATGCGCTGGCGCAGCTGCTGCAGCGTGGCGGCGTCCGATCGGTAGAGGTCGTGGCCGAAGACCTGCACCGAGCCCTGCGCCGGCACCTGCAGGCCGGCCAGGTGGCGCAGCAGCGAACTCTTGCCCGAGCCGCTGGCCCCCACCACCGCCACCACCTCGCCGGCGTCGGCCTGAAAGTCCACGCCTTCCAGCAGCAGGCCCTGGGCGTTGTGCACGCTCAGGTCCTGCACCAGCAGCACGGGGGTTGAGGGTCGGGTCATGCCGGTGCGCCGGGTCAGTAGCCCAGCAGGGTGAAGAAGATGGTGGTCAGGCAGGCCACCGCAACGATCAGCACCAGCGCGCTCACCACCGCCCGGGTGGCGGCCCGGCCCACCGCTTCGGCGCTGCGGCCGGCGAGCAGGCCGGCGCGGCAGCCGGCCAGGCCTAGCACCACCGCATACAGCAGGCCCTTGAAGCTGCCGATCCACAGATGGGTCCAGGTGAGCGAGTCGCGGCAATGCTGCAGGTATTCGGCGGTGGTGGCACCGTAGCTCAGCACGGCCGGCGCCCAGCCCGCGGCCACCCCGGCCACGGCGCCGAAGCCCATGAGCAGCGGGAAGGCCATCAGCAGGCCCAGCAGCCGGGGCAGCACCAGGTGGCCCACCGGGTCGATGCCCATGACCCGCAGCGCATCCACCTCTTCGTTGGCGGTCATGCTGGCCAGGTGCGCGGCGTAGGTGCTGCTGACCCGGCCGGCCAGGATGACGCCGGTCATGAGGCCGGCGAGTTCGCGGACCATGCCCACGGTGACCACGTCGGCCACATACAGCTGTCCGCCGATGCGGGCCAGCTGGGCGCCGCCCATGTAGCCCAGCATCAGGCCGACCAGCGCGCAGGCCAGGACCACGATGGGCAGCGCGCGCGGGCCGGTCTGGTCGAACTGCTCCAGCACCTCGCGCCAGCCGAACAGCCGGGGCCGGCGGCCGACGCGGGTCAGGGCGAGCAGCAGTTCCCGGCCGAAGGCGAACCCGGCCGGCGGGGGCAGGGCGGTGCCGGTGTCAGCCGACATGGATGGCGTAGACGCCCCAGGGGCACTTCACGAAGCGCTCGGGCAGGCTCAGCCGGGCCAGATCGGGGAAGCGGTCGGGTTCGTAGACCGCCCACAGGGGGCCCAGACCACCCAGCGGCATCGGCTGGCCGTCGAGGTGGGTGGCCACGATGAAGCCCAGCCGCTTCAGTTCGCCCAGGGTGAGTTCGGCGTTGTAGCCGTCCACCGCACGCAGGCCGATCGGGGTGCTGTCGGTGGCCACTGCGCCGGCGGCTTCCAGCACCCGCGCCACCGTGGGGCCGCGCAGGGTGTGCCGTATGCCGTCGTATTCGAGCGTCGGCCGGATGTCGATGGCCGGCAGGGCGGCGATCTCGGCAAAGCCGAAGGCGTGCGCCTTGTCGAAGGCCACGCCGTGCTTGGCCATCATCTGGTCCAGCGCCTTGTTCAGCGGCGGGCGGTTGCCCTGGCGGATGGCACCGGAGACAGTCAGCAGGGCCGGGGCGGCCGCCCGTGCCGGGCTGGCGGCGGTGGCGGTGACCGGCAGCAGCGCGGCGCCGGCGGCGGCCTGCAGGAAATGGCGTTTGTGCATGGGGGCTCCGGTGGTTCGGGTGGGGTCGGAGCGTCAGTCTTCGAGCAGGCTGCGCAGCATCCACGCGGTCTTTTCATGCACGTCGATGCGCTGGGTCAGCACGTCGGCGGTGGGCTGGTCATTGGCGGCGTCGACCACCGGGAACAGCGAGCGCGCGGTGCGGGCGGTGGCTTCCTGGGCGGCCACCAGGTGGCGCACCATGTCGTCGGCCTTGGGCACGCCCTCGACCTCCTGGATGGAGGCCAGCTTGACGAATTCCTTGTAGGTGCCGGGGGCCGGGTAGCCCAGGGCGCGGATGCGCTCGGCAATGATGTCCAGCGCATTCCACTGCTCGGTGTACTGCCCCATGAACATGGCGTGCAGGCTGTTGAACTGCGGACCGGTGACGTTCCAGTGGAAGTTGTGCGTCATCAGGTAGAGGGTGTAGCTGTCGGCCAGCAGCTTCGAGAGACCGACCGCGATCTTCTTGCGGTCTTTTTCGGGGATGCCGATGTCGATCGGGGGGATGCCGGATTTTTTGCTTGCCATGGTGGGACTCCTTGCGTAAACCGGCCATCGTAGCGGCTCGCCGATGCCCGACCGGGGCAGGGTCCGGGTGGTCTGACAATCTATTGACAGATATATTGTTAATCAATATATTTGCGATCACTGATATTTGACCGGGCACGCTTCATGACTCCCTTGCGCCTACCGGTCCGCCCGCAGGTGGACCCGTTCTTCGACCCGCAGACCTGGACCGTCACCTATGTGGTGCACAGCGGCGCGGGCACGCCGGCCGCCATCGTGGACCCGGTGCTGGACTACGACCCCAAGTCCGGCCGCACCGGCACGGCGTCGGCCGAGCGGGTGGTGGCCCATGTGAAGCAGCTCGGTCTGCAGGTGCAGTGGATCCTCGAGACCCATGCCCATGCCGACCACCTCTCTGCCGCGCCCTGGCTGCGCCAGCAGCTCGGCGGCCGCATCGGCATCGGGGCCCGGATCACCGAGGTGCAGAAGGTGTTCCGTGGCGTGTTTCACCTGGAGCCCGGGTTCAGCGTCGACGGTTCGCAGTTCGACCACCTGTTCGCCGACGGCGAGACCTTCCGCATCGGCCCGCTGGCGGTCGAGGTCATGCAGGTGCCGGGGCACACGCCGGCCTGCGCGGCCTACCGGATCGGCGATGCGGTGTTCGTGGGCGACACCCTGTTCATGCCCGATGTGGGCACCGCCCGTTGCGACTTTCCGGGCGGCGATGCCCGGACGCTGTACGCCTCGATCCGGCGCCTGCTGGCCCTGCCGGAGGCGACCCGGCTGTTCATGTGCCACGACTACCCGCCGCCCGGCCGCGAGGCCCGCTTCGAATGCACCGTGGCCGATCAGCGCGCCCGCAACATCCATGTGCACGACGGCATCACCGAAGACCAGTTTGTCGAGATGCGGACCCGCCGCGACGCCACGCTGGACATGCCGGTGCTGATGCTGCCCTCGGTGCAGGTCAACATCCGCGCGGGGCAGATGCCGCCGCCGGAGGCCAATGGCACGACCTATCTCAAGATCCCGGTCAACGCCCTGTGAGGCACCTGACCTTTGTCCGTCCCTGAAGGAGATCCATCATGAAAAAGAATGTCGGCGGCATCGACCGCGCCCTGCGCATCACCATCGGCCTGTCCCTGGTGGCTGCGGCCTTTGCCGGTGTGCTCGGCCCCTGGGCCTACCTGGGCGTGCTGCCCCTGGCCACCGGCCTGATGGGCTGGTGCCCGCCCTACAGCCTGTTCGGCTGGAACACCTGCCAGCTGCAGCCGAAGGACGTCTGAGCGGTTCGCGATTTCGCCGTTCGCGCTTCAGGCGTCTTCAGCGCCTTCAGCGCTGCAGCGGCACGAATGGCGCGCGCGCCTCGTCGGCCAGGCCGTTGGCCAGCGTCTGCAGCAGCCGGACCAGCTGCGCCTGATCGTCGCTGTCCAGCGGCGACATCAGCCGCCGCGAAGCGGTTTCGGCCCGGGCGCGTGCCTGCACCAGCAGCTCGTGGCCGGCCGCCGTCAGCGCCAGCGTCTTCTGGCGGCCGCTGCTGACGCGCTCGACCAGACCGCGTTCTTCCAGACCGCGCAGCACCCGCATCACGGTCACCTTGTCGAAGGCGAGGGCGCGGGCCAGCCGGGTCTGGTCGATGCCGGGCTCGCTGTGCACGATGACCAGCACCCCGTACTGGGCGGTGGTCAGGCCCAGATCGGCACAGGCGTTCTCGAACACCGCGGCCGCAATCTGGTGCAGGCGGCGCAGCAGAAAGCCGGGGCGCTGGTAGAGCTCTAGCGGTGTCATGGCGTGCGGTCTGCCCCCGGGAATTCACGGATGCCCCCGGTGGCAGTTGTCTCCTGATAATGGTACGCATGCTAACAATCAGGAGACACGCGATGAACCCCGTTAATACCCTGAGTCGGCGTCGGGCCACCCTGGCCATGGCCTGTGCGGCGGGCCTCGGTCTGGCCGCGCCGATGGCACTGGCCCAGGCGCCTGCCGACGGCCCCTTGAAGCTGATCGTGCCGTTCACGCCGGGCACCGGCATCGACCTGATTGCGCGCACCGTGGGGCCGCGTCTGGCGGAGCGGCTGAAGCGCCCGGTGGTGGTGGAGAACCGCGCCGGGGCATCCGGGAACATCGGCACCGAAGCGGTGGTGCGCGCGCCGGCCGACGGCAGCACCCTGCTGGTCAGCGTGAACACGCTGGTGATGAACCGCAGCCTCTACCCGCAGCTGGGCTTCGACCCGGTCAAGGACCTGGCCCCGATCGCCCTGACCAGCTGGGGTCAGCTGCTGCTGGTGACCCATCCGCGCAGCGGCATGGCCAGCGCGACCGATCTGGTGGCCGCCGCCCGCAAGGCGCCCGGCAAACTCAACTACGCCTCGCCCGGCGTGGGCACGCCGCACCACCTGTCCATGGAGCTGTTCAAGACCACGGCCCAGGTGTTCCTGACCCACATTCCCTACCGCGGCACTGGCCCGGCCATGACCGACCTGCTCGGTGGCCAGGTCGACGCCATGTTCCTGCCCATCCATGTGGCGCTGCCGCAGGTGCGCGCCGGCAAGCTGGTGGCCCTGGGCATCGGTTCGGACAAGCGCCACCCGCTGCTGCCCGACGTGCCCACCCTGGCCGAAGCCCGGGCCGGCAATGTGAACGTGGACATGTGGTACGGCATCTTTGCGCCGCGCAACATGCCGGCGGCCCAGGTGGCCCAGCTCAACCGCGAGATCAACGACATCCTGGGCAGCGAGGAAGTCCGCAAGGCCTTCAGCGCACAGGGCATGGACCCGGCCACCGGCACCCCCGAAGCCTTCGGCCAGCTGGTGGCGCGCGACGCCGACCGCTGGGCCGCCCTCATCAAGACCCAGGGCATCAAGGCGGAATGAACATGCGGATTGCTGTGGTGGGAGGCGGCATTGCCGGCCTGGCGTTTGCGCTGGCGCTGCACCAGCGCGGGCTGGCCTGCGATGTGTACGAGGGCGTGAGCGAGGTGCGCGAGCTGGGGGTGGGCATCACGCTGCTGCCCCACGGCGTGCGCGAGCTCGCGGCACTGGGGCTGCTGGAAGCCCTGCAGGCCTGCGCCATCGAGAACCGCGAGAGCGTGTTCTTCAACCGGTGGGGTCAGCGCGTGTACGGCGAGCCGCGTGGCCGCCACGCCGGCTACGAGCTGCCGGAACTCGGCATCCACCGGGGGCGGCTGCACGGTGTGCTGTGGCAGGCGGCGCTGGAGCGCATCGGCCGCGAGCGCCTGCACACCGGACACCGCTGCGTGCGCATCCAGCCGCAGGCCCGGGGCGCGGTGCTGCATTTCGACCCGGTCGACGGCGTGCGACCGGCGCCGGTGCAGGCCGATGTGGTGGTGGCCTGCGACGGCGTGAACTCGGCCGTCCGCCGCCATTTCTACCCGGACGACCGGGTCTGCTTCGGCGGCATCAACACCTGGCGCGGCACCACGGTGCACAAGCCCATCCTGGACGGGCGCAGCTACATCCGTGTGGGCTCCATCGACACCGGCAAGATGGTCATCTACCCGATCGCCGACAACGTGGACGGGCAGGGCAACCAGCTCATCAACTGGGTGGCCGAGATCCGCGACCCGCAGACCCGCATGAACGACTGGAACCGGCCCGGCCGGCTCGAAGCCTTCCTGCCGACCTTTGCCGACTGGCGTTACGACTGGCTGGATGTGCCGGCCCTGATCACCGGGGCGCAGCAGATCTTCGAGTACCCCATGGTCGACAAGGACCCGCTGCCGCTGTGGAGCTTCGATCAGGTCACGCTGATGGGCGACGCCGCCCACCCCATGTACCCGCGCGGCTCCAACGGCTCGGCCCAGGCGCTCATCGACGCCCGCACCCTGGCCGACGAACTGGCGGCCACGCCGTCCGATCCGGCCGCTGCGCTGGCCCGCTACGACGCCCTGCGCCGCCCGGCCACCGCCCGGGTGGTGGAGACCAACCGCACGCTGCCGCCGGACTTCATCATCATGAAGGTCGACGAGCTCAGCGGTGGGCAGCCGTTCGACGACATCGACCGGCTGATCAGCCAGGACGAGCTGCGCGCCATCTCGGAGCACTACAAGCAGGTGGCCGGCTTCTCGCTTCGCACGCCGGCCTGAGGCCTGGGCCTCAGGCCATGCCGTTGCGGCTGGCCAGTTCCACGAACAGGGCGGAATGGTCGAGATCGGCCAGGCCGTGGTCGGCCGCTTCGGCAAACAGCTGTTCGAACAGGCTGGTGATGGGAGCGGTGAAGCCCACCTCCTGCGCCGTGGCCAGGGCATTGCGCATGTCCTTGAGCTGCACCGACACGGCGCCCCGTTTGGCGAAGTCGCGTTCGATCATGCGCTGACCATGCACCTGCAGGATGCGGCTGTCGGCAAAGCCGCCGGTGATGGCCTGCTTGACGCGCGCCATGTCGGCGCCGCCCTTCTCGCACAGCAGCAGCGCCTCGGCCACCGCGCCGATGGTGATGCCCACGATCATCTGGTTGGCCAGCTTGGCCAGCTGGCCGGCACCGTGCGGGCCGACATGGGTGGCGCGGCCCAGCACCGCCAGCACCGGCTGCACCCGCTCGACATCGGCCGCCTTGCCGCCCGCCATGATGGCCAGCGTGCCCTGTTCGGCACCGAGCGTGCCGCCCGAGACCGGCGCGTCGATGTGGTGCACACCCAGCGCACCCAGCCGTGCGGCATGGTCGCGGGCCTGCGCCGGCTGGATGGACGACATGTCCATCACGATGCTGCCCGGCCGCATGGCCTGTGCCGCGCCCTGGCGGAACAGCACGTCCTCGACGATGCCGCCGTCTTCCAGCAGGGTGATGACCACATCGGCCTGGGCCACCGCCTCGGCCGGGGTGTCGGTCACGCGGGCGCCGAAGGGCAGCAGGCGATCGGACTTGGTGCGGGAGCGGTTCCAGGCGGACACGCTCAGGCCGGCTTCGCACAGGCGGCGGGCCATCGGAAAACCCATCATGCCGATACCCAGCACCGCAATGTGCAGCGGAGGGAGCGAAGAGGGGGAGGCGCTGGAGGGGGAAGGCTGTGTCACGGCGGTGTGCTCTCTTGAGAGCGCGGATTGTAGGAGTCATGCCCCACCGGGCAGTGTTCCCGGACGGACAGCCCCACGCCGCCCGCGGTGCCACAATGCGCCGCCCTGCAACACCACGCACAAGGACGGTCCATGCCCACCACCCCCTCCCTGGATCCCGCCTGGCTTGATCGCGAGTACAACAACCGCGCCCTGGTGCCCGAGCATGTCGACATCTTTGCCCGCTGGGCGCGCGATTCGGCTGTGGCCCGCCAGGCCCCCGGCGCGCTGATCGACGTGCCCTACGGCAGCGGTGCCGGCGAGATGCTCGACATCTTCCCGGCCGAAGGCGGCGGCGCTGCGCCGGCGCCGGTGCTGTTCTTCATCCATGGCGGCTGGTGGCGCAGCCTGGACAAGGCCGACCACTCCTTCGTCGCCCCGCCGTTCACCCGCAAGGGTGCCTGCGTGGTCATGCCCAACTACGCGCTGTGCCCGGCGGTGACCATTCCGCACATCACCCTGCAGATGGTGCAGGCGCTGGCCTGGACCTTCCGCCACATCGCGGCCCACGGCGGCGACCCCCGGCGCATCACCGTGGTCGGCCACTCGGCCGGCGGCCACCTGGCCAGCATGTTGATGAACTGCAGCTGGCAGCTGGTGGGTGCCGATCTGCCGGCCGACCTGCCGCGCAACGGCATGACCATCTCCGGCGTGCACGACCTGCAGCCGGTCATGCACACGCCCTTCGTGCAGACCTCGCTGGGCATCACGCCGCAGCAGGTGGTCATGGCCAGCCCGGCCCGCCTGCCGGCGCCGCGCCTGCGCAACCGGCGCGGACAGATCGAGGCGTTTGCCGGCGGCATCGAGAGCAGCGAGTTCCGCCGCCAGACCCGCATCCTGCAGCAGGCCTGGGGCCACAAGGTGGTGCCGGTGTGCGAGGAGCTGCCCGGCCTGAACCACTTCACCGTGGTCGACGCGCTGGCCGACCCGGCGCACCGGCTGCACGCCCGCGCGCTGGCCCTGCTCGGCCTCACATGAGCAGGTGTTCGCCGGCGTTGTCGCCGCCCAGAATCACGTAGTTCACCCGGCGCACATCCATCAGCCGGGTGCCGCCGGCATAGCTGATGGAGCTCTGCAGGTCCTGCTCCATTTCGGTCAGGGTGTCGGCCAGCCGGCCCTTGATCGGCTCCAGAATGCGCTTGCCTTCCACGTGGCGGTACTCGCCCTTGTTGAAGTCGCTGGCCGAGCCGAAGTATTCCTTGAACCGCTCGCCGTCCACCTCCACCGTGCGGCCGGGCGATTCCTCGTGGCCGGCGAACAGCGAGCCGATCATGACCATGGTGGCGCCGAAGCGGATGCTCTTGGCAATGTCGCCATGGCAGCGGATGCCGCCGTCGGCCACGATCGGTTTCGTGGCCACCCGGGCACACCACTTCAGGGCCGAGAGCTGCCAGCCGCCGGTGCCGAAGCCGGTCTTGAGCCGGGTGATGCAGACCTTGCCCGGACCGACGCCGACCTTGGTCGCATCGGCGCCCCAGTTCTCCAGGTCGATCACCGCCTCGGGCGTGGCCACGTTGCCGGCGATCACGAAGCTGCCCGGCAGCTTCTGCTTGATGTGGGCGATCATGTCGCGCACGCTGGTGGCGTGGCCGTGGGCGATGTCGATGGTGATGTAGTCCGGCACCAGGCCCTCGGCGGCCAGCTGGTCCACCGTGGCCTTGTCGGGGTCCTTCACGCCCAGCGAGATCGAGGCGTACAGGCCGCGCGCGTGCATGTCGCGCACGAACTGCAGGTTGTCGATGTCGAAGCGGTGCATCACGTAGAAGTAGCCGTGCTGCGCCATCCAGACGCAGATCGGCTCGTCCACCACCGTCTTCATGTTGGCCGGCACCACCGGCAGGCGGAAGCGCCGTGCGCCCAGCTCCACGCTGGTGTCGCATTGCGAGCGGCTGTCCACGCGGCACTGGCGCGGCAACAGCAGGACGTTGTCGTAATCGAAAATTTCCATGGAACCCGGCTCCTGTGAATGACTGAACGTGTGAGCGCTTGGTCTGGCCGGTTCTGTGTGGTGCCCCGCCGTGCAGCGGGCACAAAAAAACCGGGCGCAAGAATCTTGGGCCCGGTGCGCGATTCTAGGCCGACTCGACCGCAGGGTGTGGGCGCCCCTTCCTACAATCCCCGGATGCTCCCTGAACACCCCATCGCCGCCCCGGCGCCCGCCACCCTGAACGCACTGGTGGCCGGCCTCAATGCCGAGCAGGCCGCTGCCGTCACCCTGCCGGCCGAACACGCCCTCATCCTCGCCGGTGCCGGCTCGGGCAAGACCCGGGTGCTGACCACCCGCATCGCCTGGTTGCTGCAGACCGGCCAGATCACGCCCGGCGGCGTGATGGCGGTGACCTTCACCAACAAGGCCGCCAAGGAAATGATGACCCGCCTCTCGGCCATGCTGCCGGTGAATGTGCGGGGCATGTGGATCGGCACCTTCCATGGCCTGTGCAACCGCTTTCTGCGCGCTCACCATGCCACCGCCGGCCTCCCGGCCACCTTCCAGATCCTGGACACGCAGGACCAGCTCTCGGCCGTCAAGCGGCTGTGCAAGCAGTTCAATGTGGACGACGAGCGCTTTCCGCCCAAGCAGCTGCAGTGGTTCATTGCCGGCTGCAAGGAAGACGGGCAGCGCCCGCGCGACGTGGTGGCCCGCGACGAGGACACCCGCCGCAAGGTCGAGCTGTATGCGCTGTACGAAGAGCAGTGCCAGCGCGAGGGCGTGGTCGACTTCGGCGAGCTCATGCTGCGCTCCTACGAGGTGATGCGCGACAACGACGCCATCCGCGCGCACTACCAGCGCCGGTTCCGCCACATCCTGATCGACGAGTTTCAGGACACCAACCGCCTGCAGTACGCCTGGATCAAGATGTTCTCCAGCCCGCTGACCGAGGGGCTGCCGTCGGCCGGCAATGCGGTGTTCGCGGTCGGCGACGACGACCAGAGCATCTACGCCTTCCGGGGTGCGCGGGTGGGCAACATGGCCGACTTCGTGCGCGAGTTCCGGGTGCAGCACCAGATCAAGCTGGAGCAGAACTACCGCAGCGTGAGCAACATCCTCGATTCGGCCAACCACCTGATCGGCCACAACACCGGGCGGCTGGGCAAGAACCTGCGCACCGAGGCCGGCGCCGGCGAACCGGTGCGGGTGCACGAGGCCACCAGCGACCTGGCCGAGGCACAGTGGATGGTCGACGAGATCCGCCAGCTGGTGAACGACGGCCTGAGCCGCCAGGAGGTGGCGGTGCTGTACCGCAGCAACGCCCAGAGCCGGGTGGTCGAGACCGCGCTGTTCAACGCCGGTCTGCCGTACCGGGTGTATGGCGGTCTGCGCTTTTTCGAGCGCGCCGAGATCAAGCACGCGCTGGCCTATCTGCGGCTGATCGAGAACCCGCACGACGACACCAGCTTCCTGCGGGTGGTCAACTTCCCGCCGCGCGGCATCGGCGCCCGCAGCATCGAGCAGCTGCAGGACGTGGCCCGCGCCAGCGGCTGTTCGCTGCACGACGCGGTGAGTGCGGTCACCGGCCGGGCGGGTGCCGCCATCGGCGGCTTCGTGGCCCTGATGGATGTGATGCGCGAACAGAGCGAAGGCCGCAGCCTGCGCGAGACCATCGAGTTGGTGCTGGAGCACAGCGGTCTGGTGGAGCATTTCAAGGCCGAGCGCGAAGGCCAGGACCGGGTGGAGAACCTGCAGGAACTGGTGGCCGCGGCCGAGAGCTTCGTCATGCAGGAAGGCTTCGGCCGCGAAGCCGCCGCGCTGACCCAGAGCCCGGCGAGCCAGGGCCTGGACCCCGCATTGCCGGTGCTGGACGAACCGCTCGCACCGACCGAAGCCGTGCCCGGCGTGGACACCGACACCGGCGAGACGCTCAGCCCGCTGGTGGCGTTCCTGTCGCATGCCGCGCTCGAATCCGGCGACAACCAGGCGCAGGCCGGCCAGGATGCGGTGCAGCTCATGACGGTGCACGCCGCCAAGGGCCTGGAGTTCGACGCGGTGTTCATCACCGGGCTGGAAGAGGGCCTGTTCCCGCACGAAAACTCCATGAGCGACCGCGATGGCCTGGAGGAAGAACGGCGCCTGATGTATGTCGCCATCACCCGCGCGCGCCAGCGCCTCTACCTCAGCCATTCGCAGACCCGCATGCTGCACGGCCAGACCCGCTACAACCTGCGCAGCCGTTTCTTCGACGAGCTGCCCGAGGCCTGCCTGAAATGGCTCACACCGCCAGCCCCCACCGGCTGGACCGGGGCGGGCAGCGCCGGCTGGGGCGGTCACCGCGCCATGGGGCAGGCCGGGCGTGCACCGCAGCCCGCCTGGTCGGAGGGCTTCACCCGCGCGCCGGCCGCGCGAGAACCCGAGCCCGACCGGGGCACCGACATCCGGGCCGGCATGGCGGTGTTCCACAACAAGTTCGGGGAGGGCCAGGTGGTGTCTGTCGAGGGCGCCGGGGCCGATGCGCGGGCCCAGGTGAACTTCAACCGCCACGGCACCAAGTGGCTTGCGCTCAGTGTGGCCAAGCTCACGCCCATCACCTGAACCGTGACGCCGGTATGACAACCGGCGCAAACCCCCCGGCATTTACAGACTGTGATTTCGGTCACGGAACTTTCACGGCCTCGGCGGATGCTACTTGTGTCTTAACCCCCAACCCACGAGGACACAACCATGGCCCACCATCCCGTCGACGACTGCAACGACGCCCCCAACGAACACTTCCAGGACGTGCTGGAGAAAGCCCGCCTGAACCGCCGCGACATCATTCGCGGCGGCTTCGGTCTGGCCGCCCTGTCCACCGTGCCGATGCTGGCCGCCTGCGGTGGCATGAGCGAGCCCGAGCTGCCTTCGCTGGGCTTCAATGCCGTGGGCAAGTCGCTGGCTGACGGCGTCGTGCTGCCCGATGGCTACACCTACACCGTGGTGCACGCCACCGGTGATCGCCTGACCAAGGACATCCCTGCCTATTCGAACACCGGCGCCGAGAAAGACGACTGGTCCATGCGCGTGGGCGACCACCATGACGGCATGGACATCTTCTTCATCGGCCGCAACGGCCGTTACTCCGAGAAGAGCACCGACCGCGCCGTGCTGGCCGTCAACCACGAGAGCTCGGCCGACGCCCACTTCTTCCACCCGCGTGGCCAGACCACCAACGGCGTGGACGGCAAGAAGTTCAACCAGTTCGGCGGCTGGGACCAGGGCAAGCGCGAGATGCTGGAAGTCCTGAAGGAAATCAACCACCACGGCGTGTCGGTGGCCGAAGTCGAGCGCGGCAAGGATGGCCGCTGGACCTACAAGGACAACTCGGCCTACAACCGCCGCGTGAACGGCCAGACCCGCATGCGCATCACCGGCCCCGCTGCCCACCTGCGCGACATCCAGCAGTTCATGGTCACCAAGTACGCCACCGACGGCAAGTTCTCGCGCGGCACCCTGAACAACTGCGGCCACGGCCGGACCCCCTGGGGCACCTACCTGGCCTGCGAAGAGAACTGGGCCGCCTACTGGTACATGCCGCCCGGCTCGGCCGACGTGGACGATCGCACCAAGGCCTCGCGCCAGCGTTATGGCGTGATCAACGCCCCGGTGTCCAGCCCGACCGCACTGGTGGGTTCGCAAGGCTGGGCCTCGGTGTCCGACACCGACGACCGCTTCGCCCGCTTCAACGTGTCGGCCCCGGCCGCCACCCCGGCCGGCGACTTCCGCAACGAGCCGAACACCTTCGGCTTCAACGTCGAGATCGACCCGCTGGACCGCAAGGCCATGCCGGCCAAGCGCGTGGCCATGGGCCGTTTCGCCCACGAAGCCGCCGTCTGTGGCCTGCCCGAGAAGGGCCAGCCGCTGGCTTTCTACATGGGCTGCGACTCGCGCAACGAGTACATCTACAAGTTCGTGTCCACCGCCAAGTGGGACCCGCGTGACGTGGGCGGTGGCATGGCTGCCGGCGACAAGTACCTGAACGAAGGCAAGCTGTACGCCGCCAAGTTCAACGCCGACGGCACCGGCCAGTGGCTGGAGCTGGACATTGCCAAGCTGCCGCCGTCCTTCCAGGTCGGCACCCGCACCTACACCTTCGCCAATCAGGCCGATGTGCTGGTGAACACCCGCATCGCCGCCAGCGCTGCCGGTGCCACCCGCATGGACCGCCCGGAGTGGGGTGCCGTGAACCCGCGCAACGGCGAGGTGTACTTCACCCTCACCAACAACAGCAGCGCCAACCGCAACGCCAACACCACCGACGCCGCCAACCCGCGTGCCTACGCCGACAACGACGGCAACCGTGGCTCCGGCAACCCCAACGGCCACATCATCCGGTTCCGCGAGGCCGCCGGTGCATCGACCGCCACCGAGTTCACCTGGGACATCTTCCTGTTCGGTGCCGAGGCCGACGCCGACCAGAGCACCATCAACCTGTCCAAGCTGACCCCGGCCAACGACTTCTCGTCGCCCGACGGCCTGTGGTTCAGCCCCACGACCGGCATCTGCTGGATCCAGACCGACGACGGTGCCTACACCGACGAGACCAACTGCATGCTGCTGGCCGCCATTCCGGGCGAAGTGGGTGACGGTGACGAGGTGAACATCGCCAACGCCGGTGCCACCGTGCCGCAGAAGACCTTCCTGGGTGCCACCCTGGGCGAGGCCCGTCTGCGCCGCTTCCTGGTCGGCCCCAAGGGTTCCGAGATCACCGGCCTGACCGAAGCCGACGATGGCAAGACCATCTTCGTCAACATCCAGCACCCGGGCGAGGACACCGATGCCATCGGCACCAACGCCGACTACACCTTCCAGAGCACCTGGCCGTCGAACGCCGGTTACGGCCCGGGCAAGCGCCCGCGCTCGGCCACCATCGCCATCCGCCGCAAGGACGGCAAGCCGATCGGCCTGTGATGTTCCACCGGCCCCTCGACGGGGCTGGGCAACAAAAAACCCGGATCGCTTGCGCGGTCCGGGTTTTTTTTCGGGTCGGGCGGTTTCAGCGGGGGGCGGCCGGGTGGGCCTCGGGCCCGCGCTGTTCCATGTAGCCTCGACCATCCTTCACGCCGGTGCGGCCAGCGATCTGCCAGGCGGTGCGCTGACCGATCAGGCTGGCCAGGAACTCGAGCTCCTCGTCGGTGTGGTTCAGGGCCGGCGCCGGGGTGATGAAGCGGCCGTCGCGCGGCTGCACTTCGCCCCAGAACGACTGGTGGTAGCTGCTGACCGACTCCACCTGCTGGCCGCGCGTGGCCAGATCGACCGTGCCGTAGCAGTTGCAGAAATAGGTCCGGTTGGCCTCGTTGGCCATCACCTCGGTGTACACGCCGGTGCCCCGGATGCCCACCGTCAGCGTGGGCGTGACGATCTGCCGGCTGCTGCCGCTGCCGAAGGCGCTGCCCAGGGCGCCGGCCAGCAGGCGCACGCCGCTGACGTTGCTGAGCGAATTGCCGCGCTCCAGCCGCAGGCGCGAGTTCTGGCGCACATGGAAGGCCGCGTTGCCCAGCACGAAGGTCAGGCGGGACGCCGGACCGCTGACGATCTCGTCGCCAGTCTGCACCGACTGGCCGGCCAGCAGACGCGCCCCGTTGAGCAGGATGTCGCCGACCAGTTCGATCACGTTGGAACGCTGCTGGGCGGCAGCGGTGCCGAATCCGCCCAGCGCCATCCAGGCCGCTGCGGCCTGAAGGGTCTGGCGCCGCCGGAACCAGGTGATCTCCGCTTCGTCGCGGCCTTGCAGGACATGCTGTGTCATGGGAACTCCGTCTTCAGGGGTTGGACGATGCCGGCGGGTCGGACCCTTCGGCCTGGAAACTGTCGCGTACCGAGAACCAGATCGAGGTGTGGAACATGGCGGCCATCAGCAGCACCAGCGGGTACAGCACCGCGGACAAGCCGGCGCCGCCACCCAGCATGGCGCCCAGCACCCCGACCAGCAGGCCGGCGATCATGAAGAACGCGCCCCAGCCGATGGCATAGAAGAACAGCGCGCCCTTGTTGGCCCAGCAGGCCATCAGGCTGAAGAACAGGCTCTTGCCGGGGCTCACGCCGCGCCAGTACACCAGCGCCGGTGCATGCCAGAAAGCCATCATCACCGGCAGGTAGACCAGCATGGCCAGCCACAGGCCGGGTTCGCCGGCCAGGGCCTGAACCATCTCGGGCGTGAGCTCGTCGCCGGTGGCCGGCAGGGCATCGGCCGTGCCGGCCAGCAGGGCGGCAGCCACCAGCACCACCAGCAGCCCCACGGCATACAGGCCCCCCAGCATGATCATGGCGCGGGTGCGCTCGGCACCGCCCCGGAAGGCCAGCACCAGCTGCGACGGCATGGGGAAACGGCCCTGCTCGGCCTCGCGGGTGGCGGCCATCAGGCCCAGGGTGGCGGCCGGCACCAGGCCCACCGACAGGGCAGTGCCCACCAGCGGCACCAGCGACAGCACCGACACCGCGGCCATGAACATGAAGAACAGGCCACCCATGGCCAGGGGCTGGCGGAAGAAGGTGCGGATGCCCAGGCGAACCCAGGTCAGTCCGGTGCTGGCGGGGACGAGGTTGAGTTTCATGCGGTTTCAAAAGCCGGGTCGAGCAGCGCGGCGGCTTCGGTCAGACCCCCTTGCAGGCGGCCCCGCAGCACACGTTCGAAGTGCCCGGGGTCGTGGGGTTGGAGCAGGGCGGCCTCGCGCGGCAGGTGCAGGTCCCAGAGGCGGGACAGCCAGAAACGCAGCGCCCCGGCGCGCAGCAGCGCCGGCAGCAGCTGGCGCTCGGCCGCCGTCAGCGGGCGCACCGCCTGGTAGGCCGACAGCAGGGCTGCGGCCCGCGCGGCGTCGTGGCGGCCGTCGAGCGCCGGGTCGGCGTCGTGCGAGACACACCAGTCGTTCAGGCAGACCGCGATGTCGAACAGGAAGGTGTCGCAGCCCGCGAAATAGAAGTCGAAGAAGCCGCAGAGCCGGTCGCCGTCGAACATGACGTTGTCGCGGAACAGGTCGGCGTGGATGGGGCCGCGCGGCAGCGCCTGGCAGGCGGGCAGGGCGGCCACATGGTTCTGGTAAGCCAGTTCGGCGCGGATCAGCGCCGATTGTTCCGGGGTCAGGAAGGGCAGCACCACCGGCACCGTCTCGTTCCACCAGGGCAGGCCGCGCAGGTTGGGCTGCTGGCGGTTGAAGTCGCCTCCGGCCAGGTGCATGCGGGCCAGCATGGCCCCCACGGCAGCGCAGTGGTGGGCCTGGGGCGCAAGTTCGCTGCGGCCGGCCAGCCGGTCCACCACGGCGGCCGGCTTGCCCTGCACCGTGTGCAGGATCTCGCCACGCGCATCGGCGGCCGGGTCGGGCACCGGGATGCCGCGCGAGGCCAGGTGCTTCATGAGGTGCAGGTAGAACGGCAGCTGCTCGAAGCCCAGCCGTTCGAACACGGTCAGCACATGCTGCAGCGTCTGGCCGTCGCGCTCGCTGGTGACGAAGTAGTTGGTGTTCTCGATGCCGCCCTGAATGCCCTTGAGCTCGGTGAGCACACCCAGGTTCAGCTTCTGGAGCAGCGCGGCGGCTTCGTCGAAGCCGACTTCGGTATAGACGGCCATGGGGGTGCCGCCTTCAGAAGTTGAGCAAGCGCCAGCTGCTGCGCCCGGCGTTGCCGGTCGGTTTGCCGCCGGTCTCGCCGGGCAGGGCGCCGGCCGGCTGCGGGGCAATCTGGTAAGCCGGGGCGCCGTTCTTGGGCGCCACGTCGATGGACTGGGTCTGGCCCCCCACGCGCAGCTCCTGGATGCGGGTGAGCGCGTCTTCGTTGGTGATGCGCTCGATGCGGTCGCCCGGTGCGCTGGTGGCAGGGCTGCGGGGCGCGTCGGCGGCCGGCGCGACCTGGGCGGACGCGGGAGCGGCGGCCAGGGCCGACAGGGTGCCGAGCAGGGCCGGCAGGAGGAGGGCGGGGAGGTTCGGGCGCATGCGGCATTGTAGGCAGCCAGGGCGCTTCTGCGCCGATGGCCGGGCGAGTTGGCCCACAATGCGCAGATGTCTGAAAACGCCACCCTGCTGCTGATCGACGGCTCCAGTTACCTCTACCGCGCCTTCCACGCCATGCCCGACCTGCGGGCGGTGCCGGGCGACCCGACCAGCCCGGCCACCGGGGCCATCCGCGGCATGGTCAACATGATGCAGAGCCTGCAGAAGGAGGTGCCCGCCGCCTATGTGGCCTGCGTGTTCGACGCCTCCGGCCCGACCTTCCGCGACCAGATATACCCCGACTACAAGGGCCACCGCAGCCCCATGCCGGACGACCTGCGGGCCCAGATCCCGCCGATTCACGAGGTGGTGCGCCTGCTCGGCTTCCCGGTGCTGGACGTGCCCGGCGTGGAGGCCGACGACGTCATCGGCACGCTGGCCGTGGCCGCGTCGCGCCAGGGCCTGAACGTGGTCATCAGCAGCGGCGACAAGGACCTGGCCCAGCTGGTGGACGAGCGCATCACCATCATCGACACCATGAACGGCAAGAAGCGCGACCTGGCGGGCGTGCAGGCCGAGTTCGGCGTGCCGGCGAACCTGATGATCGACTTCCAGACCCTGGTCGGCGACGCGGTGGACAACGTGCCGGGGGTCGAGAAGGTCGGCCCCAAGACGGCCGCCAAGTGGCTCAATGAATACGGATCGCTCGACGCCCTGGTGGCGCGGGCGGGCGAGATCAAGGGCGTGGCCGGCGAGAACCTGCGCAAGGCGCTGGACTGGCTGCCCACCGGCCGCCAGCTGCTGACCATCAAGACCGATTGCGACCTGAACGGTTTCGTGCCCGGCCTGCCTTCGCTCGAATCCATCCGCGTCGGCCAGGCCGATGCCGAGGCTCTGAAGGCGTTCTACGAGCGCTACGGTTTCAAGGGCCTGGCGGCCCGCGCCGGCGAGAAGCTGGCGGCGGCCAGCCCGGCGGCCGAGCCCGGCCTGTTCGACGAACCGGTGGCCCCGCCGGCACCGGCCCGCGAGCTGCGTTACGACACCATCCTCACCTGGGAGGCGCTGGACGCCTGGCTGGTCCGCCTGCAGGCGGCCGAGCTGGTGGCACTCGACACCGAGACCACCTCGCTGGACGAGATGCGCGCGACCATCGTCGGCATTTCCTTCAGCGTGGAGCCGGGCGAGGCGGCCTATGTGCCGCTGGCCCACGAAGGCCCGGATGCGCCCGAACAGCTGCCGCTGGACGAGGTGCTGCAGCGCATGAAGCCCTGGCTGGAAGACCCCGCGCGCCACAAGCTGGGCCAGCACGTCAAGTACGACCGCCATGTGTTCGCCAACCACGGCATCGAGGTGCGCGGCTATGTGCACGACACCATGCTGCAGAGCTATGTGCTGGAAGTGCACAAGCCGCATGGCCTGGAAAGTCTGGCCGAGCGCCATACCGGCCGCAAGGGCATCAGCTATGAAGCCCTGTGCGGCAAGGGCGCGCACCAGATTCCGTTCTCGCAGGTGGACGTGGCCAAGGCCGCCGAGTATTCGTGCGAGGACAGTGACCAGACGCTCGATGTGCACCGCGTGCTGTGGCCGCGCCTGCAGGCCGACGAGCGCCTGCGCTTCATCTACGAACTCGAGATCGCCAGCAGCGAGGCGCTGTTCCGCATCGAGCGCAACGGCGTGCTGATCGACGCGCCCACCCTGGCCGCGCAAAGCCATGAGCTGGGCCAGCGGATCGTGGCGCTGGAGCAGGAGGCCTACGAGATCGCGGGCCAGCCCTTCAACCTGGGCAGCCCGAAGCAGCTGGGCGAGATCTTTTTCGACAAGCTGGGCCTGCCGGTCATCAAGAAGACCGCCACCGGCGCCCGCAGCACCGACGAAGAGGTGCTGGAGAAGCTGGCCGAGGACTACCCGCTGCCGGCCAGGATCCTGGAGCACCGCAGCCTGTCCAAGCTCAAGGGCACCTACACCGACAAGCTGGCGCAGATGGCGCTGCCCCGCACCGGCCGCGTGCACACCCACTATGCGCAGGCGGTGGCGGTGACCGGGCGGCTGTCGAGCAACGATCCCAACCTGCAGAACATTCCCATCCGCACCCCCGAAGGACGTCGTGTGCGCGAGGCCTTCGTGGCCCCGCCCGGCCATGTGATCGCCAGCGCCGACTATTCGCAGATCGAGCTGCGCATCATGGCCCACATCAGCGGCGACGAGGCGCTGCTGCGCGCCTTCCAGGACGGCCTGGACGTGCACCGGGCCACCGCCGCCGAGGTGTTCGGCGTGGCGGTGGACCAGGTCAGCAGCGAGCAGCGGCGTTACGCCAAGGTCATCAACTTCGGCCTGATCTACGGCATGAGCGCCTTCGGTCTGGCCAAGGCCCTGGGCATCGACAACACCGCGGCCAAGAACTACATCCAGCGCTACTTCGAGCGCTTCGCCGGCGTGCGCCAGTACATGGACGACACCCGTGCCCAGGCCAAGGCCCGGGGTTATGTGGAAACCGTCTTCGGCCGCCGCCTCTACCTGCCCGAGATCAACAGCCCGAACGGCCCGCGCCGCAGCGGCGCCGAACGCGCCGCCATCAACGCGCCCATGCAGGGCACCGCAGCCGACCTGATCAAGCTCAGCATGGTCGCGGTGCAGAAGGCCCTGGACGAACAGGGCCGGGGCACCCGGATGATCATGCAGGTGCACGACGAACTGGTGTTCGAGGTGCCGCAGGCCGAGGTGGACTGGCTGCGCACCGAAGTGCCCCGCCTGATGGCCGGCGTGGCCGCCCTCAAGGTGCCGCTGCTGGCCGAGGTGGGCATGGGCGCCAACTGGGATCAGGCGCATTGAACTCGGACACATCAACGACAGGGAGACAACCCATGCATCGCACCTACACGCAAGACCTCTCCGCCCTCCTGCCCGGCCAGTCCGGCGCCGAGGGCACCACCCGCCGCATGGCGCTCAAGGCGGCGCTTGGCGTCGGTTATGCCGCTGCGGCGGCGCCGGTCATGGCGCAGACCGCCATCCGCACGCCGGCCGACGGGCTGACGGTGGGTGAGGTGATGATCGATGTGGCCGGCTTCTCGATGCCGGCCTACCGGGCGGCGCCGGCCGGGCGCACCGGCCTGCCGGTGGTGCTGGTGCTGTCGGAGATCTTCGGGGTGCACGAGTACATCGCCGACACGGCGCGGCGCTTCGCCCGTGCGGGTTACCTGGCCATCGCGCCGGAGCTGTTCATCCGCCAGGGCGATCCGCAGTCGTATGGCGAGATGGCGCGGCTGATTGCAGAGGTGATCTCCAAGGTGCCGGACGCTCAGGTCATGTCCGATCTGGACGCCACCGTGCGCTGGGCCGGTGCGAATGGCGGCGACGTCTCGAAGCTGGCGGTCACCGGTTTCTGCTGGGGCGGCCGCCAGACCTGGCTGTACGCGGCGCACAACCCGCAGGTGAAGGCCGGTGTGGCCTGGTACGGCCGGCTGGTCGGGCAGACCAGCGACCTCAACCCGCGCCACCCGGTGGACATTGCCGGCGCGCTGAAGGCGCCGGTGCTGGGGCTGTACGGCGCCGCCGACACCGGCATTCCGCTCGACACGGTGGAGGCGATGAAGAAGGCGCTGGCCACCGGCAGTCCGGCGGCGCAGCAGTCCAGCTTCGTGGTCTACCCGGACGCGCCGCACGCCTTCCATGCCGACTACCGGCCCACCTTCCGGGCCGAGCCGGCCCGCGATGGCTGGAACCGGGCGCTGGCCTGGTTCGCCCGCCACGGCGTGGCCTGAGGCCTCAGCCGTCGGCCGGCGGGGGGCCGAAGTCGAACCGGAACTCGGCGCCTTCGCCCCGCACGCCCTGGCCTTCGATGGTGCCGCCGTGGCGTTCCACCACGCGGCGCACGGTGGCCAGGCCGATGCCGGTGCCCTCGAACTCGCTGGGCCGGTGCAGGCGCTGGAACGGCTTGAACAGCAGGCCGGCGTGGGCCATGTCGAAGCCGGCACCGTTGTCGCGGATGAAGAAGCGCTCCCGGTCGGCATCGGCCGTGGCCGGCAGGCGGCCGATGTGCACCACCGCGTCGCTGCGGTTGCGGGTGTACTTCAGGGCGTTGCCGATCAGGTTTTCCAGCGCCACCCGCACCAGCCTCGCATCGCACCAGGCCTGCAGGCCGGGCTCGATGTCGATCTGCACCTGCCGTTCGCCGTACTTGCGCAGCTCTTCCCGGGCCACATGGGCCGCGAGGTCGCTGAGGTCGACCGGGTTGCGCTCCAGCATGCCCTGGCTGACCCGGGCCAGCGCCAGCAGGTCGTTGATGATGGAGCCCATCCGGCGGGTGGAGCCCACCACGCGTTCCAGCAGGTCGCGGTCGTCCGGCTCCAGCCGGGGGGCGGCCTGTTCCAGCAACAGCTGGGTGAAGCCGTCGATCGAGCGCAGCGGGGCCTTGAGGTCGTGCGAGACCGAGTAGGCGAAGGCATCGAGCTCGGCATTCAGGCGCTCCAGCTCGGCGGTCCGGTCGCGGACCCGCTGTTCCAGCGTGGCCTGCAGGCGCTCGATGTCGCGGTCGCGCTGCAGGCGCTGCAGCTCGGCTTCGGCCCGGCTGACGAAGATGGACAGCAGGGCGCGCACATCGTCTGTCAGGGTGGCGGGCTGCTTCCAGAGCACGAACAGCACGCCCACCGGCCGTTGCCCGTCATCGCGCAGGGCCTGTCCGGCATAGGCTTCGTAGTGGCCGGCCACCAGGCCCCGGGCGCGCGGGTAGATGCGGGTCACCGCCTCCGGGTACACCACGAGGCCGTTCTGCTCCAGCGTGTCGGCGCACGGGGTGTCGGGCAGCTGGAACTGGAAGTTGTCGGCCTGGCGCCCGTCGCGCCACACAGCCAGGGTCTGCATGCCGCCATCGGGCTGGCTTTCGCAGACCACCACCGAATCGGCCTGCACCACACGCCCCAGCTGTTCGGTGAGGGCATGGAAAAAGGCCGCGCCGGTGGCGGCGGCCACGCCCCGGGCCACGTCGGTGAGCTGCTGCTGGTGGCGCAGTTCGGCGCTGACGTCGGTGACGGTGCTGATGATCAGGGTGTCGTCCGGGTCGTCGCCCAGCACCGACGACACCCGGACCTCGAAGCGGCTGCCGTCGCTGCGTTTGCCCAGGCATTGCATGCCGTCCACGCGCCGGTCGCTGAACAGCTTGTGCACATGGCGTTCACGGTCGAGCAGGTCGATCCACAGGAAATGGTCGGTGTGGCCGAGCACCTGGTCGCGCCGCCAGCCGTAGCAGCGCTCGAAGGCAGCGTTGACGTCCAGGATCATGCCGGTGGTGGCCGACTGCGCCACCATGGGGCTGGGGCAGAGCCGGAAGATGCGGGCGAAGCGGTCGAGGTTGCGGTCGCGCTCGGCTTCGGTCTGGCGGCGGCGTTCCAGTTCCTGCAGCTGCCGGTCCAGGGCCTGCTGGGTGGCCTGACGGCTGTGCGTGACCAGCATGGCCACCACCAGCAGGGCCGCCGACTGGGCGATCCAGGTGCGAAGGCCGACCGAGAAGTCGGGCGTCGGCCCCAGCAGGCCGCGCATTTCGGCGGCGGTCAGCACGCCCAGCGCGCCGATGCCGCACGCCGCCACGATCACCAGCGCCTGCCGGCCCAGCAGCACGCCGGCCCCGGCCACCGCGCCCACGAACAGAAAGTTCACCGCGGTGCGGACCGAGCCGAAGGACAGCACCGATATGAGGGCCGTGACCAGGACCGCCGTCACCATCATGGCCGCCACGGTGCGGTTGGCCCAGCGCCGGGTGCGCAGCATGAAATGGGCGACGGCACTGACCGCTGCGATGAAACCGGCCACCACCGTCTCGCGGGTGTCGCTGGTGGCCAGCACCTGCTCCAGCAGCATGACCACCGTTGCGGTGATCGCGATCATGGCGGTGAGGGTCAGCAGCGTGGTGCGGACCGCCAGCGCCTCCACGCCGGGCGCGATCACCGGGGGGCGGGAGGAATCAGCCTTGGGCACGGGCCGTCCCCGGCGTGTTGCACCAGGCGCTCCAGCTCCCGGGGTACAGCGGTGCGCGGCCGAGCCCGGCCAGTTCCATGGCCAGCAGGTTGGGCACCGCGCTCACGCCGCTGCCGCACTGGTGGACCACGCCGGCCGGGTCGCGGCCGGCGAGCAGCCGGTCGAATTCGGCGCGCAGCACCTCGGCGGGCTTGAAGCGGCCGTCGGGCAGCAGGTTGTCGGAGAAGGGGCGGTTCAGGGCCCCCGGAATGTGGCCGGCCACCGGGTCCAGCGGCTCGGTCTCGCCGCGGAAGCGGGCGGCTGCGCGGGCGTCCACCAGCGTGCGGTCCGGCCGGCCGAGCAGGGCCTGCACATCGGCCGTGGTGAGGGCGGTGGCAGCGGCCGGGCGGAGCTGGAAATCGCCGGCGGGCACGGCCGGGGCCGGGCCGCTGTCGACGGCACCACCGGCGGCCTGCCAGGCATTCAGCCCGCCGTCGAGCACGGCCACCGCCTCATGCCCGCACCACTTGAGCATCCACCACAGCCGGCCGCTGAACATGATGCCGGCGCGGTCCAGCACCACCACCTGGGAACGGGTGTTGACCCCCAGGCGCTGCAGGGTGGCGGCGAAGGCCTCGCGCGAGGGCAGCGGATGGCGGCCGGCGCTGGCCGGGTGCGACTTGTCGCTCAGGTCGGTGTCCAGGTCGGCGTGAAGGGAGCCGGCGATGTGCACCTGCTCGAACAGGCGTCGGCCGGCGCCTGGATCCATCAGGTCGGCGCTGCAGTCGAGCACGCGGACGTCGGTGTCGGTGCGCTGCAGCTGCAGCAGCTCGGGGACAGAGATCAGGGTGGTGAACATGGGGCTGTGCGAGAGATGCGACCGGCGCATTGTGCGACAGCCGGGCCCGGTCAGTGTTCCTCGGCCGGCGCCTGCGGCACAGCCCGGTTGCGCAGCACGGTGGCGGTGATGCCGCTGGCCACGATCAATGCCATGCCCAGCCAGCCGATCAGGGGCAGCTGGTCGCCGAAGATCAGCAGGCTGTAGAGCGCCGCAAACACGATGCCGGCGTACTGCAGGTTGGCCACCAGCAGCGTGGCGCCGCTGGAGTAGGCGCGCGTCATGCAGAGCTGGCCCAGGGCCGCCAGCACGCCGATGGGCAGCAGCCACAGCGCCGATGGCCAGTGCCAGGCGCTGGCACCGGTGAACAGCATGCCCACCGCCCCCACCACCACCGCACCGAGCGAGAAGTAGAAGACGGTGCGGCTTTCGGGTTCGCCGGCCCGGGCCAGCGCCGCCACCTGCAGGTAGGCCAGGGCCGCGAACAGGCCCGACATCAGCCCCACCAGCGAGCCCAGCGCCTGCTCGCCGCTGAAGGTGGGGCGCAGCAGCATGGCCACGCCGGCAAAGCCGGCCAGCACCGTCATGAACAGCGGGCCCTGCGCCCGCACCGCTGCTCCCTGCCGTTGCATCAGCAGGGCACCCCCGAGCAGGAAGGTGGCGATCCAGACGCTGCTCATGTAGTTCAGCGTCATGGCGGTGGCCAGCGGCAGCACGGCAATCGCGTAGAACCAGGCGGTGAGCGAGATGGTGCCCACCACGCTGCGCCACAGGTGCATGGAAGGCACCCGGGTGCCGAGCGAGACGCCCTGCGCACGGGCCAGGCCGACCAGGAAGATCACGCCCACCACGCCCCGGTAACAGACGATCTCGAAGCTGTTGAAGTGGCTGGAGGCGAACTTGATGCACACCCCCATCGTCGCGAAGAAGAGCGACGCCAGCACCATCCACAGCGCCTGCCGGCCCACGCTGGCGGCCGGATCGGCTGCTGCGGCGCTCAACCCTGCACCGCCGGACCCATCTGGCGCCGGTACCACTCATGGAAGTGCTGCATGCCGTCTTCCATGGGGCTCTGGTAGGGGCCGACCTCGCTGGTGCCGCGCTTGAGCAGGGCGGCCCGGCCGGCGTCCATGCGCTCGGCGATCTCGTCGTCTTCCACGCAGGTCTCCATGTAGGCAGCCCGCTGCGCCTCGACGAAGTCGCGCTCGAAGGCGGCGATTTCCTCGGGGTAATAGAACTCGACCATGTTGAGCGTCTTCGTGGGGCTCAGCGGGTGCAGGGTCGAGACGGTCAGCACGTGCGGATACCACTCCACCATGATGTGCGGGTAGTAGGTCAGCCAGATGGCGCCGTGCTCCGGCAGCTGCCCCTGGCGGTACTGCATGAGCTGTTCGTGCCAGCGCTGGTACACCGGGCTGCCGGCCTGCCCCATGAGGTTCTGCGCCCCCACGGTCTGCACCGAGTACTCGGGCCGGAACTCCCAGCGCAGGTCCTCGCAGGTCACGAAGTTGCCCAGCCCGGGGTGGAACGGGGCCACGTGGTAATCCTCCAGATAGACCTCGATGAAGGTCTTCCAGTTGTAGTTGCACTCGTGCAGCTCGACGTGGTCGAGCACCATGCCGTCGAAGTTGAGCGCCTGGCGCGGGCCGAGGTCGGCCAGGTCGGCGGCGATGTCGCGGCCGTTGTCCTCGAACAGCAGGCCGTTCCATTCGCGCAGGCGGTAGTTGTCCAGGTTCAGGCACGGATCGTGCTGAAAATGCGGAGCCCCCAGCAGCTGCCCGGCCGGGCCGTTGCCCGCCGGGGTGGCCGAGCCGCTGTAGGTCCAGCGGTGCAGCGGGCACACGATGTGGCCACCGGCGTGCCCCGGCTGGGTCTGGTTCAGGTTGCCACGGCCCTTGAGCATGACGGCCTGCCGGTGCCGGCAGACGTTGGACACCAGCTCGATGCCGGACGGCGTGCGCATCAGGGCCCGGCCGCCGTTCTCCTGCGGCAGGGCGTGGTAGTCGCCCACTTCGGGCACCGACAGAGCGTGCCCCACATATCGGGGCCCGCGCTGAAAGATCGTCTCCAGTTCGCGCTGGAACAGCGCCTCGTCGAAATAACTGTGAACTGGTAGTTGGCTTGCGGCCTGCTGCAGTTGAAGACTCAAATCAGACATCGTGGTCCTGACCTAAAGACTCCCCCTATGAAGGGGCAGGTAAGCGCTGTGCTCGTCAGACGAATTCGCGCGGGATGGGTGAAGTGGTGCGTCCCTCCGGGTGTGTGGCACCCGTCAGCAGAGAAAAAAGAGCGCGGATTGTACCCCCCGGTCCTCTGGGGGGTATGCTCGCTAAAATTGCCCTCCCGACCCCACAGTGCCGCCCCGGACGACGGCGCTTTCCAACGTTCACCGCACCTTCATGCCGAGAGCCGCTTCCCCCGCCCAGCCTGACCCATCCACCGATCAGCCCGCCAGCTACGAGGCGGCCCTGGAGGAACTGGAGCAGCTGGTCGCCCAGCTGGACGCCGGGCAGCTTCCGCTGGACCAGCTGCTGGTCCGTTACCAGCGCGGCGCCTTCCTGCTGGCTTTCTGCCGCGAGCGGCTCACGGCGGTCGAGAACCAGATCCAGGTGCTCGAAGGCCAGCAGACCAAACCCTGGGACGCCGCGTGAACGGCCCGCAGCAACCGGCCCCCGCCGCCGACTTCGCCGGCTGGCGCAGCCACCAGCAGGCGGTGGTGGAGCAGGCGCTGTCGAACTGGGTCCCGGCCGATTCGCCGGCCCGCCTGGGCGAGGCCATGCGGTATGCGGTGCTCGACGGCGGCAAGCGGCTGCGCCCGCTGCTGGTGCTGGCCACCGCCGAGGCACTCGGGGGGCATGCGGGGGCTGCGTTGCGGGCGGCCTGCGCGGTCGAACTCATCCACGCCTATTCGCTGGTGCACGACGACATGCCATGCATGGACAACGATGTGCTGCGCCGTGGCAAGCCCACGGTGCATGTGCAGTTCGGCGAGGCCCAGGCCCTGCTGGCCGGCGACGCCTTGCAGGCACTTGCCTTCGAACTGCTGATTCCCGGTGATGGCAGCCTGCCGGCCGAACTGTCGGCCCGGCTGTGCCGCCTGCTGGCCCAGGCGGCCGGTGCCGACGGCATGGCCGGCGGCCAGGCGGTGGACCTGGCCAGCGTGGGCGTGGCACTCGACCAGCCTGCACTGGAAGCCATGCACCGCCGCAAGACCGGTGCCCTGCTGCAGGCCAGCGTCGGCATGGGCGCGGCCACGGCCGCCGCCACGCGGCAGCAGCTGGCCGATCTGGCCGAGTACGGCGCCTGCATCGGCCTGGCCTTCCAGGTGGTCGACGACATCCTGGACGTGACCGCCGATTCCGCCACCCTGGGCAAGACCGCCGGCAAGGATGCGGCGGCCGACAAGCCCACCTTTGTGTCCCTCATGGGGCTGGCCCCGGCGCAGTCCTATGCCGATGCGGTGCTGGACCGGGCCCACCAGGCCCTGCAGCGCTGCGGCCTGAAGCAGGCCGACCATCTGCATGCCCTGGCCGACTGGGTGGGGAGACGGGCCTCCTGAGGCCCGGCCCCATTCTTCCCACCACCGTCAACCGAGTGATCCGATCATGAGTTCCTTGCTGACCCACATCGACGCCCCCGCCGACCTGCGCCGCCTGGCACGCCCGCAGCTGCCGCAGCTGGCGCAGGAACTGCGCGGTTTCCTGCTCGACAGCGTGGCCCGCACCGGTGGCCACCTCAGCTCCAACCTCGGCACGGTGGAGCTCACCATCGCGCTGCACTATGTGTTCAACACCCCCGAAGACCGGCTGGTGTGGGACGTGGGCCACCAGACCTATCCGCACAAGATCCTGACCGGCCGGCGCGACCGCATGCACTCGCTGCGCCAGCAGGGCGGCATCAGCGGCTTCCCGCGCCGCGACGAGAGCGAATACGACACCTTCGGCACCGCGCACTCGTCGACCAGCATCTCGGCCGCGCTCGGCATGGCCATGGCCGCCCGCGCCAAGGGCGAGGACCGGCGCGCCGTGGCCATCATCGGCGACGGCGCCATGACCGCCGGCATGGCCTTCGAGGCGCTGAACAATGCCGGTGTGGCCAACGGCCGGCTGCTGGTGGTGCTGAACGACAACGACATGTCGATCTCGCCGCCGGTGGGCGCGCTCAACCGCTACCTGGCCCAGCTCATGAGCGGCCAGTTTTATGCAGCGGCCAAGAACGTGGGCAAGCAGGTGCTCAAGGGCGCGCCGCCGCTGTTCGAGCTGGCCAAGCGGCTGGAGCAGCAGGCCAAGGGCATGGTGGTGCCGGCCACCCTGTTCGAGAAGTTCGGCTTCAACTACATCGGCCCGATCGACGGGCACGACCTCGACTCGCTGGTCCCCACGCTGGAGAACATCCGGCACCTGCTGGACACCGACAGCGGACCGCAATTCCTGCATGTGGTCACCCGCAAGGGCCATGGCTACAAGCTGGCCGAGGCCGATCCGATCGCCTATCACGGGCCGGGCAAGTTCGACCCGGCGGTGGGCCTGGTCAAGCCGGCCACCCCGCCGAAGCAGACCTTCACCCAGGTGTTCGGTCAGTGGCTCTGTGACATGGCCGCGGCCGACCAGCGCCTGATCGGCATCACGCCGGCCATGCGCGAGGGCTCCGGCATGGTGGAGTTCGAGCGCCGCTTCCCCGGCCGTTACCACGACGTGGGCATCGCCGAGCAGCATGCCGTCACCTTCGCTGCCGGCATGGCCTGCGAGGGACTGAAGCCGGTGGTGGCCATCTACTCCACCTTCCTGCAGCGGGGCTACGACCAGCTGATCCACGACGTGGCGCTGCAGAACCTGCCGGTGGTGTTCGCGCTCGACCGCGCCGGGCTGGTCGGCGCCGACGGTGCTACCCACGCCGGCAACTACGACATCGCCTACATCCGCTGCATTCCCAACATGAGCCTGGCCTGCCCGGCCGACGAAGCCGAGTGCCGGCAGCTGCTGACCACCGCCTTCGAGCAGAGCCATCCGGTGGCCGTGCGGTACCCGCGTGGTGCCGGTGCCGGCGTCACCCCCGCCACCGACCTGCAAGCCCTGCCGTTCGGCAAGGGCGAGATTCGCCGGCAGGGCCGCAGCATTGCCATCCTGGCGTTCGGCACCTTGCTGTACCCGGCCATGGATGCCGGACAGGCGCTGGGCGCCACGGTGGCCAACATGCGCTGGGCCAAACCGCTCGACCTCGACCTGTTGCGCCAGATCGCCGGCAGCCACGACGCCATCGTCACGGTGGAAGAGGGCTGTCTGCCGGGCGGCGCGGGCGGCGCCGTGGCCGAGGCGCTCAATGCCGAAGGCCTGGTGCTGCCGGTGCTGCACCTGGGTCTGCCGGACGTGTTCATCGAGCACGGCGATCCGGCCCGGCTGCTGGCCGGCGTCGGCCTGGACGCGGCGGGCATCGAGGCATCGATCCGCCAGCGCTTCGGCCACCTGATCGAGGGCGCTGCCGGTCTCAAGGTGGTGCGCTGAAGCGTTCCATGACCCCCTTTGCACCCCGCAAGCTGTCACCTGCCTGAACGACACGGCCACCTGCAGGGTTAACCCGGGCCGGCGTGCCGTTCACCCTTTCTAGAATCCGCCTCTCACCCCAACAGCCCATGCGTTCCTACCCGGGCGCCGGGCACAACATCAACGGAGCATCTCACCCATGGATCGTCGTTCCATCCTCAAGCACACCGGCCTGGCCGGCGTGCTCGCTGCCGGCATCGCCCCGGCCGTGCATGCCCAGGCCGCCATCCGCTGGCGCCTCACCTCCAGCTTCCCCAAGGCGCTGGACACCATCCACGGCGCAGCCGACGTGTTCGCCAAGAAGGTCGGCGAAATGACCGGTGGCAAGTTCCAGGTCACGGTGCATGCGCCCGGCGAGCTGGTTCCCGCCTTCGGCGTGGTGGATGCCGTGCAGGCCGGTACCGTGGAAGCCGGTCACACCGCTCCCTACTACTACTTCGGCAAGGACGACACCTTCGCCATCGGCACCGCCATCCCGTTCGGTCTGAACAGCCGTCAGCTGACCTCCTGGTACTACGAAGGCAACGGCCTGAAGCTGTTCCGCGAGTTCTACAACCAATACAACATCGTCAACTTCCCCGGCGGCAACACCGGTGCCCAGATGGGCGGCTGGTTCCGCAAGGAAGTCAAGACCGTGGCCGACCTCAAGGGCCTGAAGTTCCGCATGGGCGGCTTCGCCGGCAAGGTGCTGTCGCGCATGGGCGTGGTGCCGCAGAACATCCCGGGTGGCGAGATCTACCAGGCGCTCGAGAAGGGCACCATCGACGCCACCGAATGGATCGGCCCGTACGACGACGAGAAGCTGGGCTTCCAGAAGGTCGCCAAGAACTACTACTACCCGGGCTTCTGGGAAGGCGGCGCCCAGCTCGACTTCTACATCAACAAGGCTGCCTTCAACGCCCTGTCGCCGGAGAACAAGGCCATCGTGGAAATGGCGGCTTCGCACGCCCACACCACCATGCAGGCCATCTACGACGCTCGCAACCCGGCCGCCCTCAAGCGCCTGGTGGCCGGTGGCGCCAAGGTTCAGGCATTCCCCAAGGCCATCATGGATGCGGCCTTCAAGGAATCCATGGCGCTGTACGACGAGCTCAGCCAGTCCAACCCGAACTGGAAAAAGATCTACGGCGACTACGCCGCCTTCCGCAAGGAGCAGAACCTGTGGTTCCGCTTCACCGAAGCCCAGTTCGACCGCTACATGCAGGCGGCCAAGCTGCCCTGATCGGCGCTCAACAGGTCCTAAAACCCCGCTTCGGCGGGGTTTTTTCTGTCATTCGTCGTTTTGTTCGAGGCTGTCAGCCAATCCACAGTCAGGCGAACATCCGCTGGCTACACTGCCCGGTTGTCTTTTTTCGGAGAGCTCCATGTCGCTCCTGCTTCGTTTTTCCCGGCTGGTCGATGCCTTCAGCCAGCTGGTCGGCAAACTGGCCATGTGGCTGGTGCTGGCCGCCACCCTGATCAGCGCCGGCAACGCCATCATCCGCAAGGTGTTCGGTGTCAGTTCCAACAGCTGGCTCGAGATCCAGTGGTACCTGTTCGGTGCCGTCTTCATGCTCGGTGCCGGTTACGCGTTCCTGGTCAACGCCCATGTGCGCATCGACTTCATTTCCTCGCGGTTCAGCGCGCGCACCCGCAACTGGGTCGACATCGGCGGCATCCTGCTTTTCCTGGTGCCCCTGTGCTGGCTCATGATCGCCGAGGGCTGGCCGCTGTTCGAGCGGGCCTGGACCTCGGGCGAGATGTCGGGCAACGCCGGCGGCCTGATCCGCTGGCCCGCCTACCTGCTCATTCCTGCCGGCTTTGCCATCCTGCTGCTGCAAGGTGCCAGCGAACTCATCAAGCGCGCGGCCTTCCTGCTGGGCCAGGGGCCCGACGTGCTGGCCTCCTCCGGTCCCAGCGATGAAGAGCGTCGGGCGCAGGAACTCCTCGACGAACAGAAGCGCCTGCAAGGAGCGCAGTGACCATGGTTGAATTTCTGACTGCCCAATTCGTCCCGCTGATGTTTGCGGGCCTGCTGGTGTTCCTGCTGTCCGGCTTCCCGGTGGCATTTGCGCTGGCCGCCACCGGCCTGACCTTCGGTTTCCTCGGCATGGAGCTCGGCCTGTTCCAGCCCACGCTGTTCCAGGTCATGCCGCAGCGGGTGTTCGCCATCATGCAGAACGACACCCTGCTGGCGATTCCCTTCTTCACGCTCATGGGCATCATCCTGGAGCGCAGCCGCATGGCCGAAGACCTGCTCTCCACCGTGGGCCAGGTGTTCGGCCCGGTGCGCGGCGGCCTGGCGGTGGCCGTGATCCTGGTGGGTGCCCTGCTGGCGGCGACCACCGGCGTGGTGGCGGCCGCAGTCATCTCGATGGGCCTGATCTCGCTGCCCATCATGCTGCGCTACGGCTACAACCGCACCATTGCCACCGGCACCATCACCGCTTCCGGCACGCTGGCGCAGGCCATCCCGCCGTCGCTGGTGCTGATCGTGCTGGCCGACCAGCTGGGCCGCTCGGTGGGCGACATGTACGCCGGTGCCCTGGTCCCCGGCCTGATGCTGGTGGGTGTGTACCTGCTGTTCGTCGCGGCGGTGGCCATCGTCAAGCCGGCCTGGGTGCCTGCCCTCCCGCCCGAGGCCCGCATCTACAACGAAGCCAACGGCGACAGCGGGCACCGCTCGCTGCTGGTGCTGCTGGTCATCTGCGCTGCGGCCAGCTTTGCCTGGGCCCAGGTGCACGAGTCCATCATCAACCCCTGGATCGGCCGCGAGCTGCCGGCGCCGGGCGACGAGGTGGTCATCCTGTCGATCACCGTCGGTTCGTTCCTGGCGCTGGCGCTGGCCCTGCTCAACCGCCTGTTCCGCCTGGGCCTGCTCTCGCGCCTGGCCGAGCAGGTGACCTTCGTGCTGATTCCGCCGCTGGTGCTGATCTTCCTGGTGCTGGGCACCATCTTCCTGGGCGTGGCCACCCCGACCGAGGGCGGCGCCATGGGCGCGCTGGGTGCCCTCATCATGGCCGGTGCCCGCCGCAGCCTGTCGTTCAGCCTGCTCAAGCAGGCCCTGGAGAACACGACCAGGCTGGCCATCTTCGTGATGTTCATCCTGATCGGCTCCACCGTCTTCAGCTTCACCTTCAATGCGGCCGACGGTCACATCTGGGTGGAACACCTGTTCGACAAGCTGCCGGGTGGCCAGCTGGGCTTCCTGCTGGTGGTGAACTTCCTGGTGTTCATCCTGGGCATGTTCATCGACTTCTTCGAGATCGCCTTCATCGTGGTGCCGCTGCTGGCCCCGGTGGCCGACAAGCTGGGCATCGACCTGGTGTGGTTCGGCGTGATCCTGGCCATGAACCTGCAGACCTCGTTCCTGACGCCGCCGTTCGGCTTTGCGCTGTTCTACCTGCGCAGCGTGGCCGCTCGCAGCGACTACACCGACGCCGTCACCGGCCAGCGCATTCCGGCGGTGACCACCTCGCAGATCTACAAGGGCTCGATCGCCTTCATCATCCTGCAGCTGATCATGGTGACCGTGGTCGTGATGAACCCGGGTCTGGTCACCGACAGCATGGAGAAGGCCACGGTGGTGGACGATGCGGCCGTGAACGAGATCCTCAACAACCTGCCGGGCCTGGAAGACATCGCTCCCGAGCCGGAGGCAGAAGCCGAGCCGGAAGGTGAGGGTGAAGGCGCCACGGCCGATCCTGCTGCACCGCCGGCCGAGCCGGAGGAAGAAGACCCGGCCAAGGCCCTGCTCGAGAGCATGAAGAAGTGAGCCCCGCCATGCAAGTCGACATCCAGGTGCTCGATCCCCGCATGGCCGACCAGCTGCCGGCCTACGCCACCCCCGGCAGCGCCGGCCTGGACCTGCGGGCCTGCCTCGACGCTCCGGTGGAGCTGGCGCCCAACGCCTGGCAGCTGATCCCCACCGGGCTGGCCATCCACCTGGCCGACCCGGGCTTTGCGGCCATGATCCTGCCCCGCTCGGGGCTGGGCCACAAGCACGGCATCGTGCTGGGCAATCTGGTGGGCCTGATCGACAGCGACTACCAAGGCCAGCTGATGGTGAGCGCCTGGAACCGCAGTGCCACCGCCTTCACCATCCAGCCCATGGAGCGCATCGCGCAGATGGTCATCGTGCCGGTGGTGCAGGCCCGGTTCCGGGTGGTGTCGTCCTTCAGTGCGCCGAGCGAGCGCGGCGCCGGCGGCTACGGCTCGACCGGCCGGGGCTGATCACCCGTCGGCCCCGACGTGGCCGATCGGTTCAGTGCAGGGTGCGGGGCGTTTCCGGCTCGTCGCCTTCGTCGCCTGCCGAGGGGTCCACTTCCATCCGGAAGAAGCCGGTCCCCAGCGAGCCGCGCCCGATCTCGTCCTCGGTGGCCTCGCGCACCTTGTGGATCTTCAGCCGGATGCGCAGCGCGATGCCGGCCAGCGGGTGGTTGCCGTCCAGCACCACATGGTCGGGGTAGATGTCGCTCACGAAATAGAGCCGGTCGCGCGGCGCGGCCGGGTTGCAGCCCTCCGGCAGACCCTCGAACCCCATGCCTTCCTCGATGTTCTCGGGGAAGCGTTCGCGCGGCTCCAGGAACAGCAGGCGGTCGTCGTAATCGCCGAAGGCGTCCTGCGGTTCCAGATGCAGGTCGATGGCATCGCCCGCGCTGTGGCCTTGCAGCGCTTCCTCGATCTTGGCCAGCAGGTCCGATCCGCCCACCAGGAACTCCACCGGCTCCTCCAGCACATCGAGTTCTTCGCCCAAGGTGTCCTTGAGGGTCCAGGTCAGGGCCACGACGCATTGCGGCGTGACGGTCAGGGGGTGGCGGGTGTCACTTTTCATCCGACAATTCTCCCATGACCTCATCCATGTCCCTCCCGCTGGCCCTGCTCGGTGGCCTGAGTCCGGCCCGCTTCATGCAACGGCACTGGCAGAAAAAACCGCTGCTGGTGCGGCAGGCCATTCCCGGCGTGCAACCCCCGCTGGACCGCCGGGCCCTGTTCGATCTGGCGGCGCAGCCGCAGGTGGAGTCGCGCCTGATCGTGCACGGCCCCAAGGGCTGGTCGCTCAAGTCCGGGCCGGTGCAGCGCCGCGCGTTGCCGCCCCTGAAACAGCCGCACTGGACCCTGCTGGTGCAGGGGGTCGATCTGCACCTGCCGGCGGCCCACGAGCTGCTGCAGCGGTTCCGCTTCGTGCCCGACGCCCGGCTCGACGACCTCATGGTGTCCTGGGCCAGCCCGGGCGGTGGCGTCGGCCCGCATTTCGACAGCTACGACGTCTTCCTGCTGCAGGTCTCGGGGCAGCGGCGCTGGCGCATCGGCCGCCAGAAAGACCTGAGCCTGCAGCCCGATGTGCCGCTGAAGATATTGGCCCACTTCCAGCCCGAGGAAGAATTCGTGCTGGAGCCGGGCGACATGCTGTACCTGCCACCGCGCTGGGCCCACGACGGCGAGGCGGTGGGCGAGGACTGCATGACCTGCTCCATCGGGTTCCGTGCCCCGCAGCGGGGTGGTCTGGCGGCCGAGCTGCTGCAGCGCATGGCCGACGAGGTGGACGACACCGCCCTCTACCGCGATCCGCACCAGCCGGCCACCGCCACACCGGCCGCCATGCCCGCCGGGCTGCTGGACTTCGCGCAGGAGGGCCTGCAGCGCCTGCTGGCCGACCGGTACGGTCTGGCCTGCGCGCTCGGCGAGGTCATGACCGAGCCCAAGCCCAGCACCTGGTTCGACGAACCGGCCGGCGACTGGCAGCCGGGCGCCGTTTGCCTGGATCGGCGGACCCGCATGATGTACGACGACCGGCATGTGTTCATCAACGGCGAGAGCTTCCGGGCCGGGGGCGCCGACGCGCGTCTCATGCGGGAACTCGCCGACCAGCGCCGGCTGCCGGCTGCCCGGGTGCAGCGTGCCAGCGAAGACGCCCGGGCGCTCATGCAGGACTGGTTCGAAGCCGGCTGGCTGCACCTGGAGTCACCATGAGCGATCTGCCCGAGGGGCGCGGCTCAGGCCGGCTGGATTTCGAGGCGGCCATCCGCAGCGGCCTGTCGGCTGCTGCCGACGTGGGCTGGAACAGCATCGTCCTGTGTGACGCCGACTTTGCCGACTGGCCGCTGGGCGAGCGCAGCACCATCGCCGCGCTGGACGCCTGGGCCCACCGCGGGCGCACCCTGCAGGTGCTGGCGCGCGACTATGCGGCCGTGCGCCGGCTGCACCCACGCTTCGTGCAGTGGCGCACCCTGTGGTCGCACCTGGTGGAGGCGCATGCCTGCCCGCAGGTGGACGAAGGCGAGCTGCCCAGTGTCTTCTGGACACCCTCGTGGACGCTGGAGCGGCTGGACCGCCTGCATGGCAGCTTTGTGGCCAGCCATGCACCGCAGCGGCGCGCCTTGCTGCGCGAGCGGATACAGGCCTGCTGGCTGCGCAGCGCGCCCTCGCTGCCCGCCACCACGCTGGGCCTGTGAGGATCAGCGCAGGTCGTCGGCCAGCACCTTGACGATGCGCTGGGCGGAGGGCGATGCATCCGGCTGCCCCTGGGCATTGAGCACCGACACGGTGGTGCTGTTGTCGTTGCTGCGCACCACCACGCGGTAACGCTCGGGCTTGGCTTCCGGCGTCGAGGCACCGAACATGCGGCTGATGAAGCCGGGCTTTTCGGTCTGCTGGAGCGGCTCGACATAACGCACGAAGTAGGTGCCTTCGCTGCGGTTGCGGTCTTCCACGGTGAAGCCGGTGCGGTCCAGCGACAGACCCACCCGGCGCCAGGCGCGGTCGAAGTTGTCGTTGAACTGCACCACCGGCACATTGTTGACCGTGGCCACCTTGGCGCTGGTGGCCACCGGGGCGCTGGCCGACAGGGCCTTGGCCTCGTTCTCGGCCACACCCAGCTTGACCATCATGCGGCGCAGGAACTCGGTTTCCAGTTCGGGGTCGGCCGGGCGCGGCTGCCACACGGTCTGGTCCTTCTCGGTGGTGGAGTACACCTCCACCATGCCGCGGTGGGTCACGAAGATTTCGGTGCCACCGTTGGCGTTGCGCTCCAGGCGGGTGCGGAACTTGTCGCGCTCGCCGGTGGAGTAGAGGCTGTCGAAGATCTTGCCCAGCGCGCTGCGGATGAAGTCCTGCGGGATCTTGGCGCGGTTCTCGGCCCAGTCGGTCTCCATGATGCCCAGGGTTTCCTGGTCGAGTTCCAGCAGGAAACCGTTCTCCTGCCAGAAGTCGCGCACCGGGCCCCAGAGCTGGTTGGCCGGGCGGTCGACCACCAGCCAGCGCTGGTTGCCGGCACGCTCGATGCGGACGTCACCGATCTTGCTGGTCGCGGTGCCCACGGTGGCCGCAGCCGGCCGGGCGGCCTCGAAGCTGCTGGCCGACACGGCCGCACCCGGCACGTTGTAGCGGTTCTCGCGTGCGAGCTGGGTCAGGTCGGGCGGCACGTCCAGCGTGCTGCCGCGCTGCGCGCTCTTGTAGTCGATCTTGTCTTCCTGCAGCACGGAGCAGCCCGAGACGACCAGGGCAGCCGCCGCCAGCAGGCCCAGACGGGAGAAGGGGTGGCGCATCAGGGAGGAGGGATGGGGCATGGTTCGGAGGCTCGCGGACGGAAACACGGGAACAGGAAAAACCGGATCAGGCGATCAGACCGCTGCTGCGCAGCGCGTCTTCCACACCGGGGGCGAGGTGGCGCGACATCGGGGTCAGCGGCAGGCGCATGGTTTCGGCGCACAGGCCCATGCGGGCCATGGCCCACTTGAGCGGAATCGGGTTGGCTTCCACGAACAGGTGGCGGTGCACCGGCATCAGGCGGAACTGGATCTCCATGGCGCGCTTCACGTCGCCGGCCAGGGCGGCCACACACAGCTCGTGCATGGCGCGGGGCGCCACGTTGGCGGTCACGCTCACATTGCCCTGACCGCCGCACAGCATCAGGGCCACGGCGGTGGGGTCGTCACCGGAGTAGACCGCGAAGCCTTCGGGCTTCTCGCGGATGAGCCACTGGGCCCGCTCGATGTTGCCGCTGGCTTCCTTGATGCCGACGATGGCCGGGATCTGCGCCAGCCGCAGCGCCGTTTCCACCGACATGTCGGCCACGGTGCGGCCCGGCACGTTGTAGAGCACCACCGGCAGATCGCCCGTGGCTTCGGCGATGGCCTTGAAGTGCTGGTACTGGCCTTCCTGGGTGGGCTTGTTGTAGTAGGGCACCACCTGCAGCTGGCAGTCGGCGCCGACCTTGTGGGCGAAGCGCGCCAGTTCGATGGCCTCTGCCGTGGAGTTGGCGCCGCAGCCGGCCATGATGGGCACGCGCCCCGCCGCCTGTTCCACCGACACGCGGATGATCTCGCAGTGCTCTTCCACATTGACCGTGGGCGACTCGCCGGTGGTGCCGACCACGCCGATGCAGTCGGTGCCCTCGGCAATGTGCCAGTCGATCAGCTTGCGCAGGGTGGGGTAGTCGACGCTGCCGTCCTCGAGGAAGGGGGTGGCCAGGGCGACGATGCTGCCGGTGATGGGTTTCATGGCGGGATGCGTTGGGGCGGTTCGGTTCGACGACGTGCGGGGCAGCGGGCCAGGCCCGGGGCGCCCCCGGGGCGATCCGGCATTCTACCCAGCGGGATCGAGGCGCCGGCGCTGCCCGGCGGCCGGATCGGCAGGGTCTTCCCGCAGGGCCACGATGCGCTGCACGAAGCGCTCCGGAGTGGCCAGGAAACCGTCTTCGTAGGCCACCACCCGCAGATCCCGGCAGACCTGCAGAAGTTCGCCGGGCTGCAGCAGGAAGTCGGGCCGGGAGGGGCGGCCGACCTTCGCATGTTCGATGCCGAAGGTTTCGTAGATCAGCACGCCGCCCGGTGCCACGCTGACCACCAGGGTGGGCAGCAGTTCGCGCCACAGGTAGTTGGTGACCACCACCGCGCCGAAGGTCCGGCCCGGCAGCGGCCAGGGGCCGTTCTCGATGTCGGCCAGCAGGGCCTGCCCCAGCGGCGCGACCGCCTCGATGGCCGCCGGATCGCGGTCGATGCCAGTCACGGTGTGGCCCAGGCCGGCCAGGTGCCGCATGTGCCGTCCGTGTCCGCAGGCCACGTCGAGCACCGCGCTGCGGTCCGGAATCAGGTGCGCCCAGCGCCGCACCCAGGGCGACGGGGATTCGGTGCCATGCATCAGAAGCAGCTCCAGAGCTGGTCGGCCAGACCGACCATGAAGTCCGGCCGGGTGTAGAGGGCCAGGGTGGCCAGCAGCGTGGCCGCCACGGCGGCCGTCACGGCCAGCCGGCGCAGCAGGTGGGCCCGGCTGCCGTTCATGCGCCGGCTCCGGCCGGGCGTGCGGCCCGGGCGATCGGGGCTTCGCGCACCGGCAGGTTGATCAGGCCGGCAAAGATGCCCAGGGCGATCGAGATGTACCAGACGATGTCGTAGCTGCCGGTGCGGTCGTACAGCACACCGCCCAGCCACACGCCCATGAAGCTGCCGATCTGGTGGCTGAAGAACACGAAGCCGCCCAGCATCGAGAGGTGGGCCACGCCGAAGATCTGCGCCACCGTGGCGTTGGTGGGCGGCACGGTGGACAGCCACAGCAGGCCCATGACCGCCGAGAAGATGTACACGCTGGTGGGCGTGAGCGGCGCCCAAAGGAAGACGGCGATGACCGCAGCGCGTGCGAAATAGATGAAGGCCAGGATGTGCTTCTTGGCCATGCGCTGGCCCAGCGAACCCGCCATGTAGGTGCCCACCACATTGAACAGGCCGATGAGCGCCAGCGCATAGCTGGCCACCTGCGGGGACAGGCCGTTGTCCTTGAGGTAGCTGGGCATGTGCACGCCGATGAACACCACCTGGAAGCCGCACACGAAGTAGCCCGCCATCAGCAGCTGGAAGCTGCGGTAGCCGAAGGCCTCGCGCAGGGCCTGGCCGATGGTCTGTTCGCGCTGGGGCGGCTGGCCGCCGGCAAAGCCGGGTTCGCGCAGGCCCCAGGCCAGCGGCGCGATCAGCAGCACCGCCACGCCCAGCACCAGCAGCGCGTTCTGCCAGCCGAGCTGGGCAATCAGCGCACCCTCCACCGGCACCATCAGGAACTGGCCGAACGAGCCGGCGGCGGCCGCCACGCCCATGGCCCAGGAGCGTTTTTCGGCCGGAATCTGCCGGCCGATCACGCCGTAGATGACCGCGTAGGTGGTGCCGGCCTGTGCCGCGCCGATCAGCACCCCGGTGGTCAGGGCGAAGCCCAGCGGCGTGGTGGTGAGCGCCATGCCGGCCAGACCCAGGCCATACAGGACCGCGCCGCCCACCAGCACCCGGAAAGCCCCGAAACGGTCCGCCGCCATGCCGGCAAAGATGCCGAAACATCCCCAGGCCAGGTTCTGGATGGCCATGGCAAAGGCGAAGTTCTCGCGCGTCCAGCCCTGCGCCTGGGTGATGGGCTGCAGCCACAGGCCGAAGCCGTGGCGGATGCCCATCGACAGCGTGACGATGAGGGCACCGCAGGCCAGCACCTGCAGGGGGGAAAGGCGGGGGGTGGACGTCATCCCGCGATTGTGCCGCGCCGCAGCAAGGCGCGTGTGTCGCCCGCAGGGCGGGCGTGCATCTGGATGCATATCCAGTGGTTTGGGCGCCGCGTGCTTACAATCCGCGCCCATGGCAAACACCCCTTCGACCTATTCCGAAGGCTCCATCCGCGTCCTCAAGGGGCTGGAGCCGGTCAAGCAGCGGCCGGGCATGTACACCCGCACCGACAACCCGCTGCACATCATCCAGGAAGTGCTCGACAACGCGGCCGACGAGGCACTGGCGGGGCACGGCAAAAAGATCAAGGTCACGCTGCACGCCGACGGTTCGGTCAGCGTCGAGGACGATGGCCGGGGCATCCCGTTCGGGCTGCACCCGGAAGAGAACGCGCCGGTGGTCGAGCTGGTGTTCACCCGGCTGCACGCGGGCGGCAAGTTCGACAAGGGCAAAGGCGGCGCCTACAGCTTCTCCGGCGGCCTGCACGGCGTCGGCGTGAGCGTGACCAACGCACTGTCGACCCGGCTGGAGGTGACCAGCTTCCGCGAGGGCCAGGTGGCCCGGCTGGCCTTCGGTGGCGGCGACGTGACCGAGCCCCTGCAGGTGGCCCCGCGCGGCGAGGGCGACCGCAAGCAGGGCACCACGGTGCGCGCCTGGCCCGATGCCAGGTACTTCGACTCCGCCGCCCTGCCGATCGGCGAGCTGACCCACCTGCTGCGCAGCAAGGCGGTGCTGATGCCCGGCGTGCAGGTCACGCTGGTCAACGAGAAGACCAAGGACACCCAGACCTGGCTCTACAAGGGCGGCCTGCGCGACTACCTGCAGCAGACCCTGAGCGCCGACCCGGTGATCCCGCTGTTCGAGGGCGAGGGCTATGCCGACAGCCGCGACGACAGCTTTGCCGAAGGCGAGGGCGCGGCCTGGTGCGTGGCCTTCACCGAAGACGGCGCCCCGGTGCGCGAAAGCTATGTCAACCTCATTCCCACCAGCGCCGGCGGCACCCACGACAGCGGCCTGCGCGACGGCCTGTTCCAGGCGGTCAAGGGCTTCATCGAACTGCACGCCCTGCTGCCCAAGGGCGTCAAGCTGCTGCCCGAGGACGTGTTCGCCCGGGCCTCGTATGTGCTGAGCGCCAAGGTGCTCGACCCGCAGTTCCAGGGGCAGGTGAAGGAGCGGCTGAACTCGCGCGACGCGGTGCGCCTGGTGTCGGCCTATGTGAAGCCGGCGCTCGAACTCTGGCTCAACCAGCATGTGGACTACGGCCGCAAGCTGGCCGAGCTCGCCATCAAGGCCGCGCAGACCCGCCAGCGCGCCGGCCAGAAGGTCGAGAAGCGCAAGGGCAGCGGCGTGGCGGTGCTGCCCGGCAAGCTGACCGACTGCGAGAGCCGCGACATCGCCCACAACGAGGTGTTCCTGGTCGAGGGCGATTCGGCTGGCGGCAGCGCCAAGATGGGCCGCGACAAGGAATGCCAGGCCATCCTGCCGTTGCGCGGCAAGGTGCTCAACACCTGGGAGGTCGAGCGCGACCGGCTGTTCGCCAACACCGAGATCCACGACATCGCGGTGGCCATCGGCGTCGACCCGCACGGCCCGAACGACACGCCCGACCTGTCGGGGCTGCGTTACGGCAAGGTCTGCATCCTGTCGGACGCCGACGTGGACGGCTCGCACATCCAGGTGCTGCTGCTGACCCTGTTCTTCCGGCACTTCCCCAAGCTGATCGAGGCCGGCCATGTGTACGTGGCCCGTCCGCCGCTGTTCCGGGTGGACATTCCGGCACGCGGAAAGAAGCCGGCCGCCAAGCAGTACGCGCTCGATGAAGCCGAGCTGCAGTCCATCCTGGACAAGGCCGGCAAGGACGGCGTGGCCCGCGACAAGTGCCAGATCAGCCGCTTCAAGGGCCTGGGCGAGATGAGCGCCGAGCAGCTCTGGGACACCACCCTCAACCCCGACACCCGGCGCCTCATGCCGGTCAACCTGGGCGGCCGCGACTTCGCCGGCACCGAGGCCCTGATCGGCCAGCTCATGGGCAAGGGCGAAGCCGCTGCCCGCCGCGATCTGATGGAACTGCATGGCGACTCGGTGGAGATCGATATCTGATGTCTGACCTGAACAACCCCGAACTGCCGCTGGCCGAACCCGGTCAGCCCGACGAGTCGCTGGCGGGTTATGCCCAGCGCGCCTACCTCGAATACGCCCTGTCGGTGGTCAAGGGCCGTGCCCTGCCCGACGTGTGCGACGGCCAGAAGCCGGTGCAACGCCGCATCCTCTACAGCATGGAGCGCATGGGCCTGGGCTTCAGCGGCACCACCGCGGCCCGGCCGGTCAAGAGCGCCCGGGTGGTGGGCGATGTGCTGGGCCGCTTCCACCCGCACGGCGACCAGGCGGCCTACGACGCGCTGGTGCGCATGGCGCAGGACTTTTCGCAGCGCTACCCGCTGATCGACGGTCAGGGCAACTTCGGCTCGCGCGACGGCGACGGCGCCGCCGCCATGCGCTACACCGAGGCCCGGCTCTCGCGCATCACCGGCCTGCTGCTGGACGAGGTGGACATGGGCACGGTCGATTTCGTGCCCAACTACGACGGCTCCACCATCGAACCCAGGCAGCTGCCGGCGCGCCTGCCGTTCAACCTGCTCAACGGCGCCAGCGGCATTGCCGTCGGCCTGGCCACCGAGATCCCCAGCCACAACCTGCGTGAGGTGGCCGACGCCTGCGTGGCCCTCATCAAGGACCCGAAGCTCGCCGACGAGGCGCTGGCGACCCTGATCCCCGGGCCGGACTACCCGGGCGGCGGCCAGATCATCAGCAGCCCGCAGGACATTGCCGATGCCTACCGCACCGGCCGGGGCAGCCTGAAGGTGCGCGCGCGCTGGAAGATCGAGGACCTGGCGCGGGGCCAGTGGCAGCTGGTGGTGACCGAGCTGCCGCCGGGCACCAGTTCGCAGAAGGTGCTGGAAGAGATCGAAGAGCTGACCAACCCCAAGGTGAAGGCCGGCAAGAAGGCGCTCACCCAGGACCAGAACCAGCTCAAGGCCAGCGTGCTGGCGGTGCTCGACGGCGTGCGCGACGAGTCCAGCAAGGATGCGCCGGTGCGGCTGGTGTTCGAGCCCAAGAGCAGCCGCATCGAGCAGTCCGAACTCATCACCCAGCTGCTGGCCCACACCAGCCTGGAAACCTCGGCACCGATCAACCTCACCGCCATCGGCCTGGACGGCCGGCCGGTGCAGAAGTCGCTGCGGCAGATGCTGGTGGAGTGGATCGCCTTCCGCCAGACCACCATCACCCGGCGCTCGCAGCACCGCCTGGGCAAGGTGCTGGACCGCATCCACATTCTCGAAGGCCGGCAGCTGGTGCTGCTCAACATCGACGAGGTGATCGCCATCATCCGCCACAGCGACGAGCCCAAGGCCGCGCTGATCGAGCGCTTCAACCTGTCCGACCGGCAGGCCGAGGACATCCTGGAAATCCGCCTGCGCCAGCTCGCGCGACTCGAAGCCATCAAGATCGAGCAGGAGCTGAAGGAGCTGCGCGAGGAGCAGGGCAAGCTCGAAGACATCCTGGCCAACCCGACCAGCCTGCGCCGGCTCATGGTCCGCGAGATCGAGGCCGACGCCAAGACCTTTGCCGACGCCCGCCGCACCCTGATCCAGGCCGAGAAGAAGGCCGTGGTCGAGATCAAGGTGGTGGACGAACCGGTGACGGTGGTGGTCTCCAGCAAGGGCTGGGTGCGGGCCCGCACCGGTCATGGCCACGACCCGGCCAGCTTCGCCTTCAAGGCCGGCGACGGCCTGTACGGCACCTTCGAATGCCGCACGGTCGACACCCTGATCGTCATGGGCAGCAACGGCCGGGTCTACAGCGTGCCGGTGGCGAGCCTGCCCGGTGCGCGCGGCGACGGCCAGCCCATCACCACCCTGATCGATCTGGAAAGCGGCACCCAGCCGCTGCACTACTTTGCCGGCCCGGCGCAGGCCGCGCTGCTGGTCAGCAGCACCGGCGGCTACGGCTTCATCGCGACGGTGGAGAACATGGTCTCGCGGCAGAAGGGCGGCAAGTCGTTCCTGAGCCTGGGCGAGGGCGAGCAGCCTTGTGCGCTGTCGCACGCCGCCTTCACATCCGGCGCCCAGCCGCTGGTGCCGGCCACCCATGTGTGCTGCGCCTCCACCGGTGGCCGCATCCTCACCTTCGAGATCGGCGAACTGCGCCAGATGGAGAAGGGTGGCCGGGGCCTGATGCTGATCGACCTGGAGCCCAAGGACACCCTGGCCGGCGCCGCCGCCTACACCCGCAGCGTGCGCATCGACGGCATCGGGCGCGGCGGCAAGGAACGCGACGAGACGCTGGAGATCCGCAGCCTCAACAATGCGCGTGCATTGCGCGGCCGCAAGGGCAAGGCGGCCGATCTGGGCTTCAAGCCCACCCGCGTGACGCGGGTGGAGTGAGGCCCTTCGAGGGTGGGGCTGATCAGCCGATCTCGGCGATCAGCTCGATCTCCACGCAGGCGCCCATCGGAATCTGCGCCACGCCGAAGGCGCTGCGGGCGTGCGCGCCGGCGGCACCGAACACCTCGCCCAGCAGTTCGCTGCAGCCATTGGTGACCAGGTGCTGTTCGGTGTAGCTGCCGGTGCTGTTGACCAGGCTCATCACCTTGACGATGCGGCGCACGTCGTCCAGGGTCTTGCCGCTGGCCTGGCAGGCGGCGTGCAGCGTGCCCATGAGGTCGATGGCAATGGCCCGCGCGGCGGCCTTGCCTTGCTCGGTGTTCATGTCGGCGCCGAGCTGGCCGACCCAGGCCTTGCCCTCGCGCTTGGCAATGTGGCCGCTCAGGAAGATGAGATGGCCGGTCTGCACGAAGGGCACGTAGGCCGCTGCGGGCACCGCCACCGGCGGAAGGGTGATGCCGAGCTGACCCAGCTTGTCGTAAACGCTCATGAAGCCTCCTTGAAAACAGCCGGCCATTCTAGGCCGGTGCTGCCCGGGGTAAGGCCGCTGCGGCAGGGCTAGGGTCGGGTCCGCGCCGACGGGGCGTGGCACGGGAGCAGGCATGCGTTCAACGAGCGGGTACCGGTCGGGGCGTGGCCTCGGGGTGCTGGCGCAGCCCGGCTGGCTGGCGCTGGGGGTGGTGATCGGCACCGCGTGGCAGCTGCAGCAGCAGGAGCTCTGGCCGCTCGGCTGGCATGTGCTGCCCGCGGTGCTGGTGGTGCCGGTGCTGGTGGTCCTGGTGGCGCAGGGTTGTGGCCTGCTCCGGGTCTGGCCGAGGCAGCAGGCCGGCTGGTCCGTGGCGCAGGCTCGGCCGACCCTGATCCTGCTGACCGGCGCTGCTGTGGCCTTCGGGCTGATGGGCTGGCGCAGCCATGAACGGCAGCTCGACCGGCTCGACCCTTCGCTGCGTGGCATGGAGGTTCTGCTCACCGGCGTGGTGGCCACGCTGCCGATCCGGGGTGCCCAGGGGCAGCGTTTCGTGTTCGAGGTGGAGTCGGCCGAGCAACGGGGGCAGCCGGTCAAGGTGCCGCGTCAGGTCCAGGTCGGGGTCTGGCGCCCGGCACAGGGGGCAGGGCCTGATGTGGCGCCTGAGCTGCCGGACTTTCATGCCGGGGACCGGTGGCGGTTGCCGGTCCGGCTGCGCCCGGTGCACGGGCTGAGCAATCCGCACGGCGGCGATCGGGAGCTGCACGCCTGGTCGCAGGGCATCGGTGCCCAGGCCAGCCTGCGACCCGGCGCCCGCTGGCTGGGCAGCACCGACCGCCACGCGCTGGAGCGCTGGCGCGAGGGCGTCTCGACCCGCCTGCAGCAGCGGCTGCAGAGCACCGGCCACGGCGGGGTTCTGGCGGCCCTGGCGGTGGGCGATCAGGACGCGATCGCGCCGGACGACTGGCAGCTGTTCCGGCGCACCGGTGTCGCTCACTTGATGGCGATCTCTGGCCTGCACATCACGCTGTTTGCCTGGCTGGCGGTGGCGTTGCTGGGGCGTGCCTGGCGCTTGTCGGGTCGGCTCTGGCCGGCCCTGCTGATGCGCTGGCCGGCCACACGGGTGGCCGCGGTGGGCGGATGGTGCGCGGCCGCGACGTATGCGCTGGCTGCGGGCTGGGGCGTGCCGGCGCAGCGCACCGTGCTCATGCTGGCCCTGGCGTTGTGGCTGCGCGCCTCCGGGCGGCACTGGCCCTGGCCGGTGCAGTGGCTGGTGGTGCTGGCGGCGGTCCTGCTGCTGGAGCCCTGGGCCTGGCTGCAGGCCGGTTTCTGGCTCAGCTTTGTGGCGGTGGGCATCCTGATGGCCACCGGCGGCCCGGGTGGGCAGTCCGGCCGGGGGCGGCTCGCGGCTGCGCTGGGCCTGCTGCGCGAGCAAGTGATCATCACGCTGGCCTTGACGCCGCTGTCGCTGTGGCTGTTCGGCGAGACATCGGTGGTGGGGCTGCTGGCCAATCTGGTGGCGATTCCCTGGGTGAGCTGGGTGGTCACGCCGCTCACCTTGCTGGGCGGGCTGTTGCCGGCCCTGTGGGATCTGGCCGCGCTGGCCCTGGATCCGCTGCACCGGCTGCTGGTGTTTCTGGCCGATTCGGATCGGGCGGTCTGGTCACGCGCCGCCTGGCCATGGCCCTGGGCACTCGCCGCCCTGGCCGGCGCGGTGCTGGCCGTGATGCCGTGGCCGCCGCTGTTGCGGTGCAGCGGCCCGCTGGTGCTGGCCTGGGCGCTCACATGGACACCGGATCGGCCCGCCCTGGGGCATTTCCGGTTGCTGGCGCTGGATGTCGGGCAGGGCAGCGCGGTGCTGGTGCAGACGCGCCACCATGCCCTGCTGCACGACACCGGCCCGGCCTGGGGTGCCGCCGGCGACGCCGGCGCCCGGGTGGTGGTACCCACCCTCAAAGCGTTGGGTGTGGTGCCCGACCGGATCGTGGTCAGCCACCGCGATACCGACCATGCCGGCGGTGCCCGGGCGGTGCGCCTGGCCTGGCCGGAAGCCACCTGGCTGTCGTCCGAGCCGAGCCTCGCCCCCACACCGTGCCATTCGGGTCAGCAATGGCGGGTCGACGGCGTGCACTTCGAGGTGCTCAGCCCGCTGGCCGAGGACTACACCCCCGACGGGCGTGGCCGCTTGCCGAGCAATGCCATGTCGTGCGTGCTGCGGGTCGAGGCCGCGGACGGCACCTCGGCGGTGCTGACCGGCGATGTGGATGCCGCCCGCGAAACGCGCCTGGCCCTGGCACGGCCCGACCTGCGCACCGATCTCCTGATGTCCCCGCACCACGGCAGCCGCAGTTCCAGCAGCCCGGTGCTGCTCAATGTGTGGCGGCCGTCGGTGGTCATCGTGCAGGCCGGCTTCATGAACCGCTTCGGCCATCCGGCCGCGGACGTGCTCGAGCGGTACCGGGCAAGACAGATCAGCGTGTTCGACTCGCCCAGCTGCGGCGCGGCCGGTTGGCACAGTGCCGCACCACGGCAGGTGACCTGCGAGCGCCAGCACCGCCTGCGCTACTGGCATGCCCGGGTGGAGCCGGCCGCGAACCCGCCGACCGGGTCGCTGCGGCCATGAACGGTCCATCCGGGTGTGTGGCCCGTTACTTGCTAAGCTCCAGCCCAGGAGATCGCCACCATGAGCCGACCGATGTTTGATGAAATGAACGCCTCGCCCACCGAGGTCCGCCAGCACTACCTGCAGTACGCACGCTGGCTGGCGCAGCAGCCGCCGGAGGTGATGGCGGCGAGGCGGCAGGAGGCCGAGGTGATCTTTCGGCGGGTCGGCATCACCTTTGCGGTGTACGGCGCCAAGGACGAAGACGGCGCCGGCACCGAGCGGCTGATCCCGTTCGACCTGATCCCGCGCATCATCCCGGCTGATGAATGGCGCACGCTGGAGGCCGGTCTGGCCCAGCGGGTCACCGCGCTGAACCGCTTCATCCACGACGTCTACCACGGGCAGGACATCATCAAGGCGGGCATCGTGCCGGCCGACCAGGTGTTCCACAACGCCCAGTTCCGCCCCGAGATGATGGGCGTCGACGTGCCCAGCCAGATCTACTCGCACATCGCCGGGGTCGACATCGTGCGGGCACCCAATGCGGCGGGCCAGGGCGAGTACTACGTGCTGGAGGACAACCTGCGCGTGCCCAGCGGCGTGAGCTACATGCTCGAAGACCGCAAGATGATGATGCGGCTCTTCCCCGATCTGTTCACCGACAACCGGGTCGCGCCGGTGGCCCATTACCCCGATCTGCTGCTGGAGACCCTGCGCGCCGTCAGCCCGGCCACCACGGCCGAGCCCACCGTGGTGGTGCTCACGCCCGGCATGTACAACAGCGCCTACTTCGAGCACGCCTTCCTGGCCCAGCAGATGGGCGTGGAACTGGTCGAGGGGCAGGACCTGTTCGTGCGCGACAACTTCGTCTACATGCGCACCACCCAGGGACCGCGCCGGGTCGACGTGATCTACCGCCGGGTGGACGACGACTTCCTCGACCCGCTGGTGTTCCGCCCCACCTCCACGCTGGGCTGTGCCGGCCTGCTCGGCGTCTACCGCAGCGGCAACGTGACCATCTGCAATGCGGTGGGCACCGGCATCGCGGACGACAAGTCCATCTACCCCTACGTGCCGAAGATGATCGAGTTCTACCTCGGCCAGAAACCCATCCTGAGCAACGTCCCGACCTTCATGGGGCGCGACCCCGAAGATCTGAAATACATCCTGGCGCACCTGGACGAGCTGGTGGTCAAGGAAGTGCACGGTGCCGGTGGTTACGGCATGCTGGTCGGCCCGGCCAGCACCCGCGCCGAGATAGAAGCCTTCCGCGAGGCGGTGGTGGCCAACCCGGCCGGCTACATCGCGCAGCCCACGCTCAGCCTGTCGACCTGCCCGACCTATGTCGAGAGCGGCGTTGCGCCCCGCCACATCGACCTGCGCCCCTTCGTGCTGTCCGGGCGCGAGGTGCAGATGGTCCCCGGCGGTCTGACCCGCGTGGCCCTGAAGGAAGGCTCGCTGGTGGTGAATTCCTCGCAGGGCGGGGGCACCAAGGACACCTGGATTCTCGAAGACTGAACACCCCACCGAGGACCGCCATGCTCTCCCGCACCGCCGACCACCTGTTCTGGATGTCCCGCTACACCGAGCGGGCCGAAAACACCGCCCGCATGCTCGACGTCAACTACCAGACCGCGCTGCTGCCGCAATCGGCCGCCGTGGCCCAGGTGGGCTGGCAGGGTCTGCTGTCCATCAGCGAGCTGCTGCCCGCCTACACCGCCAAGTACGGGCACGACATCACCTCGCGCAACGTCATGGACTTCATGGTCCGCGACGAGTCCAACCCGTCCAGCATCGTGTCCTGCCTGCGGGCGGCGCGCGAAAACGCCCGTGCGGTGCGCGGCGCCCTGACCACCGAACTCTGGGAAACCCAGAACAGCACCTGGCTCAAGCTGGCCAGCTACCTGAAAACGCGCGACTTCGAACGCGACCCGGCCGCCTTCTTCGAGTGGGTCAAGCACCGCTCGCACCTCTCGCGCGGTGTGGCCATCGGCACCATGCTGCAGGACGAGGCCTTCCACTTCTACCGGATGGGCACCTTCCTGGAACGGGCCGACAACACGGCACGCCTGCTCGACGTCAAGTTCCACGCCGTCGAAAGCGATTTCTTCGGCGCCGCCAGCGAGCTCGATCAGGAGTACGACTTCTATCACTGGAGCGCCATCCTGCGGTCGGTCTCGGCGTTCGAGGTGTACCGCAAGGTCTACCGCGACGTGATCTCGCCCGAGCGCGTGGCCGAGCTGCTCATCCTGCGCCCCGACATGCCGCGCAGCCTGGCCGCCAGCGTGGGCGAGGTGGTCAACAACCTGTCGGTGGTGGCCAACGACCACAGCAGCGAAACCCTGCGCCGCGCCGGCAAGCTCAAGGCCGATCTGCAGTACGGCCGCATCGACGAGATCCTGGCCACCGGCCTGCACGCCTACCTCACCCACTTCCTGGACCGGGTGAACGAGCTGGGCGCCCGCATCAGCCAGGACTTCCTGGTGCCCACGAACTGAAGTCCAGGTGCTGCGCCGTTGGTCGACGGCGGTTGGAACGCACCTCGGGGTGCGGTTACTCAGAGTCCGTACTCCTCTGGATTCTGTCCAACCGCATGTCATCCATGACCAAAATAGCCGCTTCTGTCCACAAACCCTTCGCTGTCGTTCCCGCAGTCGGCAGGTCGGCGAGTGCAGGTGTCGGTCTGGACCTCAAGTCGGGCGAAGCGCTTTCGCCTGCACGGTCGTCAACTGATTTTTCGCACGCTCTGGTGCGTTCGGCGCTTGCCTCACCAGGCGCCATGCCGGAGCAGCCCGATCCGCCGTATGCCGGTCCGCAAGGAGCCGGACTTCTTCGTCTGGCGATACAGGCGGGCATCGACATGCCGGCCCAGCTCATCGAGTGTCACGAGAAGGCCATGAGCGCGTTGCTTCAGCCAGAGTTCGACGCAGCCACGCTTCCCGAGCGCATCGATCAGGCTGGCCGTTCGCTCCAGCAGGTCCATGCCGCTTTCCTGGCCACCAGCCCCTGCAGGGCGGCCGACTTGACGGTGGCCAGCCAGCATCTGTCGTCGTGGCTGATGGGTCAAGCGCGGCTGATCAACCACATTCACCATCACCAGGACGTGCCGGAAGACCCCCAGTCATTCCTGCGGCTCACGCATATGCTGCCGCCCTCCCGTCTCGAACGCCGTCCATGAAGCTGCCGTCACACATCCATTGGCCGTTCCGTACCGGGGCGGACGGGTGGCATGCGTGCACGGAAGCCTTTCGCCACCGTGGCCTCGAGTTGCCTACCGTGCCCCTCGAACTGGCGCAGGTGCTGCGAGACGGATTGCGGGAAGAAAAGTCCGGGAGTTTTTCGACCGTTGGTTGGCGTTGCGCTTCGCGGTGGAGTGGCCGGATCGAGGACTGGGTTTCACACCCCGACCCGATCAGGGCCTCCATAAGACTGTGTCCCGGCATGAGCGGGTGGATGGCCGAAATCTGTCTGGCGACACCCCAGCTGGGCATGTTCATGCGCCATCGACTGAAAGCAGCTGCTGACGAAAGGGGCGCGAACCTGGCGGTTCAGAGCGCCTACCGTTCAGCGGGCGAGCTGATGGCCCGCATCCATGAAATGGTCGACACGGGAGCGTGGGTCGAGGGTCAGCGTTTGCTGCTGCTCGATGACGACCTCGACCTGCCACGATGGGGCTGGGTGCATCGCAGTGCTGGCGCACTGGAGGGCATCGAGCCGGCCATCCGGATCATGTGGGCCAGCCAGGTGATGTACGCCGATGTGATGGCCATCCTGGATTTGCCGGTGGTGCCGGAATCCGATCTCGTCCACCTGTCCTGAAGCCATCCAACCAACCACTCTGACCGGAGGTGTTCATGCATCTGCCCCCTGAATCCCATGCCATGGTGTCTGCCCTCGGCGAATCGGTCGGAGAGGCCTCATTGCAGATGGACGATGAAGGCCTGGCCTTCCTGCCATTGAGCAACGAGTTCTTCCTGCACATTCAGGCCGATCCTGAACGTCGGTGTTTCATTGCCTTCGCGGTGGTGGGCAGCATGCCTGCCCAGCCGCCGGTGCGTCTGCTCAAGCGCCTGCTGCAGGCGAACCGCTTCTGGCGGGAGACGGCGGGCGCCACGCTCAGCCTCGACGAAGAGCAGCCGCCCCGACTGGTTCTGGCCGATCGGCACGATTGGGAAGGCCTTGATCAGGACGAATTCGTCGAGCGGATCAACCAGTTCATCGACTTTCTCCACGATGCACGTTCGTGGCTGGAAGAACCGGAGTCTGTCCAGGACCCCGCCTGGCAGTCCGCAGCGCTTGGTCACACCCTCGCCTGACACCACCCCATCTTCAACCCACCCGTCAGACCGCCATGCAACCCGATTCTCCTGTCCATCAATGGGTGACCGAGCTGGGCCGGCACTACGACATTTCCGAACTCCAGCTCAACGAACAAGGCATCCTCGCCCTCGCCATCGGCGAGGGGCTCTCGGTGCACATGCAGGCCATTGCTGCTTCCGAGCAACTGGTGTTTTATGCATCGGTAGTGGAAATGGACGAACCCCTGCGCCCCGAACTGCTCGTCGGCATGCTGCAGGCCAACCGGTTCTGGCACGAGACTGGAGGTGCCACCTTGAGCCTTGACGATCGACAGCCGCCACGGGTGATCCTGGCCCATTCGGTCCGTTTTCAGGAGCTGGACACGCAGCGACTGATCCACCATTTCGAGAATTTTTCCGGATCACTGCAGGCCATGCACGAATGGCTGGCGCCCGAGGTGCGTCCATCCGAGCCCCAGGAATCTTCCGGCTTCATGCAACGCGCCTGAGGCAGCAGGCACAATCACGGACCGTCAGGACCCGTGATGACACTGCACATCCAACACACCACCCACTACCGTTACAGCCAGCCGCTCTCCCACAGCGTGCACACCCTGCACCTGTGGCCGGTCAGTGGCCCGTGCCAGGAGGTGATCGACTGGTCGGTGCAGGTGCCCGGCACCCTGCACGAGCAGCCGAGTGTCCTGGGCAACCGGGTTCATAGCTTCACGCTGCGCACCGGCGCCGACACCCGCAACATCCGTATCCAGGCCGGCGGCCGCATCCGGGTGCTGGGGCGGGCCCGGTTCCAGGACGGCATCGAGATTCCGCCGGGTTTTTTCCGCCATGCCTCTCCGCTGGCCGAGCCCCACGAGCGCATGACCGCCTGGGCGTCTGCCGTCCTGGGCGGCGAGGTACCCCGCCAGCCCGACGAATCCACCTTGCTGCGCCTGGTGTCCGCCGTGTCGCAACATGTGCGTTATCGACCCGGCAACACCGGCGTGGAGACCACCGCGATCGAAGCCTTCGACTGGGGGCTGGGTGTCTGCCAGGACCAGGCCCATGTGATGGTGGCCATCTGTCGTGGCCTGGGCTGGTCGGCACGGTATGTCAGCGGCTACTTTCACGCGGTCAACGAGCCGGAACTTGCCAGCCACGCCTGGGTCGATGTCTGCCTGGACGATTCGCAGAGCGAATGGCTCAGCCTGGATGTGACCCACGCCTGTCCGACCGACCAGCGCCATGTGCGCCTGGCCGCCGGCACCGACTACATCGGGTGCATGCCGGTGCGGGGTCTGCGGCGCGGTGGTGGTGACGAAACCATGGAAGTTCAGATCCGCATCGATGCGGAACCCGACCCCCTCTGAGGAGAGCGCTTCATGCTGTGGCTGATGGCCGGACTGGTGCTGTTTCTGGGCGTGCATTCTGTGTCCATCGTGGCGCCGCAGGCCCGCGACCGATGGGCTGCCCGCCTGGGCGAAAACCCCTGGAAGGGCTTGTATTCGCTGGTGTCGCTGGCCGGGCTGATATTGATCGTGGGGGGTTACAGCGCTGCCCGTCAGAGCCCGGTCGTGCTCTATGCGCCGCCGGTGGCTCTGCGCCACCTCTCGGCGCTGTTGATGTTGCCGGTGTTCATCCTGCTGATCGCGGCCTATGTTCCCGGCCGCATCCAGCGGACGGCCCGGCACCCGATGCTGGCCGCCGTGAAGTTCTGGGCGCTGGCCCACCTGCTGGCCAACGGAACGCTGGCCGACGTACTGCTGTTCGGCGGTTTTCTGGCCTGGGCTGTGGCCGACCGCATCTCGGTCAAGCGCCGGGCGGCCGCCGGTCTGAGGGTGGGGCCGCCGGCCCGAGAGCCCGGACCCGATCGGGACCTGGTGGCCGTCATCGGTGGCCTGGTCGTGTACGGCGTGTTCGCCGGCTGGGCCCACGGTGCGCTGTTCGGCGTGCGTCCATTCGGCTGATCCCCTTTGGAGATACCTGCGATGAAGCTCGCAAGACCCGCTTTCACCCTGTTCCCGACCACGGTGGCAGCCGCCCTGGCAGCGGGCGCCTTGCTGGCCTTGCCGGTCTCTGCCACGGCTTCCACCCCGAGGCTGCAGCTGGAGCCGGTGGCCGAAGGTCTGCAGAACCCCTGGGCCATGGCCGCCATCGGTGATGGCCGGTGGCTGGTCACCGAGCGTCCCGGGCGGATGCGGGTGGTGGAGGCCGATGGACGCCTGGGTGAGCCACTGGCCGGCGTGCCGGCGGTGGCGGCCCTGGGGCAGGGCGGACTGCTCGACGTGATCACCGACCGGGACTTCGCCCGCAACCGCCGGATCCATTTCTGTTTCTCCGAACCGGGGCTGGGCGGCAACTCGACCGCCATGGCCTCGGCCACCTTGTCGGCCGACAACCGTTCATTGCAGGGGGTGAAGCTGGTGTTCCAGCAGCAGCCCAAGGTGGACAGCCGCCTGCATTTCGGCTGCCGCATCGTGCAGGCGGCCGACGGCAGCCTGTTCCTGACGCTGGGCGACCGTTACCACCGCATGCAGGATGCCCAGACACTGGGTAATCACCACGGCAAGGTGGTCCGTGTGATGCCCGATGGCAAGCCCCACCCGGACAACCCGCTGGCCCGCCAGCCGGGTGCCTTGCCCGAGGTCTACAGCCTGGGCCACCGCAACCCGCAGGGGGCTGCCCTGGGCCCCGATGGCGCCTTGTGGCTGGTGGAGCACGGGCCGCAGGGCGGCGACGAGGTCAACCGGATCGTGGCGGGGCGCAACTACGGCTGGCCGGTCATCACCTACGGCGAAAACTACGGTGGCGGCCCGATCGGCGAGGGCATCACCGCCCGTGCCGGGCTGGAACAGCCCCTGAAGCACTGGACGCCATCGATCGCCCCGTCGGGCATGACCTGGTTGCGCAGCAGCCGTTACGGCCAGGGCTGGCAGAACAGCCTGTTCGTGGGCTCGCTGAAGTTCCGGTACCTCTCCCGGCTGGTGTTCGACAACGGCCGGTTCGTCCGCGAGGAGCGGCTGCTGCCGGACATCAATGCCCGCATCCGCGATGTGCGGGAGGGCCCCGACGGGCTGATCTACCTGCTCACCGACGACCGCAACGGTCGTCTGCTGCGCGTCGTTCCCGGCGGCTGACGATTCAGCAGGTGGCGTTCAGCGGGTGAGCCAGCGGCGCGCCAGATGGCTGCCCGCATCGACCACGGCCACCATCAGCAGCATGGCGCCCAGGATGGTGGCGGTCTTGCCCATCTGGAACAGGCCCATGTGGAACGACAGCAACTGGCCCAGGCCGCCGGCGCCCACCACGCCCAGCACCGCCGCGGCGCGGATATTGTTCTCCCACCGGTACAGCGTGTAGCTCAGCAGCTGGGGCAGCACCTGGGGCAGGGTGGCGTACAGGAACACCCGCAGCGGCCCCACACCCTGCACCCGCAGCGCATCCCCCGGGCCGGGCGGTGCGTTCTCGATGGCCTCTGCAAACAGGCGGCCCAGCACGCCGCTGGTGTGCAGTGCCAGGGCCAGGGTGCCGGCAAACGGCCCCAGCCCGGCGCTGATGAGCAAGAGCGCGGCCCACACCAGTTCCGGGATGCTGCGCAGCGCATTCAGCAGCCACCGGGTGGGTGCGCGGCCCCAGGCGCGGTCGGCCGCGTGCAGCCGGCTGGCCGGCAGGGCCAGCGCCAGCCCGAGGGCCGCGGCCAGCCCGGTGCCCAGTGCCGACATGGCCAGCGTTTCCCAGGCGCCCAGTCCGACCTTGGCGAGGAATTCGGGCGACAGGTCGGGCGGGAAAAACTCCGCCACGAAACGGCCCATGCTGCGGGCCGCCTCCAGCGACAGGAACTGCGCCCACTGCAGGTCCAGCGACCAGAAGCTGGCCACCACCAGCACCAGCAGGCCGGTGGTGAACCAGCAGGCCTTGCAGCGGGCGTGCCAGAGCGGCGGCGGCAGCCGGTAGGGCTGGTTGGCGGCGCGGGGTTTCGGACCGTTCATGGCGTTTCGGTGTTCAACCCAGGCTGCGGCGCAGCCAGCTGCTGACCTTGTCGGCCAGGGCCACCAGCGCCATGAAGACCAGCAGCATCAGCGCGACCTCGCCGCCGTTGAACATCTTCATCGAGTTGTCCAGCTGTTGTCCGAGGCCGCCGGCGCCCACGAAGCCCAGCACCACCGAGGAGCGGATGGCGCATTCCCAGCGGTACACCGTGTAGCTGGTGAGCTCGGCCGCGTTGTTGGGCAGCAGCCCGTAGAAGAAGGCCTGCAGCCGGCCCGCGCCGTTGCGCAGCAGGGTGTGGGTCGGATGGGTTTCGCCGCTTTCAAGGATCTCGCCGTACACCTTGCCCAGCATGCCGCCGTAGGTGAGTGCGATGGCCAGGACACCGGCGGTGGGACCGAGGCCGACCACACGGACAAACACCAGCGCCCACACCAGTTCGGGAATGCTGCGCAGCACGATCAGCGTCCAGCGCACCAGCTGCCGCACCAGCGCCGGCAGCCGGTCCATGCGGCCGGACAGGGCCGAGACCGACAGCACGCTGGTCGACAGAAGCGTCAGCGGAATGGCGACCACCAGGGCCAGCGTGACGCCGGCGGTGGCCATGGCGATCGTGCGCCAGGTCTCGCGGGCCACCAGCCACAGGAATTCGCCGCTGGTGTTGAGCGGCCAGAAGGTGGCCAGGAAGGTGCCGGTGACCTGGAGGTTGCGTGGCTCCAGCAGAATCCACGGCTTGAATTCGGTGGCCACGCCCAGCGGCCAGAGAACGGCCAGCAGCGCACCGATCCAGAACAGGCGGCCCAGCCAGGCCGGGTCGCGGGTGGGCGCACGGGTCGGCATCGGCCGGACGGTGGTGCTCATGGTGCGGCGCGGCAGCGGGGGGTCAGCGGCAGTGCATCACCACCGGCTGCGGGCTGCTGCCGGCCAGCTCGGGCAGGGCGGGCGGCGCGGCCTGCAGCTCGTGCTCGAACTGGGCATACAGCGCGGCCAGCCGGGCCGGCGTCACCTCGGCCGCGGGCAGGTCGAAGGCCACGCTGCCGTCGCGCAGACCCACGATGCGCGGAAAGTGCGCCAGCGCCACGTCGACCTGGTGCAGGGTGGCCACCAGGGTGGCGCGCCGTTCGCGGGCGCTGTTGACCAGCGTCTCGATCGCCATGCGCGAGCGCGATGGGTCGAGTGCCGACAGCGGCTCGTCGATCAGCCACAGCCGTGCCGGTGCCAGCAGCGCGCGGGCCAGACCGACGCGCTGGCGTTCGCCGCCGGAAAGCCGGTCGACCCGGGCAAACAGCTTGTCGGCCAGATCGAAGCGGTCCAGTGCGTCGTGCGCGGCCGGAATGTCGGTGGGGTAGATCAGGGAACGCAGGCTGCTCAGCAGGCTCATGGCCGGCAGGCGGCCGGCCAGCACGGCCGTCACCACCCGCTGGCGCGGTGGCAGCGGTGGCACCTGCGGCGCCAGAAAGAGCTGCCCGCGCAGGCGTTGAAGGTCGGCCACCGGCAGCTGCCAGGGCGACGCGCCGTCGAACCGCAGTTCTCCGGCCGATGGCTTGAGGGCGCAGGCCAGCAGCTGCAGCAGGGTGGTCTTGCCGGCACCGGACGGACCGATGACGGCAACCTGTTCACCCGAGGCCACACGCAGGTCCAGCCCGCGCAAGGCTGGCGGCACGCCCTCACGGGCGGCCGGGTGTCGGGCGTCGAGTCGGATCAGCTCGATGTCCACGGAAACCGTCCGTGGATCAGAGCAGGCCGGCGCTGCGGGCGGCGGTTTCCAGGCCTTTGTAGTTCTCGGGCTTGGTCTCGATGTAGCGGGTGGCGCGGTTGAGCTTGAGGATTTCGGCCTGTTCCGGCACGGCGGGGTTCAGGCCGATCAGGGCCGCCTTGACCTTCTCGCGCAGCGCAGCCGGCATGTCGGCGTGCACCGACCAGTTGTAGTTGAAGTAGCCGGGGGTGGTGTAGAACACATCGACCGCCTTGGTGTCGACCTTGTTCTCGCCCACGAACTTGCGCCAGACCGTGATGTCCAGCGCAGCGGCGTCGACCTTGCCGCTGACCACCGACGCGATGGTGGCGTCGTGTGCGCCGCTGTAGGCGATGCGGGCAAAGTCCTTTTCCGGGTTGATGTTGGCCTGCAGCAGGAAGCTGCGCGGCATCAGGTGGCCCGAGGTGCTGCTCTGGGAGCCGAACGAGACCTGCTTGCCCTTCATGTCGGCGAGCGACTTGATGCCGGAGTCGGTCTTGGCGATGAACACCGACTGGAACTTGGTGTCTTCCTCGCGCTGGGCCAGCGGAATGATCTTGCCGCCCGAGCGCAGGTTGGCCTGCACATGGGTGAAGCCACCGAACCACACCAGATCGACCTTCTTGTTGACCAGCGCTTCCACGGCGGCCGGGTAGTCGCTGACCGGGGTGAACTCCACCTTCATGCCCAGCTGCTTCTCCAGGTAGCTGGCCAGCGGGGTGAACTTGCGGATCTGCTCGGTGGCGGCTTCTTCGGGGATGGTGGTCACGCGCAGGGTCTGGGCGTGCACGGCGGTGGCGGTGGCCAGCAGGGCAGCGGCGGCCAGGGCACGGCGCAGGGTGGTCAGCAGGGTCATGGTGTTTCCAGGCTAAAGGGTGAAAACGGGGTGGTGCGGGAGGCCGGGGAAATCGCGGCCGCCCGTATTAGAACCGGATCAACGGCGGTGCGGGCGGCAGGGGCTTTCACCCGGGTGACCGGGGTGGCCCGATGCCCGGGGGAGAATCCACACATCCATGTCGAAACCGTCGCTCGTCATCGTCACGCCGGCACTGGCCGATGCCAACAACGGCAACTGGCAGACCGCCAGCCGCTGGGCACGGCTGCTGGCGGCGCACTGGCGGGTCACGCTGCTCAAGCAATGGTCGCCCGACCTGCCCGGACCGGTGCCCGACGCCTTGCTGGCCCTGCACGCCCGCCGTTCTGCCGACAGCGTGGCGGCGTGGGCGCAGCGCCACCCGGACCGGCCCCTGGTGCTGGCGCTGACCGGCACCGATCTGTACCGCGACATCGCGGTCGATGCGTCGGCCCAGGCCTCGCTGCGGCTGGCGCACCGCCTGATCGTCCTGCAGGACCGGGGCCCGCTCAGCCTGCCCGAGGCGCTGCGCGGGCGCTGCCAGGTGGTGCTGCAGTCGTGCACCGCACGGCGCACCCTGGACAAGCCGGCCGACCGCCTGCGGGTGGTGGCGGTGGGCCACCTGCGCGAGGAAAAAGACCCGGCCACCCTGCTGGCAGCGGTGCGCCGCCTGCGGCCGGACGAAGGCATTCGGGTCGACCACATCGGCGCCGCCCTGGACCCCGCGCTCGGGGCAGCCGCAGAGCGCACCGCCGCCGAGTGCCCGCACTACCGCTGGCTGGGTGCGCTGCCCCATGACCGCACCCGCGACCGCATCCAGCGCGCCCACCTGCTGGTGCACACCAGCCGCATGGAAGGGGGTGCCCATGTCGTGATGGAAGCGGTGCGGTCCGGCACGCCGGTGCTGGCGTCGCTCATCGACGGCAATGTGGGCATGCTGGGTGAAGGCTACGGCGGCTACTTTCCGGCCGGTGACCCGGCCGCCCTGGCCGATGCCCTGCGTGCCCTGAGGGCCAGCCAGCAGGGGCCTGCCGCGTTCAGCCTGGCCGGCCTGCACGCACAATGCGAAGCGCGATCCCACCTGTTCGACCCCGCGTCCGAGCGTGCCGCCCTGCTGCGCGCGCTGGACTTCTCCCGTTCTCCATCCCACCCGCCTGCCGGAGCCCCCGCATGACCACTTCATCCGCCATCCCCCCGACCCAGCCCCGCCTGACCAGCCTTTCGCACGGCGGCGGTTGCGGCTGCAAGATCGCCCCCGGCGTGCTCAGCGAGATCCTCAAGGGCACGGCACAGATGCCCATTCCGAAGGAGCTGCTGGTGGGCATCGAGACCGCCGACGATGCGGCGGTCTACCAGCTCAACGACGAGCAGGCGCTGATCGCCACCACCGATTTCTTCATGCCCATCGTCGACGATCCGTACGACTTCGGCCGCATCGCCGCCACCAACGCCATCAGCGACGTCTACGCCATGGGCGGCACGCCCATCATGGCGCTGGCGCTGGTGGGCATGCCGATCTCGGTGCTGTCCACCGACACCATCGGCCGCATCCTGGCCGGCGGGCAGGACGTGTGCCGCGCCGCCGGCATCCCGATCGCGGGTGGCCACACCATCGATTCGGTCGAGCCGATCTATGGCCTGGTGGCGCTGGGTCTGGTGCACCCCAAGCGGGTCAAGCGCAACGCCGACGCCCGCGTCGGCGACCGCCTCATCCTGGGCAAGCCGGTCGGCGTGGGTGTGCTGTCGGCCGCGCTCAAGAAGGACCGGCTCGATGCCGAGGGCTACGCCCGCATGATCGAGAACACCACCCGTCTCAACACCCCCGGCCCGGATCTGGCTGCGCTGCCCGGCGTGCATGCGCTGACCGACATCACCGGCTTCGGCCTGGCCGGCCATGTGCTGGAGATGGCCCGTGGCGCGAACGCGGCGGTGCACATCGACATGGCACGCGTGCCGCTGCTGCCGGCGGTGCGCGAGCTGGCGGGCGCCGGCATGGTCACCGGCGCATCGGGCCGCAACTGGGCCGCCTACGGCCACGAAGTGCGGCTGGGTGCGGGGCTGCAGCCGGTCGACCAGGCGCTGCTGTCCGACCCGCAGACCAGCGGCGGCCTGCTGGTGTCGTGCGATGCGGCTTCGGTGGATGAGGTGCTGGCCATCTTCCACCGCCACGGTTTTGCCGAGGCGGCCGAGGTCGGCTCGATCGTGGCCGCCGACGGCAGCGGCGTGCGCCTGACGGTGGAGTGATCCATGGCGCGGCACGATGACATCCGCGTCCTGGCCTTCGACATCTTCGGCACCGTGGTCGACTGGCACGGCAGCATCGTGCGCGAGGTTCAGGCGCTGTATCCGCAGGTTGATGCCGATGCCTTCGCCCTGGCCTGGCGCGCCGGCTACCAGCCGGCCATGCAGCGGGTGCGTTCGGGGCAGCAGGGCTGGACCCGCATCGACGAACTGCACCGCCAGATCCTGGACGGCATCCTGCCCGGCTTCGGTCTGGCCCACCTGGACGACGAAGCCCGCCGCCACCTCAACCGGGTGTGGCACCGGCTCGACCCCTGGGCCGACAGCGTGGCCGGCCTGCAGCGGCTCAAGACCCGCTTCCTGATCACGACCCTCTCCAACGGCAACATCGGCCTGCTTACCCACATGGCCAGACGGGCCGGTCTGCCCTGGGACTGCGTGCTGTCGGCCGAGGTGTTCCGGGCCTACAAGCCCGATCCGCGCACCTACCTCGGCGTGGCCGAGACCTTCGACCTGGCGCCTTCGCAGGTGATGCTGGTGGCGGCCCACCAGGACGATCTGGCCGCTGCCCGTACCTGTGGTCTGGCCACGGCCTACATCGAGCGGCCGACCGAATTCGGCGCGGCCCACATCAAGGACGTGTCGCCCGACCCGGCCAACACGCTGCACGCGCGCGACCTGCTGCACCTGGCCGATCAGCTCGGTTGCTGAGCGCCTCAGCGCCGTTCCGCCGGCTGCCAGCGCAGGTCGGCCACCCAGCCCAGGCTCTTGCTGCCGGTGTTGTCGCTGTCACCGCCGATGACGATGCGGGTGATCCGCGGCAGGGCGGCGTCCTGCGACTGCTCGTCGCCGAACAACGTCAGGAAGTCGCGCCCCAGATCGCGCGACTCGGTGATCCAGCGCGACAGCGGGGCACTGCGCCCCTGCAGCGTGATGAAGCGCACCCGCCGCGTGTACGGGTTGGCGGCCTGCAGCGGGGCCTGGTAGGTGCTGTCCCACACATAGCAGACGGTGGCGGCGGGCAGGTCTTCGCCGCTCACGCTGCGGGCCACGCGCAGCAGCTGCCTCTCCACGAAGGGCACCCGGTCCAGCGGATGGTCGAACATGGCGCAGACCTTGAGCGCCGCGTCGTCGCCGCCACGGCTCATGATGTCGGGGGCCGCCGTGCCGCCCACCAGCGGCTGGTCCAGCCGCCAGCGCCATGACAGGCGAAGGGTCGGCAGCACGCTGCCGGGTAGCGCGTGCACCAGCGTGCCGTAAGAAGCATCGGTGCCGATGCGCACGCCTTCCTGCCCGTCCACCTGTCCCGGATCGAATGTGGTGAGCGGCACATCGCGGTGGCGCGAGGGCAGGCCCACCATCCGCCAGTCCGGACCCAGCATGCCGGAGTGACCCAGCAACGAAGGCAGCGGCGTGGCCGCGACGTCCTGGGCCTGCGTGGGGGCACCGGCCAGGAGGCACAGGAGCGCCAGCAGCGGCGATCGGCGCTGGCGGGGCTGGCGGGGCTGGCGAGGCAGACGGGGTGTCGGTCGCATGGTCTGGAACGTCCTCGTTTGCGGAACTGCCGAATGGTAGCGCCTGGACCGCTGCGGCCCGCCGGTCTTTTCGGGATTCACGACAATCGATCTCCGGGGCCGG
>Ga0208243_1000045_pt1 | contig 160121 bp, 171 predicted proteins | sample Subbio2Aug_QV12A_FD_184826 | JGI IMG/M metagenome (GOLD analysis project Ga0208243, IMG submission 184826) | Serpentinite rock and fluid subsurface biosphere microbial communities from McLaughlin Reserve, California, USA - CR12Aug_QV12A (SPAdes) | ecosystem: Environmental > Terrestrial > Deep... | reverse complement strand
GGGTGAGCTGGACATCACCGTGTTCCAGAACGCCGCAGCCCAGGGCGGCGGCGCGCTGGATGCGGCAGTGAAGCTGGCGGCGGGCGAGGCAGTGGACCAGAAGGTCTACATCCCGTTCGAACTGGTGACCCCGGCGAACATCGACGGCTACCTGTCGAAGAACTGAGCCCCTTCCGGGCACCTCGGGGCGGCTGGCAACAGTCGCCCCGTTTTTCTGGCGCGATGGGGTAACATCGGCCAACCTGATTGCATCCTGGGGAGGGAAGCGACGTGGCAGAGGCAACGCATGGTCTGGGCGGCCTGAAATACGATCCGGCAAAGCGGACCCGCGCGCCGGAATGGAACGTGTTCGGTGCGCTGGTTCTGATCGTCCTGATCTTCGAGATCCTGAACCGGATGCAGGGCGGGTCGTTCCTGTTCAACATGCGCGACAACGTCGATGCGATCTTCAACCAGCAGCGGCTGGACATCATGATCCTGCAGGTCGCGATCATCGGGATCATCGCGCTGGGGGTGACGCAGGTCATCATCATCGGCGGGATCGACCTGTCGTCAGGCTCGGTCGTGGGCGCCACGGCGATGATCGTGATGAGCTTTGCGCAGACCGCGATGGTCAACGGCAACCCGAACCCGAAGGCGATCTTCGGCGAGTGGGCGATGGATCTGCCGGTGATCGTGCCGATTGTCGTAGGCCTCGCCTGCGGGCTGGTCGCGGGGCTGATCAACGGGCTCTTGGTCGCCTACACCAAGATCCCGCCCTTCATCGCCACTCTGGGCGTCATGGTCAGCGCCCGCGGCGTCGCACGGTGGTGGTCGAACGGCCAGCCGGTCAGCTTTCCGACCGAAACCTATGGGACCCTTGCGAACGGAGACCTGCTAGGCGGCATGACCTTCGGCCTTCTGTCATGGCAAGGCCAGAACCCCGCCGTAGTATTCGTCCTGCTGGCGATCCTGTTCCACGTCATCATGACCTACACTCTCTACGGCAAACGCTCATATGCCATCGGCTCGAACGAGGCCGCGGCGCGGATGTCGGGGATCAACGTCGACCGGCATAAGGTGCTGGTCTATGCGATTGCCGGGCTTCTGGCGGCAGTGGCGGCCGTGCTGCTGACGTCGAAGAACCTGACCGCGCAGGCGGGCATGGGGGTGATGTACGAGCTGGATGCCATTGCAATGGCGGTCATCGGGGGCGTTTCATTGTCGGGGGGCCGGGGGTCGATCATCGGCACCGTCCTTGGGGCGGCGATCTTCTCGGTCATCATCTCGGGTTTCACCTCGATCAAGCTGGACGCCTACTACCAGGAGATGGTCAAGGGCGCGATCATCGTCGGCGCCGTGGTGCTGGACCAGTGGCGGCAACGCTCGCGGGCGCGGGGGTAAGGGACATGTCGAAGATCATTCTGGAAACCAGGGGCCTGACGAAGCACTACGGCGGCGTTCATGCGCTGGAGGACGCGAACTTTGTGCTGCATGAGGGCGAGCATGTGGCTGTCGTGGGCGACAACGGGGCCGGCAAGTCGACCTTCGTCCGCCAGGTGACGGCGGTGGAGCAGCGAACCTCCGGCGAAATCATTTTCGACGGCCAGCCGGTCAGCTTTGCGGGGCCGCTGGACGCGCGGCAGGCGGGGATCGAGACCGTGTTCCAGACGCTTGCATTGGCGGACGATCTGGACGTGCCATCGAACCTCTTCCTTGGGCGGGAAATCTTCAAGTTCCGCCTCGGCCCGTTCTCGTGGCTGGACCGCAAGACGATGCGGGACCGGACGCTGGAGGCCTTGAAGACCACGGCAGTGAAGATCCCGAATGTGGACAACCCGATCCGCAACATGTCGGGTGGCCAGCGGCAATGCGTGTCGATCGCGCGGACGGCCGCCTTTGCGTCGAAGCTGGTCATCATGGACGAACCCACGGCGGCGCTGGGGGTCCAGGAGACGGCTCAGGTCGAGAACATCATCCGCGGGCTGAAGGATCGGGGCATCCCGATGATCCTGATCAGCCACAATCTTCGGCAGGTCTTCGATCTGGTGGACCGTATCGTGGTTTTCCGCCGGGGGCGCATCGTCGCCTCCTTGCGGAAGGACGAGACCGACGGCAATGACATCGTGAGTTATATCACGGGCGTGAAGGGCGGAAGTGACACCGCCTACGCTTGAAGTTCGAAGGCCGGGGTTAGCCCGGGACAAGGAGAAGAGATGACGATCAGGTTCGGGCTTCTGGGTGCGGGGCGCATCGGGAAGGTTCATGCGAAGGCGGTAACGGGCAACCCGGCCGCGAAGCTGGTGGCGGTGAGTGATGCTATGCCGGCGGCGGCTCAGGCGATTGCCGACCAGTATGGCTGCGACGTGCGGACAATCGACGCGATAGCGAGCGCCACGGATATCGATGCGGTGGTGATCTGCACCCCTACCGACACCCACGCCGACCTGATCGAGCAGTTCGTGAAGGCCGGGAAGGCCGTGTTCTGCGAGAAGCCCATTGATCTTAGCCTCGCCCGGGTGAAGCAGTGCCTGGAAGTCGTCCGCGCCCACAAGGGGACTCTGATGGTCGGCTTCAACCGCCGCTTTGACCCGCATTTCCAGGCGGTGCGGGGCGAGATCGACAAGGGCACCATCGGGGCGGTGGAGATGGTGGTGATCACCAGCCGCGACCCGGGCGCGCCGCCGGTGGACTATATCAAGCGGTCGGGCGGGATCTTCCGGGACATGACGATCCATGACTTCGACATGGCGCGGTTCCTCTTGGGCGAGGAAGTGTCCGAGGTCTCGGCGATGGCGGCGGTTCTGGTGGACCCGGCCATCGGGAAGGCGGGGGACAGTGACTCGGTTCAGGTGATGCTGAAGACGGCCATGGGGAAGATGGCGGTGATCTCGAACTCGCGCCGGGCGACCTATGGCTACGACCAGCGGATCGAGGTGCATGGCTCGGGCGGGTCGGTCGCGGCGGAGAACCAGCGGCCGGTGTCGATCGAGGTTGCGACGGGTGCGGGCTACACGCGGCCGCCGCTGCATGACTTCTTCATGACCCGCTATACCGAGGCCTATGCGGCCGAGATCGCGGCCTTCATCGACGCGATGGGGGGCAAGGCCAAGGCATCACCTTCGGGCGAGGATGGGTTACTGGCGCTTGCCCTGGCCGAGGCGGCGCTGAAGTCGGTCGCCGAGGGGCGCGTCGTGAAGATGAGCGAGATCCTGTAGACTGTCCAGCGTGGACAGTTTTGTCGGTGCTTTGAAATCAACGGGTTAACCATCTCGATTCATGAGCGGTTAACCCATGGCCGGCCTCGGGGTCGGCCATTTTCATGTCGCCGGGCCGGGTCCGAGAGACGCGGCATTGAGGGTCGCCCCCCGACCTGATAGAAGGCGGCAACCGTTGAGGAGACCGCAAATGGCTGAAGAAACCCCGGCCGGGAACGGCGCGACCGCCGCGACCCCGCCGCAAGTGAGGATGCAGGTTCTGGCGCAATATGTGCGCGACCTGTCCTTCGAGAACGTGGTTGTCCAGAAGGGCCTGAGCGCCGGAGAGGTCCAGCCGGACATCCAGGTGGCAGTGAGCCTGGATGCGCGCAAGCGCCCGGTGGCGAACCAGTACGAGGTGATCACCAAGTTCAAGGTGACCTCGAAGAACAAGGTGAACGGCGACGTGCTGTTCATGATGGAGCTGGAGTACGGCGGGACCTTCCACATCGAGGGTGTCTCGGAGGAGCAGATTCATCCGTTCCTGCTGATCGAGTGCCCGCGGCTTCTGTTCCCCTATGTCCGCCGCATCATCTCGGATGTGACGCGGGACGGTGGCTTCCCGCCGCTGAACGTGGACCAGGTGGATTTCATGGCGCTGTACCGGCAGGAACTTGCGCGCCGGGCACAGGCGCAGGCAGCTTCGGCGGCCCCGGCCGAGAAGGTCAACTGAACGAAATACGGGTTCTGGGGATGGCGTCCCCCTTGCCCTGACCCTCTCCCCCCGCGGGAGAGGGGACGCCTGGCGGGCCTGCAGTACCCGGTCCCGTGACCTTCAGAGGTCTTTCTTCCAGATCGCAGCATCGCCAAGCTTCGCCAGCATCGCCGCGTGGGCCGCAAGCTCTTCCTCGGTGATGCGTGGCGGCAGGGGTTCGGGACGCGGACGGGGGCGCCAGGTGATGGCTTCCCCGCTGGCACTGCGCGCGGGGGCGGGTGCCGCTGCCGCGAGGACGAGGTCCGGTTGGCGGCCACCGATCAGTTCCAAGTAGACCTCGGCCAGAATTTCGCTGTCCAGGAGCGCGCCGTGCTTTTCGCGCATCGAGTTGTCGATGCCGAAGCGGCGGCAAAGCGCGTCAAGCGAGGCGGGAGAGCCGGGGAACCTTGACCGGGCGATCATCAGCGTGTCGGTGGCGCGGGCGAAGGGGAGCCCGGGTAGACCGCAGCGCTCCAGCTCGAAATTCAGGAATTTCATGTCGAAGGCCGCGTTGTGGATCACCAGCTGCGCGTCACCGACGAAGTCCAGGAAGGCCCGCCCAACACGGGCGAAGACTGGTTTGTCGCGAAGCGTGACGCCGCCGGGGACAGGTTTGCCGGGGGTTTCCAGGATGTCATGGCCGATGCCGTGCACCTCGAACGCCGCGACGGGCATTCCGCGTTCGGGGTTGATGTACTGGTGGTAGGTGCGCCCCGTAGGGAGGTGGTTGTAAAGCTCGACCGCGCCGATTTCGACGATGCGGTGGCCCTCGGCGGGTTCGAACCCCGTGGTTTCGGTGTCGAGGACGATTTCACGCATGTCGGGTCCGTCGGATGGAGGCGAGGATATCTTTCACCGCCTGACGGGCGGCTTCAAGGCTGGTCGTGGGAATGACGTAGTCAGCCCGCGCACGTTTCTCGGCGTCGGGAAGCTGGCGGGCTAGGATTGTCTGGAACTCGGCCTCGGTCATCGCGCCCCGGTCGAGGACGCGCTGGCGCTGGACCTCTGCCGGGGCGGAGACGACGGCGACGGCATCGCAGGCCTTGTCGAGGCCGATCTCGTACAGGAGCGGGACGTCAAGGAGAAGGGTCCCGGCATCCGTGTTGGCTTCGATGAAGGCGGCGCGGTCTGCGGCGACGAGGGGGTGGACGGCGGCATTCAGGCGGTCGAGGACGGTCGCGTCAGCCTGGATCAGGCCGCGGAGGGTGGCGCGGTTGACGCTGCCGTCAGGGTCGATAGCTTCGGGGAAAAGGCTTTTCACCGCCAAAGCGGCGGGTTGACCGGGCTGGTAGAGCCGGTGGACCGTGGCGTCGGCGTCCCAGATTGGGATCCCCTCCTCGGCGAACATCTGCGCCGTGGTGGACTTGCCCATGCCGATGGAGCCGGTGAGGCCGAGGATGAAGGTCATGCCGAGAGGACGGCCTTGCGGGTGGCTTCATCGACCTCGGGTCGCTGGCCGAACCAGCGTTCGAAGCCGGGAGCGGCCTGGTGGAGAAGCATGCCGAGGCCATCGACGATGATGCCGCCGCGGTCTTCCGCCTCGATCAGGAACTGGGTCTTCAAGGGCGTGTAGACGAGATCGTTGCAGACCGCCCCGGGGTTCAGGCGGTGCATGGGCACGTTGAATTCGGCCTTGCCGGTCATGCCAAGCGACGTGGTGTTGATCACGGTCACGGCGTCGTCGAGGAGGTTCGGGGCCTGGGTCCATTCGTGGACATGGATCTTGGCGCCGAAGTCCTGGCGGATGCCGTCTGCACGCGCGCGGGTGCGGTTGGCGAGGCGGATTTCTGGAACCCCGACCTCGATCAGGGCGGCGACGACGGCACGTGCGGCGCCGCCTGCCCCAAGGACGACGGCGGGGCCGGAGGCGGGTTTCCAGTCCGGCACATTCTGGCGGAGGTTGGCAATGAAGCCGGAGCCGTCGGTGTTGTCGGCGTGGATCTTGCCGTCCTTGCGGAAAATGAGCGTGTTGGCCGCCCCGATCAGCGCGGCGCGGTCCGTGACAACGTCCGCGATCTGGAGGATCGCCTCCTTGTGCGGGATGGTGACGTTGCAGCCGACGAAGCCAAGCTCTGGCAGGGTCCGGAGCAGGCGAGGCAGGTCGACAGGAGCGATGTCGATCGGGATGTAGTGGCCCTTGATGTTGTAGCGCTTCAGCCAGTATCCGTGCAGCGCGGGGCTGCGGCTGTGGGCGATGGGGTGGCCGATGACGGCGGCAAGCGGGATGCGGGGGTGATCGGTCATGTGGCGATCATGCCCCGGTTCCCCATCCAAGCCAACAGCGGGAGAAGCGGTAGGCCGAGAATGGTGAAATGGTCGCCGTGAATGGCCGAGAAGAGGCGGACGCCTTCCTCCTCGACCTTGTAGCAGCCGACGGAGTGGCGGATGGAATCCCAGTTCCGCTGGACGTAGTCGTCCAGGTAGGCGTCCGAGAAATTGTGCATCGTCAGGCGGGCTTCGGAGATGTGGCGCCAGACGGGTTCGGCGTTCTCGTAGACGACGGCGGCGGAGAGGAGCTTGTGGGTCTTGGCTCTGAGCTCGCGCAGCTGGGCGCGGGCGTCGTCGGGGGTTTCGGGTTTGGCGAAGGTCTGGCGGTCAAGCGCGAGGACCTGGTCGCAGCCAAGGACGAGGGCGTCGGGGTGTTTCTCGGCCACCTTGCGGGCTTTCATCTCGGCGAGCGCGTCGGCGATGTCGCGGGGGCTGGCGCCCTCGGCCACAAGGGCGTCGCGGATGGTGGCTTCGTCGACGCGGGGGGCGATGGGGGTGGGGTCAAGGCCGGCGGCGCGGAGCATCTGGAGCCGGGTGGGAGAGGTGGAGGCGAGGATCAGGGGTTGGGGCAAGGCTGTGAATATCCTCGGTTTGTTCCTGGGTCCGGAGCGGGGGTCGTCCGGGGCTTTCGGTGGGTCGTGTGGGCAGGCGGGCGGTTCCGGGATGGCCTGGCCAGAGATATCCCGCTGTGCGCGGGTTTGTCACGTGAGACGGGAGAACTTGTTGTGCCCGGGGTGGGGATGGCGGTTTCCTGTGGATAGTGTACGGTGTTAACCTTTGTTAAATACTTGAAAAAACGTCACTTTTCTTGTATTGCCGCTGGGTGCCGGCAGTTTTCCCGAACTTTTCCCCAGCGCCCTCCCTGTGGACGGATCCGGGGACGGGCGGAGAAATCCCGTCCTCCACAGGCCCTACATCATCCACATTCCTTCTTTCATTCTTTCTTTATAGAAGAAGGTTGGCGCGCCGGACTTGGGACAGGGACATGCTTGAGACGATCACCGATTTCCTGGCCGACTGGTACCTAGTGACCAAGTCGCTGCACGTCGTCTCGGTGATTTCCTGGATGGCGGGGATCTTCTACCTGCCGCGGCTCTTCGTCTACCACGTGGAGCAGGTCGAGGCCGGGTCGGCGACGGACAAGATGTTCCAGACGATGGAGCGGCGGCTTCTGCGCGGGATCATGAACCCGGCGATGATCGCGACCTGGGTGTTCGGGCTCGCGCTGGCGTTCACGCCGGGCGTGGTGGACTGGTCCTTTGTCTGGCCCTGGCTGAAGGCCGGCTGCGTGCTGGCGATGACCTGGTTCCACCACTGGCTGGGTCTGCGGCGGAAGGAGTTCCTGGCGGGCACCAATACCCGCAGTGGCCGGACCTACCGGCTGATGAACGAGGTGCCGACCATCCTGATGCTGGTCATCGTCTTTGCGGTCATCACCCGCTTCTGATTGACTTTCGCGGCGTCTGCGCTTACCTGCGGCCTTGCAGGGCCGTCCGGTCCATCGCGCTTCCCGTTCCCATCCTGTCGTGACCGCCCGTGAAGGGAGTGGTCCGCCCAAAGGTATTCCATGACTGTCGAACGTCTGAACCTCTCTGATCTCAAGGCCAAGACCCCGGCCGACCTGCTTGCCATGGCCGAGGAGTGGGAGATCGAGAACGCCCCCTCGATGCGCAAGGGCGAGATGATGTTCTCGCTTCTGAAGGAGCATGCCGAGGAAGGCTGGGAGATTGGCGGCGACGGCGTGCTGGAAGTGCTGCAGGACGGGTTCGGGTTCCTGCGGTCGCCGGAGGCCAACTACCTGCCTGGCCCGGATGACATCTACGTCTCGCCCGAAATGATCCGCCAGTTCTCGCTTCGCACCGGGGACACGATCGAGGGAGTCATCAAGGCCCCGCAGGACAATGAGCGGTATTTCAGCCTGACCAAGGCCACGAAGATCAACTTTGACGACCCGGAGAAGGCCAAGCACAAGGTCCACTTCGACAACCTGACGCCGCTTTACCCCGATGAGCGGCTGAAGATGGAGGTCGAGGACCCGACGATCAAGGACCGTTCGGCCCGGATCATCGACCTCGTCTCGCCGATCGGGAAGGGCCAGCGCGGGCTGATCGTGGCGCCGCCGCGGACCGGCAAGACGGTGCTCCTCCAGAACATCGCTCATTCCATCGCGACCAACCATCCCGAGTGCTACCTGATCGTTCTGCTGATCGACGAACGGCCTGAGGAAGTGACCGACATGCAGCGCACGGTGAAGGGGGAGGTCGTGGCCTCGACCTTCGACGAACCGGCGACGCGGCACGTGGCGGTGGCGGAAATGGTGATCGAGAAGGCCAAGCGCCTGGTCGAACACAAGCGCGACGTGGTGATCCTTCTGGATTCGATCACCCGTCTGGGCCGGGCCTTCAACACCGTGGTGCCAAGCTCGGGCAAGGTGCTGACCGGTGGTGTGGATGCGAACGCTTTGCAGCGGCCGAAGCGGTTCTTCGGCGCGGCCCGGAACATCGAGGAAGGCGGGTCGCTGACCATCATCGCCACCGCGCTGATCGACACCGGCAGCCGGATGGACGAAGTCATCTTCGAAGAATTCAAGGGCACCGGTAACAGCGAAATCGTGCTGGACCGCAAAGTGGCCGACAAGCGCGTCTTCCCGGCGATGGACATCCTCAAGTCCGGCACCCGGAAAGAGGACCTTCTGGTCGACAAGACCGACCTCCAGAAGACTTACGTCCTGCGCCGCATCCTGAACCCGATGGGCACGACGGATGCGATCGAATTCCTGATCTCGAAGCTGAAGCAGACCAAGACGAACTCGGAATTCTTCGAGTCGATGAACACCTAAGGCGGGCGGCGATGGACACGATCTATGCCCTCGCCACGGCGCGGGGACGGTCGGGACTCGCCGTGGTACGGATCTCGGGACCGGGCGCGTTTGCGGCCGGTCTTGCGCTTTGTGGGACGCTGCCTGCGGCACGGGTGGCGGGACTGCGTCGGCTTCAGTGGGCTGGTGAGTTGCTGGACGAGGCCTTGGTACTGTCCTTTGCCGAGGGCGCGAGCTTCACCGGCGAGGCGGTGGTGGAGCTGCACTGCCACGGCGGCCCGGCGGTGGTTGGGGCTGTGCTGCGTGCGCTGTCCGAGCAACCGGGTTTGCGGCAGGCCGAGCCGGGGGAGTTCACCCGTCGGGCTTTGGAGAACGGCGTCCTGGACCTGGCGCAGGTCGAGGGTCTGGCGGATCTGATCGATGCGGAGACCGAGGCGCAGCGGCGGCAGGCGGTGCGGGTGCTGTCGGGGTCGGTGGGCCAGAAGGTGGAGGGCTGGCGGCGTGATCTGATCCGGGCGGGGGCATTGTTGGAGGCAACCATCGACTTCGCCGATGAGGACGTGCCGGTGGACGTCTCGCCTGAGGTTCTCGCGCTGGTCGACGGGCTGATGGCAGATCTGGGGCGCGAGGCGGCTGGTGTGGCCGCCGCCGAGCGGATCCGGGACGGGTTCGAGGTGGCCATCGTCGGTGCGCCGAATGCGGGGAAGTCGACGCTGCTCAATCAGCTTGCGGGGCGAGAGGCGGCGATCACCTCCGAGATCGCGGGGACGACGCGCGACGTGATCGAAGTACGGATGGAGATCGCCGGGCTGCCGGTGACCTTCCTGGACACCGCGGGCCTGCGCGACACCGAGGATCGGCTGGAACGCGCCGGCATCGAGCGGGCTTTGGCTCGGGCCGAGGCAGCGGATTTGCGGCTGTTCCTGACGGATGGGTCGCCGCTGCCGCTGGAGCCTACGGGCGACGATCTGGTGGTTCTTGGCAAAGCTGACACCAAATCTGGTTGGTCCGGGCTGGCTGTGTCGGGCAAGACTGGTCTTGGTGTACCGGAACTGATGGCGCGGATTGGCGAGATCCTCGGGGAACGCGTGGGGTCCGCCGGCGCTTTGGTGCGCGAACGGCATCGCGTGGCTGTTACAACGGCGATTGCCGCTCTGGCCGAGTCACGGGCGGAAGTGGTAAGGGATGACTCGCGCGTCGAGCTGGCGGCGGAGCATCTGCGGCAGGCGGTCCGGGCCCTGGATGCCCTGGTCGGCCGGGTGGATGTCGACGACCTTCTGGGCGAGATTTTCGCCAGCTTCTGCATCGGAAAGTAAGGGGTGTTCCACGTGAAACACTACGATGTCATCGTGATCGGCGGGGGCCATGCCGGTGCCGAGGCGGCAGCGGCAGCGGCCCGGATGGGCGTGTCGACCGCGCTGGTGACGCTGCGCGTAGAAACGTTGGGTGCGATGTCCTGCAACCCGGCGATCGGCGGTCTGGGCAAAGGGCACCTGGTACGCGAGATCGACGCACTGGACGGCGTGATGGGCCGCATGGCGGACCGGGCGGGCATCCAGTTCCGCTTGCTGAATCGGCGCAAGGGCCCGGCAGTGCAGGGCCCACGCGCGCAGATCGACCGTCGTCTCTATCGTGAGGCGATGCGGGCGGAATTGCTGGCGACCCCCGGACTGGACGTGATCGAGGGCGAAGTCGCCGGGTTGAAGCTGGTTGGTGGCGCCGTAGCCGGTGTTGTGCTGGCGTCTGGGGTGGAGCTGTCCTCGGGGCGCGTTGTGCTGACGGCGGGGACTTTCCTGAACGGGGTGATCCACATTGGTGACCGGCGGATGTCGGGTGGCCGCATGGGCGATTCGCCGTCGAAGCTGCTGGCGGCGCAGCTGGCCGAATTGGCGCTGCCCGTGGGACGGCTGAAGACCGGGACTCCCCCGCGACTGGACGGCCGGACCATCGACTGGGCGCGGCTGGAAACGCAGCCCGGGGATGAGGATCCTTCGGTGTTCTCTTTCCTGAACCGCGCCCCGGAAGCGCCGCAGATCTCCTGCGGGATCACACATACTTCCGAGGCGACTCACCAGATCGTGCGGGACAACCTTGGCCGCTCCGCAATGTATGGGGGCCACATCGAAGGCGTCGGCCCGCGCTATTGCCCGTCGATCGAGGACAAGGTGGTGCGCTTTGCCGACAAGACCTCGCACCAGGTCTTCCTGGAGCCGGAGGGGCTGGACGATCACACGGTTTATCCGAATGGCCTCAGCACCTCGCTTCCGGAAGAGGTTCAGCATGCCTACATCCGGACGATCCCGGGGCTGGAGCAGACCGTGATCCTGCAGCCCGGATACGCCATCGAATACGACTACTTCGATCCCCGGGGGCTGCACCGTACGCTGGAAACCCGAGCAGTGCGGGGGTTGTATTTCGCCGGGCAGATCAACGGGACGACCGGATATGAAGAAGCGGGGGCGCAAGGTCTAGTAGCGGGATTGAACGCCGCCGCTTCTGCTTGTGGTCGTGCTGCGGTCGAGTTCAGCAGAACGGACAGCTACATCGGCGTCATGATTGATGACTTGACCTCGCGCGGTGTAACCGAGCCCTACCGCATGTTCACCTCACGCGCCGAGTTCCGGCTGACGGTCCGGGCGGACAACGCGGACCGGCGGCTCACACCTGTCGGGCTGGAGGCGGGATGTATCTCCGACATGCGCCGGACTGCCTTCCTTGCGAAGGAGGAGGCACTGGCTGCAGGGCGCGCCGTATTGTCGGCGGAGATGATCGGCCCCAAGGCGCTGAACGAAGCCGGGATCGCGGTCAGCCGGGACGGGGGCAAACGGTCTGCCTACGACGTGCTGTCGCTGCCGGGAGTGGATCTGGATGTCGTGGCCAAGGCCTTCCCTGCCTACGAAATGTTGAGCAGATCCGTGCTGGAGCAACTCCAGATCGACAGCACGTACGACCAGTATTCCGACCGTCAGTCCAAGGAAGTTGCCGACTTGCGCAAGCAGGAAACGCAGCGAATCCCCGCCGGTTTCGATTACGGTCGGATTTCCGGGCTGTCGAACGAGCTCAAGCAGAAACTTAGCCGTGCTCAACCCGAATCGATTCTCCAAGCCTCGCGGATCGAAGGCGTGACGCCTGCTGCACTTCTTCTTGTCCTTGCAAATCTGCGCAAGCCGGCAGAGCGGCTCGCCGGATGACGGAAGCTGTTGCGCTGTCCGTCGGCGGCCAGAGTGTTTCACGTGAAACATTCCAGGCGTTGCGGGACCTGGAATCGCTTGTCCGCCGGTGGAATCCCGCAATCAACCTCGTCAGCAAGAACACTGTCCCGCAGCTGTGGGACAGGCATATCGTCGATTCGGCGCAGATCTTCTCGCTGTGCCCGCCTGGGGCGCGACTCTGGGTGGACTTAGGCTCGGGAGGGGGCTTCCCTGGCCTCGTCGTTGCAATTCTGGCGCGGGAGCAGATGCCGGATCTTCACGTGAAGCTTGTGGAGTCCGACCTGCGAAAGTCCACTTTCCTGCGCCAGGCGGCTTACAGCCTGGGGCTGTCCGTTACTGTTGCTACAGACCGAATCGAGACGCTGACGCCGATGGGGGCAGATGTCCTGTCCGCGCGTGCACTAGCGGCCCTGCCTTCGCTTGTGGAATACGCAGCGATTCACATGAAGGCGGACGGGGTCGCTATCTTTCCAAAAGGAGCTCGGCATCAGGAAGAGCTTTCGGAAGCGCGGAGGTCCTGGACTTTTGACGTTGACTCGAGGCCGAGCCTGTCTGATGGCGAAGCTGCAATTCTTGTGATCAGGAACATCCATCGTGTCCGCAATGACTGAACGTCCCTACATCCTTGCGCTTGCCAACCAGAAGGGTGGCGTCGGCAAGACGACAACTGCGATCAATTTGGCAGCAGGGCTGGCGGAACTTGGCAAGAAGGTCCTTCTCGTTGATATCGATCCGCAGGGCAATTCCTCCACGGGGCTGGGTGTCCGACCGGACGCTCGGAAGAAGACGAGCTATGACTTGGTTGTGGATGGCGCTGATCTACAGGATGTTGTGATGGACACCGGCGTTCCGGACATCATGATTATCCCGGCAAACGCTGATCTATCATCTGCAGACCTTGATATCGTGTCGAACGAGAAGCGCAGCTTCCTGCTGCACGATGCGCTGCGACGGCCCGAAATGGACCCCTACGGCTTCGACTACATCCTGATCGACTGCCCGCCTGCGTTGAGCCTTCTGACAGTGAACGCCCTGGTCGCCGCACATTCTGTTCTTGTCCCGCTGCAGTGCGAATTCTTCGCGCTGGAGGGGCTGTCGCAGTTGATGCTTACGATCCGGGATGTCCGCCGGTCGGCCAATCCCGACCTGAGAATCGAAGGTGTTGTGTTGACGATGCACGACCGCCGCAACAGGTTGACGGCGCAGGTCGAAGCGGATGCCAGGGCGAACATGGGCGATCTGGTGATGAAGACCACGATCCCCCGGAACGTCCGAATCAGCGAGGCGCCGTCCTACGCTCTCCCTGTGCTGACCTACGATCCTGGCTCGAAGGGCGCGGAAGCCTACCGCGCATTGGCGAAAGAGATCGCGGATCGGCGCAAAACCCCAGAAGTTTCAGAGGCCTGAGCATGTCCAAGAATGAGAGAAGAGGCCTTGGCCGCGGGTTGTCCGCATTGATGGCGGACGTCCATCTTGCCGGCCCGGAACAGATGGCGTCGCCGCGGAAGGCCGAGCTTCAGGTGCCGGTGGACAAGCTGGAGCCCAATCCGCAGCAGCCGCGCCTGGATTTCCGGCAAGACGAGCTTGAGAGCCTGGCGGATTCGATTCGGCAGAAGGGCGTCATCCAACCCCTGATCGTCCGCCGCAAGCCCGGGCGAGACGTGTATGAGATCGTGGCCGGTGAGCGGCGCTGGCGGGCTGCGCAGCTGGCGCAACTGCATGAAGTTCCTGTTGTTATCCGAGACCTTAGCGATACCGAGGTTCTTGAAGTTGCAATCATTGAGAACATCCAGCGCGCCGATCTCAACGCCATCGAAGAGGCGCTCGGCTTCCGCCAGTTGATGACCCGATTCGGGCATACGCAAGAGAAGCTGGCGGAGGCGCTGAGTCGCAGCCGGAGCCATGTGGCGAATCTGTTGCGGCTGCTGACGCTGCCCGATGACGTGCAGGATCTGGTGCGCGATGGGAAGCTTTCGGCCGGTCATGCCCGGGCGCTGATCGGCAGTCCAAGGGCCAGCGAGTTGGCCGCCCAGATCGTGGCGAAGGGGCTGTCCGTTCGAGAAGTCGAACGCCTGATGAAGGCGCAAGAAGTCGGCAAGCCGAGCTCTTCGAAGACCGCAAGGGGGCCCGAAAAGGATGCCGACACGCGCGCACTGGAGGGGGACCTTTCGGCCAACCTCAAGATGCCGGTTCGGATCGAGCACGCCTCGGGCGGCGAAAGCGGTGAGTTGGTAATCCGTTATGGGTCGCTGGATGACCTCGACAAGTTGTGCCGAATTCTCTCTCAGCTACCAGATGAAGACTGATTAGACCGCGCTCTGGCGGTCGGCCAGTAAAGCGCGGAGGATGCCGTTCAGCATCATCACGCCCTGATCGGTCGTGTGGATGCGGTCGCCGTCGCGGGTGAGGAGGCCGAGGGTTTCGACTTCGGAAAGCGCTTGCTCCGATAGGGGCTGTCCGGCGAGGCCGGCGAAGCGGGAGAGCGACGCCCCTTCGCGGAGGCGGAGGGCGAACATCAGGTATTCGCTGGCGCGGTCCTCGGCGGCGAGGCGGTCGGTGGTTTCGGCGGAGCCTGGGGTCGCGAGGGTGCGGGTCAGCCAAGGGGTGGGTTGGCGTTCAGCCTCCGTCGCGAATCGGGCCGAATCGAGGGTGAGTCGGCCGTGGGCTCCGGGGCCGATTCCCGCGTAGTCGCCCATGCGCCAGTAGATCAGGTTGTGCCGTGATTCGTCGCCGGGTAGGGCGTGATTCGAGACCTCATAGGCGGGGAGGCCGGCGTCTCGGGTGATCTCTTGCGTCAGTTCGAACATGTCGGCGGAGAGGTCTTCCTCGGGCAGGCCCTTGAGGAGGTTCTTCGCGTGCATCTGTCCGAAGACGGTGCCGTCCTCAATGGTCAGCTGGTAGAGCGAGAGGTGGCTGGTGCCGAAGTCCAAGGCGCGGTGGAGTTCGTCGCGCCAGGCGGGAAGGGTCTGGTTCTGGCGGGCGTAGATCAGGTCGATGGAGACGCGGTCGAAGGTGGATTGGGCGATGGCGATGGCGTTTGCGGCTTCGTCCACCGTATGCATCCGACCGAGGCGCCGGAGGTCTTCCGGATCAAGTGATTGGATTCCAAGGGAAACCCGGTTGACGCCCGCCTTCGCGTAGCCGTCGAAGCGGGCGGCCTCGACGCTGCCGGGGTTGGCTTCGAGGGTGATCTCGACGTCGTTCGCAAGGGTCCAGGTGGCGCGGATGCGGTCGAGGATGCCTTGGACGGTTGACGCCTCCATCAGGGAAGGCGTGCCGCCGCCGAAGAAGACGGTGTTGAGGATGCGGCCTTGAGTGGAGGCGCCGACGCGGTCAATCTCAAGTTGGAAGGCCTGCAGCCAGCGAGTCTGGTCGATGCGGGCGGCGACGTGGCTGTTGAAGTCGCAATAGGGGCACTTCGACTGGCAGAAGGGCCAGTGTATATACAGGCCGAAGCCGGCGTGGCGCCAGTCGTCCATCTACGGGAACAGTGCCGCGACGAGCTTACGGAAGGCGTCTGCACGGTGGGAGAGGCGGTTTTTCTCCCAGCGGTCCATCTCGCCGAAGGTCTGGGTGTAGCCGTCGGGCATGAAGATGGGGTCGAAGCCGTGGCCCTGGGTGCCGCGACCGGGCCAGAAGAGGCGGCCGGGGGATTTTCCTTCGAAGACAAGGTCTTGGCCGTCGGGTGACGCAAGGACCAGGGTGCAGCAGAACTGGGCGGTGCGGGGTTCGGGGGCGTGGATCGCCTCCAGCTCGCGCCAGACGCGTTCCATGCCGACGGCGAAGTCACGGCCCTTGGCGGTGGTGGCCCAGTCGGCTGTAAATACGCCGGGGGCGCCGTCCAGAGCATCGACGGCCAGGCCGGAGTCGTCGGCCAGGGCGATGAGGCCAGAGGCTTTGGCGGCGGCATGGGCCTTCAGGCGAGCGTTGCCGACGAAGGTGGTCTCGGTCTCCTCGGGTTCGGGGAGGCCGAGGTCTCCGGCGCCCACGACGGTCACGGCGAAGGGGGATAGGAGATCGGCGATCTCTTCCAGCTTGCCACGGTTGTGCGTGGCGACGAGAAGGCGATCCCCGCGCTTGAGCATCAGAGTCCCAAAGCTGCTTTCTGGACGGCGACGAGGGCGGCGTTGCCCTGGCGGGCGAGATCCAACAGATGCAGGAGCTCGTCCTGGCTGAAGGCGGAGCCCTCGGCGGACATCTGGACCTCGATCAGCTTGCCCGCGCCGGTCATGACGAAGTTGCCGTCGGTCCCGGCGGCCGAATCCTCGGCGTAGTCGAGGTCGAGGACGGGTTGGCCGGCATAGACGCCGCAGGAAACCGCAGAGACGTGGTCCATGATCGGGTCGGAGGTGATGACCCCCGAGGTGAGGAGCTTGTTGACCGCAAGGCGCAGCGCGACCCAGCCACCGGTGATCGAGGCGCAGCGGGTTCCGCCGTCGGCCTGAATCACGTCGCAGTCGACGACGATCTGGCGCTCGCCCAAAGCCTGCCGGTCAACGCCCGCGCGCAGCGACCGACCGATAAGCCTTTGAATTTCCTGTGTCCGGCCCGACTGCTTGCCCGCCGCCGCCTCACGCCTCGTGCGCGAGTTTGTCGCGCGCGGCAGCATGCCGTATTCCGCCGTGACCCAGCCCTGGCCGGTGTTCTTCAGGAAGGGGGGCGCCTTGTCCTCGATGGTGGCGGAACACAACACATGCGTTTCGCCCATCTTGATGAGGCAAGAGCCTTCGGCATGCTTCATCACGTTGGTTTCGATTGAAACCGCCCGTAGATCGCTTAGTTTTCTGCCTGACGGACGCATCGCCGAACCTTTCCCTGGGATGCGGCCACATATGCAACCAGGGCCCAAGGATGCAACCCCGATTACCATGACCAGCCAGCCGATCCTGTCAGACATGAACGACCGTACGCGCGAGGTCTTCCGTCGCGTGGTCGAGGGTTATCTGAACTCGGGCGAGCCGGTGGGGTCGCGGACGCTGACACGCACGCTTTCGGAAAAGGTCTCGGCGGCGACGGTGCGGAATGTCATGCAGGATCTGGAGTATCTGGGCCTTTTGGACAGCCCGCATATCTCTGCGGGCCGGATTCCGACGCAGGCCGGGCTGCGGATGTTTGTCGACAGCCTGCTGGAGGTGGGTGAGGTCGCGCCGGAGGATCAGGAGAAGATCGACGCGACGCTGGGAATCAATGACCACGACGTGACGACCCTGCTGGATGAGGTCGGCGCCGCGCTGTCGGTCATCACCCGGGGGGCAAGCGTGGTGCTGGCGCCAAAGCGGGAAGCCGCGATCCGGCATATCGAGTTCGTGAGTTTGGGGCCGGACCGGGCGCTGGTGGTGCTGGTCTTTGCCGATGGGCAGGTGGAAAACCGCGTCTTCGTGCCGCCGCCCGGGCAGACGCCATCCTCGATGAGGGAAGCTGCGAACTTTCTCAATGCCTTGGCCGAGGGGCGGACGCTGTCGGAACTCCGCGCCAATATGGTCAATGAGATAGCCCGGCGCAGGCAGGAGATCGACTCGCTGGCGCGAGAGTTGGTCGAAAGTGGCCTGGCCCTCTGGGAAAACGCCGGGGAGCCGTCGGAGCGGCTGATCGTGCGCGGCCGGTCGAATCTGATTGGCGAGGCGGCGGATCAGGCGGAAATCGACCGCATCCGGGTGCTGTTTGACGACCTGGAGCGCAAGCGGGACATTGCCGAATTCCTGAACCTGACCGAGGCGGGCGAAGGTGTGCGCATTTTTATCGGCTCCGAGAACAAGCTTTTCTCACTTTCCGGTTCAAGTCTGGTGGTTTCTCCCTATATGAACGCTGATCGAAAGATCATCGGCGCGGTGGGCGTCATCGGTCCGACTCGGCTGAACTATGGCCGCATCGTCCCGATCGTCGATTACACCGCCCAGCTGGTGGGCCGCCTGGTCAGTGACCGCGGCAAGGGCTGAAGAAGGACGAAGCGCAATGTCGCAGGAAGAAACCACCTCGCCTCAGGTGGACGTGGAAGAGTTTGAACCCCAAGTCGATGAGCTGGAGGCCCTGCGGGCCGAGCGCGACGAGCTGCGCGACAAGTTCATGCGCGTACTGGCGGATGCTGAAAACTCGCGGAAGCGGGCCGAGCGGGACCGCAAAGAGGCCGAGATGTACGGCGGGACGCGGTTGGCGCGGGACTTGCTGCCGGTCTACGACAACCTGAACCGCGCGATTCAGGCGATCCCGGAGGAGAGCCGCGCTGCCTCGGCGGCGCTGATCGAAGGCGTCGAGCTGACCCTGCGCGAGCTGACCAATGTGATGACCAAGCACGGGATCACGATGATCTCTCCTGCGGTCGGCGACCAGTTCGACCCGCAGCTGCACCAGGCGATGTTCGAGGCCCCGCTGCCGGGGACCAAGGCCGGGCAGATCATCCAGGTGGCGACGGAAGGCTTCCTGCTGCACGACCGGCTACTGCGTCCGGCGCAGGTCGGAGTGTCGTCGAACGTTGGCTAAGGCGTAGGGTGCGCTACAGCGCACCATCGGACGGTGCGCTGTAGCGCACCCTACGATATCCCTTTGAGTTCATAGACAAGTTTCAGGGCCTCCATCGGGGTGAGTTCATCCGGATGGATGTCCTTCAGCCGTTCCTCCACGGCGGAGACCTTCTGCTTTTGCGGGTGGGGCGCGGGTGGCGCGGCGCGGAAGAGCGGCAGGTCGTCTATGAGCGTGGCCTGCTTGCCGCCCTCGCGGTCGCCCTTCTCCAGCGCGTCGAGGACGACCTTGGCGCGGTCGATGACGGACGGCGGGAGGCCCGCCAGCCGCGCGACCTGCACGCCGTAGCTGCGGTCGGCGGCGCCTTCGCGGACCTCGTGGAGGAAGATGACCTCGCCTTCCCATTCCTTCACCGTGACGGTGGCGTTTTTCACGCCCGGGAGCTTTCCCGCAAGCGCGGTCATCTCGTGGTAATGCGTGGCGAAAAGGACGCGGGAGCGGTTGACCTCGTGCAGGTGTTCGAGGGTCGCCCAGGCGATGCTTAGGCCGTCGTAGGTGGCGGTGCCGCGGCCGATCTCGTCCAGGATCACCAGCGCGCGGTCGTCGGCCTGGTTCAGGATAGCGGCGGTTTCGACCATCTCGACCATGAAGGTGGATCGGCCCCGGGCGAGGTCGTCGGAGGCTCCGACCCGGCTGAAGAGCTGGGAGACGAGGCCGATGCGGGCTTCGGTCGCGGGGACGTGGGAGCCGGCCTGGGCGAGAAGGGCGATGAGGGCGTTCTGTCTTAGGAAGGTGGATTTGCCGGCCATGTTGGGGCCGGTGAGAAGCCAGATGGCGGGGGTGTCCTTGTCCGTCAGGGCGCAATCATTGGCGACAAAGGGTTGGCCGTCCTTGCGGAGCGCGCGTTCGACGACGGGGTGGCGGCCTGCGGTGATCTGGAAGGCGCGGCTGTCGTCGACTTCCGGTTTGCACCAGTTTTCTTCGGCGGAGAGGTCGGCGAAGGCGGCGGCGAGGTCGATCTCGGCCAATGCGCGGGCGGCCAGCGCAATGGTGGCGGAGTGGTCGAGGACTTCGGCTTTCAGGGCGGTATAGTGGCGCTTCTCGATTTCGAGGGCGTGGTTGGCGGAGTTGAGAATTCTCGTTTCGAGGTCGGAGAGCGCGAGGGTAGTGAAGCGGACCTGTCCGGCAGTGGTCTGGCGGTGGATGAAGAGCTCCGGCATGGCGCGCATGCGGTCTTCGTGGGTGGTGGTGGTCTCGATGAAATAACCGAGCACGTTGTTGTGCTTGATCTTCAGGGACTGGATGCCGGTCTGGTGGATGTAGTCGGCCTGCATCCTGGCGATGACGCCGCGGCCTTCGTCACGTAGCGCGCGGGTGTCGTCGAGTTCGGTGTCGTAGCCGGGCGCGATGAAGCCGCCGTCGCGAGCGAGGAGCGGGGGCTCGGTAACGAGGGCGCGGGTGAGGAGCTCGACGAGAGAGTCGTGGCCGATCAGGGCGTCGGCAGCATCAGAGAGCAGCGGTGCCGCCTTGGACAAGAGGCTGGCGATGCGGCCCGCCTGTTCGAGGCCTGCTCGGATGGCGGCCATGTCGCGGGGGCCGTCGCGGTCGAGGGCAAGGCGAGAGAGGGCGCGGTCGATGTCGGGGACGCGTCTCAGGGCCTCACGCAGTTGGTCGCGGAGGGAGGGGGTTTCGAGGAGGTAGTCTAGGGCGGCTTGGCGGGCGTGGATGGTGTGAAGGTCGAGCGATGGGGAGGAGAGGCGGCGTTCGAGGAGGCGGGCGCCACCGGCGGTGACGGTGCGGTCGATGGCGGCGAGGAGCGAGCCCTCGCGGCCACCCGACAGGGCCTGTGTCAGTTCCAGGTTGCGGCGGGTTGCGGCGTCGATCTGCATCGTGCCGCCGAGGGGTTCCTTCTGCGGGAGCCTGAGGAGCGGCATCCGGCCGCGCTGGGTGAGATGGAGGTAGTCGACCAGCGCGCCCATGGCGGAGATCTCGGCGCGGTCGAAGGTGCCGAAGGCGTCGAGGGAGGCGACGTGGAAGAGGTCGCAGAGGCGGCGCTCGGCGTTGGTAGAGTCGAAGCTGCCGCGGGAAAGGGGGGTGACAACTGTGCCGTCGAGGAGGGGGGTGATGTCCCGTTCGCGGGCCTCGGAGAGGAGAAGCTCGCGGGGGGCGATGCGGGCGAGGTCGGGGGAGAGGCGGGTGAGGGAGGAGGGCATCACCCGGAATTCGCCGGTGGAGATGTCGGCCCAGGCGAGGGCGGCCTGGTCGCGGACTTCCGAGAAGGCGGCGAGGAAGTTGTGGCGGCGGGCTTCGAGGAGCGAGTCCTCGGTCAGCGTGCCGGGGGTGACGAGGCGGACGACGTCGCGCTTCACCACGGACTTGGAGCCGCGCTTCTTGGCCTCGGCGGGGTCTTCCAGCTGTTCGGCGATGGCGACGCGGAAGCCCTTGCGGATCAGGGTGAGGAGGTAGCCTTCCGCCGAGTGGACAGGGACGCCGCACATGGCGATGGGTTCGCCCAGGTGGAAGCCGCGCTTGGTGAGGGCGATGTCGAGGGCTGAGGCGGCGGCGACGGCGTCGTCGAAGAACATCTCGTAGAAGTCGCCCATCCGGTAGAAAAGGAGGGCGCCGGGGTTCTGGGCCTTGATCTCCAGATACTGCGCCATCATCGGCGTGACGGTGTCTTCGGTCACTTCGTTCCCCCTGGTGTGCGGGGAGAGTATCGGGTTGCGGGGGGCCGGGAAAGGGGGAGTGTCCACGGTGGACAAACGCCAGATGTCTTGGGATTTCAAGGGTTTGATCGCGGGCGTTTACCGGGCGTTAGGATTCTGATTTCGGCGGTTCCCCCGACCCGCGGCCCCTCACCACGGGAGGGGAAGTGAGGCGCCCGGTCGTGTCCGATCGCTTCCCTTGCGGGACTGATCGGCTGGCTTTGGGGGTGGATGCCTCCGGCGGGGATACTTGGGCAAAGATGAAAGGACGGACCGGGGGCTGCGAGATTGAAGGAGAAAGTGTCGGGGCGAACCCCGACCTACAGAACATACCTTGAGATATCAGCCGAGCGGGCCAACGCGCCGAGGTTGGTTTCGACGAAACCGGCGTCCACCGTTACCGACTGGCCGCTGCGGTCGGGGGCGTGGAAGCTGAGTTCCTCGAAGACGCGCTCCATCACCGTGTAAAGTCGGCGGGCGCCGATGTTTTCCACGCTCCGGTTCACCTCGGCAGCAATGCGGGCCAGGGCGGCGATGCCGTCGGGGGTGAAGGTGACGGCGACATCCTCGGTCGCCATCAGCGCCTTGTACTGCCGGGTCAGCGCATTGTCGGTCTCGGTCAGGATCGAGACGAAATCCTCTTCGGTCAGGGGGGCGAGCTCGACGCGGATCGGGAGGCGCCCCTGCAGTTCGGGCAGAAGGTCCGAGGGCTTGGCGATGTGGAAGGCTCCGGAGGCGATGAAGAGGATGTGGTCGGTCTTCACCGGGCCGTGCTTGGTGCTGACGGTCGTGCCTTCGATCAGGGGGAGAAGGTCGCGCTGGACGCCCTCGCGGGAGACATCGGCGCCGCGCGCATCGGAGCGGGCGCAGATCTTGTCGATCTCGTCGAGAAAGACGATGCCATTCTCCTGCACGGCCTCCAGGGCGGCGGTGCGGACGGCTTCGTCGTCGAGGAGCTTGTCGGCTTCCTGCCCGATCAGGATGTCGTAGCTTTGCGCGACGGTCATGCGCTTGCGGGTGGAGCGGCCGCCGAAGGCCTTGAACAGGTCCTGCAGCCCCTGCATCTGCTGCTCCATGCCCGGCATCCCGAAGCCAAGCGGCATGGCGGGGGCGGCGTCCGCCACGTCGATCTCGATCATCGTGTCGTCAAGCTCGCCGCGCTTGAGCTTGCCGCGGAACATCTCGCGGGTCTGGTCGCGGGCGTCCTTGCCGGCCAGCGCCTCGATCACACGGTCCTCTGCAGCCTTGTGGGCGCGGGCCTTAACCTCTTCCCGCATCTGGGCGCGGGTGTCATTTATCGCCACATCGACAAGATCGCGCACGATGGAATCCACGTCGCGGCCGACATAGCCGACTTCGGTAAATTTTGTCGCCTCGACCTTGAGGAAGGGTGCCCTGGCCAGCTTGGCGAGGCGGCGGGAAATCTCGGTCTTGCCGACGCCCGTCGGGCCGATCATCAGGATGTTCTTGGGATAGACCTCATCCCGGAGGTCGTCGCCCAGCCGCTTCCGCCTCCAGCGGTTGCGCAAAGCCACGGCGACGGCGCGCTTGGCTTCCTTTTGGCCGATGATGAAGCGGTCAAGCTCGGAGACGATTTCGCGGGGAGTGAGGTCGGTCATTCGGTCGATCCATAGGGCGGCAAACGCGATTTGCCGGGGAAATCCGGAAGCAGGTCCATCACTTTGGCGCGGAGCTGAACCCACCAGGTGCCGATGGCGGTGATGAAGCCGCCAAGAACGAGGAGGACGAAGATCCAGCTCGTGCTGCCGTCACCGCCCATGGCCCAGCCGATCACGATGGCGATGTAGACGATGGCAGCCGTCAGGAAGCTGCGGCGGTCGATGACGAGGGCCAGAAGGGTTATCAGGACAAGCGCCACGGCGAGAAACCCCATGCCGCCCCCGTTCAGAAGCGTTACGGCCACGGTGTTTACCAGCGCCGGCGCAGCGAGGAGGTGGCACCAGAAGGCGGTGGCGGCGTGGCGCCCGAGGCGGTGCGGATCGCGGGTATCGAACCACATGCCGGTCAGGAAGGCACCGATACCGAAGAGAAGTGTTGCGGTTGCGAAGGCCGGGCTCGTGCCGAGGTCGAAAAGCGCAGAATAGCCGCTGCTTGATCCGACAAGGGCGTAGAGCGTCGAGGTCGAGGCGGTGACGGAGTAGACTGTGGCGAGCACGGCCGCACCGGTCAGAAAGGCGGCGAAGGGCAGCCGGAAGCGGCGATACCAGGCGACCATCGCAAGGGCGGAAGCGCTTGAGCCAAGGATGGCAATCATGCGCGGGTCCATGTCGGTCTGCGCCAGGACCGTGAAGGCGAAGATCGCGATGCCGATCCCATAAGCGGTGGCGAGAACCATCGAGGGCAGGGTCATCCGCCGTTTCAGCGTGAAGTACCCCGCCCACCACCAGGCCATGCCAGCGGTGGCAAGGGGGACCAGCGTCAGCAGGGCGAAACCGCCGAACACGGTGAGAAGCGCGGTCGCCCCCGTCAGCAGGATGACAAGGCCGATGGAGATGAAGATTTCGGAGAAGCCGCGGAAGAACTCGAAGGGTTCATCCTCGGCCGGGAGCGCAGCGCGCTTGCCGGCCCGATCATTGGCCAGCGCGGACAGCGAAGCGGCCTGCGCTTCGCTGACAATTCCGGCAGCGACGGCAGCACGAAGATCTTCTGGGGTCATCTGGCCCTAACCTCGGCGAGAAACTGTCAGTGCAGAGATAAGGGGTTTGTCCGGGCAAACCAAGTCAGGTAAGTTGTACGTGGCAGTCGTATATACGGTCGGCAGGTTCCATATATACAAGTTGTATATATGAAATCCCCCGTATGTCTCTGACAAAGAACAGAAAAGACCGGTTTGGCAGCCGGACGGCGAAGAGGGGCGTGTGCATGGTGGAAGAGGTTCCGAAACGATTGAGCATCGCCGAGAAGCGGGCGATGGGGGCTCCGTTGGTCCTGACGCCGGAGCGGCAGGTCCAGGAGCTTGAGGTCGAAGCCTTGTCGACGGCGGCCTGGGTCGAAGCGTCTATGCGCGACCAGACGCGGAAGAAGCTGATCTCGCTGCGGGTGGACCCCGAGGTGATCGAGTTCTTCAAGGCGCAGGGTCCGGGATACCAGACGCGGATGAATGCGGTGCTGACCGCCTACATGCAGGTGAAGAAGGAAATGGAGCCCTAGGCGGCGGTGATGCGCTCGACCGTCAGGTTGCCATTGGTGTAGACACAGATTTCGGCGGCGATGGCCATGGCCTTGCGGGCGACCTCCTCGGCCGGAAGGTCGGTTGTCATCAGACCGCGGGCGGCGGCGAGGGCGAAGTTGCCGCCGGACCCGATGGCGGCGACGTCATGTTCGGGTTCAAGCACATCGCCTGCCCCGGTGATCACGTAAAGCGCGCTGCCGTCGGTGACGATCAGCATGGCCTCGAGGTTGCGGAGATACTTGTCCATCCGCCAGTCCTTGGCGAGGTCGACGCAGGCGCGGGCGAGCTGACCGGGGGCGGCTTCCAGCTTCTTTTCCAGCCGCTCCAACAGCGTGAAGGCGTCGGCGGTGGAGCCGGCAAAACCGCAGACGACGTCGTGGCCGCCCGGAGACAGGCGGCGGACCTTGCGGGCGGTGCCCTTGATCACGGTCTGGCCGAGCGAGACCTGGCCGTCGCCGGCGACCACGACCTCGCCACCGCGACGCACCGCGAGGATGGTGGTGCCGTGCCAGCCGGGAAACCTGTCGTCAGCCATGATGCCCTCCGTTTGGTCCAATATAGGCGCGCCGGCGGTGGAACGCAAAACGCCCGCGCCTTTGGGGCACGGGCGTTCCTGGCGGCTGCAGCCGGTCTTAGCGACGCAGGCCGAGGCGGGTGATGAGGGTGGAATAGCGGCCCTCATCGGTTTTCTTCAGGTAGTCCAGCAGCTTGCGGCGCTGGGCGACGAGCATGAGAAGGCCACGACGCGAGTGGTTGTCGTTCTTGTGGCCCTTGAAGTGCTCGGTCAGGGTGGCGATGCGCGAGGAGAGGATCGCAACCTGGACTTCCGGCGAGCCGGTGTCGCCTTCCTTGGTCGCGTATTCCTTGATCAGCTTCGCCTTTTCTTCGACGGTAATCGACATCGGGGTCTCCTTGGCTAAAGTGATGGCGCAAGCCGGGATGTCGTCCAGCAGGGCCCTTGGAGGGGTCCGCCGTTCGGGCGGATGCGGGCGTATAGGCGGAAACCGGGCGCAAGAAAAGCGGATTCGCGCGGGCCGGGTGCAGGAAGTCCTTAACCTAGACTCGCTACGGCGCTTTGGGCCGGGACGGAACCGTGTTATTCCGGTAAGATGTTGTCTTGCGTTACCAATAAGTTAACGCGATGCGGTCCGCAGAGGTCAGGCCGCGCAGTGGGGAGTAGGTGGTGTGCTCGCGTTGCTAGGTGTCTTTGGTGTGCTGATGGCCGGACTTGCGGCAGATGCGCTTCTCTCCAGCCGTCCGGACCAGGACCAGGACCAGGAGGACGATCCCCATCCCGAAGAGGAGGATGTTCCCGCAGAAGGCAACCTCCTGGACGAGATGGACGGCGATCCGACGATCCCCACCTCTGATGACCGGACCGATCCCCCGGACCCCTCGCTGCGGGTCGAGGGGAGTGAGGGGTCCGACCTTCTGGACGGGGCGCAGTCTGGTGACACCATCCTGGGTCTGGGCGGGTCCGACCAGATCAACGCGCGGGGCGGGGATGACTGGCTGTCCGCGGATGACGGCAATGACATGATCTGGGCCGGTGCAGGCGACGACACGGCTCTGGGCGGCGAGGGCAACGACACGCTTCATGGCGATGCGGGCGCGGACTCGCTGATGGGCGGCGCAGGGGCGGATTCGCTGGCCGGCTGCGAGGAGGATGACAGCCTGATCGGCGGCGCCGGCGCCGACACGCTCATCGGGGGCGAGGGTGATGACTGGCTGGACGGCGGGGATGATGCCGACTGGCTGGTGGGAGGCCTTGGCGACGACAGCATGGTCGGCGGCGCTGGCGGGGACACGCTGGACGGCGGCGAAGGCCAGGACATCATCCGGGGCGTCGAGGACGGCCCGCAAGAAGGCGATTTCCTGAACGGTCACGCTGGAAATGACCGGCTGATCCTTGGCGCAGGCGATACCGCCAGCGGGGGCGCGGGCGAGGATGAGTTCGTCCTGCAGGAATGGGTCTCGGAAGGGTCAGTGGCCAGTATCACGGATTATGACCCGAGCCAGGATCAGCTTGTGGTCGTCTATGATGCGGGCGTCCATGCCGACCCGATCCTGACGGTCGAGCCGAACTCAGACGGAGCCGGGCAGACCGTCCTGATCGACGGGGCAAAGGTTGCCGTGGTCCACGGCGCGCCGGTCAATGTTTCTGATATCCGGCTGGTCCCGGGCTGACGGAGTCACCATGCTGAGGGCTACCAGGGTTGCGGCTGCTGGTCGTAGCCCACGTAGAGCGGATGCCGTGGCTGGCTCTGTCCCGTGAGGCCGAGATGGGTGAGCCGCGCGCCGGCGCCGCGCAACAGGGCCTCGACCTTTTCGCCGCGATCCAGATGCAGCCCGTGGTTGCCCCAGGCGCAGACGATGCTGTCGGCCCAGCCCACGCTTGCCAGAATGGCTGCGTCGTTTCCGGGGCCGACCGGATCAGCAGCGGCGCGCATCACCTTGGGATCGGTCGCGCGATAGGCGAAGATGTTCGTCACCCGAAATGCCCCGAACCCCAGGGCCCGCGCCCGACGCTCGCAGCGTTCGACGGTCGGGTCGTTCTGCACCTCGGTCGCGGTCGAGGGGTTCAGCATGACGAAAAGGGCCTTGGGTCCGGGGCCCCAGACACGGGTCAGGAGATACCGGTAGGTCTCGCAGTCCGAGTAGACTGCTTCGGACAGGGCGTCGCCCTTGGTGAAGCTGCGCGAGATCATCGGAGCAACCCCCGGATGAGATGATGCAGGGCGGCCTCCCAGGTCTCGCGCGGCTCACCCCGGTCGATGGCCAGAGCGGCGCGGTCGAAAGCGGCGGAGAGCAGCACTGACACAGGACCCGGAAGTGGCACCCCGGCTGCAGTGAGGCCGGCTTCCAGCGTGCGCCCGCCGGTGACCGCGTCGATCCCGGCCAGCTGGGCAGGAGTCAGGACGGCCGGGGCCTCGACGAGCAGAAGGCGCACCCTGCCCTCGACCTGCATGGCCGAAAGGAAGGCCGCGCCCCCGCGCAGAAGCGCCGCTTCGGGAGTGAGGCCCGCGTCGTCCACGGCCTCGATCTCGGCGGCGACAGCCTCGGCCTCGGCAAGGACCACGGCGGCGAAGAGGTCCTCCTTGTCCCGGAAGTGGTGGTAGAGCGCGCCCCGCGTGACCCCGGCACGCGCGACGATGTCGGGGGTCGCGGTCGCGGCAAATCCGTTCTGCACGAAGAGGTTGCGCGCGGTCTGGATCAACCGCGTTCGCATGCTGTCGCTGCGTTCCTTCTGCGACCGGCGCGGAGCTTCTTGCATACATACATCCTGTATGTTATTTACGTACACAGTGTATCAAACCCCAGGAAAGGAGACCAGCGATGCGCACGACAAGTTTCTATCCCGTGCTTCTGTCAGCAGATGTGCCCGGCGCCAGCGCCTTCTACCAGCGCCATTTCGGGTTCCGCCCCCTCTATGAGGCGGACTGGTACGTCCATCTTCAGTCGGTCGAGGATCCGGGGACCAACCTTGCGATCGTGGCGAAGGATCATGAGACCATCCCGGCTGCCGCGCGTGGGCGGACCGGTGGCATCCTTCTGAATTTCGAGGTCGAGGATGTCGACGAACAGTACCGCCGCCTAGCCGGGGAGGGTCTGGAGGTCGCGCTTTCGCTGCGGGACGAGGTTTTCGGTCAGCGGCACTTCATCCTGCAGGCACCCGACGGGGTACTGATCGACGTCATCCGGCCGATCCCGCCAAGCGCAGAGCAGGCGACCTTGTACGCTGACGAGGCACTGCCGCGCTGAGACCGGGAACCGGAGCTCCTCGGCCGATTCCGCTTGTTGCCGATTTGCAGTCGCGCCTAGATTGGCGCAGCAAACGAACCGGCCGTGGAGCCAGCCTGTGTCTGACCTGATCCTTGCCGCCTATGGCAGCCGGACCGCCGCCTTTGCGGCCGGCGAACGGCTGGCCGCGCTGCAAGTGGAGGCGGCCGTCGAGCCGGAGGACATCGTGGTGGTAACGCGCGGCGGACCTGGGCGCGTGTCGCTGAACCAGTCGCTTGACGCGGTGACCGGCAAGCCCCTTGGGGGCGGGCAGTGGGGCACGCTGATAGGAATGCTGTTCCTTGATGGGCGCAATCCGACCGGGCAGGGCCAGGGGCTGGCTGAACAGTTGCTCGCCTCGGGTCTGGGCGCCGATTTCCTGAGGGACGTTTCGGCATCGCTGACGCCGCAGGGGGCAGTGGTCGGTCTTCGGGTCCGAAAGCTGGGCGTGGACCGGGTTCGGGCACGGCTGGATGCCCTTGAAGGCAGGCCGACGATCCTGAGGGCGCGCCTCTCCACCGAGACCGAAGCTGCGCTCCGCGATCTGCAGGAACAGATTCCGCTGGGTGCGTTGCGTCAACCGGACGGGATCATCTGATGCCCAGGCCCGCCGAGCGGTCATGACCGGAAAATCCAGCGAAACGGCCGAAGCGCCGCCCTCTGCGCGCAAGCGCAAGGCGAAGGCGGCTCCTCCGCCGAAACGGCCGCTGTGGCGGGTGGGGCTGACGTGGCTTGGCCGCGGGCTGGGCGCGGTGGCCGGGGTCTATGCGGTACTGGTCCTATTGTTCAGCTTCGTGCCGCCGCCGATCAACTTCTACCAGATGGGTGAGGTCTGGCGGCTGGGCGGAATCGACAAGGACTGGGTCAGCTGGGAAGAGATCGCCCCGGTGATGGGCCGGTCGGCGGTGGCGGCCGAGGATGCGAACTTCTGCAACCACTGGGGCTTCGACATGGCGGCGATCCGGCAGGCCATCGAGGAAGGCAGCAACCGCGGTGCCAGCACGATCAGCCAGCAGGTGGTGAAGAATGTGTTCCTCTGGCACGGGCGCAGTTGGGTGCGGAAGGCGATGGAGGCGGTCCTGACCCCGGTGGTCGAACTGGTCTGGTCGAAGGAGCGGATCCTGGAGGTCTATCTGAATGTCGCCGAATTCGACGAAGGGGTCTTCGGCGTGCAGGCGGCGGCGCAGCATCATTTCGGGGTGGATGCCAAGGACCTGAGCGCGCTTCAGGCAGCGCGGCTGGCGGCGGTCCTGCCCGATCCGCAGGGCCGGAGCGCCTCGGAGCCGTCCAGCTTCGTGCGCAGCCGGACCCGCGCCATCATCTCGGGAGCCGAAACCATCGCGGCGGACGGTCGTTCCGCCTGTTTCGAGGGTTGAGGCGGGCGCAGGGATTGAATTTCGGGCCCCGGCGCTGCAAGACGTAGGAAAGGAGCCGCCGCCCGATGAACCGCCTGTACCACGTCCCCCTCTCTCCCTTCTGCCGCAAGGTGCGCCTGACGCTGGCGGAGAAGAAGATCGAGGTGGAACTGGTCGAGGAGCGGTACTGGGAGCCTTCGCCCGACTTCCTGCGCCGGAACCCGGCGGGGAAGGTGCCGATCCTGAAGATGGGCAACCGGGTGATGAGCGAGAGCCAGGCGATCTGCGAGTACATCGAGGAGACGGCGCCGGAACCGCCGCTGATGCCCAAGGGGCCGGAAGGTCGCTATGAGGTGCGCAGGCTGTGCGCCTGGTTCGACGACAAGTTCCACAACGAGGTGACGTCGAAGCTTCTGTACGAGCGGGTGAACAAGAAGGTCACCGGCCAGGGCTATCCGGATTCGAAGAACGTGAAGCTGGGGTCGACGCGGATCAAGTATCACCTGGACTACATGGCCTGGCTTCTGGACCAGCGGCGCTGGCTGGCGGGAGACGCGATGACGCTGGCGGACTTCACCGCGGCGGCGCATCTGAGTTGCCTTGACTACATCAGCGACGTGGACTGGAACCGGCACGCGGTACTGAAGGACTGGTACGCGAAGATCAAGTCGCGGCCGTCGTTCCGGCCGCTTCTTGCGGACCAGATTTCGGGCTTTCCGCCAGCGGCGCATTATGCCGACCTGGATTTCTGAGGCCGACCTCCGGGGGCGCTGCCCCCGGACCCCCGGGATACTTGTGCAAAGATGAAAGGGCTGACGAAAGAGCAGCTTGTGGCACGGGCTCTTGAGGAGGGGTTCGTGAAGGTGGGGGTCTGTCGACCGGATGCGGTGCCAGAGGCCGCGGGGCGCTTGCGGGCGTTCCTGGAGGCCGGGCGGCACGGGCAGATGGGCTGGATGGCCGAGCGCGAGGAGTGGCGCGGGTCTGCGGCGGCGCTTTGGCCCGAGGCGCGGTCGGTGTTGATGCTGGCGGAGGCCTATACACCCGAGATCGATCCGATGGCTGGGCTGGAGCAGCGGGACCGGGGGGTGATTTCGGTCTATGCACAGGGGAAGGATTACCACGACCTGGTGAAGCGGCGGCTGAAGCGGCTGGGGCGGTGGATGGTCGAGGCGTCGGGCTGCGAGATCAAGGTCTTCGTCGACACGGCGCCGGTGATGGAGAAGCCCCTGGCCCAGGCGGCGGGGCTGGGGTGGCAGGGGAAACACACGAACCTTCTGGGGCGCGATCTGGGAAACTGGGTGTTTCTGGGGGCGATCTTCACGACGCTGGAGCTGGAGCCGGACGCGCCGGAGGTGTCGCATTGCGGGTCCTGCACGGCCTGCCTGGACATCTGCCCGACCCAGGCTTTTCCCGCGCCGTATCAACTGGATGCGCGGCGGTGCATCTCGTACCTGACGATTGAGCATCGCGGCCCTGTAGATACGGGGCTACGGGCGTGTATTGGCAATCGTATCTACGGTTGTGACGACTGCCTGGCGGTCTGCCCGTGGAACAAGTTCGCCGTGGCGGCGAAGGAGATCGGCTACCGGCCGAGGCACGGGTTGCCGGAGCTGGCCGAGTTGGCAGTGCTGGACGATGCAGGCTTTCGCGAAAGGTTTGCGGGGTCGCCGATCAAGCGGATCGGGCGCGACAGGTTCGTGCGGAACGTCCTTTATGCGATTGGGAACTCGGGCCAGCCGTGCCTTGCCGAGGTGGCTTCGGGGCTGGTGGAGGATGCGGATCCGGCGGTTGCTGATGCGGCGCGCTGGGCGGTGGAGCGGCTGAGGGGGGCGACATGGACAGGCTGAAGGGCAAGACGGCGATCATTTCGGGTGGGGCGACGGGGATGGGCGCGGCCTCGGCCCGGCTGTTCGCGGCGGAAGGCGCGGCGGTGGGCGTGATCGACCGGAACGTCGAGGCCGGGGAGACGCTGGTCGCCGAGCTGAAGGCAACGGGGCACCGGGCGGTGTTTGCCCGCGCCGACGTGTCGTCGAAAGCGGAGGTCGAGGCGGCGGTGGCGGCGGTGAATACTGCGCTGGGTCCGGTGAACGTGCTGTTCAACCATGCCGGGACCATCGTCATCAAGCCGTTCCTGGAGACGGAGGAGGCGGATTGGGACTTCCTCTTCGATGTGAACGTGAAGTCGATGTATCTGATGACCCGCGCCGTGCTGCCGCAGATGCTGGCGGCGGGCGGGGGGTCGATTGTCTGTACCTCTTCGATCTCAGCGGTGTACGCGACGCCGAACGAGGTGTTGTACGACGCGACCAAGGGCGCCTGCCACATGTTCGCGCGGGCGATCGCGGTGGAGTTCCGGGACCGGGGCATCCGCTGCAATGCGGTCTGCCCGGGGTTTATCCAGACTCCGCATGGCAACCGCGAGGTCGAGGGGCTGACGAAGTACGGCGTCGATGTCTCGGACGCGGCAATTGCGGCGGCGCAGGGGCGGATGGGCAAGCCCGAGGACGTGGCGCGGGCGGCGTTGTATCTGGCGTCGGACGACGCCGAGTTCGTCAACGGCGCGCAGCTTTTCGTGGATAACGGGTTCTCGGCCGTCTAGGCGAGGGCGCGGTCCAGGTGAGTATAGCCGCCGTCGGGGAAGAGCCACTGGCCGGTGGTGTGGGAACTTCGGGGTGACAGAAGGAAGACCACGGTATCCGCGATCTCGCGCGGGGTGGTCATGCGCTGGCCAAGCGGGATGCGGCGGGAGATCTCGGCCAGCCGTTCCTCGGGGTTATCGAAGGTTTTCAGCCAGTTGGCGTAGAGCGGCGTCATAACCTCGGCCGGGATGACGGCGTTGACGCGGATGCCGTCTGCCAGGAAGGCGGCGGCCCATTCGCGGGTCAGGCCGAGTTGCGCGGCCTTGGCGGCGACATAGGCGGAGGTTCCGCCCTGCCCGGTCAGCGCGGTCTTGGAGGAGACGTTGACGATGGCCCCCTTGGTGGCGCGCAGGTCGTCGGCCAGGAGGTGGACGAGGGTGTAGTAGTGGACGAGGTTGCGGTCGAGGCTTTGCCGGAAGGCGTCCGGTCCGGCCTCCAGCCCCACGGAATCGTTGGCTCCCGCGTTGTTGACGAGGCCGTCGATCTTGCCGTGTCTGGCGCGGATTTCCTGCACGGCGCGGCGGCATTGGGCGTCGTCGGAGAGGTCGGCGAGGACCACATCCGCGCGTGCGATCCCTTTCAGCCATCCGGCGTCGGGCGCGCGGCGGGTCAGGATGACGGGGACTGCGCCTTCCTCGGCCAGGACCTCGCTGACGGCGGCCCCGATGCCGGAGCCTCCGCCGGTGACGATGACGACCTTGTCCTTGAGGCCCAGGTCCATGTCAGGTCTTGACCACGCGCTGGGTCTGGGAGCCGAGGTTTTCGATCCCCAGCCGCATCACCTCGCCGCCCTTCAGGTAGACCGGGGGCTTCTGGCCGAGGCCGACGCCGGGCGGGGTGCCGGTGGAGATGACGTCACCCGGCTCCAGCGACATGAACTGCGAGAGGTAGGAGACGAGGTGGGGCACGCCGAAGATCATCGTGGCGGTGGAGCCGTTCTGGTAGCGGTGGCCGTCGACGTCGAGCCACATTTTCAGGTTGCCGACATCGCCGGCCTCGTCCTTGGTGACCAGCCAGGGGCCGGCGGGACCGAAGGTGTCGCAGCCCTTGCCCTTGTCCCAGGTGCCGCCGCGTTCGATCTGGTATTCGCGTTCGGAGACGTCGTTGATGACGCAGTAGCCGGCGACATGGTCCAGCGCGTTCGCCTCGTCGATGTACTTGCCGCCGGTGCCGATGACGACGCCCAGCTCGACCTCCCAGTCGGTTTTCACCGAGCCGCGGGGGATTTCGACATCATCGTCGGGGCCGCACATGGCGGTGATCCACTTGTTGAAGATGATCGGTTCCTTGGGAATCGCCGCGCCGGTTTCGGCGGCGTGGTCGGCGTAGTTGAGGCCGATGCAGATGAACTTGCGGGTGCCGCCGACGCAGGCCCCAAGGCGGAGGTCCTTCTGCGGGGTGCCGGGGACGAGGGGGAGCGTCGACGGGTCCAGCGCGGCGAGGCGCTTTAGGCTGTCGGGCGAGAGGGCCGCACCACCGATGTCCGGGACATGGGCGGAAAGGTCGCGGACCTGGCCGTTGGCGTCGAGGAGGCCGGGTTTCTCGGCGCCCTTCGGCCCGTAGCGGAGGAGTTTCATCGGAGGACCTTTCGCTTAGATCGTGACGCCGCCGTCGACCAGGCAGGCCTGGCCCGAGACGAAGCGGCTTTCGTCGGAGAGGAGAAAGACGACCATCGGGGTGATGTCGTCGGTGGTGGCGAGGCGACCCATCGGCTGGCGGGCGATGAAGTCCTTTTCGGCCTGGACGGGGTCGGCGGCGGCGGCGATCCGGCCCCGCAATGAAGGGGTATCGACGGTGCCGGGGCAAAGCGCGTTGCAGCGGAGGCCCTGCTTCACGAAATCCGCGGCGATGGCCTTGGTCAGGCCGATCACGGCAGCCTTGGTCGCGCCATAGGCGGTGCGGTTCGGGAAGCCTTTGATCGAGGAGGCCATCGAGGCCATGTTCAGGACCGAGGCGGTTCCGGTGATCTTCGCGCGGTCAAGCATCCCGGGGATGAAAGCGCGGCAGGTGTGGAACATCGACTTCACGTTGAGGTCGAAGGAAAAATTCCAGTCACGCTCGGTCACGTCGAGGATGGTGCCGTTCGCCACGTAACCCGCGCAGTTGAAGAGGCCATCGAGGGGCGGAAGCTTGTCCTTCAGCGCGGCGATGGCGGCGGGGTCGGTGACGTCGAGGGGGTGGGTTTGCATGTCCAGGCCGGCAAGAAGCCCGGCGTCGCGGTCGGTGGCGATCACCGTTGCGCCTTCGCGGGCACAGGCAATCGCGCTGGCGCGACCGATGCCCTGGCCTGCGGCCGTGATCAGGATCGTCTTGCCTTTCAGTCGCATCGTCTCCCCCCGTCTTTGGCGGGCAGACTAGTCGCGGGGCGCAAGGAAGGGCAAGCGGTTCTCGGCCGGTCGCGGGGCGCGCTCTAGGCCAAGAGGGTTGGCGGCGGGACGATTCGGGTGCAGGATTGCCGTCCCGCATCAGCTTGGGAGAAAAGCATGAGCCGTCATCTTGCCGATCATCGCAGCCGGTCCACCGGGGGACGGGTGAAACATTTCCTGCGACTGGCGCGGACCCCGCGCGAGACCTGGCAGCGCCCGCGCGGCAAGACAGGGGCAAGCCGTCTGATCCAGTTCCTGCGTATCGAGCGGGGCCGGACGGCCTGATCCGACGTCAGATGGCGCGATGAACCCGCGTCACGCCTTGGTCGGCTTCAGACGATCCCGTAGCGCAGCCAAAATGTCGCGAAGATCGGCCAGATCGGACTGGGGCAGGCCCGTCTTTTCAGCAAAGGCGCGTGGAACCGATCCTGCCCGGGCGGCAAGTGCGCGGCCGTCATCCGTCAGGGACAGGCGCACCTGGCGTTCGTCCCTGCCGTCCCGACTGCGCCGCAGCCAGCCAGCCGTCTCCATCCGCTTGAGGAGCGGTGTCAACGTGTTTGATTCCAGCCGAAGCTCGGACCCAAGCTGGCCCACGGTCTGCGCGTCCCGGCTGTTGAGCGACGCCAGCACCAAATACTGCGGGTAGGTCAGCCCAAGGGGTTGCAGCAGCGGCGCATAGGCCGCGTGGACCGCATGGGCGGTGGAGTGCAGCGCAAAGCAGAGCATGTCGGTGGGCGCAAGAGTCATGCATCCATGATAGATCGCCCGCGATGCAAACGCAATCGATTGACAACAGGGGATTCCATCTCATACATATCGTGCACGATCAAATTGTGCAGGAGAGATAAATGTCAGTAGATGCAAAGTATTGGGCCGAGGCGAAGGCGACCGGTGGCGGACGCAACGGCACTTCCGGCCTGGTGAACGGCCAGTTGACGGTGACAATGACCAGCCCGAAAGAGCTTGGGGGTTCGGGCCTTGGCCACAACCCGGAAGAATTGTTCGCGGTGGGTTATGCCGCCTGCTACCTGGGCGCGATGCGCTTTGTGGCCAAGAGCGAGAAGCTGGGCGAAGTTCCGGAAGATGCTTCGGTCAATGCGCATGTGGGCATCGGTCCGCGCACGGAAGGCGGCTTTGCGCTGACGGTGCGGCTGGTGGTGAAGATGCCGGGCGTCGAGAAGTCGGTGGCCGAGAAGATCGCCGAGCGCGGCCATTTCATCTGCCCGTATTCGCATGCCACCAAGGGCAATATCGAGGTGTTGACGGAAGTCGCCTGAGTCGAGCCCGAACCGACAAGGAATTGTCCGCCGTCCCGTGCGGGCAATTCCTTCAGGTTGACCGGACTTCTTCTTGTGCGGGCCGTGACAGCGCCAACCAGAGAGGTGGTGCCAGAATCAGGGCCGCCGCCGTGCTTGCAACGAACATTTCGCCGCTTTCCTCGATCATGGCAAAGAGATCCTGCATGAAACCGAGTTGGGGGTAGGCGTTGATCGCCACCCGATGAACTGCGTCGACCACGACGCTGAAGAAACCGAAGGCAACAAGCACCAGAGTCAAAACCTGCGTGAGCCGGCGCGAGGTGGCATCGGCCCTGAGGACGGCTGCGGCCAACATCGTCGCGACCAGGCCCCCCATGATGGCCGCATAAAGCAACTCGCCGACATCGGCTGGATCCAGGGCCCCTCCCTCGTCGACGAGTGACAGATGGTCCGCGATCATCAGACCGAACGATTCGTGGATCTGCAGTGAATCGTCCAGAAGCACAATAAGGAACACCAGCGCCCAAAGAAGCGCGATCAGCCACCGGTCGCGAAGCGACATCCAGCCTAGGGCACAGACCAGGATCGCCCATTTCAGGTAATTGAAGCTCTCGGGGAAGGACCGGTCGTCCGTGATGCGAAAAGCGGTAGAAACCTCTTCTGTCCAGCCCAGACGGAATGTCGCCCAGCCAACCCCGTGGATCAGGATGAAGCAAATGTCGATCGCGAGGAAGAAGAGTAGGACCGAGCGGAACTGCCCTGAAATGCCTGAAACAGGTCGATCCATGCCGCACCACATCAAACAATGTGAAGCTTATGTTATATGAATGTGGCTTTCTTTCAATATGCGGCATCGACCGTGAAGGTCGATGCCGAGACGAGTTCCTGTGGCGAAGTCGCCTGCAGGCGACAAGCACTCAGGCGCGGACGAGCCGTTCGTACTCCGTGGCAACCCGCTTCGTAAGTTCACCCACTTCGAAGTGATAATCGCCGATCTGGCCGACGGGCGTGACCTCGGCTGCGGTACCGGTAAGCCAGCACTGTTCAAAGGTCGCCAGCTCCTCGGGCATGATGTAACGTTCGTGCACCTTGATCTGCATGTCGCGCAGCATCCCGATCACCGTTTGCCGCGTGATCCCATTCAGGATGCAGTCCGGATTGGGCGTGTGCACCTCGCCGTCCTTGACGAAGAAGATGTTGGCCCCGGTCGCCTCGGCAACATAGCCGCGGTAGTCGTAGAAGAGTGCGTCCGAGCAGCCCTTGGCCATCGCGGCGTGCTTGGACATGGTGCAGATCATGTAGAGGCCGGCAGCCTTGGCGGCGGTCGGGATGGTCTCCGGCGAGGGCCGCTTCCACTTGGCAATGTCGAGTTTCGCACCCTTCATCTTTGCGTCGCCGTAATAGGCGCCCCAGGACCAGCAGGCGATGGCGAGGCGGACCGGGTTGCCGAGCGAGGCGACCCCCATCTCGTCCCCCGCGCCGCGGAAGGCGATTGCGCGGACATAGGCGTCGGTCAGGCCGTTGGCCTTCAGGACCTCTTCCTTCGCGGCGTCGATCTGTTCCGCGGTATAGGGAATCGGCATGTCCAGAAGACGGCCGGATTCCAGAAGGCGCAGCGAGTGTTCGTGGCCTTTGAAGATCCTGCCGTTGTAGCAGCGTTCGCCTTCGAAGACCGAGGACGCGTAATGCAGGGCATGGGTCAGGATGTGGACGTTCGCGGAACGCCATTCCACCAGCTTGCCATCCATCCAGATGAACCCGTCGCGATCGTCGTATCCTGCCATCTTGGCCTCCCGCCTTTGCGAATGTTGCGCCTGAAAGGTCCGCTTCGGACAGATTCTTGCGCGAAATCGGGTGAGGGTTACGGGTTCGTACTTGGAAAGTCAACAAGGCTGACGTAAATTCCGGTCAGATGGAGGTGGTGATGGCAGAGACACCGGGCGGCGAAAGCCTGCTGTTCCTGACGGACGAGCAGTTGCGAAAGGGGATCGAGGCGATGTTCTTCGCCTATCGCGGCTTCACGGCCGATCCTGACCGAATTCTGGAGGGGATGGACTATGGCCGTGCGCATCACCGGGCGATCCATTTCATCCATCGCTCGCCGGGAACGACGGTTTCGAACCTGTTGTCGATCCTGGGTGTTACAAAGCAGTCGTTGAATCGTGTGTTGCGCACCCTGATCGAGGATGGCCTTGTTCGCAGTGAAAAGGGCAAGGTGGATGCGCGGGAACGGCATCTGCATTTGACGGACAAGGGACAGATGCTGGAACGGGAATTGTCGGACGCGCAGCGGGCGCGGATGCGGGCGGCGTACCGGGCGGCGGGGCCGCAGGCGGTGGCGGGCTTCCGGCAGGTGCTGGAAGCGATGATGGACCCCGAGATGCGGCGCCAGTACAACCGCCTGAAGGAGGGCGGCTGATGGTCCCTGACGCGCATCTGCTGATTGTCGATGATGACGAACGCATCCGTGGGCTTCTGCAGAAGTTCCTGATGCGGAACGGTTTCCTGGTTTCCATCGCGCGCGATGCAGCGCAGGCGCGGAAGATTCTGGCCGGTCTGGAGTTCGACCTGATCGTCATGGATGTGATGATGCCGGGTGAGGACGGGGTCAGCCTGACCCGTGACCTCCGCAAGCGGCTGTCGACCCCAATCCTGCTTCTGACGGCGCGGGGAGAGACAGCAAACCGGATCGAGGGGTTGGAAGCGGGGGCGGATGACTACCTCGTCAAGCCGTTCGAGCCGAAGGAGCTGCTTCTGCGGATCAACGCGATTCTTCGGCGGGTGCCGGTGGCGAAGCCGCCCGAACCAGTGCGGCAGATCCTGCACCTGGGCGCGGTGCGTTATGACCTGGACCGGGGCGAGATGTGGCGTGGCGAGGTGCCGGTGCGGCTGACGGCGACCGAGGCGCAACTGATGCGGGTCTTCGCGGCCCAGCCGGGCGTGGCGCTGAGCCGCGAGAAGCTCGTGAGCGAGACCGGCGGCGAGGACGCGGCGCAGGAGCGGGCGGTGGACGTCCAGATCACCCGGCTGCGGCGGAAGATCGAGGATGACCCCAAGGTGCCGCGCTATCTGCAGACGGTGCGGGGCGAGGGCTATATGCTGCAGCCGGATTGAGGGATCAGCGTCCCCTCGCCGCGCGCCGGTCACATGGGAATGCGCAGACCCAGCGCGATCACGTGGTCCGTCACATCGAAGTTCACCGCCTCGACCGGAATTCCCCCGGCACCACTTCCCGGGAGGGGCTCGGTTCCGCCCGCGACCGAACCCAGATCGAAGTACCGCCAGGTCAGGTCCAGTTTCGCCGGAGCCGAACCAAGAACGGGTCCGACGTCCCATGAGATGCCCGCACCCACCGACCAGGCCAGTCCGCTGTCGCGCCCGCCTTCGAAACTGCGCGTTGTCCTGCCGGCGTCCGGGTTGATCCGGGTCCACTCGCTCATCGTGTTTCGCGCAACGCCAAGACCCAGCGTTACAAACGGTGTGATGCGTCCGCCGTTGTCAAAATCCCGATAGCCGTTCGCCAAGAGGGCAACCGATCGCACGGAACCCTCGACGCTGGCGTGTGGCCCGGGCGTATCGGGGACGGTAAAGCTCCAGGGGCCTTCGAAATCGCTTCCTCCGAACAGATTGAGCGTGACCTCGCCTCGCCAGCTGTTCCCGTAGTCGCGACCGATGCCAATGGCTGCCATTGGGGCTGTGTCCAGATCAAGGTCGAAGTACACCTGCGGGTCCGACGGAAACCCGGGGGGCAGCCAACTCGCGTCCCCAGCGGCCCCCATCGCAGCACCGAGCTCAAGCCGGATGTAGTTTTCGGGATTCCCCCGGCCCCGGGCGACGCCGTCGCTGCTTCCCCCTGCCGCCTGCGCGATCGGCACTTCCTCGGGCGGAACGGGTCTGCCGTGCTGTCCGCCGTCGCCGTGCCCTCCTCCCTGACCGTTGCCTTGACCCCCACCGCCTTCGTGCCCGCCATCCTCGCCGTCTTCATGGCCGCCGTCCTCGTGACCATCATCATGCTGCGCGAAGGCTGCACCATTCTGGCTCACTGCGGGCATTAGTCCAACGAGGGCCAGTCCGAAAATCCCCGTCCAAACGAGGGAGCGCGCAGGCCCCCTACCAGCCAACTTCGTCTTCATGCTTCTTCCCCTGCTTCCAAGATAAGCACACCTTCACAGGTATGCCCTCATGATGATCTCCGGCCACCAAGGGCGGCCGGAGGCATAACTTTTCCCCGGTGTCCCAAAGATCGCTCAGCCGTGACCTGCGAGGATCGCAATGCGGATTGCGTCCGCGAGGTCCGCAAGCTCTGCTGCGGCCGATCCGGTAATCGGCGACCCAAGGATCGTGGTGACTGCGATCACGGTGTCGGCCGAAATCTCGATGGTCTTGTCCGACGCTGCACCCAGCAACATCGCGGCCAACAGAGTGTCGTCCGTCGTTACCCCCGCATCGCTGAGAGCTGAGCCGCCATCCAGAAGATCACCCAGCAGAGCAAGGTTCTGAAGTGGCAAGTCGATGAAGGTCACATTGTCGAAGTTCAGGGAAAGCTGGGCGATCACCTCATCGAACGACAAGTTGTAGTAGGCGATCATCTCGGGGGTCAGCGAGGCAACAGCCTCGGCCAGAGCCTGGTCGAGAACCCTGTCCGGCGATCGGACAACGCTCAACCGACCGAGTTCGACTTCCGGAATGCCTTCCTGTGCCCAGACGGGCTTGCCGCCCCGGTCCCCGACGGGCCACCGGCTTGCGGACCCTTTCCATCGGAGTCTTCACTGGGCCCACCTTGTCCCTGGCCCTGACCGGCATTGTCCTGACCTTTCTGGCCATCAACCTGGTTTCCGTTGTCTCCATTGCCCCCCTTGCCCCCGCCTTCGCCGTCGTCCTGAGCCCATGCCGCCGAGGCAAAGCCACCGGCACCCTGAGGAACCACGAACGCTGCCGTACTTAGCAGTGCAATTGCAGCGACACCCAACGCGAGCCGATGAAAAGGAACATTCTTCCCGACGTACATGCTTATCTCCAATCGCTTAGACATCGGACAATCCAAACACCTTAAATTCTATGAACATATGCACATGACGTCATTGACCTGTATCAATGGATTGAAACAAATGATCATCCGGATTCTGCGTTTGCGCCGCAAAGCAGACTGATCAATCGGAGCACCTCGATGTCCTGTTTCGTCTTCTCCCACCCCGCCTTTGCGCGACATGTGACTCCGCCGGGCCATCCGGAGCGGGTGGAGCGGCTGGCGGCGGTTGAGCGGGGGCTGGCCGGGATTCCGGTAGAGCGGCGGGAGTGCCCGGTTGGCGACGAGGCGGAGGTGCTGAGGTGCCATCCGGCGGGCTATCTGGCGCGGGTGAAATCGGCGGTGCCGTCCGAGGGCTGGGCGCAGCTGGATGGGGACACGTTCCTGTCTCCGGGGTCCCATGAGGCCGCGATGCGGGCGGTCGGGGGGATGTGTGCTGCCGTTGATGCGGTGCTGGGCGGGGAGGCGAAGACGGCGTTCGTCGCGGGGCGCCCCCCGGGGCACCACGCAGAGCGCGAGACGGCGATGGGGTTCTGTCTTTTCGGGACAGTGGCCATCGGGGCGAAGCGGGCGCTGGATCATCACGGGTTGAGCCGCGTCGCCGTGGTCGATTTCGACGTGCATCACGGCAACGGGACGCAGGATCTCCTGTGGGATGAGGGGCGGTGTCTGTTCATCTCCAGCCACCAGATGCCCTTGTATCCGGGCACCGGGCGGCCGGACGAGCGCGGGGCGCATGGGCAGGTGTTGAACGTGCCTTTGCGTGGCGGCTCGGGCGGGAGGGCTATGCGGGAGGTGTATGAGGGCCTGGTCTTCCCGGCGCTTGCTGCCTGGAAACCTGAGTTGCTACTCATATCTGCTGGCTTCGATGCCCATGCGGACGATCCGCTTGCGGGCTTGGAGTGGCAGGCGGAGGACTATCGCTGGCTGACCGAAAAGCTCTGCGATTTCGCTGGGGGGCGGGTGGTATCGTCGCTGGAGGGTGGCTATGATCTGGATGCACTGGCGGCTTCGGTGGCCGCGCATGTGGGTGTGCTGGAGGAGCGGGGCCGATGACGGACAAGCCAGTGGATGCGATGAGCTTCGAGGAGGCGATGGCCGCGCTGGAGCAGGTCGTGGGGGCCTTGGAGCGTGGCGAGGTGCCGCTGGAGCAGTCGATCGCTCTGTATGAGCGGGGTGCGGCGCTGAAGGCGCATTGCGCGAAGAAGCTGGCCGAGGCCGAGGAGAAGGTCGAGCTGATCCGGGCCCAGGAAGGCCGGGCGGTGGGGACCTCGCCGGCGGAGGGGATGTGAGTTTTCAGGAACGGTTAGTGGCGGATGCGGGGCTTTGCGAGGCCAGGCTTTTGGCTGCCCTGGAGGGGCGCGCTGACCAGCCGGTGACGGACGCGATGCGCTATGCCGTGCGGGGCGGCAAGCGGCTGCGCGGGTTCCTGGTGCTGGAAGGCGCGCGGATGCTGGGGATTTCGGAAGCTCGGGCGGTTTCTGCCGCCGCCGCCATCGAGGCGCTGCACGCCTATTCGCTGGTCCACGATGATCTGCCCTGCATGGACGATGACGACCTGCGGCGCGGGCAGCCGACGGTTCACAAGAAGTGGGACGAGGCGACCGCCGTGCTGGCGGGGGATGCGTTGCAGACGCTGGCGTTCGAACTGCTGTGTGATCCGGCGCTGGGGTCCCCGGACGTGCGGATGGAGCTGGTCCGGGGGCTGGCCGTGGCCTCGGGGATCGATGGGATGGTCTTGGGGCAGGCTCTGGACATCGCGGCAGAGACCGCCGGGCGGTCATTGACGCTGGAAGAGATCTCGGCGCTTCAAGCTGGCAAGACGGGTGCCCTGATCGGTTTTGCGGCCGAGGCCGGGGCAGTCATCGCGGGGGCTGATCGCGGACCGTTGCGGCGCTATGCCGCTGCGCTGGGGCTGGCCTTCCAGATCGCGGACGACATCTTGGACGTGACCGGCGACGAGGCCAAGACGGGCAAGCGGTTGCACAAGGATGCCGAGGCGGGGAAAGCGACCTTTGTTTCGCTCCTGGGCCTTGAAGGAGCCAGGACGCGGGCGGCGGAGTTGGTGCAGGAGGCCGAGGCGGCGCTGGCCGGGTATGGAAATGCGGCCCATAACTTGATCGCCGCGGCGCGCTTCGTTATCGCGCGGGACAGTTGACCGTGCAAAGGCAGGCATGATGACCGACCGACCCCAGACGCCGCTGCTCGACCGGGTGAAAGTGCCCTCGGACCTGAAGGGGTTGAGCGATCGGGAGCTGCATCAGCTGGCCGGGGAACTGCGGGCCGAGACGATTGATGCCGTCTCGGTGACTGGCGGGCATCTGGGCGCCGGGCTTGGGGTCGTCGAGCTTACGGTGGCGATCCATGCGGTGTTCGATACGCCCCGCGACAAGCTGGTCTGGGACGTGGGCCACCAGTGCTATCCGCACAAGATCCTGACCGGGCGGCGGGACCGGATCCGGACGCTGCGGATGGAGGGGGGCCTCAGCGGCTTCACCAAGCGGTCAGAGTCTCCGTATGACCCGTTCGGGGCGGCGCATTCGTCGACTTCGATCTCTGCGGCGCTGGGCTTTGCGATGGCGTCGGAGCTTGGGGGGGACCCGGGCGATGCGATTGCCGTCATTGGCGACGGGTCGATGTCGGCGGGCATGGCCTTCGAGGCGATGAACAACGCGGGCCATCTGAAGAAGCGGCTGTTCGTGATCCTGAATGACAACGAGATGTCGATTGCCCCTCCGGTCGGGGCGCTGTCGTCCTATCTGAGCGGGCTGTACGCCGCACCGCCGATGCAGGACCTGAAGCAGGTGGCCAAGGGGATCGTGGGCCTCTTGCCCTCGCCCTTCCAGGAGGGTGCGAAACGGGCCAAGGACATGCTGAAGGGCATGGCCGTGGGTGGGACTTTGTTCGAATCGCTCGGGTTCGAGTATGTGGGACCGATCGACGGGCATGATCTGGACCAGCTTCTCCCGGTGCTGCGGACGGTGAAGGCGCGGGCGACGGGGCCGGTCCTGATCCATGTCCTGACCAAGAAGGGCAAGGGCTACGCTCCGGCCGAGGCGGCACGGGACAGGGGGCACGCGACGGGCAAGTTCGACGTGCTGACCGGGGTTCAGGTCAAGGCGGCGTCTAATGCCCCGTCCTATACGAAGGTCTTTGCGCAGTCTCTGGTGGCCGAGGCGGAGCGGGACGAGAAGATCGTCGCGGTGACGGCGGCGATGCCGGACGGGACGGGGCTGGACCTGTTCGCCTCGCGGTTTCCGAAGCGGTGCTTCGACGTGGGGATTGCCGAGCAGCACGCGGTGACGTTCTCGGCTGGCCTAGCAGCGGGAGGCATGAAGCCGTTTTGCGCGATCTATTCGACGTTCCTGCAGCGAGGGTACGATCAGGTCGTGCACGATGTGGCGATCCAGCGGCTGCCGGTGCGGTTCGCCATCGACCGGGCGGGGCTGGTGGGGGCCGACGGGGCAACCCATGCCGGGGCTTTCGATGTGGGCTTCCTGTCGAACCTGCCGGGGTTCGTGGTGATGGCGGCGGCGGACGAGGCCGAGCTGGTCCATATGGTGGCGACGGCGGTGGCGCATGATGCGGGGCCGATTGCGTTCCGCTATCCGCGTGGGGAGGGCGTGGGGGTGGAAATGCCCGCCCGTGGCGTTCCGCTGGAGATCGGCCGGGGGCGGGTGATCCGCGAGGGGTCTCGGGTGGCGATCCTGTCGTTCGGGACGCGGTTGGGCGAGAGTCTGAAGGCGGCGGAGGCTTTGGCCTCACGCGGCGTGTCGGTCACGGTGGCAGACGCGCGGTTCGCCAAGCCTTTGGACCGGGAGCTGGTGCTGCAGCTGGCGCGGGGGCATGAGGCGCTGGTGACGGTCGAGGAAGGCGCTGTGGGCGGCTTCGGGTCCCACGTCGCGCAACTGCTGGCCGAGGATGGGGTGTTCGACCGGGGGATGAAGTTCCGGTCGCTGGTGCTGCCGGACAGCTTCATCGACCAGGCGTCCCCCGAGGCAATGTACCGGGTCGCAGGCCTGGATGCGGCGCATATCGAGGCCAAGGTGATGCAGGCGCTGGGCGTCGCAGTGGTGGGGAAACGGGCTTAACGGTCCGTGGACTGCCCAGAATCCGGGCAATCTGTGCCCCAGGGAACAGAATTTGAGCAGGCGCTTGCCCTAGAACCGGGAAAAGCTGGTTCGGAGGGGTCGCCATGCACGCCATTTCACTGCGGGAAGAGTTTGCCCAACGGCTGAGCGGGCCGGGCGGGCTTTACAACCTGGGCAATGCGCTGGGACTGCTTAGCGGCGTGTCCTTTCATGTCGCGGCTGCGGTGGCGGTGGGGGTGACCGGCTGGGCGGCGGTGACGGAGTATTTCGCCGGCAGCCTGGGCGCCACGGCGATCACGCTGGCGATGCTGATCTTCTTCTGGTCGGGCGAGCAGTATCACAAGGCCTGGGCCAATGGTGCGCCGCCGGATCCAAGGCTGAACCGGCTGGGGGATGTCTCCTCGGGCTGGGGGGCGCTCATGCTGGGGCTGGGACTGTTCCTGATGGGGCATCCGGTGCTCGCGGCGACGGCGGGGTTGATGCATGCGGCCGGGAAGTTCGGCAGCGCCTTGCCCGGAAGAGTGCAGATGCGGTTGCCGTTCGGGCCGGGAGTGTTTCGCAGCGTGGTGGTGGCCAGCCGGTTGCCGGCGCTGGCGGCAGTGCTGATCGACCTGCAGCGGGCGGCGCAGGACGGGAACATGGAAGGCTCCGCGGCGGGTGGCCTGTTGCTGCTGTGCTATGCGCTGTGGCTGAAGGCGGATGTAGCGCTCATGCGGTCCTAGCGGAAAGGCCGCCCTTATCTGGCATCAGGTCTGGCGCAGGCTGTCCATGACGCGGACCAGAGCCTCGGAGATGCCGGGCTCTGACAGCGCGTGGCCGGCCATGGGAACCATCTTCAGGTCGCACTTCGGCCAACCCTGCGCCAGTGACCAGGCGGCCTGCGGCGGGCAGATCATGTCGTAGCGGCCCTGGATGATGGTGGCCGGGATATGCTGGATCCGGTGGCGTTCGCGCAGGATCCAGCCGTCGCATTCCAGAAAGCCCGCGTTCTGGAAATAGTGGTTTTCCAACCGGGCAAAGGCGCGGGCATAATCCGAAGGACTTTCGCCCAGGGTGCCCTCGTTCTGGATCGACGCCAGAGCGTTTTCCCAGTTGGCCCAGATGCGGCCGTACCGGGTTTCCTCGACAAGGTTCCCCGAGAACAGGCGGCGATGGTAGGCGGCGATGAGGTCGCCACGTTCTTCCGCGGGGATCACCTCGGTGAAGCGCGACCAGAGGTCGGGGAAGAAGGACCCGGCACCGCCGCCGTAGAACCAGTTGAGCTCGGCCCTTGTCGCCAGGAACACGCCGCGAAGGACGAGGTGGGCGACGCGGTCGGGATGGGTAATGGCGTAGATCAGTGCCAGCGTCGCGCCCCAGCTGCCGCCGAAACCGATGAAGCGGTCGATGCCCAGCGTCTCGCGGATCGTCTCGACATCCTGGACCAGGTGCCAGGTGGTGTTGGCCGTGACACTGGCATGGGGACGAGAACGGCCGCAGCCGCGCTGGTCAAACAGCACGACGCGGAAAACGCGGGGATCGAAATAGCGCCGCATGGCCGGAGAACAGCCGCCGCCGGGACCGCCGTGGAACACGATGACCGGGATGCCATCGGGCCGACCGCACTGCTCGACATAAACGCGATGTCCGTCGCCCATGTCGATGACGCGCTGATCGAACGGGTCGATCGGCGGGTACAGGAACTCGACTGCGCGCTTTTGACCTGATCTCTGATCCATATTCACCCTATATAGCGCCGGTAAGTCCCGGAGTCGAAGGGCATTAGGAGACTGCGATGGCGGTGGATACGGTTGACCCGGCGGAAGTGGCCAAGTTCGAGCGCATGGCGGCCGAATGGTGGGACCCGAACGGAAAGTTCAAGCCACTGCACATGCTGAACCCCTGCCGTCTGGACTATATCACCAGCCAGATCGCGGCCGAGTTCGGGCGGGACCTGGCGGGACCGCTGCCCTTCAAGGGGCTCCGCATCCTGGACATCGGCTGCGGCGGGGGGCTCCTTGCGGAACCGATGGCGCGGCTTGGGGCCGATGTCGTTGGCGCGGACGCGGCCGAGCGCAATATTCCCGTGGCGCAGGCCCATGCGCGGCAGTCCGGGCTGGAGATCGACTACCGTCACACCACCGCGGAGGCGCTGGCGGCTGCCGGTGAGCTGTTCGACGTGGTCCTGAACATGGAAGTGGTCGAGCACGTGGCCGACCCGCAGGCCTATCTGACTGCCTGCCAGGAGCTTCTGAAGCCCGGCGGCCTCATGATCTGCTCGACCCTGAACCGCAACCCGAAGTCCTTCATGATGGCGATCATCGGGGCGGAATGGGTGATGCGCTGGCTACCCAAGGGCACGCATGACTGGGCGAAGTTCATCACGCCGGACGAGCTTTACGCGCTGATCGAGAAAGCGGGGCTGCGTCCGGTGGACCGCAAGGGGATGGTCTTCAACCCGGTAACCTGGCGCTGGAGCCTGTCGGACCGCGACCTGAGCTGCAACTACGTGACGGCCTCGGTCAAGGGCTAGGCCGGGCTCATGAGCCTAGTCCGTCTTGCATTGCGGGGCCTTCGCCGCTAGCAGAGGGTCGGTTTTCAGGAGACGGACCATGGACGGGATCGACACGCTCAAGGCCAAGTATCTGGCGGCGGTGGCCGGTGCGGCGGATGAGGCCGGGCTGGAAGAGGTCCGCGTCGGTGCCCTGGGCAAGAAGGGCGAGATCTCGGGCCTGATGGCGGGTCTGGGGAAGATGGACCCCGAAGCACGGAAGGCGGCGGGCGCGAGCCTGAACGCGCTGAAGGACGAGATCGACGCGGCGCTGCGGGCGCGGAAGGTGGCTCTGTCGGATTCGGCGTTGGATGAGCGGCTGAAGAGCGAATGGCTGGACGTGACGCTGCCGGGGCGGCCGCGGCCGCGTGGGACGGTGCATCCGGTATCCCAGGTGATGGAAGAGCTGACGGCGATCTTTGCCGACATGGGGTTTTCGGTGGCCGAAGGGCCGCAGGTGGAATCCGACTGGTACAACTTCGACGCCCTGAACATCCCGCCTGAACACCCCGCGCGGCAGGAGCATGACACCTTCTTCATGGCGCGGGCCGAGGGGGACAATCGGCCCCCGCATGTGTTGCGGACGCATACGTCGCCGGTGCAGATCCGGGCGATGATGGCGCAGGGGGCGCCGATCCGGGTGATTGCTCCGGGGCGCGTCTACCGGATGGACATGGACCAGACGCACACGCCGATGTTCCACCAGGTCGAGGGGCTGGCGATTGACCGGTCGATCAGCATGGCGAACCTGAAGTGGTGCCTGGAGGAATTCTGCCGGGCGTTCTTCGAGGTCGACAAGGTGGAACTGCGGTTCCGGGCCAGCCATTTCCCGTTCACCGAGCCTTCGGCGGAAGTCGACATCCGCTATTCCAACGTCGGCGGCCAGCTGAAGATCGGCGAGGGCGACAAGTGGATGGAGATCCTGGGCTCCGGAATGGTGCATCCGAAGGTACTGCAGGCGGCCGGGGTGGACCCGACCCAGTGGCAGGGCTTTGCCTTCGGCATGGGGATCGACCGGATCGCGATGCTGAAATACGGCATCCCTGACCTGCGCGCCTTCTTCGAGGCGGATCTGCGCTGGCTGCGACACTACGGGTTCAGCGCGCTCGACGTGCCGGACCTGGCGGGCGGGCTGTCGGCCTGAATGGAGGACCCTGACCTTTCCGCGCGGAAGCATCTGGCGGGAAGTGACCCGGCCTTCCCCGCGCGGCGGGAGGAGGCCTGGGGGCGCATCGTTGCGGCGCTGGACGGAGTGCTGGGGCCTGCGGGGTTTGTGCTGACCCGAACGACCTGGAACAAGGTGACGGCGGCCGGAAAGTCTGCGGTGCATCTGCAGCGGGACCGCTATGGCTGGGACGCCCGGATCGTGCTGCGGTTTGTCACTCCGTCAGGCGAGGTGCCGGATCACCCGGACTGGCCGGGAGGCGAGGATGTGACGCTGGCAGAGTTCTTCGAGGAGGCTGCCGGCGACCCGGGGACTCTGGCGTTTCTCGATGTGCTGGAGCGGCCGGAATGTCTGGATCTGGCCGTGGCGATCCTGCGCGAGCAGGTATTGCCTTGGTTCGACGCGTTGCACGAAGAAGGTTAGCCGAGCCGTCGCGCGGCGGCTTGGCCGGCCCAGCGGCCCGTGGCCCAGGAGGCGGTGAGGAGATAGCCGCCAGTCGGAGCCTCCCAATCCAGCATTTCGCCGGCGGTGAAGATTCCCGGGAGGGCTTTCAGTTCGAGGTCCGGGGTGAGGGCGTCCCAAGATATGCCACCTGCGACGCTGATGGCTTCGTCCAACGGGCGGGGGCCTTGCAGGGGTATGGGGAGGTCCTTCAACTGGGCGAAGGGGTCCTTGCGCGAGAACTCCATCACCAGAGCTATCTGGGTGCGGTCAAGACCGAGTTTTCGGAGTTTGTTCGTGGCGCTGTCGCCGGGTTTCATTCTGGCGAGGCGGTCTGTGATGTCCTGGGGTGAAAGGGCGGGAAGCAGGTCAACCGCAAGTGTATATGCGTCGCGTAGATACTTGTAGATACTGTAGATGCCGCCGCCCTCCAACCCCTTGGCGGAAATGATGAATTCTCCACGTTCGCGGTGCGGGCCTGCCATCAGGGCGGTGCCTTTGACGGGTTGGCCGAAGAACGGGGTCATGTGTGGCGACCAGTCGACGCGGAAGCCCATGTTGGCGGGTTGCCAGTCGGTGATTTGCACTCCCTTCTCGCGCAGCCACGGGACCCAGGCACCGTCGGAGCCGAGGCGGGACCAGCTGGCGCCGCCGAGGGCGAGGATTGTGGCCCTGGGGGTGAGGGTCTGGGGGCCGGTGGGGGTGTCGAAGGTGAGGGCGGGGCCGTCGAAGCCCGTCCAGCGCCAGCGGGTGCGGATTTCGACGCCTTGGGAGGTCAGGCGGTTGAGCCAGGCTCTCAGCAGTGGGGAGGCCTTCATCGCCACGGGGAAGACGCGGCCGGAGGAGCCTGTATATACGTCCTGACCTAAGGCACGGCACCAGTCCTGCACTTCATTTGGGCCGAAATCCCGCAGGATCGGGCGGAGGTGGGGGCAGTCGTAGCGGGAGACGAAGGACTCCCAAGGTTCGTCCTTGGTGATGTTCAGGCCAGATTTCCCGGCCATCAGGAACTTGCGAGCGACGGTGGGTTTGGCTTCAACGACGAGGGTTTGCACCCAAGCTTTGGCCAGTTCCTCGGCGGCCATAAGGCCTGCGGGGCCTGCGCCGATGACTAATGCGTCAGGCCCCGGCATTGCGCAGTTCGACGACGCGGTGGGGATAGGGCATTTCTATTCCGGCCTCTTTCAGCGCGTTCCAGATCGCGAAGAGGACAGGGGAGCCGTACTTGTTCTTCCCGTCGTCTATGCCTGCCACCCAATACTCGACTGCGAAGTCGACGGAGGACTCGCCGAAGCCGCGCAGTTCGCAGTCGGGACCGTCGGGGGACTGCAGGACGAAGGGGAGTTTTGACACCGCGCGCTCGATTATATCGGGCACGAGGTTTATGTCGGTCTCATAAGATACTGAAAACAAAGCCTCATACCGGTTGGCGCTGCCCTGGTCGGAGTAGTTCACCACGCGGGAGGTGATGAAGTGCTCGTTCGGGACGACGATCCACTTGCCGTCGAAGGTCTCCAGCACGCAGGCGCGGGCGGTCATCTTGACGATGGTGCCCTTCTCACCCCCGTCGAGTTCGACGTAGTCGCCGACGGTGGTCTGGCCTTCGAGGAGGAGGATGATCCCGGAGACGAAGTTGGCGGCGATCTGTTGCAACCCGAGGCCGATCCCGACGCCCAGCGCGCCGCCAAGGACGGCGACGGCGGTGAGGTCGATGCCCATGATCGACATCAGAAGAAGGAAGGCCGCGCCGAAGATGGCGACCTCGGAGGCCTTGATGGCAAGCTCTCGGGTGGCGGGTCGGAGGTCTGGTTGGGCCTTGATGTAGCCCGCGGACTGGCGGTTCGACCAGCCGCCGAGCCAGAAGAGGAGCGATCCGGCGATCAGGCCGCGGATCAGGGCGAGGGCGGTGAACTGGATGTTGCCGAGGTTGACCTGGGCGGCGTCGAGCCTTGTGGTGACGTCATCGAGGACCCCGAGCGCGTGCAGCGCCATGACGGGAAGGAGGACGTAGCGGCCCATCAGTTTCAGGAAGCCGGGGGGCAGGACCTGGCGGACGAGGGCGAGGGCGGCGAGGAAGAGGAAGACGCGTTTGCCGAATGCGATGACTTCGCCAGAGCCGAAGGTGGCGCGGGTCAGGCCCTCGCCGACGGCAGTGAGGGCGTAGGCGAGGAGGGGGAGGAGGAGCGGCAGGAAGAGGAGTGCAAAGCGGCGGAGGCGGGCGATGATGTGGGTCGCCTCGGGCTTGGGCGTGAGGGTCTTTTCCAGCGTAGGCGTCAGGCGGCGGGCGAGAAGGCTGGCCAGTATATACGCGGCGATGAGTAGGCCGAACTGCATCAGCGCGGCGGGCGAGGAGAGCCAGCCTATTGCGGTATCGGTCGCCTGTTGCAGCCAGTCCTGGACCCGGTCCACGGCTTATCTCCGGTTATGGGCGATGCGCCCGATGGTGTTGAGCAGGATCTGCGCGGCGAGGATCGCGGTGGTGCCGGTGTGGTCGTAGTCGGGGGCGACCTCGACCAGGTCGATGCCGATGATGTTGCCCTGTTTTGTCAGACCGTCGATCAGTTCGAGGACCTCGTAGTAGAGGAAGCCTCCGTGGGATGGCGTGCCGGTGCCGGGGGCGATGGAGGGGTCGAAGCCGTCGATGTCGATGGTCAGGTAGTAGTCCACCCCGCGCGGGACGCGGGCGAGGGTCGCCTCGACCCCCAGCTTGCGGACCTGGCGGACGGAGAGGATGTCGTCGCCCATCTTCCGCGCGGCCTCATACCCATCCTTGGCGGTGGAGCTGACGTTGCGGATGCCAAGCGCGGTGATGCCCTTGACGTGGTCCTGTTCCGCCGCGCGGCGCATGGGGTTGCCGTGGCCGTGGCGGACGCCGTGGCGGACATCGACGAAATCGAGGTGCGCGTCGATCTGGACGATGTGCAGCGGGCGGCCCGCGAAGGCGCGGATGCAGGGGATGTTGATGGAGTGGTCTCCGCCGAGGACCACGGGGATGGCCCCGGCGGCGAGGATGGCTCGGACACCGGTCTCAATGTTGGCGTGGGAGGTTTCGGTGTCGGTGTGGACGATGTCGGCGTCGCCGATGTCGAGGATCTTCACGCCTTCCAGGTAGGTGACGTCATCCTCATGGTCGTAGGCCCCGGCGTGGCCGAAGGAGAAGAGGGTGGAGGCCTCGCGGATGCCGCGGGGGCCGAAGCGGGCTCCGGCCCGGAACTGGGTGCCGAAGTCGAAGGGCGCGCCGAGGATGGCGAAGTCGGCGTCAATCTTCGACCAGTCGGACTCATAGGGGTTCTTGCCGAAGGTCGAGATACCGACGAAGGGCAGGTTCAGGCGGCCTTTGTCGTAGGTGTTGGTCATGGTGTCTCCCCCTTGGTCATCCGCTTCAGGGCGGCAACATGCCCCGGATCGGCTGCAAGCGCATGTTCGGCCAGCGACATGGCGGTGTCGCCAAGGGCCTGCGGCTCGCAGATGCGGTCGATGAGGCCCCAGGCCAACGCGGTCTCGGCGTCGATACGCTGGCCCGCGAGCAGTATCATCTTCGCACGCGACGGGCCGATCAACGCGGCAAGGCGGCCGGGGTCGGAGGGTTGCGGGCGGTAGCCAAGGCGCATGACGGGGTAGAAGAAGGTGGCCGCAGGGACGGCGATGCGGATGTCGCAGGCGAGTGCCGCGCCCATGGCTCCGCCAGCCAAAGTGCCGTTCAGGGCGGCGATGCTAAGGCCGGGGAAGGCAGCGATGGCGCCGGAGGCCGCTTCCCAAGCAGGCGAAAGGCCGAGGCCGGCCTTCATGCCGTCGAGGTCGGCGCCGGCGGAGAAGACGCGGCCCTCTCCGGTCAGGATCAGGACCTTGGCGGTGGTGGAGAGGACGGCAGAGGCGAGCGCCTCCAGCATGCCCTCGGTCAGGGCGTTCGCCTTTTCGGGCCGCGCAAGCGTGATCGTGCAGCAGTCCCCGGCATGTTCGACCCGTATCATGCGTTCTCCGTCGGTGTTTCCTGACCTGCGCCCGCGATGCACTTGACGCTGTCAGGACGAGATAGAAAGGTTGCAGGCAGCGATTTCAACCCGAAAGGCATATGCCATGACCCGTGCCCTTACCTGTTCCTCCGCGCTTGCGCTTGTGTTCCTTGTGACCTCTGCCAATGCCGAAGTGACCCCGCAGGAAGTCTGGGCCAGCTGGCAGGCGATGATGACCTCGGCAGGGCAGGAGATGACGGTCGGCAATACGGCTGACAGCGGCTCGGCGGTCGAGGTGACCGATGTGGTCGTCGGCTTCAAGGACGAGATGGGCGGCAGCGCCAGCCTGACCTTCGACAAGCTGGTGTTCACTGACAACGGCGACGGGACCGTGACGGTGACGATGCCGGACAGCTATCCGCTGGAGATGGCGTTCCCGGCGCAGGAGGACGGGCCGGGGTCGCTGAAGCTGACGATCAGCCAGCCGGGTGCGAAGGTGATCGCGGGGGGCAGCGCGACCGAGACGAGCTATGACTTCAGCGCGCCTCAGATGGCCATGACGCTGGACGAGGTCACCGACGAAACCGGCAAGGCGCTCGACACCAAGGGCGATCTGGCGATGACCGAGGTGACGGGCAGCTACCAGATGACCAAGTCGGGTGAGACTTTGGGCCTCGATTCCAGCTTTGCCGCGAAGTCGGCGGTACTGAACCTGTCGGGGTCGGGCAATGGCGAGGGTGGCTCGGGGACCTTTGTGGTCTCGTTCGCGGACCTCAGCGGCGTCACGAAGGGCAACTTCCTGTCGGCCGAGATGATGGCGAACATGGCGGCGGCACTGAATTCGGGCTTCACGATGGACAGCTCGCTAAGCTTTGGCGCGATGTCGATGGATGTCGACGTGACCGAGGAAAGCGGGCCGACGAAGATCCTGATGACGGCCACCGGTGGCGGGTTCAACGTGGCGATGGACAAGGTGCGGCTGGACTATGGCACTTCGCTGAACGGCGGTAAGTTCACCATTTCGGGGGCGGAGATTCCCTTCCCGCAAGTTGACGTGGCCTTTGCGGAAAGCGGCTTCAACCTGCTGATGCCGGTGACGAAGTCCGAAACCCCGCAGGATTTCCGCTTCCTGACCAAGCTGGTGGATTTCACCGTGTCGGAGGATGTCTGGGGCCTGTTCGATCCGGCGGGATCGCTGTCGCGGGAACCGGCGAGCGTGATCGTGGACGTGAAGGGAACCGGGCTCTGGACGCAGGACATCATGGACCCCGAGGTGCAGATGGACGGGATGGAGGCTCCGGGTGAGCTCCACAGCCTGGACCTGACGCAGGTCTTGGCCAAGGCGGCGGGGGCCGAGGTATCGGCGGCCGGCGCGCTGACCTTCGACAACACGGACCTTGCGACCTTCGGAGGGATGCCGCGCCCGGATGGCAAGATTACCGTGAACATCAAGGGTGTGAACCAGTTGGTCGACAACCTGATCGCGCTGGGCATCCTGACCGAGGACGACGCGATGGGCTTCCGGATGGGGCTGGGCATGTTCGCGCGTCCTGGGGCCGGGCCGGACGAGCTGGTCTCGGAAGTCGAGTTCCGGGACGGCGGGCTGTTCGCCAACGGGATGCAGCTGCAATAGGCCTCGCGGGCCGGGTGGGAGACTGCCCGGCCTTGCACCTGACGGCGGGCGGGACTACCTCCCTTCCCAGACCCAAGGGGATGGACCGATGACCCGCAGCCTTTCCGACCTGAGCCATGCCCTTCTGGACGCCGCCCGAAAGGCGGGGGCCGATGCCGCCGACGCGCTGGCGGTGCAAGGAACGGCGGTGTCCATCGAGATCCGCAAGGGCGCACTCGAGACGGCCGAGCGGTCCGAGGGCGTGGATATCGGCCTTCGCGTGCTGATTGGGCGGAGGCAGGCCTGCGTGTCGGCCTCGGATACCTCGGACGCGACGATCACGGCGCTGGCCGAGCGCGCGGTGGCGATGGCCCGCGAGGCCCCGGAGGATGCGACGGCGGGGCTGGCGGAGGCGTCGGAGCTGGCCAAGGCCTGGGATCTGGCCGCGCTGGACCTGGCCGATCCGGCCGGGGAGCCGGGGGCGGCGGCGCTGGAAGCCTCGGCCCGTGCGGTGGAGGCGGCGGCGCTGGAGTCGGCCGGGATCACTCAGGTGGAGGCAGCGGCGAGCTACAGCCAGCGCGCACTGCACATGGCCGCGACGAACGGGTTTTCGGGCGGGTATGGGCGGACATCGACATCCTTGTCGGCGGTTGCCTTCACGGGTTCGGGCACCGACATGCAACGCGACTACGCCGGCGAGGGGCGTATATACGCGTCCGACATGCCCTCGGCCGAGGAAATCGGGCGGCTGGCGGCAGAGCGTACGCTGCAGCGTGTGGGGTCGGTGAAGCCGAAGACCGGGACCTTCCCCGTGGTCTATGACGAGCGGGTGGCGGCGTCGCTGGTCGGGCATCTTTTGTCGGCGATCAACGGGACCTCGATTGCGCGCGGATCAAGCTGGGCGCGGGATCTGTTGGGCAAGCAGGTGCTGCCAGCGGGCCTGTCACTGGTCGAGGACCCGCACCGGGTGCGCATCGGCTCGTCACGTCCCTTCGACGGCGAGGGGCTGGCAACCAAGCGGCGCGAGATCGTGGCGGATGGGGTGCTGACAGGCTGGATTCTGGACCTGGCGACGGGGCGAAAGCTCGGGATGGCCTCCACGGCCAACGCGATGCGAGGGACCGGCGCACCACCGTCGCCCTCGACGACGAACATCGACCTGACGCAGGGGTTGGTCAGCCGCGACGATCTGCTGAAGCAGATGGGGACGGGGCTTTTGGTGACCTCGATGATCGGGTCGACGATCAACCCGACGACGGGAGACTATTCGCGCGGGGCGTCGGGCTTCTGGGTCGAGAACGGGGAACTGGCCTATCCGGTCCATGAATGCACAATTGCTGGGAACCTGAGGGACATGCTTCTGCGGATCATCCCGGCAAACGACGCCCGACCGCACCTCTCGACGCGCGTGCCATCCATCTTGATCGACGGGATGACCCTTGCCGGCGCGTGACCTTGCCCTCTTGACCGAAGCCGCGCGCGAGGCGGGTCGCATCGCGCTGCGGTATTGGCGAAAGGACCCGAAGGTCTGGGACAAGGGTGGCGAGCACGGGCCGGTCAGCGAGGCCGACCTTGCCGTCAACGACATGCTGAAGGCCAAGCTCTTGGCCGCGCGGCCGGGCTATGGCTGGCTGTCAGAGGAGACGCCGGATTCGACCGACCGGCTGGCTGTGGATACAGTCTTCATCGTGGACCCGATCGACGGGACGCGCGCTTTCGTGGCCGGTGAGGAGACCTGGGCGCATTCGCTGGCGGTGGCGCACAAAGGCCGGGTGACAGCGGGGGTCGTGTATCTACCCGCCATTGACCGTATCTACACCTGTGCCGAGACGTCCCCTCCCATGAAGGATGGCCAGGCGATCAGGGCCAGCGGGCGGGACCGGCTGGAAGGAGCCAACATCCTCACCACAAAGGCGAATCTGGCCACGGAGAAATGGCCGGGCGGGGTGCCGGAGATCACGCGGAGCTTCCGCGCCTCGCTGGCCTACCGGATGTGCCTTGCAGCCGAAGGGCGGTTCGACGGGATGCTGACCCTGCGCGACGCGTGGGAATGGGACATCGCGGCCGGGGCGCTGATCGCAGAGCGGGCGGGCGCGGTGGTCACGGACATGACCGGGGCATCGCTGCAATTCAACACCGCGGGCGCGCAGGCAAGGGGCGTGCTGGCCCTGCCGCCGAAGCTTCATGCCGAGGCCGTGCGGCGGCTGACCGCTTAAGCCCTATACAGCCCGCCCGATCTGGGATAGGTGCGCCCCACGGTCGAGATTCCTCGGACTGCGGGCGAGGAGGCCCGTACCAAAGGGACAGGGGCCGTTTGGCTTTGATGGGCGCTGGCCGTCCCCCTTTGGAAAAGACATCCATGACGATTGAACACGTGGCCTCGCCGCTGGCGCAGGCTTTGGCTCTCAAGGGCTATGAAGCGCTGACCTCGGTGCAGGACGCCGTGCTGGCGGAAGGCGTCGCTGGGCGTGACCTGCTGGTTTCCGCGCAGACCGGATCGGGCAAGACGGTGGCCTTTGGCCTGGCCATCGCGCCCGAAGTGCTGGGCGGGCAGGACGTGCTTTTGTACGCAGACAAGCCCATCGCGCTGGCGATTGCGCCCACGCGGGAACTGGCGCTGCAGGTCGCGCGGGAGCTGGAGTGGCTGTATGCGGGAGCGCAGGCCAAGCTTGCCACCTGCGTTGGCGGGATGGACTACCGCACCGAACGCCGGGCGCTGGAGCGGGGGGCGCATATCGTCGTCGGCACTCCCGGCCGGTTGCGGGACCATATCGAACGGGGGTCGCTGGACCTGTCGGGCATCCGTGCGGTGGTGCTGGACGAGGCGGACGAGATGCTGGACCTGGGCTTCGCCGAGGATCTGGAGTTCATCCTGGCGGCGGCTCCGGAAGATCGGCGGACGCTGATGTTCTCGGCCACCGTGCCCAAGGAAATCGAGAAGCTGGCTGGTGAGTTCCAGAAGGACGCGCTGCGGATCGTGGCGCAGGGCGAGGCCAGGCAGCACGTCGACATTGAATACAAAGCGTATTCGGTGGCGGTGCGCGACCGGGAACATGCGATTTTCAACGTGCTGCGCTATTACGATGCGCGGACGGCCATCGTTTTCTGCAAGACCCGGGTGAACGTGAACCACCTGCTGGCGCGGATGGGGAACCGGGGGTTCCAGGTCGTGGCGCTGTCGGGCGAGCTGTCCCAGCAGGAACGGACGCACGCGCTGCAGGCGCTGCGGGACGGGCGGGCTCGGGTCTGTATCGCCACCGACGTCGCCGCGCGGGGGATCGACCTGCCGGGGCTGGAGCTGGTGATCCATGCCGATCTGCCGTCGAATTCCGAGACGCTGCTGCACCGGTCGGGGCGGACGGGGCGCGCGGGCAAGAAGGGCGTGTCGGCGCTGATCGTGACTCCGGCCGAGTTCAAGAAGGCGCAGCGGCTGTTGTCTGGCGCGAAGCTGGTGGCGGAATGGACGGGTGCTCCGGGCGCGGATGATGTGCAGGCCAAGGATGACCTACGGATTCTGGAGCATCCGGCGCTGACGGCCCCTTTGGGGGAAGAGGCGGGGATTGCCGGAGAGCTTCTGGAGCAGTTCGGACCCGAGGCGCTGGCGGCAGCCTTTGTGCGGTTGTGGCGCGAGGGACGGTCGGCTCCGGAAGTGCTGTCGACCGACAACCCGATGCCGGCCCCGTCCGCTCCGCGTGAGCGGGGGGAATTCGGGCCTTCGGTCTGGTTCCGGATCAACGTGGGCCGGGCGGGTCGGGCGGAGGCGCGGTGGTTGCTGCCGAAGATCTGCGACGCGGGGTCGATTGCGAAGGATTCAATCGGCGCGATCCGCGTGCGCGAGGAGGAGACCTTCGTCCAGATCGCCGAGGGTGTGGCGGACAAGTTCCGGACGCAGATCGACCTGGACAAGGGCCTGTTGATGGAGCGGATCGAAGGCGAGCCGGATTTCGACCGCCCGCGTTTCGACAAGCCGAAGTTCGACCGTCCCGCACGCCCGGAACGGGCTGAACGCACCGACCGCCCTGCCCGCGCCGAAAAACCCGCCTATACTCCGAAGCCGCCGCGTGTGGTCGAGGACGAGGGTGAGGCCGAGACTCCGCGCGCGGAGTACACGCCGAAGCCGAAGTATGAGCCGCGTCCGCGGGTGACCCCATCCGAAGCGCGGCCAGAGCGGAGTGAGCGGCCGGCGCGGAAGCCCTACGACGACCGTGCGCCACGTGCCGAGACGACCGAAGAAGCTCCACGCAAGCCGCGGTGGTCGCCCGACCAGAAGGCGGCACCCCGGTCGGCCGGGTTCAAGAGCCACGGCGGGTCGGCGGATCGCCCCGGTCGGGCTGCGGGCTACAAGAGCCATGCCAGCGAGGGCGGCGGCTACAAGGGCAAGCCGGAAAATTACCGCCCGCGTGGCGAAGGCGCTGCCCCGGCCGAAGGCGAGCGTCCGGCGCGCAAGCCCTATGCCGGCAAGACCGACGGCTACAAGCCGCGTGGCGAATTCGCGCCGCGCGCAGAAGGAGACCGCCCGGCGCGGAAGCCCTATGCTGGGAAGTCAGAGGGCTACAAGCCGCGGGGGGAGTACAAACCCCGGGAAGACGGCGACCGTCCCAAGAAGCCCTATGCGCCAAAGGGTGAGGGGTTCAGGCCGCGTGAGGATGGCGACCGTCCGAAGAAGACCTATGCGCCCAAGGGCGACGACGCGCGCCCCTATGTAAAGCGGGACGGGGCCGGCAAGCCGGGCGGCAAGAGCTTCGGGACCAAGAAGCCGTTCGATCGCGCAGGTGGTTCGGATCGGCCGGCCAAGCCGCGACCGGATGCGAAGGACACGTCCAAGCGGTTCGTGCCTCCGAAAGGGCCGAAGCGCTGATCTCTGACTGCGGAGCCCTTGCATGAAACAACAAGGCCGCCGGATCCATCGGGACCGGCGGCCTTTGCTTTGGAAGAATGGTGCCGGTGAAGGGACTCGAACCCCCGACCCCATCATTACGAATGACGTGCTCTACCAGCTGAGCTACACCGGCATTCTTCCTTGGGCGGGCTATTAGCATCGCCCATCCGGACTGTGTAGCCCTAATTTGCGCGGCGGGCGATCTCGTCCAGCGGCAACCGTTCTTCTTCGGGCTCGGGGGCAGGCTCCGGCTCGGGACGGGCTTCCATCAGAGGAAGAAGTTCGGCCAGAACGGGCGAGGTGGCTGCGCTGGCGGGCGGGGTTTTCCAGGACAGGGTGTCGAAGCTCCCGCAATTGTCGCAGACCGGCTGCCAGCCGTCGTGGATCGCGTGACACTTGTCGCAGACCCATTGCGGACCGCGGGGGGCGGCGATCGCGTGGGCGACTAGATCGCGAACGATATAATCTTCGGCCCCTTCTGCCCGCGCAAGCGCTGCAAGAATCGCCAGCGACCGCTGGGTCGGGTTGCGTGTCGCGACGTCGCCCAAGGCGCGGCGAGCACCGGGAAAGTCTTCCGTGGCCAGCAGAAGCTCGGCCAGAAGCATCTTCGACTCGTCCGCATCAGGATGGGCATTGATCAGGGTGCGGAAGCGCTTCAGGCGGTCTTGCGGGCTTTCCCCGGGTTCGATCTCGGCGAAGGCGGCTGCAAGGTCGGGGTGCGGCAGGACTTCCCAAGCCTTCTTCAGCACGCGGGTCGCGTTCTTCCGGTCACCCTTCGCGATGTAGCCGCGTGCTGCCATTGCGGCGGCAGGGATCAGGTCGGGGGAGAGGCGGTTCGCCTCGATCGCGGCCTCGCGCGCCTCGATGCTGGCCTCGTCGTCGATCACCGTGCGCGCATGCTGCAGCGCCAACACGGCATCCCGGCGGCGGTAGACATCCTTGGGCAAGGCACCCGTGCGGAGTTTGGCACCAAGGGTCGCCCGTGCCCCTGACCAGTCCCCGGCATCCGACTGTAGTTTCAGGAGAATGTCCTGCGTTTCGGCATGTTTGGGGCGCAGCTCGAAGGCCTTCTCCGCCAGTTTCAACGCCACTTCGCGGTCACCTTCAGCCAGCTTCTGCTGGAGGAGGCCCCGGACACCGACGAAGCGCGTCGCATTGTCCTGCAGCAGCGTCTTGTAGGCTTCGGTCGCCCGCTTGTGGTCGCCCGCAGCCTCGGCCGCCTGGGCGACGAGCAGGGTGGTCAGTTCCGGCTTGCCCAGCAGACGTTCGGCGCTTTGCGCGCGCGTCAGGGCCAGACGCGGCTCGCCCGATGCCAGTGCCATCATGCCTTCGGACAGCGCGCGGTAGCCTTTGCGTTCCCGGTTTCGATCAAAGAAGCGCGAAATCGCGGTTTCGTCGCCATTCAGGAAACGAAAGGTGGCGCCGAGCAGCCCCAGCATCTTCAGCGCAAGCCAGACAGCGACGAACAGCAGGACACCCAGAACAACCGCCTGAACCGGGCCGATGGTGAATTCCCATCCGGCAGCGATGAGCCGAAGCGCCTGTCCGCTTTCGGCCAGCAGCCCTGCGCCAAGCGCAAGCGCCGCGATGACGACGACGAAAAGGACAACCTTTGTCAGCGACCAGAGCATCATTCCCCCCGCGCGGCCTGCAGTGCCGCCGTGGCAGAAAGATGCGCCTGCGCCTGGGATAGCCATGGCTCCAGTGCAGCCTTCACGTCGGCCTCAAGAGCCTGGAGTTCGGCTACGGCATCGGCAACGCGGCCTTCGGACAGTGCGAAATCAGCCCGGGACAGGATGGCGTCGGGCGTTGTCCCCTCCTGCGGGGTCAGTGGCCGGGCACCAGTCTGCGATGCCAGGAAGTCTACCAGCCGACCCGTCCACCCCGTTTCGGTGCCGGTCTCGCGGGCGACCCTCAGGGCTTCGCGCGCGGCATCAGGAAAGCTCTCCTGCAGTCGGGCCGGCGTCGGCGCCCCGGTTTCTGCAATCGGGCCAAGGGCTTGCGTCACGGCGGGATCGTCCAGGCGCTGCAGTTCGGCGGCAAAGGGTTCGCCCGTCGCAAGCCGTGCTGCCAGGTCATCCAACGCCCGTGTCCGCTCCGCTGCGGCGGTGGCGGCGGCAGCTTCCTCGGCCCGCACGGTGGCCGTGGCTTCAGCCTCGTCCAGTCGGGCGAGGGCGGCGTCAAGCTGAGCCTGCAGTTCTGGTGAGGCGCCCTGCGGCTGGGCAGCGAGGCGGCGTTCCAGGTCTGCCAGTTTGGCAGTCAGGGCGGCGGTCGAAGCAGCGCCATCTGTCGGCATGGCCTCGATGGTGGCAAGCCGTTCCTCAATTCCGTCGAGACGAGAAAGATCGGGGGCTGCCGGCGCCGGCGCGGCTTCCAGTTGCGCGACACGGTCGGACAGCGCGGAGAGGTCAGCCCCAAGCGTCCCAAGGTCCGCGACCTGCGCCTCGACTGCGGCCAGTTGAGTGGTCAAAGCGGCGAGTTCCGCTCCAGACTCTCCGGCACGAAGGCCGAAGGCATCGAAATGCGAGAGGGCAAATCCGCCGATTGCGGCAAGTGCGCCGCCCAGCAGGGGTGGGATCATGCTGCCGCGCCGCTCGACGACCGGTGACTGCGGCGGCGATGGGTCCGCAGGCGGCGGTTCCGGCGGCGGCGGGGGATCGACCGGATCCGTCACCACGAAAGGCTCGCCCGCGACGGTTTCGGCCGGGGGCGTGTCCTGCGGCGCGTCGGCCTCAGGCTGGGGGTGCTTGCGTCTGGTCATCATGCCGCCCTTTCCGTCCCTTGCCCTAACCTAAGCACTCGCGGCCTGCGGGTTCAAGGCGGGGGGAGCCGGACAAGCAAGGTTTCGACCGCGTCCATCATCGCATCCGCGTTTGGATGGTTCGCGACGGTCAGGTTGGCATGAGGCAGGTCCTCCAGTTCCCCGGCGATGGCTCGGCTCATCGCGGCGATATGCAGCCTGGCCCTTGTGTCATCGGGGAGGGCGGCCCGAAACAGCCGTGCGGAGCGGGCCGAAAAGAGCGGAACGATCACGTCCGCGGGCTGTTTCAGCAGCGCCAGGGCCTCGGCGGTAAGCGCTTGAGGTTCCTGTAGATACAGAACGGCTTCGTCGGCTGATATACAGTAATCTACCAGTTTTTCCAGTAGGTTACAAGACGTATCTACACCACGTAGATACAAAATCGAACCATCCGGTGGGTTCATTGCAAGCGCCTGGACAAGCGCTTCGGCATTGCCATCGGCCGATCTGGCGCGGAAACCGGCGGCGGTCGCTGCCTGTGCTGTCTTGCGCCCGACGCACCAGGCAAGGTCTGGCAGCTGTGACATGAAGGGACGCGCCGCCTCGACCGCCTGAGCGGATGTAAAGACCACTGCGGCGAACTCGCCGGGGGGCAGGCCGGGGGTCAGGTTGCGCGGGGCAAGCAGGGGCGAAACGACGGGACGGACCTTAAGGCCGAACCGTGCGTTCAGCGCGGCGGCGAAGGTGTCGCCCTCGGCCTTGGGGCGGGTGATGAGGATGGCTGCTGATTGTGTCGCCATGTCCAAGGTGTTACCTGCCGGGAAGGCTTCACGCAACGGCGGCTATGGATCGGACCCTTACCCTCCTCGGCATCGAATCAAGCTGCGACGACACGGCTGCGGCTGTCGTGCAGCTTGCGCCGGAAGGGCGGCGCATCCTGTCGTCCCAAGTGCTTGGCCAGACCGCGCTGCACGAAGCCTTTGGCGGCGTGGTGCCCGAGATCGCGGCCCGGGCCCATGCCGAACGGCTGGACGGCGTGGTGGAAGAGGCGTTGGCCAACGCGGGCGTAACGCTGGACCAGATCGACGCAGTCGCGGTGACTGCCGGACCGGGGCTGATCGGTGGGGTGCTTTCGGGCGTGATGCTGGCGCGGGGATTGGCGGCGGCCAAGGGTCTGCCGCTGGTGCCGGTCAACCACCTTGCAGGCCATGCGCTGACGCCCCGGCTGACAGACGAAATCTCCTTTCCTTACCTGATGTTGCTTGTCTCGGGCGGGCACTGCCAATTCCTCCTTGTGCAAGGGGTGAACCGCTTCGTCCGTCTGGGGGGAACGATCGACGATGCACCGGGCGAGGCGTTCGACAAGACCGCAAAGCTGCTTGGCTTGCCGCAACCCGGCGGGCCTTCGGTCGAGGCTGAGGCGGCGCTGGGCGATCCTGACCGGTTCCACTTCCCGCGCCCGCTTCTGGATCGCGAGGGATGCGACATGTCCTTTTCCGGACTGAAGACGGCGCTCTTGCGCGCCCGTGATGCGCTGATCGCCGCGAAGGGCGGGATATCCGTGCAGGACCGCCGCGACCTCTGCGCCGGATTCCAGGCCGCAGTGGCGGACGTTCTCGGCAAGAAAACATCGCGCGCGATTGAAATGGCTGGCGATCGACCGAGCGCACTGGCCGTGGCCGGCGGTGTGGCGGCAAACACTACCATCCGCGCAAGGCTGGAGGCGGTATCGACCAAAGCCGGAATCCGCTTCCTCGCCCCCCCGCTGCGGCTTTGTACCGACAACGCGGCCATGATTGCCTGGGCCGGGATCGAGCAGATTCGCGCTGGTATATCGCGCACGACAGACTTCACAGCGCGTCCCCGCTGGCCCCTGGATGACGGGGCTCCCGCCCTTCTGGGGTCCGGCAAGAAGGGGGCCAAGGCATGATCGGTATCGCGGGCGCCGGGGCCTTCGGGACTGCACTGGCCGTGGCATTGGCGAAGGGCGGCCGCGAGGTGCGCCTGTGGGCCCGGGACGACCAGCAGGTCCGCCTCATGCAGGAAACGGGTCGCAATGACACCGCACTGCCGGGCGTGAAGATTCCGGAAAATGTATCTTTCCATTGGGATATCGCTGAAGTCTGCGGGGGGCAGGCGCTGCTTTTGGCCATGCCGATGCAGGCGCTGGGGGGCGCTCTTGATTCCTGGCGGCAAATCGACAGCCGCCAGCCGCTGGTGGCCTGCTGCAAGGGCGTCGACCTGGCGACACTTCGTGGTCCTGTCGCGGTGATCAAGGAGCGGCGACCCGCGGCGCAAGCGGCGATCCTGACCGGCCCAAGCTTCGCTGCGGACATAGCGCTTGGCCTGCCAACGGCGCTGACGCTCGCCACCGCAGAGGACGGCACCGCGTTGCAGGACCTGCTGTCGACGCCGACCCTACGCCTTTACCGCACAGACGACGTGATCGGCGCGGAACTCGGCGGAGCGCTGAAGAACGTCATTGCCATTGCGGCGGGCACCGTAGTTGGAGCAGGGCTGGGCGACAGCGCCCGCGCGGCGCTGATGACGCGGGGATATGCCGAGATGGTGCGGCTTGCCGAAGCCGTTGGCGCGCGGGCCGAGACGCTGGCGGGCCTGTCGGGCCTCGGCGACCTTGTTCTCACCTGCACCTCGCAGCAATCCCGCAACTTCCGCTTCGGCTTTGCCCTCGGGCGTGGCGAGACCTTCGACCCCACCATCACGGTTGAGGGAGTCGCGACCGCCCGCGCCGTGGCGAAACTGGCGGAAGCCCTCAAGATCGACATGCCGATCACCGCAATGGTCAACGCACTTGCCCTGGGACAGATCGCGCTGAATGATGCCATCGGCCAGCTGATGAGCCGGCCTCTCAAACAGGAATGACCATGCGTTACGCCTTGATCTGTCTGGACAAACCCAACGCCTTGCAGACCCGCGTCGAAAACCGCTCGGCCCACCTCGCCTATATCCAGGAGACGGGTGTGGTGGAACAGGCCGGCCCCTTCATCGACGCGGCCGGCCAGATGTGCGGGAGCCTGCTGATCCTTGGTGTTGGCTCGAAGGCCGAAGCCGAGGCCTGGGCGGCGAACGATCCCTATGCCAAGGCGGGGCTGTTCCAGTCGGTGATGGTGCAGGAATGGAAGCGGGTGATCGGATGAACTACTGGCTTTTCAAGTCCGAACCCGACGTCTGGGGCTGGGACCATCAGGTTGCCAAGGGCGACGTGGGCGAGGAATGGCACGGCGTCCGCAACTATCAGGCCCGCAACAACATGCGGGCGATGAAGATCGGCGACCGTGGGTTCTTCTATCATTCGAACATCGGAAAAGAGATCGTCGGCATCGTCGAGGTTTGCCGCGAAAGCACGCCGGACAGCACCACCGATGATCCTCGCTGGGACTGCGTCTGGATCAAGGCGGTGAAGCCCCTGAAGCGGGCGATCACCCTTGAGGAATGCAAGGTCACGCCCGGTCTTGAGAAGATGGTTCTGGTGAACAACACGCGGCTTTCGGTCCAGCCGGTCAGTGCCGCGGAATGGCAGATCATCTGCAGTCTGGGCGGAATTGTGCCGTAGCACCCGCTTTAGTTGTATCTACATGGAGAGATACACTTTGTATACACATCGCGCCACAACATATTGACAATAAACACTTAACTCCAACAGACCGCCGGGTGAACCGGACGAGCGCCACCGGTCTGATCTGGATCACGCATCTGCGATTTCTGTTCCTGCTGTCGCGCAGCCCGTTGTATGTCTCCGGTCGGCAGCAGGGGGCACACCATGTCCGACGACGATATCCAGGAACGGAAGCGCGGCACGGGGGCCCGGTTCGTCTACGATACCCTGCGCGACGAGATCCTGAACCTGACCCTGCAGCCCGGAGAACCGATCGACGAGATCAGCCTGGCCGATCGCCTGTCGATGTCGCGAACCCCCATCCGCGAGGCCCTGGTCCGACTGGCGGGCGACGGACTGGTGACGCTTCTGCCCAACCGCTCCACGGTGGTCAGCCAGATCGACTTTCCGAATCTGCATCATTTCTTCGACGCGCTGACCCTTATGTATCGGGTCACCACCCGGCAGGCCGCCCAGTTCCACGACAACGCCGCGTTGGCCCGCATTCGTGCGTGTGAGGAGGCCTTTGCCAAGGCTGTCCTGTCGGGGAACACCAACGGAATGATCCAGCTGAACCGCGACTTCCACGTCGCCATCGCCGAGGCCGGGCGCAACCCGTACTATCTGCAGCTCTTTTCGCGCCTACTTGATGAAGCACGGCGCATCTTGCGGCTTTACTATTACCCGACCTTCGAACCAAGGCTGCCCCATCCTTACATCGAAGAGCATGAGGCGATCATCGCCGCCATCGCGGCGCGGGATGTGGCCAAATGTGATCAGCTCGCAAAGGACCATGCTGACAGGATCGTCGAACAGATCCAGCAGATGATGGCGCGGGATCTGCGGCAGGACCTCGCGCTTTGAAAATCTTGTCGACAAATAAAATGCAAAGCGTATCTTGTGCCAAGAACAGAGCGGATTCGACCCGCGCATGGAGGATTGCAGCATGAAATCGGATATCTTCTCGGGAACGATCCCGGCCCTGATGACTCCCTGCAAGGCGGACCGCACGCCGGACTTCGACACACTCGTCGCCAAGGCGAAGGAGCTGGTCGGGCTTGGCATGTCCGCCGTCGTCTACTGCGGGTCGATGGGTGACTGGCCGCTTCTGACCACCGAACAGCGGATGGAAGGGGTGGAGCGGCTGGTGAAGGCCGGGATCAAGGTCGTCGTCGGCACCGGCGCTGTAAATACAGCGACCTCGGCCGCCATTGCCGCCCATGCCCAGAAGGTCGGCGCGCATGGCTTGATGGTCATCCCCCGCCTCCTGTCGCGCCCCACTGTCGTCGCGGCGCAAAGACTGCACTTCAAGGCTGTTCTCTCTGCCGCCCCGAACCTGCCCGCGGTGATCTACAACAGCCCCTATTACGGCTATTCCACCAAGGCCGACCTCTTCTTCCAGATCCGGGCCGAGCATCCGAACCTGGTCGGCTTCAAGGAGTTCGGTGGTTATGACGACCTCTCCTATGCGGCGAACGCGATTACCGGGGCGAGCCCTGACCTGCGGCTGATGATCGGTGTAGATACGGCGGTCTACCACGGCTACGTCAACTGCAACGCCGACGGCGCGATCACCGGGATCGGCAACGTGCTGCCGCGCGAGGTGCTGCACCTGGTGTCGCTCTGCAAGGCGGCGCAGAACGGCGACGCAGAGGCGCGGAGGCTGGCCTATGAGCTGGACCAGGCGATGCAGGTCCTGTCGGAAGTCGACGCGGGGCCGGATCTGGTCTTGTTCTTCAAGCACATGATGGTGCTGCGGGGCGAGACGGCGTATCTACACCACTTCAACGAGGGCGATGAGCTGTCGGCCAGCCAGAAAGGCTTCATCGAGGCGCAGCTCCGCATGTTCGACGCCTGGTACGCCAACTGGGCCAAGCAGCCGGAGGCACGCAAGTACGCTGCCTGAGATGAGCGTCGTCGTCATCGGGGCCGGCGTCGTCGGCCTCTCCGCCGCATTGATGGCTCAGGCGCGGGGCTTGTCGGTCACCGTGGTGGACAGGGAAGGCCCGGCCGCAGGCGCATCGGCCGGGAACGCCGGTGCCTTCGCCTTCACCGACATCCTGCCTTTGGCGTCCCCCGGCATCCTGAGAAAGGCGCCGAAGTGGCTCCTTGACCCACTCGGCCCCCTGACCATACCGCCCGCCTATGCGCTGGAGATCACTCCCTGGCTCTATCGCTTCTGGCGGGCCTGTTCGCCGCGGGCAGTGGCTGCCTCGACCACGGCGCAGACGGCGCTGATGGACCTGTCCCGCACCGAGTTGGAGCCATTCCTGGCTGCCACCGGCACGCTGGGAATGCTGAGGAAGGACGGGAACCTGCAAGTCTATGAGACGGAAGCAGAGTTTCGCGCCTCGCTTTCCGGATGGGAGGCCCGTACCGACCATGGGATCGACTTCCGCCACATGAATGCGGAGGAGATGGCTGAGCTTCAACCCGGCCTCTCTGCCCGGTTCACAAGGGGGACATTCACCCCCGGCTGGTGGTCCATCGCCGATCCCAAGTTGTATGTACAGGCCCTCGCCGACCACTTCCGCGCCCAAGGTGGGGCGATCCTGCGGGCAGAGGTCACCGGCCTGAAGCCGCAAGATGGGGGTGTGTCCATACAGACCAAGGGCGCGCCGCTGACCGCAGACAAGGTCGTCCTCTCCGCCGGGGCCTTCTCGCACCGCATCGCCGCGACTCTGGGCGAGCGCATCCCGCTGGAGACGGAACGCGGCTACAACACAACCCTGCCGCCCGACGCCCTCGATCTCCGCTGCCAGATCACCTTCGGCGGCCACGGCTTCGTCATCTCGCGCCTGTCCACCGGGATTCGGGTGGGTGGGGCGGTGGAACTGGGCGGGCTGTCGCTGCCTCCCAACTACAAGCGGTCCGAGGCCATGCTGCGGAAGGCAAAAGACTTTCTGCCGGGCCTCAGGACCGAGGGTGGCCGGCAGTGGATGGGCTTCCGCCCCTCGCTTCCCGACAGCCTGCCAGCCATCGGGCGATCAAAGGCGTCGCCGCACGTTGTATATGCATTTGGCCACGGCCACCTGGGCCTGACCCAAAGCGCTGGAACGGCCCGGCTGGTGGCGGACCTGTTGACCGATGCTTCGCCCGCGATCACCCTGACCCCCTTCAGCCCGCAAAGGTTCTGAAATGTCCGTATATACGTTCTCCTGCCTCGACGGACACACCTGCGGCAACCCGGTGCGGCTGGTGTCCGGCGGCGGCCCTCGGCTGGACGGTGCGACGATGCTGGAACGCAGGGCGCATTTCCTGAAGGAGTACGACTGGATCCGCACCGGGCTGATGTTCGAACCCCGGGGGCATGACATGATGTCGGGGTCGATCCTGTATCCTCCGACCCGGGCGGATTGCGACGTGGGGGTGCTGTTCATCGAGACTTCGGGCTGCCTGCCGATGTGCGGGCATGGGCTGATCGGGACGGTGACGATGGGGCTGGAGAATGGGCTGATCATCCCGCGGGAACCGGGGCGGTTGGCGGTGGATGCTCCGGCTGGCAGGGTCGAAGTTTCGTATATACAGGACGGCCGGTTTGTCGAGGAAGTGCGGCTGACCAACGTGCCGGGTTTCCTTTATGCAGAAGGACTTACGGCCGAGGTGGAGGGTCTGGGCGAGGTCGTGGTGGACGTGGCCTATGGCGGCAACTTCTATGCCATCGTCGAGCCGCAGAAATGTTTCCGTGACATGGCGGACCATACGGCGGGAGAGCTGGTGGGGTGGTCTCCGAAGCTGCGGGCCGCGCTGAATGCGAAGTATGAGTTCGTGCATCCCGAGCATCCGCAGATCAGGGGGCTGAGCCACATCCTGTGGACGGGGAAGCCGACGGTGCCAGGCGCCCATGCGCGTAACGCCGTGTTTTATGGGGAAAAAGCGATTGACCGCAGCCCCTGCGGGACCGGGACCTCGGCCCGGATGGCACAGCTGGGGGCGAAGGGGAAGCTGGCCGTGGGGGACGAGTTCCACCACGAGAGCATCATCGGGTCGATCTTCAAGGGGCGGGTCGAGGCTTCCGTCACCGTTGCCGGGAGGGAAGCGATTGTCCCCTCCATCGCCGGCTGGGCGCGGCAGACGGGGATCAACACGATCTTCATCGACGACCGCGACCCGTTTGCGCATGGATTCGTGGTGAAGTGACCTAACCCTTCGCCGAGAAGTAGTCCGCGATGGTCTTGGCCATGGCTTGCGAGATGCCGTCGACGGCTTGGAGGTCTTCGACACCGGCCCGCGCGACGGCCTTGGCGCTGCCGAAGTGTTGCAGGAGGGCGCGTTTGCGGGTGGCTCCGATGCCGGGGATGTCGTCGAGGGGGGTCACGCTGACGGCCTTCGCCCGTTTGGCGCGGTGGGCGCCGATGGCCCAGCGGTGGGCCTCATCCCGCAGGCGCTGGATGAAGTAGAGGACGGGGTCGTTGCGTTGGAGTGCGAAGGGGCGTTCGCCGGGGCGGTGGAATTCCTCTTTCCCGGCGTCGCGGTCGATGCCCTTGGCGACGCCGACCATTGCGATGTCCTCGACGCCAAGTTCGGACATGATCTCGGCCACGGCTGACACCTGCCCCGCCCCGCCGTCGATCAGGAGGAGGTCGGGCCACATGTCGGTCTTGCGCTCGGGGTCTTCCTTCAACAGGCGTTCGAAGCGGCGGGTCAGGACTTCCTTCATCATGCCGAAGTCGTCGGAGTTCGCCCCGGCTTCGGACCGGATGTTGAACTTGCGGTATTGGGATTTCAGGAAGCCTTCCGGCCCGGCGACGATCATCCCGCCGACCGCGTTGGTCCCCTGGATGTGGGAGTTGTCGTAGACCTCGATCCGTTGCGGCGGGGCGTCGAGGTCGAAGGCTTCGGCGAGGCCGTGGAGGAGCTTGTTCTGCGTGGTCGACTCGGCCATCCGGCGGGCGAGGCTTTCGCGGGCGTTCCTCACCGCGTTTTCCACAAGTTCCGCCTTCTCGCCGCGCTGGGGGACCGTGAGTTCGACCTTGCGGCCGGCGCGGGCGCTTAGGGCCTCGGTCACCAGGTCGGGGTTGTCGACGGGGTGGGAGAGGAGGATCAGGCGCGGGGGGTCCTTGTCGTCGTAGAACTGGGTGAGGAAGGCCTCGAGGATCTCGGGCGCTTCGGCCCCGGCGCCGGTCTTGGGGTAGAAGTCGCGGTTGCCCCAGGACTGGTTGGCGCGGATGAAGAAGACCTGCACGCAGGCCTGGCCGTGTTCGAGGTGGAGCGCGACGACGTCCGCCTCGGTCACGCCCTGGGGGTTGATGCCCTGGGACTGCTGGACCTGGGTCAGGGCGCGGATGCGGTCGCGAAGGGCGGCGGCGCGTTCGAATTCCATCGCTTCACTGGCGGCGGCCATGTCGCGGGCGAGGTCGGCCTGAACGCTGGTGGTCTTGCCTTCCAGGAAGCGTTTCGCGTCGTCCACCAGCCCGGCGTAGCCCTCGACGCTGATCTTGCCGACGCAGGGGGCCGAGCAGCGCTTGATCTGGTATTGCAGGCAGGGACGGGTGCGGCTGTCAAAGATGGAATCCGAGCAGTTCCGCAGAAGGAACACCTTCTGCAACTGGTTCAGGGTGCGGTTGACGGCCCCGGCTGAGGCGAATGGACCGAAGTAGGCGCCCTTCTCGGACTTCTTTCCGCGGTGCTTCTTGATCTGCGGGAAGGGGTGCTCGGCCGAGATCAGGATGTTCGGGAAGCTCTTGTCGTCGCGCAGCAGCACGTTGTAGCGCGGCTTCAGCTGCTTGATGAGGTTCTGTTCGAGAAGGAGCGCCTCAAGTTCCGTCCGCGTGGTCAGGAACATCATCGACGCGGTCTCGTGGATCATCCGGGCGATGCGACCGGAATGGCCCGAGGGGCGGGCGTAGTTGGAGACGCGGGCCTTGAGGTTGCGCGCCTTGCCGACATAGAGGACCTCGGAGGCCGCATTCAGCATCCGGTAGACCCCCGGCGAACCGTCGAGAGTCTTCAGATAATCCTGGATCGCCTCGTGTCCGGTGCGGGGTTTCTCGTCCATGGTTTACAGTCTGTCGATTCTTGGGTGGGGCTGCCACCGAAAGGGGGCTGAGGCAAGAGCAAAGCTGTCCACGGAATCTGGGGATAACTCTGCGGAGAAGATTTCGGGAGCGCGGAATTTCCCTTGTTTTAAGGCCCTTTCATAGAGTTGCACATTTTTTAGGCAGATATGGAACCCATTGAAAACATTGCAAAGAATTTCCTGCTGACCGCAAATCCCTGAATCTTCAAGCGATTTATGACAGACACGTGAACGTGTCGCCGAAAGTGGACAAGTTGACGCGCCGGGTTCCCGAAACGGCTATTCCACGCCTAGAACGTCGGGCGTTTTCCAGCCGAGGTGCTGGCCCCCATCCACCGCGATGAACTGGCCGGTGACGCCGGGACTGTCCAGGAAGAATCCCAGTGCGGCGGTGATGTCCTGCGGGTTCGCGCCGCGCTTCAGCACAGTCGCGGCGCGCTGGCGGGCGAAGTGCTCCTCGGTCTGCCGCGCGCCGCGCAGGGTGGGTCCGGGGCCGATGGCGTTGACGCGGATGCTGGGTGCAAGGCCTTGGGCTGCGGTCTGGGTCAGGGCCCAGAGGCCCATCTTGGCAATGGTGTAGGTCGAGAACTCGGGCGTCAGCTTCTGGATGCGCTGGTCGATCATGTTGACGATCAGGCCCTGCGCTTGCGGCTCACCCGCCGCGTCCGTGGTGGCGGGCGGGCACTGGCGGGCGAAGGCCTGGATCAGCACGTAGGGCGCGCGGAGGTTCGATTCGATGTGGCGGTCCCAGCTTTGGCGGGTCGCCGTGTCGATCCGGTCGTATTCGAAGATCGAGGCGTTGTTGACGAGGACGGTCAGAGGACCCAGGGCGGTCGTGACCGCCGGGACCAGAGCCTGGACCTGCGTTTCGTCCAGGAGGTCGGCCTGGAACGCCTGTGCCTTCCGGCCCATGGCGCGGATCTCGGCCACGACAGAGTGAGCCTCGTCGCCAGAGGACGCGTAGTGCACGGCCACGTCGTGCCCGCGCCCGGCCAGATACAGCGCCATCGCCCGACCCAGCCGCTTGCCCGCCCCGGTCACCAGTGCCGTCATTTCGCCTTGCCCCTGCAGTCGCAAGTCTTCTGACCGATAAGGTAGCGCCCGCATTTGCCACAGCGAGGGGGCCCTTCACGTTTCCGCAGGACTTTCGGCAGGGCCGAGGGAAAGAGTACCCGGCCGACCAGGGCGATCAGCACCATGGCGCCGAGAAAGACGATGATGGTCTTGAGCAGCATCTAGAGCCCATACCTTGCCCAGAGAGCCCGGTCCTCGACCGCGCCAAGCGTCTCGTCCACCAGCGACAGGCCGAGCCGCTGGAAAAGGCTGCGCTTGCGGCCAAAGGGGACCAGCTTCACCTTGTCGCCGTAAAGCTCTTTCAGCTTGGGCACCATATGGGCCACGCCGTCGGCCAGGCCAAGGTCCACCGATTGCTGGCCGGTCCAGATATCGGCGTTGAAGAGGTCGGCGCTGTCATCCAGCCGAATTCCGCGGCTGCGGCGGACGTGGTCGATGAAGGCCTGGTGGATCGGGCCTTGCAGGGCCTTCAGACGCTCCACGTCCTCGGGCTTCTGCGGCAGGAAGGGGTCGGCAAAGCTTTTCGACTTGCCCGCCGTCACCACGCGACGTTCTACCCCCTGCCGGGCCATCAGTTCGGGGAAGCCGAAGGATGCAAAGATCACGCCGATGGAGCCCACGAGGCTGCTTGTGTCCACCCAGATGTCATCCGCCGCGCAGGACAGCCAGTAGCCGCCCGACGCCGCGACATCCTCGACGAAGGCGTGGACCGGAACCTTCTTCTCGTCCGCCAGCCGCCGGATCCGCGCCGCGATCAGGCTGGACTGAACCGCCGACCCGCCGGGAGAGTTCACCTGCAGGGCCACCGCGACGGGTTTCAGCTTGAAAGCTTTCTCGACCAGCGGGGCCAGCGCCTCGTCGTTCAGCGCACGGGTGCCGGTGCCGATGGTGCCGACCAGACGGATCACCGGGACGACGACGGGTTTGGGCAAGAAGGGAATGAAGCGACGCATGGGCCAGAGGTAAGCCCTGTGGGGCTTGCGGGCAAGGGCGGGTCGCGGCAGGGTTCGGGAATGATCGACAAGCTGGAAATGTTCATCGCGCTGGCCAAGGAACGGCACTTCGGTCGGGCCGCCGAGGTCTGCGGGGTGACGCAGCCCTCCTTGTCGTCGGCCATCCGGCAGCTGGAGGATCAGCTGGGCGTGCAGCTCGTGTTCCGGGGCAGCCGGTTTCAGGGCCTGACGCCCGAGGGGCAAAGGGTGCTGGACCGCGCGCTTGGCATCGTGGGCGACGTGCGGGCCCTGAAGGACGAGATGCGGGTGGTGCGGACCGGTCTGTCGGGCAACCTGCGGATCGGGGTGATCCCGACAGCGCTGCCGATGGTGGCCGACCTGACCGGACCCTTCACGCAAAAACACCCGAACGTGCGGGTCTCGATCCTGTCGCGGACGAGCGTGGAGATCCTGACGGGGATCGAGGCGCTCGATCTGGAGGCGGGCATCACCTATCTCGACAACGAACCGCTGGGCCGCGTGTCGCAGGTCCCGCTTTACACGGAATTCTATCGCCTGCTTATCGCGCCCGGGTCCGAACTGGCGTCGCGCCGGCATATCAGCTGGAACGAGTTGTCCTCGGTACCGCTATGCCTTCTGACCTCTGACATGCAGAACCGCCGCATCGTCAACCAGCACCTCGGCGAGGCCGGGGTGGATGCCCAGCCGATGATCGAGTCGAACTCGACGATGGCCCTTGTCGCCCATGTCCTGACCGGGCGCTGGGCCTCGGTGGTGCCGAAGAAACTGGCGGACATGTTCGTGGCCGACGGCCGCCTCCATTCCATCCCCATCGTCGAGCCCGAGGCCGAGCACACGGTCGGCCTGATCGCCGCGCGGCGCGACCCGCAAACCCCGGTGCTGCAGGCGCTGGTGGATGAGGCGGTCCGGCTGTTTCGATAGATACTGTCTATCGTTTGACGGTATATCGACATTGAATTCCCTATCAATGGGCGTATACCGCTGCATGCCAGCCAGAGGTTGCCCGCATGCTTGATTCCCACGCCCAGACCGACCGGATCGCCGAGATCCTTGAAGCCCACCGCGGGCTGGAGGGGCCGCTTCTGCCGATCCTCCACGCGATCCAGGAAGCTTTCGGCTACATCCCCGAAGGCGCGATCCCGCAGATTGCGGCGGCGCTGATGCTGTCCAAGGCGGAAGTGCACGGTGTGGTCAGCTTCTACCACGATTTCCGCGAAAAGCCGGCGGGGCGTCATGTGCTGAAGCTCTGCCGTGCCGAGGCCTGCCAGACCGTAGGCGCGGACGACGTGGCAGACCGGATCAAGAAGGCGCTGGGCATCGACTGGCACGAGACGACCCCCGATGGCCGCGTGACGCTGGAGCCGGTGTTCTGCCTGGGCCTTTGCGCTTGCGGGCCGGCGGCGATGGTTGATGGGCGGCTGGTCGGCCGGGTGGATGAGGGCGTAGTCGCGGAGGTGGCGAAATGAAGGTTTTCGTTCCGCTGGACAGCGCTGCCGTCGCCCTTGGGGCCGACAAGATTGCCGAAGCCATCGTGGCGCAAGGTGCCGCGCTTGGGTTTTCCGTTGAGGTCGTTCGCAACGGCTCGCGCGGGATGGTGTGGCTGGAGCCGCTGGTCGAAGTGGTGACGGACAAGGGCCGGGTGGGCTTTGGCCCGATGACGCTGGCCGATGTGCCGGGGCTGTTCGGCGACCTGTCGGCGCACCCGAAGGCGCTGGGCCTGGTCGAGGAACTGCCCTGGATGAAGGGCCAAACCCGGCTGACCTTTGCCCGTGTCGGCGTGATCGACCCGCTGTCGCTGGAGGACTACCGCGCGCATGGCGGGCTGGTGGGGCTGGAGCGCGCCAAGGGCATGACCAAGGCGCAGATCGTGGCCGAGGTGACGGAGTCCGGCCTGCGTGGTCGTGGCGGCGCTGGCTTCCCGACGGGGATCAAGTGGAAGACGGTCTCGGAGGCTCCGGGCGATCAGAAATACATCGTCTGCAATGCCGATGAGGGCGACAGCGCGACCTTTGCCGACCGGATGCTGATGGAGGGCGACCCCTACACGCTGATCGAAGGCATGGCAATTGCGGGCCTCGCATGCGGGGCGACCAAGGGCTACGTCTACATTCGCTCGGAATACCCGGTCGCGATCCGCGTGATGGAAGCCGCCGTGCTGGTGGCGCGTCAGGTCGGTCTGTTGGGTCCGCAGTTCGACATGGAAATCCGCGTCGGCGCGGGGGCCTATGTCTGCGGTGAGGAGACCTCGCTGCTGAACTCGCTGGAAGGCAAGCGCGGCGTGGTTCGCGCGAAGCCGCCGCTGCCGGCGCTCCAGGGGTTTATGGGCCGCCCGACGGTGGTGAACAACGTGATCTCGCTCGCGTCGGTGCCGGTGATCATGGCCAAGGGCGCGGCCTACTATAAGGACTTCGGCCTCGGCCGCTCGCGCGGGACGATCCCGCTGCAGATCGCCGGGAACGTGAAGTATGGCGGGCTCTGTGAGGTCGCCTTCGGCCTGACCCTCGGCCAGATCGTGAACGAGATCGGCGGGGGCACGGCTTCGGGTCGTCCGGTGAAGGCGGTGCAGGTCGGCGGGCCGTTGGGGGCCTGGTTCCCGGTGTCGCTGTTCGACACGCCGTTCGGCTATGAGGAGTTCGGCGCGAAAGAGGGCCTGATCGGCCACGCGGGCCTGACCATCGCAGACGACACTACCGACATGCTGGCAATGGCCCGCTTCGCGATGGAGTTCTGCGCCATCGAGTCCTGCGGCAAGTGCACGCCCTGCCGCGTCGGCGCTGTGCGGGGGGTCGAGACGCTGGACCGTCTGGCGCGCGGCGATGCCAGCGCGATCCCGCTCATCACGGACCTGTGCAACACGATGAAGTCCGGTTCGCTTTGCGCGCTGGGCGGCTTCACCCCATATCCGGTGATGAGCGCACTGACGCATTTCCCGGATGACTTCGCCCGCGCGAAGGAGGCCGCCGAATGACCGAGACGGTGAAGGGCCCCGCGTCCTACTTCCCCTCGATCGAGAAGAAATACGGTCAGCCGATGGCGCATTGGTTCGACCAGATCCAGGACAAGCTCGATCAGCCGCACATGGCTGTAGTCGCGTTCCTGAAAGACACCCACGGCATGGGCCACGGCCACGCGAATGCCATCGTCGCCCATCAGCTTGCCGCACGGAAAGGCCAATAAGATGAAAGACTTCATCATCCCCGACCGCGACTTCGGCACCCCCGCCGCAAAGTCCAAGACCATGGTCACGCTGACCATCGACGGCTTCGACGTCACCGTGCCGGAAGGCACCAGCATCATGCGCGCGGCGGCGGAAGTGGGGATCTCGGTCCCCAAGCTGTGCGCGACGGACAGCGTGGATGCCTTCGGGTCCTGCCGGCTCTGCCTGGTGGAGATCGAGGGGCGGAACGGTACGCCCGCCTCCTGCACCACCCCGGTCGCGCCGGGGCTCAAGGTCAAGACCCAGACCGGCAAGCTGAAGCAGCTCCGCCGCGGGGTGATGGAGCTTTACATCTCGGACCACCCGCTGGACTGCCTGACCTGTTCGGCGAATGGCGATTGCGAGCTGCAGGACATGGCCGGCGCCGTGGGCCTGCGCGATGTGCGGTATGAGGCGGTTGATACCCACTTCAAGCCGCGCAACACCAGCGGAGAAGCGAACCCGCTGTACATCCCGCGCGACGATTCAAACCCCTATTTCTCCTATGACCCGCAGAAGTGCATCGTCTGCTCGCGTTGCGTCCGGGCGTGTGAGGAAGTCCAGGGAACCTTCGCGCTGACCATCGAGGGCCGGGGCTTCGACAGCCGGGTGTCCTTTGGGGCAAAGACCGACAATGCGCTGGCTTCGGACTGCGTCAGCTGCGGCGCCTGCGTGCAGGCCTGCCCGACGGCGACGCTGCAAGAGAAGTCGGTGATCGAGATCGGGACGCCGGACCGTTCGATCATCACCACCTGCGCCTATTGCGGGGTGGGTTGCAGCTTCAAGGCGGAAATGCGCGGCGATGAGCTTGTCCGCATGACCCCCTACAAGCACGGCAAGGCCAACCGCGGCCATAGCTGCGTGAAGGGTCGCTTCGCCTATGGCTACGCGACGCACCAGGACCGCATTCTGAAGCCGATGATCCGCGAAACCATCGAGGAGCCGTGGCGTGAGGTTTCCTGGGCCGAGGCGATGGAATTCGCCGCCGCCAAGATGAAGGGCATCCAGGCCAAGTATGGCCGCCAGTCGGTCGGTGTGATCACCTCCAGCCGCTGCACGAACGAGGAGACCTACCTCGTCCAGAAGCTGACCCGCGCGGTGTTCATGAACAACAACACCGACACCTGCGCCCGCGTCTGCCACTCGCCCACCGGCTATGGCCTGGGCCAGACCTTCGGCACCTCGGCCGGGACGCAGGACTTTGATTCCGTTGAAGAAGCCGACGTCATCATGGTGATCGGCGCCAACCCGGCTGCGGGGCATCCGGTGTTTGCATCCCGCATGAAGAAGCGGCTGCGCAAGGGGGCGAAGCTGATCGTCGTCGACCCGCGCCGCACCGAAACCGTGGAAGGCCCGCACTACAAGGCGGCGCATCACCTGGCACTGACGCCTGGCACGAACGTCGCCGTCGTCTCGGCGCTGGCCCACGTCATCGTCACCGAAAAGCTCTACGACGAAGAGTTCATCCGCACCCGCTGCGACTGGGATGAGTTCCAGGACTATGCCGAGTTCATCGGCGCCCCGAACCACTCGCCCGAAGCGGTGGAACTGGTCACCGGCGTACCGGCCGAAGAAATCCGCAAGGCCGCGCGCCTTTACGCCACCGGCGGGAACGGGGCGATCTACTACGGGCTGGGCGTGACCGAGCATAGCCAAGGCTCCACCACCGTCATCGGCATCGCCAACCTCGCCATGCTGACCGGCAACATCGGTCGCAAGGGCGTGGGCGTGAACCCGCTGCGCGGCCAGAACAACGTGCAGGGCTCCTGCGACATGGGGTCGTTCCCGCATGAGCTTCCCGGCTACCGCCACGTGAAGAACCCGGAAGTGCGCGCGATCTATGAGAAGGCCTGGGGCGTCACCATCGACCCGGAACCCGGCCTGCGCATCCCGAACATGCTGGACGCCGCGGTCGAGGGCACCTTCAAGGGCCTCTACTGCCAGGGCGAGGACATCCTGCAATCCGACCCCGACACTCACCACGTCGCGGCGGGTCTGGCGGCGATGGAATGCGTGATCGTCCACGACCTGTTCCTGAACGAGACGGCGAACTACGCCCACGTCTTCTTCCCCGGCTCGTCCTTCCTGGAAAAGGACGGCACCTTCACCAACGCCGAGCGTCGGATCAACATGGTCCGCAAGGTGATGGCGCCGAAGCAGGGCTATGCCGACTGGGAAGTGACCCAGATGTTCGCCAATGCGATGGGCGCGGGCTGGAACTACACCCATCCGTCGCAGATCATGGAAGAGATCGCCATGACCACCCCGTCCTTCGCGGGTGTGACCTACGAGAAGCTGGAGACGATGGGCTCGGTCCAGTGGCCCTGCAACGAGAAGGCGCCGGAAGGCACGCCGCTGATGCACATCGACGGCTTCGTGCGCGGCAAGGGCAAGTTCATCCGCACCGAATACGTGGCGACCGACGAAAAGACCGGCCCGCGCTTCCCGCTTCTGCTGACCACGGGCCGCATCCTGTCGCAGTACAACGTGGGCGCGCAGACCCGGCGGACGGCGAACGTGGTCTGGCATGACGAGGACGTGCTGGAGATCCACCCGCACGACGCCGAGAACCGGGGCATCCGTGAGGGTGACTTCGTGCGTCTGGCCAGCCGGTCGGGCGAGACGACGCTGAAGGCGACGATCACCGACAAGGTTTCGCCCGGCGTGGTCTACACGACCTTCCACCACCCGGACACGCAGGCGAACGTCATCACCACCGACTTCTCGGACTGGGCGACGAACTGCCCGGAGTACAAGGTGACGGCGGTGCAGGTCAGCCCGTCCAACGGTCCCTCCGAATGGCAGGAAGAGTATGCCGCGCAGGCGGCCCTGTCCCGGCGGATCCTGGCGGCAGAATGAAAGGCGCGCGGCCAACCCCTCGGCTGGTGTTCGGTCCCTCGGTCCAACCGGGGGAACGGGTGCTGCCCGAAGAGGTGGCCGTGGCCCTGTCCTTCAACGGCACGACCCAGGCCGTGATGATGGCGACGCCTGCGGATCTGGAGGACTTCGGCGTGGGCTTTGCCCTGACCGAGGGAATCGCCACGCCCAAGGACATCCTGTCGGTCGAGGTCGAGGCCGTTCCACGCGGCTACGACGTCCAGGTCTGGCTTCGGCCCGAGGCCGAGGCGCGTCTGGTGGCCCGCCGCCGCACCATGTCCGGCCCGGTGGGCTGCGGGCTTTGCGGGATCGACTCGATCGACCAGGCGCTGCGCGAGGTGCCGGTTGTCCAGCCGTCGCGCTTCGGGCTGACCCCGACGCAGGTGCGCGAGGCGGTGGCCTCGCTGCCTGGGGAACAGCGGCTGCACGACGCGACGCGGGCAGTGCATGGCGCGGCCTTCTGGAACGGCCGCGTGGTCCTGGCGCGCGAGGACGTGGGCCGGCACAATGCGCTCGACAAGCTGGTTGGCGGGATGCTGCGGCAGGGGATCGCTCCTCAGGGCGCGGTGGTCCTGACCAGCCGAGTCTCGACCGACATGGTGCAGAAGGTGGCAATGCTGGGCGCGCCGATGATCATCGCGGTCTCGGCCCCCACGGCCGAGGCGGTGGAACTTGCCGAGGCGTCGGGGATCACCCTGATCGCGCTGGCCCGGGGGGACCGGTTCGAGGTCTTCTCGCACACGGATCGTTTGAAGACGGAGGGGGCAAATGTCCGCTGACAAGATCGCCCGGATGGCGAACCAGATTTCCATGTTCATGGAAACCAAGCCTGAGGCCGAAGGGATCGCCGGGCTTGCCAACCATATCAACGACTTCTGGGAGCCACGGATGCGTCGGCAGTTCTTCGAAATCGTCGATGCCGGTGGCGCGGGCCTGCGGCCCCTGGTTCTGAAGGCGGCCAGTTCGATCCGCCGCCCGGCAGCCGAGGCGGCCTGATCCCGCCAAGGTGACGACCCTTCGCCAGACCGTCCTGATCGTCGCGGCGCTGAACCTTGCCTATTTCGGGGTAGAGTTCGTCGCGGCCCTGCGCGCGGGCTCGGTCGGGCTTATGGCCGACAGCGTCGACTTTCTTGAGGACGCGGCGGTCAACAGCCTGATCTTCTTCGCGCTGGCCTGGACGGCCACCCGCCGCGCCGCCGTGGGCAAGGTGCTGGCCGCGTTGCTGCTGGTCCCGGCGGTAGCTTTCCTCTGGACCCTGGGTGCCAAGCTTATGGACCCGACGCCCCCCGTCGCGACGGCCCTTACCCTCGTTGGCCTTGGCGCGCTTGCGGTGAACCTCACCGCCGCGCTGCTCCTGGCGCGCCACCGCAGGACCGAGGGAAGTCTCACGCGCGCGGCCTTCCTGTCGGCCCGGAACGACGCGCTGGCGAACATCGGCATCATCGGGGCGGGGCTGGTAACCGCGCGCCATCCGTCGATCTGGCCCGACATCGTGGTTGGACTGGTCATCGCTGCCCTGAACCTGGACGCCGCCAAGGAGGTCTGGGAGGCCGCCCATGACGAGGCGGAGGACGCCCAGGTCTGACGCCGGAATTTTCGAAAATTCCGGACCGGAGCCTTCGAAGGCTCCGAACCGATTTCTTCGAAGAAATCGGCGCTTTGCACCACCGTTGCACCCGGCTATGACGGCGCGGAAGCACGGGGACGACGCATGGACCATTTCCTCTACAAGAACGGCACCCTTCACGCCGAGGACGTCGCGATCCCCGACATCGCCGCCGAAGTCGGCACCCCGTTCTACGTCTATTCGACCGCCACCCTGACCCGGCACTATCGCCTGTTCACCGAGGCCCTCTCTCCCCTTCCCCACCTCGTCTGCTTCGCCATCAAGTCGCTTTCGAACGTCGCCGTCCTGAAGACCCTTGGCAATCTCGGCGCAGGGATGGATGTCGTCTCCGGCGGCGAGTACCTGCGCGCCAAGGCGGCGGGCGTCCCCGGCGACCGCATCGTCTTCTCCGGCGTCGGCAAGACGCGGGACGAGATGCGCCTGGCGCTCACTGGCGGCATCCGGCAGTTCAACGTGGAAAGCGAACCCGAGATGCGGGCCTTGTCCGAGGTTGCGACAAGCCTTGGCGTGACCGCGCCGATCACTGTCCGCATCAACCCGGACGTGGACGCCAAGACCCACGAGAAGATCGCGACGGGCAAGAAGGAAAACAAGTTCGGCATCCCCATCGCCCGGGCCTCCGAGGTCTACGCCGAAGCCGCGCGCCTTCCGGGCCTGCAGGTCGTGGGCATCGACGTCCACATCGGCAGCCAGTTGACCGAGCTTGAACCCTTCGAGCAGGCCTACCTCAAGGTTGCCGACCTGACCCGCCGCCTGCGTTCCGAGGGCCACACCATCACCCGCCTCGACCTTGGCGGCGGCCTCGGCATCCCCTACACCCGCTCGAACGAAGCCCCGCCGCTGCCCACCGACTACGGCGCCCTCATCAAGCGGACCGTCGGCGACCTGGGCTGCGAGGTGGAGATCGAACCCGGACGCCTGATCTCCGGCAACGCGGGGCTCCTCGTCGCCAGCGTCATTTACGTGAAGAACGGCGAGGGCCGCGACTTCCTCATCCTCGACGCCGCGATGAACGACCTCGTCCGCCCCTCGATGTACGGCGCCCACCATGACATCGTGCCCGTGGCCGAACCGCCGGTAGCCTCACCGACACAGGAGTTCGACGTGGTCGGCCCGGTCTGCGAGACCGGCGACACCTTCGCCAAGGGCCGCGACCTGCCACTGGTGGTCGAGGGGGACCTCGTCGCCTTCCGCAGCGCCGGGGCCTATGGCGCGGTCATGGCGTCCGAATACAACACCCGGCCGCTTATCCCCGAGGTGCTCGTCAATGGGGATCACTTCGCTGTCATCCGGGCGCGTCCAAGCTTTGACGAAATCCTCAAGCGCGATACCATCCCTGCATGGCTGTGACACCTTGTCCGGTCCTTGGCAGGTGACATGACCGGACAAAAGCCCCAACCGCCCCTGAAATCGCTCGTCCGGCCCATGCGCCTGACGCTGGCGGGGCTGTGGGCGGAACGGCTCGCCCGGGCTTTCTGGCCGCTGTGGTCGCTGGCGCTGGTGACCCTTGCGGCGCTTGCTTTCGGCCTGCAGGACCTTGGGCCGCTTCTCTGGGCGCAGATTGGCGGGGTGATCGTCGGACTGATCGCGCTGGTCCTTCTTGCCATTGGCATCCGCCGCTTCCGCCGCCCCACCGCGATGGACGCGCTGGACCGCCTGGACGCCGCCATGCCCGGCCGACCCATCGCCGCACTTCGCGACACCCAGGCCATCGGCACTGCCGACCCCGCCTCGCTGGCCGTCTGGCGTGTTCACCAGGAGCGGATGGCCGCTCGCGCCGCCGGGGCACGCCCGGTCCAGCCCGACCTGCGCCTGTCCTCGCGCGACCGCTTCTCGCTCCGCTACGTCGCGCTGACCGCCTTCGTCATGGCCGCGCTTTTCGGGTCGTTCTGGAAAGCCGGCACCGTGGCGGGCCTGACCCCCGGCGCCGCCGTTGCCATGCCCGGTGGCCCGGCCTGGGAGGGGTGGGCCCAGCCCCCGGCCTATACCGGCAAGCCGTCGCTCTACCTCAACGACATCACCGACCCCGCCCTGGAGCTTCCCACCGGCACCCGCCTCCAGATCCGGCTTTACGGCCCGGAAGGCGGTCTGACCGTTGCCCAGACCATCGCCGATGTCCCGCCGCCCCCCGTGGCCGAGGCCGGGGTCACCCCCGCCGCTGCCGTTCCGAACGCGATGGCCGGGGTGCATGACCTGACCGTCACCCGATCGGGCCAGCTTTCCATCGAAGGCAATGGCGGCCGCGAATGGCAGATCACCGCGATCCCGGACAACGCCCCCACCATCGAAATCACCGGAGAGATGGTGCGCGAGGCGGACGGTCGCTTCAAACAGGACTTCAAGGCCACCGACGATTACGGCGTCGTCGCGGGCCGGGTGACGATCACCCTGGACCTTGCCAAGGTCGACCGTCGTCATGGCCTGACCATCGACCCCGAAGCCATCGAACCCGTGACGCTTGACCTGCCGATGCCGCGCAAGGGCAAGCGGACCGACATGACCTCGACCCTCGTCGACGATCTGTCGAAACATGTCTTTGCCAACATGCCGGTGACGATGGTCTTCGCCGCCGTCGATGCGGCGGGGAACGAAGGCACCTCGGCGCCCTATGAGGTCGTCCTGCACGGCAAGCGCTTCTTCGACCCGCTGGCCGCAGCCCTGATCGAGATGCGCCGTGACATGCTGTGGAACCGCGTGAACGCCCCCCGCGCGGTCGAAATCCTCAAGGCCGTGACGAACCGCCCTGAGGGCTTCATCCGCCATGAGCGCGCCTTCCTGCACCTGCGCGTGCTGATGCGCGACCTGGAAACCAAGGAAGCCAGCCTCTCGACCGAAGACCGCGATGCCATTGCCGAGAAGCTTTGGAACATCGCCCTGATGGTCGAGGAGGGGAACCTCCAATCCGCGCTGGAACGCCTGCAGCGCGCGCAGGACCGGCTGCAGGAGGCGATCGAAAACGGCGCCTCGCCGGAAGAGATCGACCAGCTGATGAAGGAAATGCAGCAGGCGCTGAACGAATACATGCGTGAACTGGCCGAAGAGGCGCAGCGCAATCCGGGCGACCAGCAGCAGCAGCAGATGATGCAGGGCCAGATGATGTCCGGCGATCAGCTGCAAGAGATGCTGGACCGGCTGCAGCAGCTGATGGAGGAAGGCAAGACCGCCGAGGCGGCCGAGCTGATGGAGCAGCTGCGCCAGCTCATGGAAAACATGCAGGTCGTGCAGGGGCAAGGTCAGGGCCAGGGACAGGGGCAGGACGGCCCGATGGGCGACCTGGGCGAGACGCTGCGCGACCAGCAGGAGTTGTCGGACGATGCCTTCCGCGACCTGCAGGGTGTCCCGCGCGACGGTCAGCAGCAGGGCGAAGGCCAGCAGCCGGGCCAGGAACAGGGTCAGGAGCAGGGCCAGGGCCAGCAGCCGGGCGACCAGCCGGGCCAGGGCAGCGACCAGGCGGAGAACCAGGACGGCGAGGGCCAGGGCGGCTCGCTTTCCGACCGCCAGCGGGAACTTCGTGAGCGGCTGAACGAGCTGCAGCAGGGCCAGCTTCCCGGCGACGGGACCGAGCAGGGCGAAGAGGGCCGCCGCAACCTCGACCGCGCCGGTCGGGCGATGGAAGAGGCCGAGGATGCGCTGCGGGATGGCGACCTCGACGGAGCGCTTGACCGCCAGGCCGAGGCGATGGAAGCGCTTCGTGACGGAATGCGCGACTTCGGCGAGGCGCTGGCCGACGAACAGCGCCAGAACCGCGACGGGCAGGGCGGCGAACGCGACATGGGCTCGGCCGATCCGCAGGGCACCGACCCGCTGGGCCGTCGTCCGGGGGAAACGGCCCGCATCGGCTCGGACGAGAACATGGTGCAGAACACGCCCGATGAACGCGCGCAGGAACTGCTGGACGAGATCCGCCGCCGTTCGGGCGAGCTGACCCGCCCGCTCGAGGAGCTCGACTACCTCAAGCGCCTGTTGCAGATGTTCTGAGTAGGCATCCCGTGCGCCACGGGCGCAGCGCGGATCTCATTCCGGTGAAAACATACATGCCGTGGTGGCTGGATAGCGGTTGCACCGTCCCGGCCCGGCCAATCAACTCATGGGAGGTTCCCTTGTCAGACGATCTGTTCGTTTACTTTGACGGCGTCGAGGCCCTCGGGCAGTTCAACGGCAGCATCCAGCTGGAGCTGGTCGCGAATGTTCTGGATGCCGCGGACGATGGTGGCGTGAAGGTCCGGCGCGTGACGACGGGTCACCTGCGGTGCAGTGCCACGGCGGCAGCCGATCTGGCGCAGGCGATCAGCAAGGCGCTGGAGATGCTCAAGAACCCGGACAAGAACCCGGTGGCCGTCGGCAAGATGAACTAGGTAAGCGCGACGGGCTGCGCCTTCGCACGTCCAACTTCGCCGAAGGAAGGCGCGCGCCCGATGATGCCGTGATCCGTTAAGGATCGGTTACCGCGCGCGACCAAGTATCTGATCTGAAAGGACAAGCCCAATCTGTCCACTGTGGACACCACCGTCTTGCGGCCCCCGCCAATCCGCGCCACTCTCGGCCCATGACCGGTAACCGCCTCCTCGCGCTCGACCTGGCCCGGACCCTGGCCCTGGTCTGCATGGTGATCTTCCACTTCACCTTCGACCTCGCCCTTTTCGGGTTCATCCCCGCCGATACCATGTCCCAGCCCTTCTGGTACTACTTCGCCCGGATGATCGCCGGCAGCTTCCTGTTCCTGTCCGGTGTCAGCCTCTGGCTTGCCCACGGCCACGGCATCCGCTGGTCCGCCTTCGGGACGCGACTCGCCAAGCTGGTCGCCGCCGCGCTTCTCGTGACCCTCGCCAGCCTCTGGCTGGTCCCCGGTGGCCCGATCTGGTTCGGCATCCTCCACGCCATCGCCGCCGCCAGCCTGATCGGCCTGATCGCCCTGCGGCTGCCCTGGCCCGTCACCCTCGCCCTCGCCGCTCTCATCTTCGCCGCCGCCTGGGGCCCCCGCTTCCCGGCCTTCGACCCGATCTGGCTGGTCTGGACCGGTTTGGCCGAGACCCGCCCGATGATGGGCGACTATACCCCGCTCATCCCCTGGGCCGCCCCCGCGCTGGCCGGGATCGCCTTCGCCAATGCCCTCCGCATCGACGAGTGGCAGGGCAGCCCACCCACTCCGCTGACGAACGCGCTCACCTTCCCTGGCCGACATTCCCTCATCATCTACCTTGTCCACCAGCCGATCCTCATCGGTCTGTTCTATGCCTGGATCTGGGCCCACTCCTGACGCTTCCCCTCGCCCCCGCTTTCCGCTAATCGGAACCCCGAGTTTTGGAGGCCCGCGCGATGAAGTTCACCCTGTCCTGGCTGAAGGATCACCTCGACACCGAGGCCACTGTCGACGCGCTCGCCGAGGCGCTGACCGACCTCGGCCTTGAAGTCGAAGGCGTCGAGGATCCCACCGCGCAGCTGGGCGCCTTCCGCATCTGCCGGGTGATCGAGGCCGTCCAGCACCCCAACGCCGACCGCCTCCGCGTGTGCCGCGTCGAAACCTGGCCCGAAGGCCCCGGCGGCCGGGTGGAGGAAGTCCAGGTCGTCTGCGGCGCGCCCAATGCCAAGACCGGCCTTGTCGGCGTCTTCGCGCCCCCCGGCACCCATGTCCCCGGCACCGGTGTCGACCTGAAGCCCGGCAACATCCGGGGCGTCGATTCCAACGGGATGCTCTGTTCCGAACGGGAACTCATGCTGTCCGACAACCACGACGGCATCATCGAGCTGCCCTCCGACGCCCCCCTCGGCGTGCGCTACATCGACTGGAAGGGCCTGAACGACCCGGTTATCGAGATCAAGGTCACCCCCAACCGCCCCGACGCCCTTGGAATCCACGGCATCGCCCGTGACCTCGCCGCGCGCGGCCTCGGCACCCTGAAGGCCGTGACCGCCACCCCGGTCGCGGGCAAGTTCCCCACCCCCATCGGCATCCACATCGACCCGAGCCTCAAGACCAAAGGCTGCCCCCATTTCGCCGGCCGCCTGATCCGTGGCGTCAAGAACGGCCCCTCGCCCGACTGGATGCAGGCCCGCCTCAAGGCCATCGGCCTCCGCCCCATCTCGGCCTTGGTGGACATCACCAACTACTTCACCTTCGGCCTGAACCGCCCGCTCCACGTCTTCGACGCCGCGAAGGTCAAGGGCGATCTCCACATCCGCCCCGCCCGCGAAGGCGAGACGCTGCTGGCGCTCGACGGCAAGACCTACACGCTCAACCCCGGCCAGATGGTCATCGCCGACGACCACGGCCCCGAATCCCTTGCCGGGATCATGGGCGGTGAGGCTTCGGGCTGTACCCCGGACACCACCGACGTTTTCCTCGAATCCGCCTACTGGGACCCGATCACCATCGCCGCCACCGGCCGCGCGCTGAAGATCAACTCCGACGCCCGCTACCGGTTCGAACGTGGCGTGGACCCGGCCTTCACCCTGCCGGGGCTGGAACTCGCGACGCAAATGATCCTGGACCTCTGCGGCGGTGAGGCCGGGACCGTCGTGCACGACGGCGCCCCCATCGACCCGACCCGCACCTACCAGCTGAACCCCGCCCGGGTGATCAGCCTCGTCGGCATGGACATCCCCGAAGCCACCCAACGCGCAACGCTGGAGGCCCTGGGCTTCACCCGCAACGGCAACGCCGTGACCCCGCCGACCTGGCGTCCCGACATCCTCGGCGACGCCGACCTGATCGAGGAAGTTGCCCGAATCGCCAGCCTGACGAAACTGCAAGGCGCCCCGATGGCCCGCACGCTTCCCGGCGTGCCGAAGCCCATCCTGACCCCGCTGCAAGTCCGCGAACGCACCGCCCGCCGCACCATCGCGGCCTTGGGCTACAACGAATGCGTGACCTACAGCTTCATCGACGCCAAGTCCGCTACCCTTTTCGGTGGCGGCACCGAGGCCGTCCGCGTCGAGAACCCCATCTCGTCGGAGATGACGCACCTCCGCCCCGACCTCCTCCCCGGCCTTCTGGCGGCGGCGGCAAGGAACCAGGCCCGCGGCTTCATGGACCTCGCGCTCTTCGAGATCGGTCCCGCCTTCCACGGCGGCGAGCCGGGCGACCAGCATCTGCAGGCCGCCGGCCTCCTCATCGGAGCCGCCGCGCAGCGTGACCCACACGGCTCCCGCCGCATGGTCGACGTCTTCGACGCCAAGGCGGATGCCGAGGCCATCCTCGCGGCCCTCGGCGCACCCGCCCGTGTCCAGATCACTCGCAAGACCGCCGACTGGTGGCACCCCGGCCGCTCCGGCGTCATCGGCCTTGGGCCCAACACCCTCGCCGCCTTCGGCGAGGTTCACCCGCGCATCCTGCAGGCCATGGACGTCAAAGGCCCCGCCGTGGCCTTCACCATCCTCATCGCCAACGTCCCCGCGCCGAAGGTGAAGACCCCCACCCGCCCGGCCCTCGCAATCAGCGACCTGCAGGCGGTGGACCGCGACTTTGCCTTCGTCGTGGACGCCCGCGTCGAGGCCCTGACGGCCGTCAACGCCGCCCAGGGTGCCGACAAGGCGCTGATCGAATCCGTTCGCGTCTTCGACCAGTTTACCGGCGTGAAGGCCGAGGCGCAGATGGGCCCCGGCAAGAAGTCCATCGCGCTCACCGTCCGCTTGCAGCCGCAGGACAAGACCCTGACCGAGGCCGAGATCGAGGCCGTCAGCGCCAAGATCATCGAAAAGGTCACCAAGGCCACTGGAGGCACCCTCCGCGCCTAAAGCGCGGCGATCAGCCCCTCGTACCACTCGGCATGGCTCCCGGAATGGTTGGCCATGCCGGGCTTTGTCAGGCAGCCCTTCGGCGCGATGTAGCTGGAGATCACGCGCACGGGTTGCTCGCGCCAGGTGATGTTGAAGGCGGCGCGTTTCGGGAAGAAGTACAAGGCGGAGTAGGGCAGGTGGTCGTGGATCCACCACGCCATCGCCCGCCAGTCCATCCCGGCCTCGTAAAGGTCCGCGAAGGCGGGGACCACGATGCAGGCGGTCGCCCCCATGCAGCCCTCGGCATCGCGGCGGTCCCAGATGTGCCCGGCGAAGTTGGCCTCGTTAGAGGCGCAAGAGTAGCCGGCTTTCCCGGCCTTCTGCTGCGCGTTGCCAAAGCCGTTCACCGCAGGACTGCGATAGGCTGACCGGATCGTGATCCGCCCAAAGACCTTTTGCAGCGGCTCCAGAAGATCGGTGCAAAGCCGGGTTCCGGCCGCGATGGCAAGATCAGGGTCGTCGGGAATGTTCGGGATGCCGTGCAGGTTGGCGATCTCGCTGTACAGGAATTCGCGCATGTAGAACGACTTTGACAGCCGCACGCGGCCGAAGTCGTCCAAGGCCGCCACCGATGCCGGTGTCTTCATGCGCGTTCCTCCCCACCGCTCATCGCTTGTCTTCGACACTCTTCGCTGGGGTCCGCGCCCGGCGAGGAGTGGACAAGTCCAAGGGCGAGCCGCTACCTCTTCGCTCGCCAGGTGTTCATCCAGGCACCGATCCGCCCGAAGAACCCGCGGGCTTCCTTGCGGGCGTTCTCGGCGCGGGTCTCGACCGAGTCCCAGGCCTCGCCCGCATCCGCCAGCGCCGGGTCGACCATCCGCTCGCGGAACTGCAGCCACATCTTGCGGATCATGAAGATCACGAAGACCAGCACGATGAGCAGGATGATGTTCACCCACGGGATCAGCGTGACGTCCGGCCCCTCGACCGGCGTGATCGAGACCGCGTTGGGGAAGGCCGAGAACAGCGGAATCCGCCAGCCGTAGTGGGTCACGGCCACCCATTGCGGCGCGGCCGCGGTTGACCGGATATTCGCCGCCTCGGCCTGCAGGGTGGCGCTGTCCCACTTGAAGTAGGGCGGCCAGAACCAGCCCGTGTCCTCGTTGCGGTAGACCATCACGTCGCCGTCGGGGTAGACCGCATCGATGAAGCGGATGTCGCGGGTGGTGTTGGTCTCGGCTCCGGTGCCGGTGTCCTCGATGGAATAGAAGATCCAGTTGCCGCCGATCTGCGTGATGCGGTTCGAGGTGTCGGTGATCCGGACGATGTCACGCTGCGGCAGGGTGTAGTGCAGGAACAGCCCGACGATCAGCACCGCAAGGATCCCGATGCCCCATTTGATCTTGGTCCACATGGGTCTGTCCTCTCAATGCCAGTTGACGAAGTAGATCGTGGTCAGGAATCCCACGGTCGGAAGGATATAGATAAGCCACAACAGCCGCTTTTTCAGCCCCTTGTCATATTGGACCATCCCCGCTTCGATGAAGGCGCGGCGTTCTTCCGCCGTCTGGCTTTCGCGCGCGGGGTCGGTGTCCCACTCCTTCTCCAGCTTCTCGCGCCGGACGGACCGCGAATAGATCGAGGTCAGGAAGTAGACGATCGTCAGTCCCACATACAGGATGAACGCAAGCCGCAGCCAACCCATCTACCGTCTCCCTCCCCAGGGGCCCACCACCGGGCGCGAGGGCTTGGGCCCCTCGGCCATCTGCGGTCGGTGCAACTCGTCCATGCTTGGTTCCGGCCCGAACAATGCCGTCCGCGCGCCTTCACGGTCCACCTGATACTCCCGTGCGAGGAAGTCGGCCACATAAGTCTTCTTGCGCTCCGACCAGGTGGCGTATTGCGCGTAGAACAGCTCCTTGTGGACGATGAACATCTGCCGCACGTCCATCGGCGCCAGTTCCGACAGCAGCATGTTCACCAGGTCCCGCTCCGGCCCCTTGCCCCGCAGCGTATAGAAATACGCCGGATGCTCGGACGTGATCTTCGGCCAAGGCCCCCCAGCCTCCACCCAGCGCAACAGCGCCGCCAGCCCCAGGAACTCCTCGGGCAGCGCGGTCCCCAGCTTGTAGGCGACCTTCCGCAGCTCCGTCCGGCGCGCATCGCCAATCTCGATCCCCAGCCGGTCAGCCGCGTCCACAAGGATGAAATCCATCTTCTGTCGCAGGATCGCCGCCGCATCGGTGCCCCGGGCCTGCACGATGGGCTCCACGAGGCCATTCCGCTCCAGCCAGTCGGCAATCTGGTTGCGGTGGTCCAGGTCCATCACCTGCGCCACCGGCACTTCGCCCAGCGACTGCCAGTCCAGCGTCGAAATCGCCGCCGGATAGCGCACGCCCTGAAAGACGTAGACCCCGCCGAAATGGCTGGTCCAGAAGTTCTGCTGCTGGAAGGTCATCGCCGGCAGGCTGATCGGCACCCGCGTGACGTCGCCCGTTTTCTTGGCGAGGCCAATCATCTCCGCCACCAGCACATCATCGCGCCAGCCGTCGGGTTCCTGCCGGAACCGCTCGATCAGCTTCGCCAGCTTCCCCGCATCCGCCACATGCCCGCCGATCGTATCCGCCTCGACCGTCACCTGCCTTATGTCGAACAGCTTGGCCGGCGTGTCGAAGGCGTAGACCGAGTTCTGCAACTCCCCCGCCACCGCATCCCGCGCGGTCAGCGCAAACAGCTGCGCCTCGTTCTTCTCGATGAACTGCGTCAGGATCCCCCGGCTGGTAGAGAACTTGATGTTGAGCAAAGGCGCATCCTTCTGCGCCGTGGTCAGCAAGATGAACTGCCGGTTCGCCCCGTTGGGGTTGAGGTAGAGGTCGTCCCCCAGCTCATCCCCGATCTCGGGCGAATAGCCGGACAGGTCGATGTGGAAATCGTCGAGCTTGGTGGTCTTCCCCGTCAGATGCTTGAGCGCCCGGTTGTAGCGTTCGACAAGGGCGGGAGAGGAGACCTCGATCAGGTTCCCGAACATCAGACCGCGTTGGATGAGGCGTTTCATGGCGCGCTTCCTTCTGGCCGGGTTCCCCCCACCCCCAGCCCCTCCCCACGGGGGGGAGGGGTGGCTCCAGGCTCAACCGTCTCGCGCAACGCCGACCACCCCGCGCCTCCCTCCCCCCGCGTGGGGGAGGGCTGGGGTGGGGGGGCGCCAGCCAAGGGCGACTCCGCCCGCCCCTTACGCGAGACGCCAGACACAAGCGCCTCCCCTCCCCTCCGTGGGGAGGGGCCGGGGGTGGGGGGCACGCCCTCAGCCAAGGATTCGCCGTCCACCGCGTCCAGAACCAGTTGCATCACGCCCTCGATATTGCCCGACACCTCCGGGTTCCAGAACCGCAACACCTGAAACCCCTGAGACGCCAACCACTCATCCCGCCGCTGGTCGTGTTCCCCACCATGCCCACCCCCATCCACCTCAATCACCAACCGCCGCCCGAGATCGGCGAAATCCGCAATGAACGGTCCAATCGGAGCCTGCCGCCGGAAATGCAGCCCCAGCATCCGGTTCAACTCCCGCAGCTTCGCCCAGACCTTCCGCTCCTGCGGCGTCATTTCAGCCCGCAACTTCCGCGCCCGCTGGCGGGTGATGGGATGAATGCCCGTCATGTCCCATGCCTCTCTTCGGACGCTTCACCATCCACCATCCGCATCCCCAACCGCCGGTTCACCTCCTGCGCCTTCACCAGCCAGACGAAGCCCAAAACCGGCCCCCACAGCAGCGCGAACAGCGCCGAGCGGCCCAGGAAGAACCCCGCCCGCTCCAGCGGAGCCTTGAGGACCCCCGCCCAGACCCCCTCGTTGATCGCCGCATAAAGCCCGGCGGCCAGCACGGCCCCCACGACCAGCGCCACCAAAGCCGTCACCCCCACCGCCCGCGCCAGCGCTCCCTGAGACAGGTTCCCCCGCCCCACCAGCCACCCCGGCAGCCAAGCCACCAGCGCACACAACCCCGCCAGCGGCAGGATGGAGTTCCAGAGGTCGAGGGTCAGCGCATTGGTCACGCTTTCTCCTCCGGTGTAGGATGGCCTTCGCCGTCTTCCGGCTTCCGCCGAAGAGCTTCCCATTCCCTGCGGATGTTCCACAGGGCGGTGAACACGACCAGCACGATGAAAAGCATGACCTCGATCACCGACGCCGGCAGCGATCTTTCAAACCAGACCGAATAAGGTGGCAGGCTGCCAGGGAACATCCAGCCAACGACGACCGTTACCAAGGCCCTGATGGCAATTGCTGAAGCGCCCATCAGTACAATGATCATGCGGTATTCGTGTCCGGCTGGCCAACCGTGAAACCGGACGGCCCAGACCACAACCGGAAGAAGCAACAAGAAGGTCAGGGCGGGAACGACGACGGTCTCGATCACCCCTTCCCCTCCAGATACCGCCGCTTCGCCTCTTCCGTCCGGCCGAAGTCGCGCACCATCGCCTCGATGGCCACTTCGTCCGACTTGTCGGCATAGCGGAACTCGCTGTCGGCGTATCGGTTGATCTCCTGGATCACCATCTCCACCGTGATCGGCGTCATCAGCCCTTTGATCATCGCCAGCTTCTCGTCATAGGGCTTGAAGAGGAACAGGTCCGGCTCGGCCATCCACTCATCCGGCAGCTCAAAGTCCATCGCCCGGACCTTCACCGCATCGGTGATGTTCTTGATCGCCCGCCCCGTGAACCGCTCATCCGCCTGCTGAATGGCCTTCAGATAGGTCCCGATCTTCGCCAGCGTGTCGAGCTTCCCGATCTCCCCCGACACACGGTCCCAGACCTTCAGAAGCCCCTCCTCATGGGGCTTCGAATGCCCTTCGAAGGACGCAGCCACGGCCTTCTTGATCTCCTGCGCCGCGAAGAGCTCATGTTCCCCCACCGGGATCGCATGGTTCTTCCCCAACAGCAGCGAGAGGATATCGATGTAATCCTCCTTCGATTGCGGCCCATCCACCAGAAACCGCGCCCCCGCCCGTTGCCGCAAAGCGTCGTCCACATTCTCCGGGAAGTTCGAGAACATCCCAAAGGTGCAGTTCCCCCGCACCACCGTCCCCGCCCCGGCGAAGGCCTGCATGAAGACCGCCGTCACCTCCTGCTGGCCCGCGGAGGACTGCCGGTCCCCCCGCTTCCCCGCCACCTGGTCGATGTCGTCGATGGTGCCAAACCCGATCACCGAAGGGTCCAGCACCGCATCGATGAAGGCCTTCGCGTTCTGCCCGGACTTCCCCTGATAGCTGTCGATCTGGTCGATGGAGAAATTCTGATACCGGAACGGATACCCCGCCACCTTGCAGTAATCGTTCAGCAATCCCGCCATCATCTGGATCAGCGTGGTCTTCCCCGTCCCCGGCTTCCCGTCGCCCATGAAGGTGAAGATGAACCCCCCAAGCTCCGCAAACGGATTCAGGCGGCGTTCGAAATCATAGGCCATCAGCATCTTCGCCAGCCGCAGCGACTGGTACTTGGCGATATGGTTGCCCACCACCTCATGCGGCTTCTTGAAGGCCATGGCGATCATGCCACCCTTCGCCGCCTTGGCCGGCTTGAACCCCGCGATGGTCAGCCCATCCGCCTCCACCTTCCACGACGCGCCGGTAAAGACCGACACCCTGGCGCCATTCTCCGCCCGGATCTGCACCTTCTTCATCAGCGCCTCGGCAAAGGCAGACACCACCGCCACCAGCTTCAGGTCATCCGCCGCCAGCGCCCCGATGTCCTGGTCCAGCTCCCAAAGCGCCCCCTGCAACGCTAGCGGAGCGTTGTCGGTCAACACCTCCTCCACCTCGCCCAGCTCCACCGTCCCCGGCCCGACATGCGGCGCGATCAGATACGCCAGCGCATTGCCAAAGGTGAACAGAACCACCAGCGCCTCCCCCTGCAACAGCTCGCCAAACTCCGCCCGGCGCGCCTCCGGCACCCGCCCCTCCAGGTTCGCCTTCTTCAGCTCTGCCAGCCCCGACTGCGCCGCAAACGTCTCTCCCATCGCCAGCGCAATAGCCAAGGACCGCCGCAAGGCATTCAGCACAGCCGCCTGCACGGGAGAGACCAACCCGTCGCCCAACCCTTCAACGCGCTCGCTGAGCCGGACGCCACCGGGCCGCGCTGTCGTCCGCGTCGCCATCCCCGGCACCGTCGACCGGAACGTGGGCCGCGTCCCGATCCCGGGAGACCGTTCCGCCTGCACCGCCACCACCAAAGGCTTCGCCAACCGCGGCGCATGATCGAACCCGAAGACCATCCCCAGTGCGGCCTCATACTGCGCCCGGATCGTCTCTTCCTTCAGCTCCATCGTGTCGCGCGTGCTCATGCGATAAGCCCTTTCATCTTTGCACAAATATCCCGGGGCCCGGGGCAGCGCCCCGGACGCATCCACAAATCACAACGTCGGAATAAGCCGCCCCCCGGCCCCCACGACGAACTTCCGCAGCCCCTGCAAGCCCCGAGGGTTCTGCTCGACCAGCACCTGATAGGGCTTCTCTGGCAGGATGATCATCCGGTCCTGCCGCGTGACCCCAAGTTCGGCCCCCGCCACCGGGTCCAGCTTGTAGACCTGCCGCACGGCGGTGGAGAACCAGCCGTCCTTCACCGCTTCCTCACGGTCCGAGACCAGGTCCTCCACCGTCCAGACCAGCGCCCAGTCCTCGCCCTCCGGCGCCTTCGCCCCCTCCAGCACCTTGGAAATCGGCCCCGACTGCAGCGTGAAACTCGCCGAATACATCGGCCCCAGGATGATCCGCCGCAGCCGCTTGGGATGCAGGTCCTCGAAGTCCTTGTCGAACCCCGTGGCAATCGTGAGCAGCTTCAGCCCCCCCACCGACTGCGCCATCAGCGCCGCCTGCGCCTGCGGCCAGCGGTAGGCATCGTTCAGGATCGGCCGCTTGCCCGAGTCCTCCAGGTCCATCAGGTACACCACCGGCAGGTTGGTCTGAGTATCCCAGACCGCCCAGTGCACCAGGAAATGCCGCCGTTCCCCCAGGTCCTGGATCCACTGCGCATCCGGATCATTCCGCGCCCAGAAGATGCCCCCGGCAATCAGCGCCTCATAGTAGTACCGCTGCGACAGCGCGAACTGCAGCGCCGTGGGAATGGTCAGGTCCCCCACGATCTGCCGGATCATCCGGTCCTTCAGCTCCGCTTCCGAGGGCATCCCGGCCAGATGCTTCTCCGCCTGCTGGGCATCGACGGCCATCGTCATCAGCTCCTGCGCGACCGGAAACCCGCTCTCATGCCGGTCGATGGTCAGCCGGGGGGCCGCCTCGCCCCGCCCGGTCATCAGGTACTTGTTCGACAGCGCCCGGAACGTCCCCGCCACCGCCGTCAGATACCGCCCCAAGACCCGAGCCTCGGTCCGCGTCAGCTTCCCCTCATTCTCCACCTCCGCCGCCACCCGGCCGAGATGCCCGGTGATCCGGTCGAACTTGGCAAAATACCGCCGCGCTACGAGCGTGTCATAAAGCTCGTGGTGGTCCGAGGTGAGGACATCTTTGACGGTGGGGTCAGGCATCGCGGTCGCGACCTTCTACATCAAGCCACCAGAACCATCTCGCGATGGGATTGGCGGCCATCATTCTTCGAGTGCGATCATTGGCCTCAAGAGCGTAGTGGTAGAACTTCTTCTGCATTGGCCGAAGCAAGCCACCAAACAACAGTAAAACTACTGCCAAGCCAATTGTGGCTGTGCAGAGATTCGCCCAGTAGAGCGCCAGGTCGTTTCGTCCATTGATGTGCAGGAGATACAGCAGGCCGAAGATCAGAAGTCCGAGGAGCAACAGGATTGCTCCCCATTTCCGGCTCCAGAGAACCTGATCGCTGAACCTCATTCCCCATACGCGTTCTTGTCGTGCTTCTCGACAATCGCCGCGAACCGCCGAGCGAACCGCTCATCCGCCTTCGCTTTCTGCTCCAGGATCTGCCGCGCAAACACCATATGCCCCTCATGAGCTTCCAGCATGTCGGCCATCTTGTCGTTCGTCGCCGCCCCGATGGCCGCCATCGCCGTCTGTGCCTCCTGGTCGGTCTTCACCCCGATCTCGTTGATCCGGTGCGCCACGTCCTGCTGCTGGGCGGTCTTCAACGAACTGGTCAGCGCGTCATACAGCACCACCCGTTGCTTGGTATCCGTCTGCAGCTTGTTGATCAGCACCAGCTGCGTCGCCGCCTGATTCTGCAAGCTGTCGACCCAGGTCTTGCCCTTCTCGATGTACCGCTCCAGCGTCTGGGACTTCGCCAGCTTCACCTGCTCATCCTGCACTAGCGCGTTGTGCTGGGCGTTCAGCGTCGCGAGCTCCGTCTCAAGCTTCGTCCGCGCCGCCGCGTCGGTCTCGACCGCGATCTTGTTCTCCAGCTCGATCAGCCGGGGGTCGAGCGCCGCCACCTCGGCCCGCACCGCCTCCAGCGCCGCCACCGTCTCCTCGCGTTCCGTCAGCGTGGACGCCAGATTCCCCTCCACCCGCGTCTTCTGGGTGTTCAGAAGGTCCAACTGCCCCTGCAGCAGCTTGACGATCACGTCGGACTTCGAGATCAGGTCCTGCAGCTTGTCGTCGATGGTGGCTGCGCGCATCCGCTCCTGCCGCATCGATTCCGCCTTGGCCGAAGAGAAGATGCCGATGAAGGTCTCCATCCCGGTCTTCGTCCGCATCTCGTTGAATTCGGCCGAGAAGCCCGCGGTCACGTCGTCGAGGCCCATGATCAGTTCGGCGATGTTCGCGTTCATCAGGTCGGTGTGCTTCGACACATCCTCAAGCGTGGCATTCTCCACGTCCAGTTGCACGCCCTGGTCCAGCTTCGACCGCGCCGCCTCGATCCGGCTGGTGATGGCGGAAATCTTCGCCTGCGCCTCGGCGACCTGAGCCTGGCTTTCCTTGATCTGCGTTTCGAAATCGGCCATCCGACCCTCCGTTGAACATCGTTTGCATCACATAATGATGTAACGAAGAATTACATCATCCCGCCGCCGAATAATCGGACGGCCTTGAACGGGGCAAGTCTTGCAGCAACTTCCCCCGTCCGCCAAGTGCGGAATGGCCGCGCTTGTTCCACCGGCGGGATGCCCCCGGCAGGGATATTCGGGCCAGGATGAAAGGTCAGACGGGGATGTTGTCGATCAGCCGCACGCCGTCGATCCACGCCGCCGCGAGCATCCGGCGCGGGCGACGGGGATCGTCCGAGGGCATCAGCGTCTCGGCATCGCGGAGTTCGATGTACTCCACCCGCTCGAACCCCGCCTCGCGCATCGTCTCGGCCGCCTCGCGGATCGCCATGCGGTCGGCGTGGCCGATGCGGATGTCTTGTGCCGCCCGGGTGATCGCGGCGTAGAGGATCGGGGCCTTGGCGCGGCCCTCCGCCGTCAGCCGCACATTGCGCGAGGACATCGCCAGACCATCCGCCTCGCGAATGGTTTCGCAGCCCACCACCTGCACCGGGATGTTCAGATCCCGCACCAGGCGTAGCACCACCTGCAACTGCTGCCAGTCCTTCTGGCCGAAATAGCCCTTGTCGGCGAGGCTCATGCCGAAAAGCTTGGTCACCACTGTCGCCACGCCGTCGAAATGGCCGGGGCGCATGTAGCCTTCCAGTGGCTGTGCGACGCCCTGCATGGTCACGTTGGTGATGAAGCCCTCGGGATAGACCTCCTCGACCGGCGGGGCAAAGATCGCGTCAACCGGGACGGTGGCGAGAAGGGCAGCGTCGGCCTCTTCGCTGCGGGGGTATTTCTTCAGGTCCTCGGGGTTGTTGAACTGCTTGGGGTTCACGAAGATCGTCGTGATCACCCGGTCGCATTCCTCGCGTGCCCGGCGGGCCAGCGACAGGTGGCCGTCGTGCAGCGCCCCCATCGTCGGGACCACGCCCACCACCTCGTTCTTCGCCTTCCACCCCTGTGCAAGGGCACGCAGCTCGGCCACGGTCCGGACTATCGGGATCATTTCTTCACCGGCACCACGTCAGGGAAAGAGTGTTCCACCGCCGGGAAAGAGCGGGAGCGGACTTCGGCGGCGTAAGTGGCGATGGCCTCGTCTGCGGCTTTCCCAAGCTCGGCATAGCGCTTCACGAACTTGGGACGGAAGTCGGTGAACAGACCCAGCATGTCATCGACCACCAGAACCTGCCCGTCGCAATTGACCCCGGCTCCGATCCCGATGGTGGGGATCGACAGGGCCTGGGTGATCCTGCCCGCCAGCCCCTCGGGCACCTTCTCGAGTACGATGGAGAAGGCCCCTGCCGCCTCGGTCGCCTTGGCATCGGCCATGACCTTCTCGGCCTCATCGGCCCGGCCCACGACCTTGTAGCCGCCCAGTGTGTTCACCGACTGCGGTGTAAGCCCGACATGGGCCATCACCGGCACGCCGCGCTGGGTCAGGAAGGCGATCGTCTCGGCCATGTGCTGGCCGCCTTCCAGCTTGACCGCCGGGGCTCCCGACTCTGCCATCAGCCGCGATGCATTCCGGAACGCCTGCTGCGGGCTTTCCTCATAGGACCCGAAGGGCATGTCGATCACCGGCATCGCCTTCGTGCAGCCTCGCACCACGGCGCGGCCATGCAGGATCATCATCTCCAGCGTCACGCCCAGGGTCGAGGGCATCCCGTGGATCACCATGCCCACGCTGTCGCCCACCAGCGCGATGTCGCAATGCGCGTCGACAATCCGGGCCACGGGGGTGGAGTAGGCGGTCAGAACGACCAGCGGCTCGCCGCCCTTGCGGGCCCGGATATCGGGGGGAAGCACAGGCCGGACGGGAGAAGTGGCGCTCATCGCAAGGCCTCCGCGGTTCGCAATCTGCCCGCCATATGGGCACAACAGCATCGCATACGCAACAAAATTGCGCCGCAGCGCAGCACCGCCGATCGCAGCGTCACGGGGTTGACCTCGGGTGCCCCGTTGCCCTGAATGCCCGGGCAAAGGAGAATGCCATGACCCTGATCCAGCGCGTCAGCCGTGACGGAACCGCACCCGAGATTGGTGGACCCGACCCGGAGAAGCTGATCTCCGGCAATCCGGTCCACAGCACCTGGAATCTCGAGGAACGCGACGGCCTTTACTGCGGCCTCTGGCAGTCCACCCCTGGAAAGTGGCGGGTGAAATACACCGAGTGGGAGTATTTCCGGATCCTGTCGGGCTACTCGCTACTGACCGGGGCGGACGGCACCATCACCCAGCTACACCCGGGCGACAGCCTGATCATCCGCCCGGGCTTCGAAGGGACGTGGGAAGTCGTGCAGACCACCCTGAAGGACTACGTCATCCGGCTGTAGAACTGTCCGCGGTCCCGACCGTCACGACCGGAGCGGATTCCGCAGGGATGCATTCCGCATCCGGGATGCCCCGGCGGGCGCAGGCGGCGCGGCGCTTGCGCTCGGCCTTCTCGGCTGCGGCCTTGTCACGGGCCTCCTGCTTTGCCAGCGCCTTCAGCTCCTTTTCCTTCCGGGCAATGTTCTCCGGGGTCTCCGGCACCATCCGGCCATAGGCGTTCAGCATCTGTGGGCCTTCCAGCGCCAGGCTTTCCGCCTCGGTCCTGACCTTGACCCGGGTTCCGTTCGGAACGCGATTGTACAGGTCGATGGCGTCCTGATTGAACAGACGGATGCAGCCCGCGCTGGTCGCGTGGCCGACCGAGGCCGCGTCCGAGGTGCCGTGGATACGGAACATCGTGTCCCGCCCGCCGCGATAAAGATACAGCGCCCGCGCACCCAGGGGGTTCGTCAGCCCGCCCGGAAGTCCGCCGGCATAGGCCGCGTAAAGGTCGGGCCGGGTCCGGATCATGTTCGCCGTCGGCTGCCACGACGGCCATTCCGCCTTGCGCCCGACGACGCCCGTGCCACGGAACGACATTCCCTCGCGCCCGACGGCGATCGGGTAGCTCGTCGCCGTTCCGCCTTCGCCCACGAGGTAAAGCTTCCGCGCGAAGGTATCGACCACGACGGTCCCCGGAGCCTCGGGTCCCGTATAGGCTACCTCGGCGCGGCTGTTGCCATCCTCAAGGTACTTCGCGGGCACCGGTTCGATGAAGAACTCGCCGTCCTGGATGCCCTCATAGCCTGGAACAGCCTCGGGCTGCTTCTGGGAGGTGCTGCTGGCACAGGCGGCAAGCATGGGAAGGGCGAGGATCGCGAAGATCCGGGCGATGGATTGGGTCACTTTGGCAGACTCATCTAAGGGCAGCTTTGGTCACCTTGCGCCCCGTCCGATATCCGTCAAGCAAAAAGCGCAAGCTTTTCCGAATCTTCGCGGGCAAGGCTGGAACGGAAACGACTCTGCAGCCGATTCCGTTCCCTGTCCTTATCGAACGTCCCGACTTAGCCGACGACGTTGAAATCCGGGCCGTAGGGGTAGTGCGTGATGTCCTCGGGCTCGTCCTCGGTCACGACGAAGATGTCGTGCTCGCGGTAGCCGCCCGCACCCGGCATCCCTTCCGGGATCGTCAGCATCGGTTCCATCGAGATCACCATCCCCGGCTCCAGCACCGTGTCGATGTCCTCGCGCAGCTCCAGCGCCGCCTCGCGGCCATAGTAGTGCGACAGGATCCCGAACGAATGCCCATAGCCGAAGGTCCGGTATTGCAGCATCTGCCGCTCGGCCAGGAACTCGTTGATCTTCATGGTGATCTCGGCGCAGCTTGCCCCGGGCTTCAGCAGCTTCATCCCGAATTCATGGCTGTCGATGTTGGTCTGCCAGACCTTCATGCTGGCATCATCCACCTCGCCCACGAACAGCGTCCGCTCCAGCGCGGTGTAATAGCCCGAGATCATCGGGAAGCAGTTCAGCGACAGGATATCACCGTGCTGCAGCTTCCTATTCGTCACCGGGTTGTGGGCGCCGTCGGTGTTGATCCCCGACTGGAACCAGACCCAGGTGTCGCGGTATTCCGCATCCGGAAAGCGCTTGGCGATCTCGCGTTCCATCGCGTCCCGGCCGGCGATAGAGACCTCAAGCTCCGTCGCGCCGACCTTGATCGCCTCGCGGATCGCATAGCCGCCCACGTCGGCCACATTGGCCCCGTGCTTGATCATCACGATCTCGGCCGGGGATTTCTTCATCCGCTGGTACATCGTCGCCGGGGCGATATCCACGCCGCGCTTGGGCTTCAGGAAGCTGTTCAGCTTCTCCATCCGCTCCACCGTCAGGTGGTCGGCCTCGCAGCCGATGTTCTTGCCCACGCCGGTGACCGAGGCCACGGCCCGCCACATGTTGTCGCGCGCCCAGTCGGTGTAGGTGATGTTGTCGGCGATCGACCGGCGCCAGGGCTGGCCCGCGTCGATCCCTGCGCTGATCGTCACGCATTCGGTCTTGGTCACGACACAGGCGTAGGGACGGCCGAACGAGCAATAGAGGAAGCCCGAATAATAGGCCACGTTGTGCATCGAGGTCAGGACGACGGCGTCCAGCTCGTGCATCTCCATGATCTCGCGCAGGCCTTCCAGCCGATCATGGTATTCCTGATCGGCGAAGGGCAGCGTGTCCTTCTTCCCGCCATTGTGGAAGCGGTACATCTCGGGGCGGTTCAACGACATTTCCAGACCTCATGTGCAGGGGGCTGGGACAAGCCGCAGGACCCCGAAAGGTCCCGGCGTACAGGACGGAAGCGGGTCTACCCGCAAGCGTCGGGGCAAATGCCCCTGCGGCGACGCCATCGCCACGGCTCATACCCTCCATGCTCCTTCGCGGCATTTCGCGCAAGAGTGTTTCCGACCCTTGCTTGGCCCGTTTGCGACCCCATCTAAAGCCGGTGAACATGAATGGGAGTTGAAAATGCGCTGTCCGGTCGACAACGAAACCCTGGTGATGGCAGACCGTGGCGGGGTCGAGATCGACTACTGCCCGAAGTGCCGCGGCGTCTGGCTGGACCGGGGCGAGCTTGACAAGATCATCGAGCGCTCGCTCGGCGGTCCCGCTGCCGCGCCGGCCCCCACGCCGCAGGCAGCGACCCAGCACCACGCATCTCCGGCTGCCCCCGTCTACCAGCCCGAGCCGCGCGGACAGCACTACGACGACCGTCGCCGCCGGGACCATGACGACGATGACGACTACAAGTACGGCTACAAGAAGAAGCGCAAGGAAAGCTTCCTGAAGGACATTTTCGACTTCTGATCAAGCGCTCCTCGGCCGCGTCGTCGCTCGTCGCCGTGTCCGCGACGAGAAGCCGAGGGCGAACGAGGAGCAGCCCCTTGCGTCCGCGTCAGACCCCGTTAGCCTGACCGGATGCGCCCCGGCTTCCGCAATCTCATCACCGATGTACCTGGCCTCCGCGTCGGCAATGCCGATGATGCACGCTTGCGTTCCGGCACTACGGTCCTCACCGCAGACCGACCCTTCGTCGCGGCCGTCCATGTGATGGGGGGATCGCCGGGAACGCGCGAGACCGACCTTCTGGCCCCTGATCGATTGGTCGAGGCCGTCGATGCGATCTTCCTCTCCGGTGGGTCCGCCTTCGGCCTGGATGCGGGCCAGGGGGTCATGCAGGGCCTGCGCGAGGCCGGTCGCGGTTTCGCCGTCGGTCCCGTACGGGTGCCCATCGTCCCCGGTGCCATCGTCTTCGACCTCTTGAACGGCGGCGACAAGGATTGGACGGAAAGCCCCTATCCCGGTCTCGGCCGCCGTGCCCTCGATTCGGCCTCCCCTGACTTCGCCCTCGGCACCGCCGGGGCGGGCTTTGGTGCCATGACCGGCAATCTGAAGGGCGGTCTCGGCTCGGCCTCCTGCGTCCTGGCCTCGGGCCTGACCGTCGGCGCGCTGGTCGTCGTCAATGCCCTGGGTCAGGCCACCGTCGGTGAAACCAGGCATTTCTGGGCCGCGCCTTGGGAGGAGGGGACCGAGTTCGGAGGCTTCGGACCCGCACCCATGTCCGCGCAGGACGCCCCCCTGCCGCGCAAGCGGCTGGGTGAGGCCACGACCATCGCCATCGTCGCCACCGATGCCACCTTGACCAAGGCTCAGGCTCATCGCATGGCCGTCGCCGCGCATGACGGCATGGCGCGCGCACTGGTGCCATCGCATACGCCGCTGGACGGGGACCTCGTCTTTGGCGTCGCGACCGGCGGGAAACCCCTGGCCGATCCCCTGACCGACCCCTTCCAGCTTGGCCACGCCGCCGCCACCTGCCTCGCCCGCGCGATCGCCCGCGCGGTCTACCTGGCGCGGTCGGAACCGCTGGACCTGCAGCCCACGTGGCAGGCCCGTTTCAGCCGCTGACCGCAACCTCATTCCACCGCCGGAGGGATGGCAAGGCACGGTTAACACCCGCTGAACGCCCACAGGCAAAGCCTTGATTTTCTTGAAGTCGCAGGATCCGCCCAGCGTGGACACTACCACCGCTTCAGCGCATCCTCGTCGGCGTCCTTCGCGGCCACCCAGGTCTCGCCGTCGGCCCCGAGCTCCTTCTTCCAGAACGGTGCCCGGCTTTTCAGGTAGTCCATCAGGAACTCGGCGGCAGCAAAAGCATCCCCCCGGTGCGGCGCCGCGGTGGCGACCATCATGATCGCCTCGCCCGGGGCCAGCTTCCCATACCGATGGATCACGAGGGCATCCGCCAGCGACCACCGCCGCACCGCCTCCTCGGCAATCCCCCGGATCGCCTTTTCGGTCATGCCTGGATAGTGCTCGATCTCCATACCGGACAAGGACCCGCCCTCATCCCGCACCAGCCCGGTGAAGCTGACGACTGCCCCCGCGCCGCGGACGCCCGAGGTGAAGGCCGCGACTTCGGCCCCCAGATCGAATGGCTCCGACTGGACAGCGACCCGCATGTCAGCCCCCGGTCATGGGCGGAAAGAAGGCGACCTCCCTCACCCCGGCGAGGGGCGCATCGAACGAGGACAGCTCCTGATCCAGCGCGACGCGCAGCGAGGAAAGGTCGGCAAAGGCCGCCGCATAGCGGTCTTCCCGGTCGCGCAGTTCCTCGACCAATTCGGCCACCGTGGCCGCCCCAGTTTCAATCCGCTCGCGCGGGAGCCCGATCCGTTCCCGGACCCAGGCGAAGTAGAGGACGTCGATCACTTGTCTTCCCGCAAGAAAGGCAACGACTTAGAGAAATACTCCAATCCCGTCACCACGGTCAGGAGCGCTGCAATCCACAACAGCCAGATGCCCGCAAGGTTCGCATAGGACGCGCAGTCGCGGTTGCCGCAGGTTCGGACCGCCTCGGCCTCTCCGGCAGCGACGGCGGCCATGTGCTGTTCGGGGGTCATTCCCTCAAGCGCGAGCGCGTTCTGGTAGTCGAGACCCGTCCCGAGGAACAGGACGGCAATCGCGATCATCTGCGCGGTGGTCTTCCACTTCGCCAGTTTGGTGACCTTCAGAAGGCCGCTTTTCTGTCCCAGGTATTCCCGCAGGCCGCCCACGAAGACCTCGCGGAAGAGGATCAGTGTGGCGGGAAGGATCAACCAGGGGTTCATGCCGTTGTAGCCGGTGATCACCATGATCGCGATGACGACCATCGCCTTGTCGGCAATCGGGTCCATCATCGCGCCGAATTTGGACTCCTGTTTCCACAGCCGCGCCAGGTAGCCGTCGAACCAGTCGGTCAGCGCAGCGCTAACGAACAGTGCAAGGGCGAACCAGTCAGCCCAGGGTCGCTGGAAATACAGGAACATGATGGCCACGCCGGGCGCGGCGAGCAGACGAAGCACGGTCAGCGTGTTGGGGATCGTCCAGGTCATGCTGAAGTGGTAGACGAAGGGTTCCGCAGGGGGAAGGGGCTAGTTTCCATCCAGACGCACAGCGTCCTTACGCTCGCGGCCGACTATAGTCCCTCGGGCTGGCCCACCACCACGAAGTGCAGGGCCTTGGGGTCGAAAAGCTCTGCCGCGACGCGCCGGATGTCCTCCATCGTCACCGCCTCGACCTTGGAGTTGCGAGTGGTGACATAATCGATGGGCATCCCGTCCATCTGCATCCCGACAAGGATGCTTGCTATTGGGCCGTTGCCGTCGAACCGCAGGGGATAGGAGCCGGTCAGATAGGTCTTGGTGGCCTCCAGCTCCTCTGGCGATACGCCTTCGGCACCGATGCGGCCCCATTCCGCCTTCACCACCTCGATCGCTTCGGCGACCTTGTCGTTCGAGGCCGAGAATTGCCCCAGCAGCATGTCAGCGTGGTCCATGTTCACGATGTAGGTGCCGATCCCGTAGGTAAGCCCGCGCTTTTCCCGGACTTCGGTCATCAGCCGGGCAGTGAAGCGGCCACCGCCGAGCATCTCGTTCAGGACGAAGGCCGGGAAGAAGTCGGGATGGTCGCGCGGAATGCCTTGCTGCCCGAAGAAGACCGTGGACTGCGGCGACGGGAAATCCTCGACCGTGATCCCCGCCGGAAGCAGCCACGGCGCCTTTTCCGGAAGCGGCGCGCCCGTGGCGGGAAGGTCGCCCAGCAGATGATCCAGCAGAAGGCCAAGTTCTTCCGCCGTGATGTCCCCTGCGGCAGCGACAAAGACGCGGTCGCGGGTCAAGGCGGCCTTGTGTGCGGCCAGGACATCCTCGCGGGTCAGGGCGGTAACTGTCTCGATGGTCCCGTCACCGCTTGATCCATAAGGATGGTCGCCGAAGGCCAGGACGTCGAACCGCTCTGACGCGATGGTGCCGGGATCCTTCTCGTTAGCGCGGAGGTTCGCCAGCACCTGTTCCCGCACACGGTCCACCGCGTCCTGATCGAAGCGGGGATTGACCAGGGCTTCGCGCAGAAGGTCGATGGCCTGATCGCGGTTTTCGGTCAGGAACTGCGCTGACACCCCCACGGAATCCGTTCCCGCGTCGAAGCTGAAGCTTGCGGCAAGAGCATCCCGCGCCTCGGCGAAGCCACGGCTGTCCATCTCTCCCGCACCTTCTTCGAGTGTGGCGGTCATAAGGTTGATGACGCCGCGCTTTTCCGGCGCCTCCAGCGAGGTCCCGCCCTTGAACTGGATCTCCAGTGCAGTGAAGGGAATGTTGTGGTCCTCGACCAGCCAGGCCGTGATGCCGCCGGGCGAGGTGACTTCCTTGATCGGTATTTCGGCCTGGGCCGGAAGGGCGACCGCCAGAAGGGCGGCAAAGACGGCGCGGATCATTCCTGGACCTCCGGAGCGGCGGCGGCGGGAGTGGCCTCGGTGGGCGCAGCCTCCGGCAGGGTCAACCAGCCTGTCACCGCATTCTTGCGATCCAGGACCTTGCGGGCTGCGGTCATGATGTCAGTTTCGGTGACCGCTGAAAGCGCTTCGTCCCAGCCTTCGATATCGGCAAGTCCAAGACCGATGCTGAACCCCTCGCCGTAACGGCGGGCAAGGGCTTCCACGTCGTCGCGTGCGTAGATTTCTCCGGCCCGGATCTGGGTGCGGATGCGCTCAAGCGCCGCCGGGTCCGGCCCGTCTTGCAGGAACTCGGCCACAACCCGGTCCAGCTCGGCCTCGGCCTCTTCAAGACTGACCCCCGGAGCCGGCACGATGGCCAAGCCAAACGTCCCGTCGTCGATCAAGGTGCCGCTGTAGAACGCGCTGGTGTAGACCGCCAACTGCTTGTCGAACTGCAGCGCCCGGGCAAGGACCGATGTCTGGCCGTTGCCGCCCAGAAGCTCGGCCAGAACGGTCAGCGCCGCCGCTTCGGACTGCGCGCCCGGATCACGTTCAGGGGCAAGATAGGTGCGGAACACATAGGGGTCCGAGACCCGCTCGTCGGCCAGAACCAGCCGGCGTTCGGCGAGTTGCGGCGGTTCCTGCGCCCGCTCGCGCGGGACGATCGCGTCCGAGGGTTCCAGCGGCCCGTAATGCTTTTCGGCGAGCGCCCTGACCGCATCGGGGTCCACATCCCCGGCAATGACCAGCGTGGCATTGTTCGGCGCGTAGAAGCGTTCGTAATAGTCCAGCGCGTCCTGGCGGCTCAGCTCTTCCATCTCGTGGCGCCAGCCGATGATCGGGATGCCGTAGGGATGGTTCATGTACTGCGCGGCACGCATCTGCTCCATCAGAAGGGCGCCGGGATCGCTGTCGGTGCGCTGCGCGCGTTCCTCAAGGATCACCTGCCGCTCGGTCGCCACATCCTCTTCCGTCAGGCGGAGGTTGCGCATCCGGTCGGCTTCCATCTCCATCATCAATTCCAGCCGGTCGGCGGCGATGCGCTGGAAATAGGCGGTGTAGTCCCAGGAGGTGAAAGCGTTGTCGTCGCCGCCCTGTGCCTCGACGATTCCCGAGAAAGCGTTCGGGGCGACCTTTTCGGTGCCCTTGAACATCAGGTGTTCCAGGAAATGCGCGATGCCCGAATGGCCGCGCGGCTCGTCCGCGGCTCCGACACGATACCAGATCATCTGGACCACGACCGGGGCGCGATGATCCTCGATCACGACGACATTCAGCCCGTTATCCAGGGTAAAGGTGGTGACTGGCTCTTCGGCAAGGGCGGGAAGGCTTAGGCTCAGCAGAATTGCAGCGCCAACACGTCCGAACATCGGCTTCTCCACCCTGGTTTCAAGGCAAACTGCGGCGCGAGGTCCGGACATTCAAGCCCGACCGGGCTGCGGCCACGCGCTTGTTACTCTTCGTCAGGCTTGCGCGGCGGTGCGGACGAGGTCCGGACGCCAAGGGCGCGCCAGCGGGCAAGCTCGGCCTGCTGGTCAAGGCGATACTTGCGGTAGGCCTTGTAGTAGACGTTGACGTTGAAGAGACGTTCGAGGATGCGGCCGTTGTTGTCGCGCCGCCATTCCAGGTCTTCCGACGCCAGGGTGGAGCGGATGCCACCTTCGACGCCGAAGCGGGCTGCATGCGCGTAAAGCGCCGAGTCACCCGAGGGGATACCGCCTGCCGCACCAGGCCGCCCGCCAAGCGCGATGGCCGCGTCGGCCTCGGGGTTCTGGTCGGTGCGGTTGAAGCCGCCGGGCGTCGGTTCAGGAAGCTCGGCCAGATTTTCCGGCATTTCCAGGGGCTTCGGGGGAACGATCGCAAATTCATCCGGACCCTGGCCCGAGCGCAGGTTCATCAGCTCGGGGGCGCGGTTCCCACCGCAGGCCGCCAGCGTGACCATCGCCGCAACCGCGATGACCGCCCTGCCTTTCGCTGCCTGCATGAATGCCTCCGAACCGTCTTTGCCCCGTCTTAGCCTAAAGCAATGCGGGCGTCACGGGTGTTTAGCGCTTCGCGCGGGGGGGTTTTCCGCCGGTCGCCGCATCGCCGTCCGTGCCCTTGGCGAAGATCACCAACCCCAGTGCACCCGCAAAGATCGCGATGTCGGCCACGTTGAATGCATAGGGGTTCTCGATCCCGCAGCATGACATGTTCAGGAAGTCCGCAACAGCGCCATAGGCGATTCGGTCGATGATGTTGCCCAGCGCGCCGCCGACGAGCAGACCGCCCGACAGTTCGGCCTTCCAGTTCCCGGTCTCGTGCCGCATCCACCAGATGACCCAGGCCGAGATGACCAGGGCCAGAACGATCAGCCCCCAGCGCGCCCAGTCCGCCCCATGTGAGAGAAGGCCGAAGTTGATCCCGTAATTCCAGGCCATGCGAAAGGTCAGGTAGGGCGGAAAGACGTCCATCTCGCCCCGGTTGATCAGGTCCAGCCCATGCACCACGGCCAGCTTGGTCAGCTGGTCGAGGACGAAGACGACGACGGCGGTGATCCAGAAGCGGCGCATGTCAGTGCCGGAAGTGGCGCTGGCCGGTGAAGACCATCGCCAGCCCGCGTTCGTCAGCAGCTGCAATGACCTCGTCGTCGCGCATCGACCCGCCCGGCTGGATGATCGCCGTCGCACCTGCTTCGGCGGCGGTGATCAGGCCGTCGGCAAAGGGGAAGAAGGCGTCAGAGGCCACGACGGAGCCGTTGGTCAGCGGGCCGGGCAGGCCCAGCGCCTCGGCCATGTCCTGGGCCTTGCGCGCGGCGATGCGGGTGGAGTCCACTCGGCTCATCTGCCCCGCGCCGACGCCAACGGTCGCGCCGTCCTTGACGTAGATGATCGCGTTCGACTTGACGTGCTTTGCCACCGTCCAGGCGAACATCAGATCGGCAAGTTCCTTGTCGGTGGGCTTCCTCTTGGTCACGACCTTGAGGTCCGATTGGCTGATGTGCCCGGCGTCCCGGTCCTGCACAAGGAAACCGCCTGCAACCTGCTTGAAGGCAAGTCCCCGGGCCCTGGGGTCCGGCAGTGCGCCGGTGGTCAACAGGCGCAGGTTCTTCTTGCCCGCGAACACCGCCCTCGCCTCGTCCGTCGCGTCTGGCGCGATGACGACCTCGGTGAAGATCTTGCAGATCTCTTCCGCCGTTGCGCCATCAAGAACCTGGTTCAGCGCGACGATCCCGCCGAAGGCACTGGTCTGGTCACACTGGTAGGCGCGCTGGTAAGCCTCGGTCAGGGTCGCGGCGGTCGCCACCCCGCAAGGGTTCGCGTGCTTGATGATCGCGCAGGCCGGAGCGCCGCCGGCAAACTCGGCCACGAGCTCGAAAGCCGCGTCGGTGTCGTTGATGTTGTTGTAGGAGAGCTCCTTCCCTTGCCACTGGCGCGCCGTGGCCACACCGGGGCGGCGCGAGCCGTCGGTGTAGAAGGCGGCCGCCTGGTGCGGGTTCTCGCCATAGCGAAGCGGCTGGGCGATGCGCCCGGCAAAGCTGCGGTAGCGCGGGTTGGGCTCCTTGATCTCGGCCGCGAGCCAGGTCGAGACGGCGGTGTCATAGGCCGCCGTCCGGGAATAGGCGGTCAGCGCCAGCTTCTGCCGGAAGGCCAAGGTCGTCGCGCCGTCGTTCTGTTTCATCGTCGCCAGCAGGCAGTCATAGTCCAGCGGGTCCGTCACGACGGTCACGAAGCGGTGGTTCTTGGCCGCCGCGCGGATCATCGCCGGGCCGCCGATGTCGATGTTCTCGATGCAGGTCGCATGGTCCGCGCCCTTGGCGACCGTCTCCTCGAAGGGGTAGAGGTTGACGATCAGAAGATCGATCGGCTCGATCCCGTGGGCGGCCATCGCCACCAGATGCTCGTCGTCGTCCCGCAGCGCCAGAAGGCCGCCGTGGACATTCGGGTGCAGGGTCTTGACCCGGCCGTCCATCATCTCGGGGAAGCCCGTCACGTCCGAAACGTCCCGCACCTGAAGCCCCGCCGCCCGGAGCATCCCGCTGGTCCCGCCCGTGGAAATCAGCTCCACCCCATAGCCCGCCAGCGCACGGGCCAGGTCCAGAAGGCCGGTCTTGTCGGAAACCGAGATCAGCGCGCGGCCGATGGGGACGAGGTTGGTCATCGCAAGAACCCTTCACTGTGCCCGTGTCGGGGGCCCTAGGGGTCCGTCTCGATGTCCCCCAGGTCCCGGATGGCCAGCGGAGTATCCTTTGCCTTCGCCAAGGTCCAGCCTATCCGTGTCTCGAAGGTCCGCGCCTCGCCTCTCAGCACGATTTGTGTGCAGGGGCGCGGGTTCAGCCGCCCGTTTTCCAGGTAGGCCGAGGGTTCAAGGTCCAGTTCCGCGGGGCCGGTGAAGCGGAAGATCCAGATCTCGCCGCTTTTCAGGACCATCGACACCGCAGCGCCCCCCATGTCCTGGGCCGCATCCACCTCGGGGTGCAGGTGGAAGCGGATCGCGAAGCGCGCGCCCGCCATAGCGGTCTGGGTCATCGCATCCTCGAACCGCCGCCGCGCCTCGGCCGTCATGGCCGTCAGCGCATCGACGCCTGACAACCGCCGCCCGTCATGGGCCAGCGTCAGGCTGCGGCTGGTGGTCAGGCCGTGGCTGGCCAGGTAGCCGTCATGGGACAGGTAGAGGTCCGTGCCTTCGGTCCCGACCGTCAGGCGTGAGGCCGTGACCTGTGCACGCTGCTCCAGTACCTCGCCCGAGCGCCCCACGCGCGAGGAGGAGACCCCCTCCATCCCCAATGCCGAATGCGACGGAGTGGCACGCGCCGCCTGACGCCAGGCCGATCCAAACGCGACGCCCGAGCCGCAGTTGACCACCAGGGGACGTCGGCCCGAGGTCAGCTCGAAAGCGCAGGTCGAAGCATGGGCCGTCCGTGCTGCGCGCCCGCCCGGCGGGGGCGAGGCGTCGACGATGACCGAGGTCCGCCCACCGGACAGCCGAGCGTAGCCCATTGCGATGGAGGGTGTCGCGCCGACGCGCGCGCCGGCTGCTGCCAGCGCCTGGTCGAGGCGCCCCTCGGCCGCACGGCCGCCGCCGTGAAACCGCGCCAGCTCGCCGTCAGAATGGCGCAGGACCCGCAGCGCCGGGGCGATCCGGGTGATGGCTGCCGAGAGTGCCGGGGGAACGGCAAGGTTCGCCTCGCTCATCGCGCTGGCCGACCAGGTGAGAAGCGTCAGCACCTCGAGGAGTTCTTCAGGATTTCGGGTCGGGATCCCGCCTTCCCGGTCGATGTCTGCGTCGCAGGCTGCGGCAAGCGCGTGGCTTGCAGGAGCGACCAGCGCGTCCATCCCGATCAGCGAGATACCTGCATAGACCAGCCCGGTCAGCGCCTCGAAGCGGGGAAGCCCCTCGGCCGCGCTGCGCCAGCGTTTCGCCAGATAGGACGCCTGACGCGACAGGGCAGCGTAGAACGCAGCAGACTGGGCCTTGTCCCGGGCCTGCAGAAGGAACGTTGCGTGGTGGACCCAGCGGATGATCCGACGGCCGGTCAGATCCGGAGTCCAGCCCGGTCCTCTCCCTCGCCCGTAGCTGTCGATCCAGCCCCAGGTCCAGTCCTGCGCCCGGACCTGGGCCTCCTTGGTCCCCAGCGCCGCAAGGTCGTCCAGCCAGGCGAAGCCATGCGCCTCGGCCGCAAATGCCGCATCCGGTGGGGGGATGTTCCAGAGCGATAGCCCCGGGGCCTCGGCCAGATGTCCGGCCAGAAGGATGTTTCCGGAAACCAGTTGCTTGCCACGCGCGTAATGGCCGATCGAGCGGGGCTCCGGCTGCGACACGAAGCCACCCGCCGGCCGCGCGCGCCGTGCCGCAAACACAGCCAGCCGGTCGGCCAGCCGGTCGAATTGCTTCGACGTGTTGCTGATGCTGCCCACGTCCTGCCTCGCGCGTTTGCCCGGTAGCCCCGGGTCGTTCGGCGATGATAGGCGAGGCAGCGGCTTCTGTCACCAGAAAGGCTTGCGGGTGACCGCCGAACGTCAGCCGAGGTGGTCGATCCGCCGCATGAACTGCGCCAGATGGCTCACCTGATCCAGCCAGCGGGCCAGAAGCTTCGGATCATGCGGCGCGCCATGCACGCCCGCCGGGATCTCTCTGGAAAGCATTGCCTCGATCGCCAGCGACACCGGCACCGATACGAGCCGACCCATCGCCGTCCCCCGCACGTCGCCCCAGGCATCCATTGCCCAGGTCTCGTGGAACACCGGCTTGCCATCGCGCTCGGCCTTCAAGGAGACGAAGAGGACCACCCGGTCCGGCTCGCCCTCGGCGTAGGAGTTGTCCTTCAAAAGTGCTGCCGCACGGGCCTCCAGCGCAGCATTGATCTCGGCCAAGGGCTTGCCTTCCAGGCCTTCGATCTCGCGGAAGATCGGCGCCCAGGCTTCGGCCCAGCCGTTCAGGCGGATCGTGCCCCGGACGAAGTCCTTGACCTTCCAGTGCTTCTCGAACCGGTATTCGTCCATGAAGGGATAGCTGTCGCGGTTCGGATAGACCTCGAAGCTTTCCGGCTGCGGCAAGGGCGCGTCGTAGCGACTGATGGCGTCCCAGGGGCGTGCCACCCGCAGCTCGGTGAAATGTCGCAGGCTCCGGGACGGAGACCGCAGCGCCTTCAGCACCCCCGCCGGGGCCCAGGAAAACTTGTAGCGGAACGCGTTCGCCACCTTCGGCACTCCGCCGCAGTAGCTTGTGAAGCTCAGCACGTTGTCGTTGTGATAGGCCTTGGACGCCCGATACCGCGCCACCAGGTCATGCGCCATCAGATGGTCGATGCCGGGGTCAAGGCCGACCTCGTTGATCGAGACCAGCCCCTTTTCGCGGAAGGTCTGGTCCAGCTCACGCATCTCGGGCGCGATGTAGGAGGACGAGCAGAAATTCGCGCCCTTCTCCAGGCAAAGTTTTGCGATGCCGACGTGCTGGTCGGCCGGGAGCATCGACACCGCGATGTCCCCGGGTTTCAGGGCGGAGGCCAAGGCGTCAAGGGTGAACGGCCGAATGTCCTCGGTCAGGTCGCCGACCTCGGCCTTCGCCTTCTCGACCGTGCGGTTCCAGACGGTGACCGGGCGCCCCGCCTCGATCAGACGCCGCAGCCCCGGAATCGACGACAGCCCCGTGCCGCACCAATGGATCGTCATCTTGTCACTCCCTTTGCCCCCAGGACCCAAAAATCTTGAGCACGATTTTTGACAAATTCCTTCCTCAAGGAATTTGGGTCCCCGATTGATCCGTTGCTCACACGCCCGCGACGTGCCTGTCGAATTCCACCTTCGCCCGCCCCCAGACACCCGACCCCAGGTCCGTCAGCGTCAAAAGCGACGGCAGCAACTGCGCTGCGTAATCCTGCGAGGATTCCACCGGCATCAGGCTGGGAAGGTTGTCGATGGCCGTCACGTCCAGCGGCGGATTGTCATGTACCCGCAGCGCCGGGGCGTCCCAGTCGGTGGCCCGGTCATAGACCTTGATCGGCGAGAAATCACTGGTCGGATCGCAGGCGATATCTCCGATCACCGTCAGCTTGCGCGCATCCGTTTTCGCTGACGCAGGCACGAACACCGGACACCCCGGTCGCGCCAGGATGCAGTTCAGGAAGATCTCGTGCTGCAGTACCTCGAGGAACGGTCCGCCCGAGGCGGTCTCGGCCATGTCCCATTTGGTCACGGCCACGCCCATCGCCGTGCAGAGGTCAGCAGCGCCGGTGCCGACGCGGCCCAGAGCCCCGATGATGATCGCGCGCGGGCGACCCAGTCCGTTCAGCTCCTCGCCCAGTTGCGTCAGCAGAGAATCCTTCGACGCCACCTTCCGCACCGGGCCGGCAATCCCGCCGCGCTGCTGCGCCGCCCAGCATTTCAGGCTGACCGCCGCGCCCGCGTAGCCCGCCCAGTAACCGAAGGCCGCGACGCGGCGCCCGTTCTCGTCCACCAGATATTCCAGATCATAGAGCGTCCCGCCACCAGCCCTGAACCGCTTCAGAAGCACCCGTCCCGCGGGCTGGCCCTTGTAGGCATGCCCGAACATGATGTGCCGATGCGTCAGGGGCGTCCCGTCTTCGGGCAACTCCTTCAGCCCGAAGATGATGGCGTCGGCCGGGGCCTTCGGCCACAGGTTCTCCTCGGCGATCTCGCAGCCCGCGGCCACGTAGCCATCCAGCGGAATGGCCCGGACCGAGGACTTCTCCACGGTCACCCGGATTCCGGCCTTGATCAGTGCCGCCGTTCCTTCCGGCGTCAGCCCCACACGTTCCTCGTTGGGTCGCTGCTCGGCCCTCACCCAAAGATGGGTCATCTTCCAGTCCTTCCCCCAGACGCTCGCCGCCCGTGATAGCTGAAGACACCCAGCGGCAAAACCCCGCAAACCGACTGTTTCCGGTCTGACCCGCTTGCATTGCCGGCAAGTTCATCGCAACTCTGCACCAAAGCAAATGACGAGTTTCCGATGATTATTGAACCCACCGCATTGCCCGACGTCGTGCTTCTGACCCCCCGGCGCTTCGGTGACGCGCGTGGCTGGTTCATGGAGACGTGGAACGCATCGCGGATGGCCGACGCCGGCCTCGACCTGCCGTGGGTTCAGGACAACCATTCCTTCTCTGCCGCACGGGGTACCCTCCGCGGCCTTCACTTCCAGTCGCCTCCCCGTGCGCAGGACAAGCTTGTCCGCTGCTCGCGTGGCGCGATCCTGGACGTGGCGGTGGACATCCGCAGCGGCTCACCAACCTACGGGCAGCACGTTGCCGTTGAACTCACCCCCGACAACGGCCGCCAGCTTTTCGTGCCCAAGGGATTCCTGCACGGCTTCGTCACGCTGACCGATGACACCGAGGTGCAGTACAAGTGCACGGACCTCTACGCTACGGAAAATGACGGCGCCGTCCGTTGGGACGACCCTGCCCTCGGCATCGACTGGGGCGTGACCAGCCCCACCCTGTCGGACAAGGATGCCCGCGCGCCACTTCTTGCCGACATCGGCCAACCCTTCCGCTACGGGATCACCGAATGAAGCTTCTTGTTACCGGCGGCGCTGGGTTCATCGGCTCTGCCGTCGTCCGCCTTGCCGTCGCGCGCGGGTATGAGGTCGTGAACCTTGACGCCATGACCTATGCCGCGAACGAGGCGAACGTGGCCCCGGTGGCACAGTCGAATCTTTACAGCTTCGAGAAAGCCGACATCCGCGACCGCGCGGCCCTGGACCGCGTCTTTGCCACCCATGCCCCCGATGCCGTGATGCACCTCGCTGCAGAAAGCCATGTCGACCGGTCGATCGACGGGCCGTCCGATTTCATCGAGACGAACATCACCGGCACCTTCAACATGCTGGAAGCGGCCCGTGCGCACTGGACACGGTCCGGGAAACCGGAAAGCTTCCGCTTCCACCACATCTCCACGGATGAAGTATTCGGCTCCCTCGGCCCCGAGGGCCAGTTTACCGAACAAACCCCTTACGACCCGCGCAGCCCCTATTCCGCCTCGAAAGCCGCCTCGGACCACCTGGTCCGCGCCTGGCATGAGACCTACGGGCTGCCCGTCGTCCTCACCAACTGCTCGAACAACTACGGCCCCTACCACTTCCCGGAAAAGCTGATCCCTGTCGTCATCCTGAACGCGCTCCACGGCAAGCCGATCCCGGTCTACGGCAAGGGCGAGAACGTGAGGGACTGGCTTTATGTCGAGGACCATGCCGACGCGCTGCTGCTGGTCGTCGAGAAGGGCGCGGTCGGCCGCAGCTACAACATCGGCGGCGAAAACGAACGGCGGAACATCGACCTTGTGCGCACCATCTGCGCGCTTCTCGACGAAATGGCCCCGAAGGCGACGCCCTATGCCGACCAGATCACCTTCGTCACCGACCGCCCCGGCCATGACGCACGCTATGCCATCGACCCCTCCCGCATCCGCGAGGAGTTGGGCTGGCGGCCCAGCGTGACTGTGGAAGAGGGCCTGCGCCGCACTGTGCGCTGGTACCTCGACAACGAGGCCTGGTGGCGACCGCTTCTGGACCGGCGGGGTGTCGGGGAACGGCTGGGCCGCGCATGAAACTCCTCGTGTTCGGCAAGACCGGCCAGGTCGCCCGCGAACTGCAGCGCATCGCCCCCGACGCGACCTATCTGGGGCGTGAGGAAGCGGACCTGATAAACCCCGCCGCCTGCGCGGCTGCCGTGGCGGCCCATGACGCCGAAGCGGTCATCAACGCCGCCGCCTGGACCGCCGTGGACAAGGCCGAGACCGAGGAAGCCGCCGCCACTGTGGTCAACGGCGATGCCCCAACGGCGATGGCACAGGCGGCCGCCGCAAAGGGGGTGCCGTTTCTCCATATCTCGACGGACTATGTCTTTGACGGAGCGGGGGACAAACCGTTCACCCCGGATCATCCGACCGGTCCGCTCGGGGCCTACGGGCGGTCGAAACTGGCGGGGGAAGAAGGCGTCCGAGCCGGCGGGGGCAAGCACCTCATCCTCCGCACCTCCTGGGTCGTCTCGGCGCATGGGGCGAACTTCGTCAAGACGATGCTGCGGCTGGGCCGTGAGCGTGAAAGCCTGAACGTCGTCGCCGACCAGATCGGCGGTCCCACCCCGGCGTCGGCCATCGCCCAGGCTCTCCTTACCGCCACCAGGGCCATGACCGACGGCGCACCCGGCGGCACCCACCATTTTTCTGGCGCGCCGGACACGAGCTGGGCCGGTTTCGCCCGCGCCATCATGGCCGAGGCTGGGCTTCCCTGCCGGATCACCGACATCCCCACCTCTGAATACCCCACGCCCGCCCGGCGACCGCTGAATTCCCGCCTTGATTGCAGTGCATTTACCACCGCGTTCGGCATCCCGCGCCCCGACTGGCGCGACGGGCTGCGCGCGATCGTGAAGGAGTTGACCCAATGACCCGCAAAGGCATCCTCCTCGCCGGGGGCACCGGATCCCGGCTCTGGCCGATCACGCTGGGCGTGTCGAAGCAGCTTCTGCCGATCTACGACAAGCCGATGGTGTTCTACCCGCTGTCGGTCCTGATGCTGGCAGGTATCCGCGAGATCGCGATCATCACCACCCCCGACGACCAGCCGCAGTTCCAGCGCCTGCTGAAAGACGGCAGCCAGTGGGGACTGAGCTTCACCTGGATCATCCAGGAACGCCCCGAGGGCCTGGCGCAAGCCTATCTTCTGACCCGCGACTTCCTGGCGGGCGCGCCCTCGGCGATGGTCTTGGGCGACAACATCTTCTTCGGCCACGGTCTGCCGGAAATGCTGGCTCGAGCCGATGCGCAACCGTCAGGCGGGACGGTCTTCGGCTACCACGTCGCCGACCCCGAGCGCTATGGCGTGGCGGCTTTCGACAGCGCGGGCAAGGTCACCCAGATCATCGAAAAGCCGAAGACCCCGCCGTCAAGCTTTGCCATCACCGGCCTTTACTTCCTTGACGGCCGTGCCCCCGACGTTGCCGCCACGATCAGGCCCTCGCCGCGCGGCGAGCTGGAGATCGTGGACGTCCTGGAACATTACCGCGCCGAGGGTTCGCTTCAGGTCGAACGCATGGGACGCGGATTTGCCTGGCTGGATACCGGCACTCCCGGAAGCCTGCTGGACGCCGGAAACTTCGTCCGCACGCTGGAGGAACGGCAGGGGATGCAGGTCGGCTCGCCCGACGAGATCGCGTTCCAGCATGGCTGGATCGACCGCGCCGGCCTGGAGCGCCAGGCCCAGGTCTTCGGCAAGTCGAGCTACGGCGCCCATCTCGCCAGAGTGCTGAAAGAGGCCTAGTCCCGCCGTCCCGACCGCAGGAACAGGTACAGCGGCAAGCCGCAGCTGACGCCGATGCAGAAGGTCGCCGGGATCGCCACCAGATGAGCCCAGGCGCGGCGGCTGATCGCCTCGGCCAGAATCCAGACCGTCAGCGCGACGGCGGCGATGGTCAGGTCCCAGGTCAAACCGGTTGTCGACGCGTTGACGTACCAGGCGTCGATCAGGCCGCCCAGGCCGGTCCCCGTCTCGCGCATGTGGCGGATGAACCAGTACATCGGGTGCACCGCGCCCCAGACGGCAAGGGCGAGGAACGCCAGGCGCAGCGGGGTCATCGGATCACCACTCCCACCGCCGCCTCACCCGAGACCGACACGCCCTTGGACGGAGGTTCGGGTGCGCCGTCGGCACCACAGGCGGCCAGGGCAAGGTAGGCGACTAGCAGAAGGCGTGGCATGGCTGGACTTTCCTTAGGGATCGATGGTCACGGTGGCACCGCCCACCTTTCCGGACAAGGTCGGGTTTACCTCCACCCCGTCCGGTCCGAACGTCAGGTTGGTCGCCATCATCGGGCTGCTGCAGGCCGATACCGCGACGAGTGCAATCAGAAGCAAGGGTTTCATCGCAGATCTCCTTTGCGGAAAGCGTAGCACTGCAGTGCGGAAAGTCACCCCAGCGCGGCCTTCCAGCGGGCGATCTGGGCGCGGACCTGGTCGGGCGCGGTGCCGCCGTATGAGGTGCGGCTGCGGACCGAGTTTTCCACCCCGAGCACGGAGTAGATTTCCTGCGTGATCCCCGGATGGACGCTGTTCATCTCCTCCAGCGACAGGTCCGGCAGGTCGCAGCCCTTCTTCTCGGCCATCGCAACCAGCGTGCCGGTGACGTGGTGCGCCTCGCGGAACGGAAGGTTCAGCGCCCGGACCAGCCAGTCGGCAAGGTCGGTGGCGGTGGAGAAGCCGCTTGCGGCCGCGGCCTTCAGCACCTCGCGGTTGGCGGTCATGTCGCTGACCATCCCCGTCATGGCGGCCAGACCCAGTATCAGGCTGTCGGCGGCGTCGAAGACCTGCTCCTTGTCCTCTTGCATATCCTTGGAATAGGTCAGCGCCAGACCCTTCATCACCGTGAAGAGCGCCACCGTCGCCCCCAGGATCCGCCCCAGCTTGGCGCGCAGCAGTTCGGCCGCATCGGGGTTCTTCTTCTGCGGCATGATCGAAGAGCCGGTGGTCCAACGGTCGGACAGCCGGACGAAGCGGAACTGCGCAGATGACCAGATCACCAACTCTTCGGCGAAGCGCGACAGGTGCATGGCGCAGATCGAGGCCGCCGACAGGAACTCCAGCGCGAAGTCGCGGTCGCTGACCGAGTCCAGGCTGTTCGCGGTTGGCCGGTCGAACCCAAGCGCCTTCGCGGTCATGTGCCGGTCGATGGGGAACGACGTCCCCGCCAGCGCCGCGGCACCCAGGGGGCATTCGTTCATGCGACGGCGGGCGTCCTCGAAGCGGGACCGGTCGCGGGCCAGCATCTCGACATAGGCCATCATGTGGTGGCCCCAAGTCACTGGCTGGGCGGTCTGCAGGTGGGTGAAGCCCGGCATGACCCAGTCCGCCCCGGCCTCGGCCTGCGCAAGGAACGCCCGCATCAGCCCGGTCAGCCCTGCAATTGCCTGGTCGCACTGGTCGCGAACCCAAAGCCGGAAATCCACCGCCACCTGATCGTTCCGCGACCGCCCGGTGTGAAGCCGCTTCCCCGCCTCGCCGATCCGTTCGGTCAGCCGGGCCTCGATGTTCAGGTGAATGTCTTCCAGATCCGTGGTGAACGGAAAATTCCCCGCCTCGATCTCTGACAAGATCGCGAGCAGCCCTTCCCCAATCGCCCTGGCATCCATATCAGTGATGACGCCCTGTGCGGCCAGCATCGCCGCATGGGCCCGGCTGCCCGCGATATCCTGGGCGTAGAGCCGCTGGTCGAACCCGATCGAGGCGTTAATCGCCGTCATGATCGCATCCGGCCCGCTGGCGAAGCGCCCGCCCCACATCTGGTTGGCGGCTTTGGGATCGCGGCTTTCGGACATGGGAGCGGCCTTTGGAGTGAGAAGCGTGCGGAAATTGCTGGTCGTCCTCTACACGGCCTTCCTGATCGGTGCAAATCCGGTGGTGGCCGACGTTGCCGCCTTGCGCGATGGGGACATGAAGAAGCTGGCGCTGCACGACGCGCCGGTGGCCATCCCCGAAACCGTGCTCTTGGATGCCGAGGATGGCGAGCACTCCCTCTCTGACTACAAGGGCAAATGGGTCGTCCTGAACTTCTGGGCCACCTGGTGCGCCCCCTGTCGGTACGAGATGCCCTCGCTCGACCGGTTGCAGGTCGCGATGCCCGCCCTCGCGGTGGTGCCGGTGGCGACGGGTCGCAATGCGGTGGAAGGGATCGAACGCTTTTTTGAAGAGGCCGAGATCAAGAACCTCCCGATCCTGCGGGACCCGAAGTCCCATCTTGCCCGCGGGATGGGCGTCATGGGCCTGCCGGTGACGGTGATCCTGAACCCCGAGGGGCAAGAGGTCGCCCGCCTGATTGGCGATGCCGAATGGGACAGCGACAGCGCCAAGGCGATCCTCGCAGCGCTGATGGCGGGGTCGTAGTCAGTCGTCCAGAAGCCTGGGGTCGAAGCTGAACGGCTCGACCCGGACCACCGTCACCTTGGCCATGTCCGGATGGCGCGGGTTCAGAACCACGTTTGCCTCCAGCGGCACAACATTGCTCGGCACGCTTAGCGCCAGGCACTCTTGGGCGTCCAGCCAGGCGTCGCCCAGCGGCCTGGTTTCCTCTTCGGACATGGTGCCAGGAAAGCCGGACAGCCGGCACAGATCGTCGGGCAGCTCATATTCCACCGCCTTTTGCGCGGGCACCTTGCCCTCGCGCCGCTTGTCGCGGGGCAGGTTCACGAAGACCTCGAGCGCGGCAAGCGCCAGGGACGAGGCGCAGTAGACCGCCGGCCGACCCGGGCTGTTCCAGCGTCCCCCGTGCTGCTTCGTCCCTTCTCCGGCAAGGCCGGGAAGTTGTTCTGGTTCCACCAGTTGCCAAAGACGCACGTCCGCTCCCCCAGATACCTGCAGAGTCAGCGGGCGTCGGCGGGAATTGTTCCCTAAAGGTCGAAGCTGGCAAAGACCGGGACGTGGTCGGACGGCTGCTCCCAACCGCGCACGGGGCGCAGGATGCGGCTGGAATGGGCGGCATTGGCGATATCCGGCGTGGCCCAGACATGGTCCAGCCGACGCCCTTTGTCCGCGGTGTGCCAGTCGGGGCTGCGATAGCTCCACCAGCTGTAGAGCCGCCCGTCGGGGATGTCCTTTCGGGTGATGTCCTGCCAGTTGCCAGACTCCATCACCTGGCCCAGGTGGTCGACCTCGACGGGTGTGTGGCTCACGATCTTCAGCAGCGCCTTGTGATCCCAGACGTCATCCTCGCGCGGGGCGATGTTCAGGTCGCCCACCAGGATCGCCTTCTGGGGCTTATCCCCGTGGAAGTGGTCGCGCATGTGGGTCAGGAAGTCGAGTTTCTGGCCAAACTTGAGGTTTTGCTCACGATCTGGTATGTCACCTCCTGCCGGGACATAGAAATTGTGGATCGTGACCCCGTTCTCCAGCAGTCCGGCAATGTGTCGCGCATGGCCCAGCGTGGCGAAGTCGTGGCCACCCACATCCTTGATCGGCAGTTTCGACAGGATCGCCACGCCGTTGTAGCCCTTCTGTCCCCGGGCGACCACGTGGTCGTAGCCAAGGGCGCGGAACCCCTCCAGCGGGATCAGTTCAACCGGGCACTTGCATTCCTGAAGGCACAGGATGTCCGGCGTCTCTTCGGTCATCAACCGCGAGACCAGCGCCTCGCGCAGGCGGACCGAGTTGATATTCCAGGTGGCAAGGGTGAAAGGCATCTCAGGCTCCGCGGGTTGGAGGCGGGACCGTAAGCCCGACGGGCGCGAGGCTCAAGACCTGGAAAAAAGATGCCGGGCAGGTGCCCGGCAGATCCAACAGGGAGGTAAGCTTAACCTACCCAAGTCGGACGCCGCGCGGTTTGATCTGGCGCAAGCCGATTGCGAAAAAAAGGCCGGGCAAGAAGCCCGGCCAGGTCCAACAGGGAGGATGCCGCGCCATAACCCCGACGCGACCAGGGGAACTTGCTGCACAACCGGTGCATGAGGAAAAAGTAGCAAGCGAATCCGGCAACAATAAGCCCTAAGCGGCAAGATTTCTTGTTTGTTGCATGGCGGTCGCAATCACAGTGGCCGCTCGGCAACAAACCGCTAGGCGACCAGCCGATACCCTCCGCTTTCAGTCACAAGAAGCCGCGCGTTGGACGGATCAGGCTCGATCTTCTGCCGCAGGCGGTAGATATGCGTCTCAAGTGTATGGGTGGTCACGCCGGCATTGTAGCCCCAGACCTCGTGCAGCAGCACGTCCCGCGCGACAACCCCGGTGGTCGAGCGGTAGAGGTACTTCAGGATGTTGGTTTCCTTCTCGGTCAGGCGGATCTTCTTGTCCTTCTCGTCCACCAGCATCTTCTGGGCCGGCTTGAACGTATAGGGTCCAAGCTGGAAGACTGCGTCCTCGGACTGCTCATGCGTGCGAAGCTGCGCGCGGATGCGGGCCAGAAGGACCGGAAACTTGAACGGCTTCGTGACATAGTCGTTGGCGCCGGCGTCCAGGCCCAGGATCGTGTCGCTGTCGGTGTCATGTCCGGTCAGCATCAGGATCGGGCACTTCACCCCCTGCTTGCGCATCCGGCGGCAAAGCTCGCGGCCGTCGGTGTCGGGCAGGCCCACGTCGAGGATCACGAGGTCGAAGAGACCTCCCTTAACCTTCTCCATGCCCTCGGCACCGGTACCGGCTTCGAAGACGTCGAAGTCCTCGGTCATCACCAGTTGTTCGCTCAGCGCCTCGCGCAGGTCGTCGTCGTCATCGACGAGCAGGATTTTCCGCAGTCCGGCCATGGTTTCCTCCATTGCACTTGCGGATGAAATGAGCCCCGATCACGAAGCCCGCAAGATTTGCTACCAAATGCTCACGCGGTCGTGTCGGTTCCGCCAGCAATGTTTCAAGATCGTCAGGTGGCGTTCTTGCGTTCCAGATCCTTCAGCGCCGCGTCCAGCTGACCTTCCGACCAGCCTTCGCTGACCGCCTGGGTCAAGAAGTCCGCCATGCTCCTCGGCGCAAGGCCCCCGATGGGCGGGTTGCGGTCAAGGTTGGTCGGGAAAGGATAGCCTTCCGCCGTCGAGGCGATGACATTCGTGACGTCGATCTCCGCGCCGCCCTGCCGGAGCACCGGAAAGACAGCCCGGCACATCCGCGCCCGGTCCACCGATTCCATCGCGCGTCCGAAGGCCGAGGAGACTTGCAGGAGGTTGACCATCCGGAAGCGGTCCGCCGTCCGGTTCGTGCCCGCGCCATGCATCACCGCCGGGTTGAAGAACAGCGCGTCGCCCTTCGACAAGGGAAGCTGCACGTGGTGCCTGGCGAAATGCTCCTGATACTCGGGCCGCGAAAAGGCCAGGTAGCCCTCGTGGAAGGTTTGCGAGAACGGCAAGAGCATCGTCGGCCCGGTCTCCACCGGCATGTCGCAATGGGCAACCGCCCCCTGCAGGGTCAGGACCGGAGAGATCCCGTGGATATGCGCCGGAAAGCGGGCCATCTGCTCGGGCGACATGAAGCCCAGGTGATAGTCGCGATGCGGCACCTGCGCCGCGCCGCCGGGGTTCACCCGGTTGACCTGCGCGGTCATCTGGTAGGCCGGGCCCAACCAGGCCTCGGAGGCCAGCGCCAGCGTGTCGGCGCTGTAATAGGCGGCATAGTTGGCGGGATCGGCCAGGCAGTGCTTCTCCAGCGAGTTCCAGATGCGGTCATTCGCCCCGGGCTTCGCGAAGTGGTCGCCGCCACCCAGGTTTGCGGCCTTCTCCTGGGCAATGATCGCCTCGAAGATCGCGGTGGCGCGGTCGACCACCGCAGCCTCCGGCAAGGCGTCGCGGATCACCACGATCCCGGGACCCTCGGCGAAGACCCAGGCCCACTCGGCTGTCAGCGCCCGCCGCGACTGCGGATCGCGGGCCGCCTGGGCCACCGTTTCGCCCCGATAGATCGGGATGTTCTGCACCACTTCTGCCGCCTGCGGCACGTCCTCGGCCCTCGTGCGCTGCGAGACCTGTGACTGGAACACCTCGAAATCCCCGCTGTCGGCGCTGATCCAGACGGGGCGGTGGGCGGCTTGGGCGGGGGCGTTCATCACAGGGCTCCTGTCGTGCAGATGCCGCCAGATTGGCGTGGGACCGGGGGCGGGGACAATGGAAATCGCAACCCTCCGACTTTGGCGCGCCGCGCACAGGCTTCCGCCTTGGCGAAATGCAGCCTAGATAGGGGGCATGTCGCTTGGCCTGTCCATTCCGGAACGTCTGACCCGCGCCCGTGCCGACCTGCGCATGGGGGTGCCGGTGGTCCTGTGCGGCGCGGGCGGTGCGGCTCTGGTGGCGGCCGTCGAGACGCTGGATGCCACGCGGCTGGACGATCTGCGCAGGTTCGGGGCCCCGGTGCTGGCGATCACGGCGCGACGGGCCGAGACGCTGAAGGCACGGGCCTACGATGGCGATCTGGCGCGGATCGTGCCGCCGTCCGACACGGGGCTCGACTGGCTGCGGTCGGTTGCCGACCCGGCGGATGACCTGCGCACACCAATGAAGGGGCCGCTGCAGTCGGTCCGCGATGGCTCGCCCGACCTTGCGAGGGCCGCGCTTGGACTTGCGAAGACCGCGCATCTCCTTCCGGCGGCGCTTCTGGTGCCTGTTGCGGACGCCCTCTCACTTGCGGGAGCCCATGGGTTGACCCTGCTCGTACTGGACGAGATTGCCCCTGCGCTGGCCGCGCTGCCGCCCATGGACGAGGTCGTCTCGGCCCGTGTGCCCCTTGTCGCCTCCAGCGCCGGGCGGGTCCACGTCTTCCGGCCCGACGACGGCGGCGAAGAGCACTACGCAATCGAGATCGGCCGCCCCGACCGGTCGAAGCCCGTGCTGGCGCGCCTCCATTCGGCCTGCTTCACGGGTGACGTGTTGGGGTCGCTGAAATGCGACTGCGGCCCGCAGTTGCGCGCCGCCCTGGCGCAGATGGGTGAGGAAGGGGCCGGCGTGCTCCTCTATCTCAACCAGGAAGGGCGCGGGATCGGGCTGGCCAACAAGATGCGGGCCTATTCGCTGCAGGACCAGGGGTTCGACACGGTCGAGGCGAACCACCGCCTCGGGTTCGAGGACGACGAACGCGATTTCCGCATCGGGGCCGAGATCCTGCGCAAGCTCGGCTTCTCCTCGGTGCGGCTTCTCACGAACAACCCGAAGAAGCTGGCGATGATGGAAGGCTGCGGCCTTCACGTGACCGAACGCGTCGCCCTGCGGGTGGGCGAGACCGCCGAGAACCGGTCCTATCTTGCCACCAAGGCGGCTAAGTCAGGTCACCTCCTCTAGCGCGGATTCACATCTCGCGTGGCAAAGCCATCGGTCGACGGCATAGACCCAGGTTGCACATTGCGCGGCCGTGAAGGTCTTGTCCTGACCCTCCACCGTCACCTCCTGCTTCACCCGGTAACCGATGACCGCCACATCGGGTGAGGGCGAAGTGACATGGATTTCGCTGAAGTAGAAGCGGCCCGGCGTCCGGTCCCCTGTCTCAAGCTTCTGCCGCATTTCCTCGGTCGACAAGGTGCTGACCCCCTGCGCATCGATGGTGATCACCGTGTCGGCGCACAGCTTGGTCGCCGCGGCCCCGTCCCTGTCGCGCATCGCGCTCCAGAAGGCGGTCTCAAGGTCGTACATCGTCTGCTTCAGGTCCGGTTCCATCGGGTGCTCCCTGTCCATGCCATGCGGCAACAGAACGGTGTGTGGGGATGTTCCCCCTGCCGGTGGCGCGTGCCAGAATGGGTTGAGAGGGACTTCGAAATGCACGCAGCCAAGGATATTGTCGTCACGCCCACCGGACTTCTCTTCATGGGCCGCCGCTTTCCCTGCGTGCTTGGGCGCGGCGGGATCGTCCCTGCCAAAGCCAAGCGCGAGGGCGACGGTGCGACGCCTGCCGGGGTGCATCGTCTGGTGGGCATGCTCTACCGCCCCGACCGCCTGACCCGCCCCGCCGACTGGGCGCTGCCCATCGGGCCGTCGGACCTCTGGTCGGATGATCCGCGGGACGAGGACTACAACCTCATGGTCCGCGCGCCGCACGGGTTCAGCCATGAGCGTCTGCGCCGGGCAGATCCGATGTACGACCTCGTGATCATCACCGACTGGAACTGGCCCCACGCCGAACCGGGGCGAGGCTCGGCGATCTTCATCCACCAATGGCGCCGCGCCGGTGCTCCCACTGCTGGCTGCGTCGCCCTGGCCCGCCAGGACCTCCACTGGATCGCCCCGCGCATCACGCACCAGACCCGACTGGTCGTTCGGCCGTAATCCCCTTTCCGAAACGCTTTGGATTGCATAATCTCCCCGAACTTCGGGAGGATTCGATGCCGGCAGCACGCAATGCAGATGACGAGATCTTTGACCTGCGGCTTGCCCGGTCGGCCCCCGACCTCTTCCCGATGCTCGAGGCGCTTTACGGCACCCACAGGGATTATCCGTCGTTCCGGGAAAAGCTGGTCAAGGCGTTGAAGAAGGGCTGGGGCGACCGCCCAGCGGACCTGAAACGGCTCGACCTCGCGCGCGACCTTGAGCCCGACTGGTTCCAGCGCCCCGACATGGCCGGCTATGTCTTCTACATCGACCGCTTCAACGGTTCCTTGCAGGGGGTGCTGGACAAGCTCGACTACCTGGCGGACCTCGGCATCACCTATGTCCACCTGATGCCCTGCCTGAAGCCTAGACCCGGAGACAGCGACGGCGGCTATTCGGTGATGGACTACCGCCAGATCAATCCCGCCTTCGGCACGATGGCGGATTTCGAAGCAGTCAGCGCTGCCCTTCGCGCGCGGGGGATGTCGCTTTGCGTCGACCTGGTGCTGAACCACACGGCAAAGGAACATGCCTGGGCGAAGAAGGCAGCGAAGGGGGATCCGAAATATCAGGACTACTACCTGATGTTCGACACGCCGGACATGCCGACGCTTTACGAGCAGACGCTGGTCGAGGTCTTCCCCGACAACGCGCCCGGCAACTTCACCCATTACCCCGAGATCGGCAAATGGGTCTGGACCACCTTCAACGAACACCAGTGGGACCTGAACTGGGCCAACCCGGCGGTGTTCCTGGAGATCGTCGAGGTCATGCTCTTCCTCGCCAACAAGGGCGTGGACGTGCTGCGGCTGGATGCGGTCGCCTTCATGTGGAAGCGCCTCGGCACCCGCTGCCAGTCCGAGCCGGAGGTCCACATGATCCTCCAGGCGCTGCGGGCCTGTTCGCGCATCGCCTCGGCGGCGGTGATCCACCTGGAAGAGGCGATCGTCGCCCCGGCCGAGATGCTGCCCTACCTCGGACGCGGCAGGCACGACGGAAAGGAAGGCAACCTCGCCTACCACAACTCCCTGATGGTCCAGTTCTGGTCGGCGATGGCGACGCGGGACACGCGTCTGATGACCCATGTGCTTGGGGCGCATTTTCCCGACCGGCTGACCAACGCCACCTATGCGACCTATATCCGCTGCCACGACGACATCGGCTGGGCCGTGACCGACGAGGACGCGGCGGCAGTCGGCCTGTCGGGTCACGCGCACCGGAACTTCCTGTCCGACTTCTACGAGGGCAGCTTCCCCGGCACCTTCGCGAAGGGCGCGCTCTTCCAGGTCAACGAACTGACCGGGGACAAGCGGATCTCGGGGTCCTTCGCCAGCCTTGCGGGACTGGAAAACGCGCGGGATGCTGGGGAGGCGGACCTCGCCGTGCAGCGGATCCTGATGGGCCATGCGCTGATCGCCGCCTGGGGAGGCATTCCGCTGATCTACATGGGCGACGAGCTCGCGCTTCTGAACGACTACGGCTACCTCCGGAACCCCCACCACGCCCATGACAGCCGCTGGGTCCACCGGCCCCGGATGGACTGGGACCTGGCCGAGGACCGCCTGGGCGGGGAGACGCCCTCGGCCAGGGTGTTCCGGGGGGTGCGGCACATCCTCGCGCGGCGGCGGGCGACGGGGGAGCTCCACGCGGCCCATCCGGTGCGGGTGATGGGGTCGGGGAACGATGCGGTGCTGGCCTTCCAGCGGACCGCGCCGACCGGGGTGCTGCTGGGGCTCTTCAACTTCACCGAACAGTGGCAGCACCTGCCGGAGGGGTGGGTGCGGGCGCTGGGCATCAGCCGGATGTGGGACGCATTGTCCGAGGCCGAGGTTCGACCGCATGGTGGTCAGGTCGTGCTGCCCCCCTACGCGAGGGTCTGGCTGCTGTAGCTGTCCACGGTGGACATTTCGGGATTGTCGTTGAGGATCAGCAGGATGTGCGTGGGCGTTAGGGGTTGGTTATCCCTCGGAAACGCGTCTGGTGCGCCTGCAGGCACAGTTTACTGGTAAGCCCGCGCCCCGAAGATCGCGCTGCCGACGCGGACATGGGTCGCGCCATGCGCCACGGCGGATTCGAAGTCCCCACTCATCCCCATCGACAGGCCGGAAAGCCCGTGGTCGGCGGCCATCCGGGCCAGCATTGCGAAATGGGGCGCCGAGTCCTGATCCTCGGGCGGGATGCACATGAGGCCGACAGGAGATAGGTCCATCGCGCGGCAGTCCTTCAGGAATCCGGACAGGTCCGCAGGCAGGACGCCGGCTTTCTGCTGCTCCTCCCCGGTGTTCACCTGGATGAAAAGCTGCGGCAGCGTTCCCCGGGCCTGCTGGAGACTGGCAAGCTTCGTGGCCAGCGACGGTCGGTCCAGAGTGTGGATCGCATCGAAAAGCTCGACCGCGAGCTTGGCCTTGTTGGTCTGCAAGGGGCCGATCATGTGCAGCTCCACCGGCCCGAAACGGTCGCGCCAGGCCGGCCACTTGGCGGCGGCCTCCTGCACGTAGTTTTCGCCGAAGACGCGGTGGCCCTGTGCAAGCACTGCCTCGACCCGTTCCGCCGGCTGCACCTTGGAGACCGCGATCAGCCGGACCGACCCTTCCGCCCGCCCCGCCGCCCGTTCCGCCGCCCGCAGCCGTTCCGTGATGTCAGCCAGTGCCATGCCATCCCCCTGTTGCAGCGCAACCTAACCGCACAGGGCAAAAAGAAAAGAGCGGGCGCAAGGCCCGCTCTTTCCGGTAACTGCACTGGATCAGAAGGAGAAGGACAGACCGACGTCGACGGCATTCGTGTCGGTGGTCCGGTTCTTCACGTAGCCACCCGAAACCTTGGCCCCGCCCCCAAGGTCGTAGGATGCGCCAATGCCATAGGCGCGGACGTTCGCCGAAGTTTCAAGGTCGGTCGGCACCAGATCCTCATCGTCGGCTACGAAGGCGGTGACGCTCAGCGCATCCATCGCATAGGTGGCCGAGACCGAATGCTGCTTCCATTCGTCGCCCTGGTTGTTCTTTCCGTCGGCATAGATTGCCTTGAGCGTCACGCCGCCGAAGGTCGCCGAACCGCCAAGAACGAACTGCTCCCACTCAAAGGAGTCCTCTGCATCGAGGTTCTCGTAGCCGAGCGAAACTGCATAGGCCCCGGTGGAGTATTTCGCCGCGACTGACTTGGCCTCGGCACCTGAAGCAACGTCAACCTGGGTGGCCGAGAGGTAAAGCGAGATGCTTCCTGCAGTGTATTCGTAGAGGATCGAGGTGTCTTGCGGGTCATCAAGGGTGATGCCAGGGAAGCCGAAATCGCTGCCGCCGTTCGCAAGGTAGGTAATCTCGTTAAGGTCGCTGAGACCGGTATAGCCGACACCATCCGTCTGTCCGGTGGCCGCATTGGCTGCGCCGTCGACGTCGCCCATCGTCAGCCTGCCGAAGCCGCCCGACATGAAGACCGTGGAGTCATTGTTCGCCGTGTTGCCCTGACCGGACTGGTCTGCCCGGACCGACGCACCGAAGGAGAACCCCGCGTCCGTCTCTCCGGAGGCGGAGAAATTGATCCGGACGCGGCTGGAGAACTGTGGTCCCACATCGCCGAAGTTGTCGATGATGCCCATGCGGGCCGAGCCGCTGATGGCGACCTCGGCCGAGGCAATGCCGACCGTGGCTGCGAGAATGGCGGTGGATGCAAGAAGCGCTTTCATTTGGACCTGCCTTTGTATCTTTCGAACATAAGGCGCCTCTTGTACCGACTTGGCAATATCCTGCTCATGGCTGGTCAACCGTGCAACGGCTTCGCGTGTTCTGCGCGCAACAGACTGACGCACAAAAGAAAAGAGCGGGCACAAGGCCCGCTCTTTCCGGTCATCCAATCCGGGTGGATCAGAACGAGAATTTAAGCCCGAGGTCGATCGCGTTTGTGTCGGCTTCCTTGTTCTTGGAATAGCCGCCCGCAATGCTTGCGCCGCCGCCGAGGTCGTAGGAGGCACCGAAGCCATATGCCTCGGTCCCGCCAAGCGGAGTGGCGTCCAGGTCATTGTTGTCCTTGTAGAACGCGGTCATCGTGAGGTCGTCCACGGTGTAGTCCACCGAAGCGGCCAGCTGGTCCATGTCCGGGAAACCATCTGCCGAAGTCTGACCATAGACCAGCTTGACGGTGGTGCCACCAAAGGTCGCCGATGCGCCCATGATGATATGCTTCAGCGTTACGCCAGGCCCGTTGAGGGTGGCGCGTTCATAGCCAAGCGACAGCGTGTAGTTGCCGGCTGCGTATTTGCCAGCGATGGACTCGGCCTCGACCACGGTCTCGCGCTGGGTCGCCGAAACGTATCCGGTGAAGGACCCGGCGCCGTATTCGTACAGAACCGAAGTATCAGCGCTGCTGCCCGCGCCACCCTGGAAGTTGGTACCGCCGTTGGCAAGGTAGAAGATCTCGTTCAAGTCGCCGAGACCGGTATAGCCGACCCCGCTGACCTGGCCCACGGCCGCATTGGCCGCGCCGTCGACGTCGCCCATCGTCAGTCTGCCGAAGCCGCCCGAAACGTAGACCGTCGAGTCATCGTTCGCCGTGTTGCCCTGACCGGACTGGTCGGCCCGGACGGACGCCCCGAAGGCAAGCCCCGCGTCCGTCTCTCCGGAGGCGGAGAAATTGATCCGGACGCGGCTGGAGAACAGTGGTCCCACATCGCCGAAGTTGTCGATGATGCCCATGCGGGCCGAGCCGCTGATGGCGACCTCGGCCGAGGCGATGCCGACCGTGGCGGCGAGAATGGCGGTGGATGCAAGAAGAGTCTTCATTTGGACCTGCCTTGTTATCTTTCGATCATAAGGCGCTTCATATGCCGATCTTGCAATATTCGGAACCTTGCCTGGCAAAGTGCAACGGTTCCGCGTGTTCCGCGCGCAACAGTCGTGAGGGCAAAAGAAAAGAGCGGGCGCAAGGCCCGCTCTTTCCGTCCGTCCAATCCGGGTGGATTAGAACGAGAAGTTCATGCCGACTTCCGCGACGGTGTCGGTGTCGTTGTCAGCCACGCCGGCCTTGAGCGAAGCGCCGCCGCCGAAGTCGTAGGCAACGCCCAGGCCAACGGTGTTCTGGCCAGCGAAGTTGCGGTTGTCGGTGGCGAAGGCGGTCAGGGTGGTGGCACCCATCGAGTAGTCGACCGACAGAGCGGCAGCCATGTCGGCAGCGGTGTCACGGTCAACCAGCTTCAGCTTGACGGTCGCGCCGCCGAAGGTGGCCGAGCCGAGAGCCGAGACCTGGTCGATCAGCGGGTGATCTTCGTAGCCCAGAGCGACCGAGAAGGCGTCGGTGGAGTACTTCACAGCCAGCGAGATGGTGTCGTTGACCGAGTCGATCTGGCCCGAGCCCAGAGCGAACGACAGCGAGCCGGCCGAGTATTCGTACAGAACGCCGGTCTTGTCGGTGTCGAGGAAGGCGATCTCGTTCAGGTCGCCGAGGCCGGTGAAGCCGATGCCCGAAACCTGGCCAACCAGAGCGTCCGGAGCGTTGCCGGCGTCGCCCATGGTGAGCTTGCCGAAGCCGCCCGAGATGAACACGGTCGAGTCGCCGTTGGTGGTGCCGCCCGAACCCAGGGTGGCATTGTTGCCACCGAACTGGTCAGCACGCATGGAAGCGCCGAACGAGAAGCCAGCATCCGATTCACCCGAAGCGGTGAAGACGATACGAACGCGCGACGAGAATGCGGCGTCTTCGCCGTCGTACACGATACCCATGCGAGCGTTACCGCTCACGGCAACTTCAGCGGCGGCAGCGCCGGCAACCAGAACCAGGGCGCTGGTCGCGAGAAGAATCTTTTTCATGTTTTCCCTCTTTCTTCAAGGTAAGCCCGCCGCAGGGGAATCCGCAGGGGAATGAGCCGTATTTCACCCTTGCCGCCCGTGAATGCAACGTTCGCAAACCGCCGTGAAGAATTCGGCCCAAAATTGGTGCAGCAAAGCCACAGGTCCGGAATCCCGCCCGCCGACCTTGCAGAACGCGCTCGCGCGCAAGCGCGCATGAACCGCGAAAGCGCTTGGCACGCCTTGGCCTACAAGCTAGACAGCAGGCAAGGGTTCCAAAGGTGGCCGGATGAACTTGCAACAACTCGCACGGGTAGCGCTGGCAACAGGTCTGGCCTTCACTCTCTCGGCCTGTGGTGGCGGGATCGGCAGCGGCAACCTGTTCGGGAACCGCGCCTCGGTGCCTTCCGAAGATCAGATGACGCGGAAGGAACGCGCCGACGAGCAGCGCGCGAACATCGCCAGGGCCCGAGGTGACAGCGACGGCGGGTCGACCATCTGGGACCTGTTCAGCAATGCCGACAACCCGAACACCACGGTCGAGGTCAACAAGTACATCTGGCAGGCAAGCCTCGAGGTGCTGAACTTCCTGCCCATCGAATCGGTGGACCCGTTCACCGGGGTGATCGTGACCGGGTACGGGCGGCCTCCTGGCGGCGGCAAGGCGTATCGCGCGACGATCTATGTCCAGGACCCGGCGCTGGATGCGCGCAGCCTGAAGGTGGCGCTGCAGGGCCAGGGCGGCGGGACGGTGGCTCCGGAAACCGTGCGGGCGGTCGAGGACGCGATCCTGACGCGTGCCCGGCAGCTGCGGGTGCGCGACAGCAAGCTTTAAGCGTTTCGGAATTGAAGCAAGGCGGGGAAGGGGTGGACCTTTCCCCCGGCGCATGCGTAATTCCGCCCCGAATTTTGCGCTGAATTCCGCATGAGGCCCCTGATGTCGCGCTATGACCCTTCGGTGATCGAACCCCAATGGCAGGATGCCTGGGAGAAGGCAGGGGCCTTCACGGCGCGGCGCGATCCGGCGAAGCCCAAGTACTACGTGCTGGAGATGTTCCCCTACCCCTCGGGGCGTATCCACATGGGGCACGTGCGCAACTACACGATGGGTGACGTGGTGGCGCGGACGAAGCTCGCGCAGGGCTATTCGGTGCTGCATCCGATGGGCTGGGACGCCTTCGGGATGCCGGCCGAGAACGCGGCGATGGAGCGGGGCGGCCATCCGAAGGACTGGACCTACGGCAACATCGCCGACATGAAGGCCCAGATGAAGCCGCTGGGCCTGTCGATCGACTGGTCTCGGGAGCTCGCCACCTGCGACCCGGAGTATTACGGCCAGCAGCAGGCGATGTTCATCGACATGATGGATGCGGGACTGGTCTACCGGAAGGCCGCCGTGGTCAACTGGGACCCGGTCGACATGACGGTGCTCGCGAACGAGCAGGTGATCGACGGCAAGGGCTGGCGGTCGGGCGCGGCGGTGGAGCGGCGCGAGCTGACGCAGTGGTTCTTCAAGATCAGCGATTACTCCGAGGAGCTTCTGTCTGCGCTGGACGGGTTGAAGGACTGGCCCGAGAAGGTGCGTCTGATGCAGGCGAACTGGATCGGCAAGTCGCGCGGTTTGCAGTTCGCGTTCGAGACTGTGGGGGCTCCTGCCGGTTTCGAGAAGCTGGAGGTCTATACGACCCGGCCGGACACGCTGATGGGTGCATCCTTCGCAGCGATTTCCCCGGATCACCCGCTGGCCAAGGCGCTGGAAACGGACCCCAAGGTTGCGGAGTTCGTAGCGCTGTGCCGGAAGGGCGGGACTTCGGCCGAGGAGATCGAGACGGCCGAGAAGATCGGCTATGACACCGGCATCCGGGTGAAGCATCCGCTTGATCCGAATTGGGAACTCCCGGTCTGGATCGCGAACTTCATCCTGATGGACTATGGCACCGGGGCGATCTTCGGTTGCCCGGCGCATGACCAGCGGGACTTCGATTTCGCCACCAAGTACGGCCTGCCGATCAAGCCGGTATTCACCGCGGATGGCTCGGACGCTGCGCTGGGTGAGGCGTTCGTCCCCATGAAGTCGGAAAAGGTGCACTATATCCGCGGCTTCGCAGGTGCCGAAGTGCAGACCGGCGACGAGGGCGTCAACGCCGCCATCGCCCATGCGGAAGCCAACGGCTACGGCAAGGGCGTGACCAAATACCGCCTGCGCGACTGGGGCGTCAGCCGCCAGCGCTATTGGGGCTGCCCGATCCCGGTGATCCATTGCGCGACCTGCGGTGTGGTGCCGGAAGACAAGAAGAACCTGCCCATCGAGCTGCCCTATGACGTCAGCTTCGACGTCCCGGGCAACCCCTTGGACCGCCATCCGACCTGGCGCGACTGCACCTGCCCGAAATGCGGCGCAAAGGCCCGGCGCGAGACGGACACGATGGATACCTTCGTGGACTCGAGCTGGTATTACGCCCGCTTCACCGCACCGCGCGCGACGACGCCGACGGTGCTGGAAGAGGCCGACTACTGGATGAACGTCGACCAGTACATCGGCGGGATCGAACATGCGATCCTGCACCTCCTCTACTCCCGCTTCTTCGCGCGGGCGATGCAGAAGACCGGCCACCTGCCCAAGAAGGCCATCGAGCCATTCAATGCGCTCTTCACCCAAGGCATGGTGACGCACGAGATCTACAAGTCCACCGACGCCCAGGGCCGCCCGGTCTATCACCTGCCCGAGGACATCCTGCGCTTCAACATCGGCAACGAACCGGTGGCCTTCCTGCGCGCTGACCATGCTACGGACCTGTCCGAACTGACCGAGGAACAGCTCAAGGCCAAGCTGGAAGAAGCGGCGGGGACGGCGATCGAGATCGTGCCTTCGGCCAAGATGTCGAAGTCGAAAAAGAACGTCGTCGACCCGATGAACATCATCGCCCAGTTCGGCGCGGACACGGCGCGCTGGTTCGTGATGTCGGACTCGCCCCCGGAACGCGACGTCGAATGGACGACCTCGGGCGTCGAGGCGGCGTTCAAGCACCTCTCCCGTGTCTGGGCGCTTTCGACCCGGATCGGCGAGATGCCGGCTGACCACAAGGGCGAGGGCGACGAGGCGCTGGCCAAAGCCACTGCGAAAGCCATCGACGAGGTGACCAAGGGGATCGAGGGCTTTGCCTTCAACAAGGCGATTGCCAGCCTCTATGGCTTCACCAATACGATCACCAGGGCCAACGGCTCGACCACGGTGATGCGCGAGGCGATCCGGACGCTGGCCAAGCTCATGTCCCCGATGACCCCGCATCTGGCCGAGGCGGTCTGGGCGGCGCAGGGCGGTGAGGGGCTGTGCACCACCGCGCCATGGCCCAAGGCCGATCCGGCGCTGCTGGTCGACGACACGGTGGTCCTGCCGATCCAGATCAACGGCAAGCGCCGGGCGGAAATCAGCGTGCCGAAGGACATGCCAGCGGCCGAGGTTGAAAAGATCGCGCTCGCGGACGAAGCTGTGGTGAAGTTCCTTGCCGGGCAGCCGGTGAAGAAGATCATCGTCGTCCCGGGTCGCATCATCAATGTCGTCGTCTGACCGTCTGACCCCCCGCCCGAGCCCTTTGCCTGAGGGGGCGGAGGTCGCGCGGCTGTCGCGCCGTGCACTGCTTCTGGCTCCACTGGTTCTGGCCGCCTGCGGCTTCACCCCGGCCTATGGTCCTGGCGGCGGGGCGACGAAGCTGACGGGCGCGGTCCGCGCGCAGGATCCCGGCGACAAGTACAGCTTCGACCTTGTCGAGCGGCTTGAGGAAAGGCTCGGCCGGCCAGAGGCGCCGCGCTATGATCTTTCCTACACCATCACCACGCAAACCCTGGGCGTGGGCTTCACCGCGGACAACCGGATCACCCGCTACAATCTGAAGGGCGTGGTGGACTACAGCCTGACCGACCGCGCCACGGGAGTACGGGTGACGGGCGGACGGGTGCAGAGCTTCACCGCCTACAATGCGACCGGGTCCACCGTCGCCCAGCTTGCTGCCGAAGAGGACGCCGCCTTGCGGCTGATGCGCATCCTCGCCGACCAGATCACCGCCCGCCTGATCGGCGCGGCCGACAGCCTGCCATGATCCTGAAGGGCGCCGAGGCCGCGCGCTATTGCGCCAGGCCCGATCCCTCCCGGACCGGGCTTCTGATCTTCGGCGCGGATGCCATGCGGGTCGCGCTGAAGCGGCAGGAGGCGATTGCCGCGCTTGTCGGGCCCGAGGGCGAGGCCGAGATGCGGCTGAGCCGGATGTCCGGTGCGGACCTGCGCAAGGATGCCAGCCTGCTTCTGGATGCGATCAAGGCCGTGGGCTTCTTTCCCGGCCCCCGGGTGGCCTTTGTGGAGGACGCGACGGAAGGGCTGGCCGATGCCATTTCCGTCGCGCTGTCCGAATGGAAGCCGGGCGATGCGGTGATCGTGGTAACGGCCGGGAGCCTGACGGGCAAGTCGGCGCTGAAGGTCCTGTTCGAGAAGCATCCGTCGGCCGTTTCCATCGCGCTTTATGACGACCCTCCCAGCCGGGAAGAGATCGAGGACGCGCTGAAGAAGGCGGGGCTGAGGGACATCGACCGCGAGGCGATGAACGACCTGAACACGCTGGCCCGTGCGCTTGACCCCGGCGATTTCCGGCAGACGCTGGAGAAGATCGCGCTGTACAAGTACGGCGACCCGACGCCCCTGACCCCGGCTGACGTGGCGGAGATGGCCCCTGCGACCATCGAGGCCGAGGTGGACGAACTGATCGACGCGGTGGCCGAGGCACGAAGCCAGGCCATCGGTCCACTGTTCCGGCGGCTGGAAGGCCAGGGTGTGCAGCCGGTCACGATCTGCATCGGGGCGCTCCGCCATTTCCGCATCCTGCACGCTGCGGCAACCGATCCGCAGGGGCCGGGGGTCGGCATCCAGAAGGCGCGCGTGAACTTCAAGCAGAAGGACGCGATGGGCCGCCAGGCCGGGCAGTGGGGAGTGCGCGCGCTTGAGACGGCGGTGGCCATCCTCCTTGAGACCGACCTGACCCTCCGGTCGGCCAGCAAAGCCCCCGGCATGGCACTGATAGAACGCGCCCTCATCCGCATCGCCATGACTCGGCGCTAGGCGGTTCACGCCCGGCGGATGGTTCCGGTCAGGGGAACTGCGGCGGCCAGGGTGTTCGAGATCGTGCCGTATTTCAGGATGTTGCGGTGAAGGAGATCGATGCGCGCGTCGGGTTCCGGGGTGGACACCACGATTTCGTACCTGATCGCAGTAAGCTTCGGCGGGCTGTCCTGGCGGTCGGCATGAAGCGCGACCTTCATCCCGTCCAGCTGGAAATTCAGCGTGGGCACAACCCGTTCGGCACCCTTGATCATGCAGGCGGCGAGGGCCGAAAGCAGAAGCTCTACCGGGTTCAGCGCGTCCTTGCGGCCGTCCATGTCGGTGGCGAGGCGGACCTCGGCTCCATGGCTGGTCGCCAGGCTTCCGGACGCATCCAGGCGCCGTGCGTTGACTTCGTATTGCATGGGGCTCGCAGGTTGACAGTCCGGATCAGGGACGGAGAATGGACCCGACCCGCCCCCCGCGCCTTGATCCGGCGCAAAGCGAGGACCGATTGACCGCACTTTCCGACCTTCACGCCCGCTGCGCAGCCCTTGGCACGCGGCTCTTCACAGTCACGAAGCTGGATGAGGAGCAGGCGCTGCATGCCCGGGTCTTCACCTCGCACCCGGTGGAATACCCGCTTTCGGGTACCAAGCCGCTGGAGCGGGACGGCTGGTATGACCTGACCGTCACCGGACAGCAGACCTTCGTGGCAAACACTGTGCCCGAGTTCGCAGCCTATTTCTTCGACCACGCGCTGATCGTGTCCCTGGGACTGGGGTCCTGCATCAACGTCCCGGTGGTCGAGGGCGGCCGCGTCCTGGGGACGGTGAACCTGCTGGCCGAGGAGGGACACTTCACGCCGGACCGGCTGGCGGCCTACGAACGGCTTGTCGCCGAGGCAGGATCGGTCCTGATGAGGGAGCTGCGCTGATGGCCACCGAACTTACTCGCGTGGAGGCTTTCCTTGCCCCGCTGGCCAGGATCGTGCGGAAGCATCGGGACATCGAGGGCCTTGTGTTCTGGGGCGGCGACGGTTGGGACCCGACGCCTTCCGAGGCGCTGGAGGCCGAGGAGATCGCCTTCTACGCCGAGGGCCTGCTGATCGACGGGTTCCAGATGGACTGGGCGCTGGTCGCGGACGAGGCGGGGCCGGACCATATCCGGCTTTGCTTCTGGCAGGAGGGCGCCCCGCCGCCGCCGGTGGCCGCGCCTTGGCGCATCGAGGCGGAGGACCGCTGGACACCCTAGAGGCGGGACAGAAGCAGGCCCGCTCCGACAAGGCCGGCAGCGGCAATCCGGGTCGGCGTGATCTCGCGGACCGCCATGCCAAGGGCCCCCGTCGCGTCGATGACCAGGGCGGCCGCCATCTGGCCGAAGACAAGGGCCGCCACCAGCGTCACCACGCCAAGGGACGACACGCCCCAGACGGCAGCGAAGACGTACCAGGCACCGAGAAGCCCGCCCAGAAGCGTCCAGGTCGGGACAGTGGACAGCCGAAGGTAAGCGTCTCCGCTGCCCTGCAAGAGCGAAATCACGAAAAGCACCGCGAATCCAACGCCAAAGGAGACCGCCGCCGCCGGGACCGGCGCGCCAAGTCCGCGCCCCAGCGCCGCGTTGATCGGAGCCTGCACCGCAATCGCGGCACCCCCAAGCGCCACCGCCACCAATGCCCACCACATCTGCGCCTCCATCTTCATCCGCGCAGATGACCACGCACGGTGACGGGCGGCAATCTCCCCCAATGCACGCTTGCCCTGCGCCCGCGAATCCGCAGACTGCGCAAAAGACCCCGGGATGGGCTGCCCAGCGAGATTTCATGGCTTTTACCCTGCGCCAGCTTCAATTCTTCGTCGCCGCCGCCGAGGCCGGGTCGGTCTCGGGGGCGGCGCGCGCCCTGTCGATCAGCCAGTCCTCGGTGACCGAGGCGATCCGGGGGCTGGAGGATGACCTGGGCGTCGTGTTGTTCGACCGGCAGGCCCGCGGCATCCTGCCCACGCACAAGGGCTCGGCCTTCCTGCGGCATGCCCGGCAGATCCTGGCGGATGTGGCCAACGCCCGCAGCACCTTTCAGGCCGAAGCCGAGACTGCGCGAGGTCGCCTATCGCTTGGCGTGACCAGCCTGGTTGCGGGCTACGTGCTGTCCGACATCCTTCAGCGCTACCGCCGCGCCCATCCGCAGGTCGAGCTGAACGTGATCGAGGACAGCGGCGACTATCTCCAGCATCTCCTGATCGGGGGCGAGTTGGACGTCGCGGTCCTTCTGACCTCATCGGTCCATGACCGGATGGCGCTGAATGTGGAGACGCTGCTGGTGTCGCCCTACCGGCTTTGGCTGCCGCTCGGTCACCCGCTGGCGCAGCAGGAAAGCATCGCACTGGAGGAACTGGCGGGCACGCCGATGATCCAGCTCATGGTGGACGAGATCGAAGAATCCACCCGCGGGCTGACCGCCGCACTGCCCGTCAAGCCGCAGATCGCCTTCCGCACCCGCAGCGTCGAGGCCGTGCGATCCCTTGTCGCCACCGGCGCGGGCCTTGCGATCTTGCCAAGCCTTGTCTACCGGCCCTGGAGCCTAGAAGGCGACCGGATCGAGATCCGGGATGTCTCGGGCGACCTGCCCTCGGTCCAGGTCGGCCTTGCCTGGCGGAAAGGCGCGCCGCTGACGGGCCCGGCGTCCAACTTCATCCGCTCGGCGCAAAGCACGGCCGTGGTCCGTCCCGGATGATGCTTGCCTGAAGGGTGGCAGCCGGAGACAGGCCGGGGCGGCCAGGACAAAGCGCTTGATAAAGAAGTAGAAACACGCCACCCTCGACCGGACAAAGCGCTGTAAAGGTAGCATTGGACCAAGAGTGGTGGAGGCCCATGCGTGCGGGGTAATGGAAAGCGTTTGCTGATCTATGCGCCCGTCGCGCTGCATCGCAAGGACGGCAAGCTCTACCTTGAGGACCAGGCGCGGAACGGCCTGCGACTATGGGCAGAGAACTTCGACTTTCTCACCGTGATGATGCCGGTGACCGACGCTCCCATGCCCGAGAGCTGGGGGCCGCTGGAGCTGGTGGGTCCGGCGCTTGAGCGGATCACGATCGTGCCCCTTCCGATGGCCTATCGGCCGGACAAGTTCTTGCGCCACCTGCCTTCGGTCCGACGCCAGATTCGCGAGCTGATCGGACAGGCGGATTACGTCAGCTTTGCGATCGGTGGTCTGTTCGGCGATTGGGGATCGGTAGCTTGCCATGAGGCCTGGAAAATGGGCCGACCCTACGGAATCTGGACCGACAGGGTGGAGTCGCAGGTGACCCGGCGACTGATCGGGGAAGGCAACTGGCGGCGCAGACTGCAGGCTCGCCTGTACCACCGGCCGATGGCCTGGCTGGAACGCCGCCTGATCCGCCGCGCACATGTCGGCTTCTTTCATGGGGCCGAGACATTTGACGCCTACGCCCCCTACAGCCGCAACCCGCAACTGGTCCATGATATCCATCTGAGCAAGTCCGACCACATTTCCCCAGCCGCGCTCGAGGCAAAGGTCCAGTCGGCTGCAGCGGGCTCCAGACCGCTGAAGATTCTCTATGTCGGCCGGGCGGAGGCGATGAAAGGTCCGCTTGACTGGCTGGAAGTACTGGGTGCCCTGTCGGCGGCAGGCGTGGATTTCCAGGCCAAGTGGATCGGCAACGGCAGCGAACTTGCCGTGATGCGTGGGCGGATCAGCGAAACGGGACTGCAGGATCGGGTCGCTGCACCTGGTTTTGCTTCGGATCGTGCGGGCATTCTCGCGGCCTTCCGCGACGCCGATATCTTTCTTTTCTGTCACAAGACTGCGGAATCGCCCCGGTGCCTTATCGAGGCATTGGCATCTGGCACGCCGATTGTCGGATATGAGGGGGCTTTCGCACGCGATCTGATCCGTGCCAACGGCGGCGGAGCGCTGTCACCGCTGAATGATACGGCGGCCCTAGCCCGGCTTGTTGTCAAGATTGCGGGCGATCCGGCACTGCGCGCGAGGCTGATCCAAAATGCCGCCGCAGATGGCGCTCCCTTTGATGACGTGTCGGTCTTCCGGCACCGGTCGGACCTGATCTGGGAACATTTGCCGTCCCGCTGAGCGCGCTGGAAGCTCGCGCAGTGCAGTGCCACGCCGGACGTCTGCCACTTGGGGCCATCCAAGGTATCGAAAAATCCGATAGGTAGCTTCAGTTTTTTGTTATTGCGAAAGTACGGCGGAAACATAGGCTTTCGCCAAGTCCGCTGGAACGGACCCTCTGCATCCATGCCAGAGACACAACAACGGGAGTCTGCCATGAATCGCCTCAAGCTCTTGGGAACCACAACGCTTGCCCTGATGACCGGGATCAGCCCGGTCCTGGCCCAGGTGACCGAAATCGGCGCGCCGGAAGGACAGGTGAATATCGTCGCCTGGCCGGGCTACATCGAGCGTGGCGAGACCATGAAGGAATTCGACTGGGTCACCAAGTTCGAGGCGGCCTCGGGCTGCAAGGTCAACGTCAAGACCGCCAACACCTCGGACGAGATGGTGGCGCTGATGAACGAGGGCGGGTTCGACCTCGTCACCGCCTCGGGCGACGCGTCCCTGCGTCTGGTGGCCGGTGACCGCGTGCAGCCGATCAACATCGACCTGATCCCGTCGTGGTCCACGGTCGATGACCGCCTGAAGTCGGCGCCCTGGCACACGGTCGACGGTGTCCACTACGGCGTCCCGTACATGTGGGGGCCGAACGTGCTGATGTACAACACCGAAGTCTTCAAGGAGCCGCCGACCAGCTGGAACGTGGTGTTCGAGGAGATGACGCTGCCCGACGGCCAGTCGAACAAGGGCCGCGTCCAGGCCTATGACGGCCCGATCCACATCGCCGACGCCGCGCAGTACCTGATGTTCCACAAGCCGGAACTGGGCATCACCTCGCCCTACGAGCTGAACGAGGAGCAGTACAAGGCCGCGCTGGACCTGCTGCGCGTGCAGCGCAACCTGGTCAGCCGCTACTGGCACGATGCCTTCATCCAGATCGACGACTTCAAGAACGAGGGCGTGGTCGCGTCGGGCTCCTGGCCGTTCCAGCGCAACCTTCTGCAGTCGGACGGACAGCCCATCGCCAGCGTGATCCCGCAGGAAGGCGCGACGGGCTGGGCTGACACGACGATGATGCATGTCGATGCGGCGAACCCGAACTGCAGCTACCTGTGGATGGAGCACACGCTGTCGTCGAACCTGCAGGCCGACCTGGCGGTCTGGTTCGGCGCGAACCCGGCGGTTCCGGCGGCCTGCACCGATGGTCGCGGCATGTCGACGGCCGAGACCTGCACCGCGAACGGGATGGACGATTTCGAGAAGATCCGGTTCTGGACCACTCCGGTGTCGAACTGCAGCCAGGGTGAAGGGGCCTGCGTGCCCTATTACCGCTGGGTCTCGGACTACATCGGCGTGATCGGCGGCCGCTGATCTCCTGACTAGGGTGGGCGGATCGCGCCCACCCTGCTTTTCCGCTTTCCCTTCCAATGGTGCGCCTTCGCGCACCCTACGGACATGTCATGACTTCAGCCGTCGAGTTCCAGAACGTCTCTCGCCACTTCGGCACGGTGAAGGCCGTCGATGGCGTGGACCTGACCATTGCCGAGGGCTCGTTCTTTGCGATGCTCGGCCCGTCTGGGTCGGGAAAGACCACCTGCCTGCGGCTGATCTCGGGGTTCGAGAAGCCGACCGGCGGCGCGATCCGCATCTTCGGCGAGAACGTGTCCGAAACCCCGCCGCACCTGCGCAACGTGAACACGGTCTTCCAGGACTATGCGCTGTTTCCCCACCTGAACGTGCGCGACAACGTGGCCTACGGATTGATGGTGAAGGGCGTCGGCCGCGCGGCGCGCCATGCCAAGGCCGAGGAGATGCTGGCGCTGGTGAAGCTGGACGGCTACGGCGACCGCAAGCCTGCGCAGCTTTCGGGCGGGCAGCGGCAACGGGTGGCCCTGGCGCGGGCGCTGGTGAACCAGCCAAGGGTGCTCCTTCTCGACGAACCGCTGGGCGCGTTGGACCTGAAACTGCGCGAGGCGATGCAGGATGAACTCAAGGCGCTGCAGCACAAGCTGGGCCTGACCTTCGTCTTCGTGACGCACGACCAGCACGAGGCGCTGTCGATGGCCGACAGCCTGGCCGTGTTCAACGAAGGCCGCATCGCCCAGATCGGCACCCCGCAGGACATCTACGACCGCCCCGCCACCCGCTTCGTCGCGGATTTCGTCGGCTCCTCCAACGTGCTCCCCCCGGACCTGACCCGCGCCCTGGGTGGCCCGGCGCAATGGGCCAGCCTGCGCCCCGAGGCAACGCGCCTTGCAGCGAGCGGCCCGGTCCATGGCACCGTCACCGCGCTGCGCTACCTCGGCTCGGGAACTCGCGTCGTCATCCGCGCGGGCGAAACCGAGATCGCCGCACTCGTCCCCGCGGGCCAGCCGGTCCCGGCCGAAGGCACCACCTCGGCCATCGCCTTCGAACCCTCGGCCCTGCATCTGATGGGGACGAGCTGATGCCGCGCCTCAAGGACGCACTGTCGAGCGGGGCACTGCCCCCCGCCTTCGGCTCCCCCAGGGGTATCTGCTTCCGGTATGACGGCAGCCAGGTCGTTCATGCTGGCACAAGTTTCCCCGAAGAAGGCCCTGGCCTTCGCCACCCGTGCAACGCCGGGAAAGGAAGCGCCCAAAATTCTTCCTTCAAGAATTTTGACCCGTCAGAGGCACGCCGATGACAGCCCCTGCGATCCTGCCTGCAAAGGGCGCGGCCGACCGGCTGACCGGAGTCTTCTGGCGGAGGCCGAAGCTCCTCCTGGTCCTGCTCATCACCCCGCCGCTTCTTTGGCTCGGGGTCGTCTACCTTGGTTCGCTTGCAGCCCTCCTTCTCCAGTCCTTCTACTCGATCGACGAGTTCTCGGGCGTGGTGAAGGAGGAGTTCACGCTCAAGACCTATGCCGAGCTTTTCCGGGCGCAGAATGTGGACATCATCCTGCGCACCGTGGTGATGGCGACGGCAGTGACTCTGGCCTGCGCGGTGCTGGCCTTCCCGATCGCCTACTACGCTGCGCGCTATGCCAAGGGCCCGTGGAAAGCCGCCTTCTACCTGGGCGTCATGCTGCCCCTGTGGTCCTCCTACCTGGTCAAGGTCTATGCCTGGAAGCTGATCCTGGCGAAGGAGGGCATCCTTGGCTGGGCGGCGGAAGGCACCGGGACCAGCTTCATCATCGACGGCATCCTGTCCATTCCTGGCCTTGAAGGCTCTTCCCTCTCCACCTCGCCGTTCGGGACCTTCCTCGTCTTCGTCTACATCTGGCTTCCCTACATGATTCTGCCGATGCAGGCCGCGCTTGAACGCGTGCCGAATTCGATGCTGGAAGCTTCGGCCGACCTGGGGGCGACGCAGTCGCAGACCTTCCGCACCGTGATCCTGCCGCTGGCCCTGCCAGGGGTGATTGCCGGGTCGATTTTCACCTTCTCGCTGACCCTGGGTGACTACATCATCCCGCAGATCGTGGGCGACTCGTCCCGCTTCATCGGCCTGACCGTTTACCAACTGCAGGGAACGGCGGGGAACACGCCGCTCGCCGCCGCCTTTGCCGTGGTGCCGATCCTGATCATGGTCATCTACCTGACGCTCGCCAAACGCGCGGGGGCCTTCGATGCGCTCTGAAGCCTCCTGGGGTCTGAAACTGGCGGCGCTGGGGGGGCTTCTGTTCCTCCACCTGCCGATCCTGTTGATCTTCCTCTACGCCTTCACGACCGAGGAGCGCAGCTACGCCTTCCCGCCGCCCGGCTACACGACCGAATGGTTCGCCGTCGCCTGGAACCGCGAGGACATCTGGCCGCCTCTCTGGCTGTCGCTGCAGGTCGCTGCGATTGCCACGGTCCTTGCCATGATCCTTGGCACGCTGGCCGCTGCCGCGATGGCACGGGCCAGCTTCTTCGGGCGCGACCAGGTTTCGCTTCTTATCCTCCTCCCCATCGCGCTGCCTGGCGTCATCACCGGCATGTCGCTGCGGTCGGCCTTCGGGATCATGGATATCCCGTTCTCGACCTGGACCATCGTCCTCGGCCACGCGACCTTCTGCATCGTCATCGTCTACAACAACGCCATCGCCCGGATGCGGCGGCTGTCGGGCGGCATCCTGGAGGCCAGCGCGGACCTTGGCGCGAACAGCTTCCAGACCTTCCGCTATGTGCTGCTGCCGAACCTCGGCAGCGCCCTTCTCGCCGGCGGGATGCTCGCTTTTGCGCTGAGTTTCGACGAGGTCATCGTCACCACCTTCACCGCGGGCCAGCAGTCGACCCTGCCGATCTGGATGCTGAACGAGCTTGTCCGCCCGCGTCAGCGCCCCGTCACCAATGTCGTCGCCATCGTGGTCTTTGCCGCCACCTTCGTGCCGATCCTCATCGCCTACTACCTCACCCGCGGCGGGTCCGAGACCGCCGGCATGGGCAAATAACGGAGGAATTTCCATGACCATCCAGACCAAGTTCCTGATCGGGTCCGCCTTCGAGGCCGGGCAGGAGGCCGCCGAACACATCCTCAACCCGCGCACCGGCGGGCTGATCCTGGAACTGCCCGAAGCCTCGACCGCGCAGGTCGACCGGGCAGTGGCCGCGGCGCGGAAGGCCTTCGAGGGCTGGTCGCGGACGACCCCGGCGGAACGCTCGGCGGCCCTGCTGACCATCGCCGACCGGATCGAGGCCGAGGCGGATGCCTTTGCCCAGCTGGAGGCGCTGAATTGCGGCAAGCCGATCAACGCGGCGCGGAATGACGAGATCCCGGCGATTGTCGATTGCTTCCGCTATTTCGCGGGCGCGGTGCGCTGCATGACGGGGACGGTGGCGGGGGAGTACCTCTCGGGCCATACCTCGATGATCCGGCGCGATCCGGTGGGCGTGGTGGCCTCCATCGCGCCCTGGAACTATCCGCTGATGATGATGGCCTGGAAGCTGGGGCCGGCCATCGGTGGCGGGAACACGGTGGTGTTCAAGCCGTCCGAGCAGACTCCGCTGACCGCGCTGAAATTGGCGCAGATCCTGGCGGATGTGCTGCCCGAAGGCGTGGTCAACGTCATCGCGGGCCGCGGGCAGACGGTCGGCAGCTACCTCATCAACCATCCGCATGTGGACATGATCAGCCTGACCGGCGATGTGGCGACGGGGAAGAAGATGCTCGACGCTGCGGCGAAAACCGTGAAACGGACGCATCTCGAACTCGGTGGCAAGGCCCCCGTCGTGGTCTTCGATGACGCCGACGTGGACGCCGTGGTCGAAGGCCTCCGCGCCTTTTCCTTCTACAACGCCGGACAGGATTGCACTGCCGCCTGCCGGGTCTATGCCGGGAAGAAGATCTACGACAACCTTGTCGCGGATCTCACCTCGGCGGCGTCGTCCATCGTTCTGGGGGCCGAGGACGACGCCACCAATGAAATCGGTCCGCTGATCAGCCAGCGCCAGCGCGACCGGGTGGCAAGCTTCGTCAACCGCGCGCGCGAGCTGAACCACGTCCAGATCACCACGGGCGGCGAGGCGATGGACCAGGGCTTCTACTACAAGCCGACCGTGGTCGCCGGGGCCAAGCAGGATGACGAGATCGTTCGGCGCGAAGTCTTCGGCCCGGTGGTCAGTGTGACGCCGTTCACCGATGTGGATGAGGCGGTAGGCTGGGCAAACGACAGCGACTACGGTCTTGCGTCCTCGGTCTGGACCCGCGACGTGGGGCGCGCGATGGCGACGGCGGCGCGCCTTCGCTACGGCTGCACCTGGATCAACACCCACTTCATGCTCACGAACGAGATGCCGCATGGCGGGTTGAAGCAATCCGGATACGGCAAGGACATGTCGGCCTATGCGCTGGAGGACTACACCGTGGTCCGCCACGTGATGGTCAAGCACGGCTGACCTGTCCGCATCTGACTGCGCCGCCTTCGGTCTGGGGCCGGGGCGGTGCAGTCGGCGCTGCGTCACTTCGGGGGAAAAAGCCGGTAGTAGAGCGCGTCCGGCAGGAAGTTTCCGCCCCGGAAGAGCCAGCTGAAGACGGTCGGGAAGCTGATCTTGAACCGGCCCGACTGCATGTGGCGGAACATGATTTCGGCGGCGGCCTCGGGTTCCATGATGAAGGGCATGGTGAAATCGTTTTTCGCCGTCAGCCGGGTACGGATGAAGCCGGGGTTTGCAAGCTGCACTTCCACGCCGGTCTTGCGAAGGTCGGCATACAGGCTTTCGGCCAGCACCATCGTGCCGGCCTTGGCTGCGGCATAGCCGATGGCTCCCGGCAGGCCCCGGAACCCCGAAAGCGAGCCGGTGATGACGATGTGGCCGCGGTCGCGGGCGGTCATCGGGGGCAGGGCCACGCCCAGCACCCGGACAAGTCCGGTGAAGTTGATGTCGGCCATCGCCTCGGCGGCCTTGGCGTCCCAGTCCTGCGCGCGCATCGGCCAGTAGACCCCGGCCAAAAAGACCATTCCGTCCAGATCGGGCAGGTGCGCGGCTGCGGCCGCAACGCTTTCGGACGAACTGACATCCATCGGCAGGATGGTAGCCGGACCTGGCAGGGTGGCTGCGGCCTTCTCCAGCGCCTCGGCGGTGCGGGCGGACAACACCAGCTCGGCCCCCGCGGCGCTGAGTTTCTGCGCCAGCGCGAGACCCAGACCTTCCGACGCGCCGACCAGCCAGTAACGCTTGCCCTGGAAGGTTCTCATTCCGCGGCGGCCAGCTGGCGGGCCTGAGCCTCCACCGGGCGGATCGTGGCGACAAGCTCGGCCACCTTGATCCCGAACTTGCGGAACTGCGAACGGTTGATGATCGTGCCGTTCTCGACCAGGTACATCCAGTCGGTGACATCGAGCACGTGCCCGCCCGCCTCGGGCGTCAGGCGGATGCGATAGCGCAGCATCACGCCTGGCCCCATGACGCGGCCCTTGCCGATGCCCTCGACGTCGGCGGCAGTGGCAGTGATGTCGCCGTCGGCCCCGAGCGCCAGGGTCCAGGCGCGGTGCTGGACGGTGCCGCTGTCATAGCGGAAGACCTCGGCCAGCGTGCCGGTCGTGCCGGTCCAGGTTCCTTCCATGTCCGCGACGAACCGCGAGGTCACGCGACCGGTCGGGCCGAAGATCACGCCCTCGCAGGTCAAGGGCCCGGAAAGGTTGCGGCGAAGGTCGAAGTCGGGTCCCTTGCCGCGGTAGTCCGCTGGCTCCTGCGCCTGGAACGAGGCGAAGCGGGTGCGCAGCGCGATCAGGATGAGGACGATCAGCGCCCCGGCCAAGGCGGAGAGGATCGAGGTCATCGGGTGGCATCCTTCAGGGGCATGGTCAGCGGGGTCCGGGCGAGAAGCACGATTGCGGTCATCTTCAATACGCAAGGCAGGCCTGCGTAGATCAGTGTTAGGGTTTGCAGCAGCGGTTCGCTGTTCCGGACCCCCGGCTGAAAGCCCGCCGTCTGCAACGCCGGGAGGATGGTAAGCGCCGCGAGCGCGAGGGAAAGCTTCGACACGAAGGACCAAAGTCCGAAGGCCGCGGCCTCGGGCGTGCCAGTGTGGGCCAGGCGCTGGGCGAAGATCGCCGGCAGAAGCGTCAGGTCGGCCCCCAGCGCGGCCCCGGAGGCGGCGCAGATGAGTGCGAAGGCGACAAGGTCCCCGGCCCCGAGGGTGAGGGTCCAGAGAAAGCTCGCGATGGCGAGGATCATCGCGGCGAGGAGAACGGGCTTCGGACCGTGTCTGCGGGCAAGATGGCTCCAGACCGGGGTCGAGGCGGCGGCGGCGAGGAAGAAGAGGAGAAGAAGCGGTCCCTCCCATCCCGGACGCTGCAGGCGGCTTTCGACGAAGAAGAGGAAGAGGGTGGACGTGACCGCCACGGGCGAGGCGTTCAACAGGGCGATAAGCAGCAGCCGACGGGACAGCGGATCGGCCAGCGCGGGGCGGAAGAGGTCCCAGGGATGGGCGACCTGTTCCGCCGGGGTGCCCAGCCATTCGCGGCGCATGGCAAGGGTGGCCAGGAGGGCAACGGCGGCGAAGATCAGCGCGAAGGCGGTGAAGGGGGTGTCGGTCAGCGGGGCGAGTGCCACGGGGGCAGTGGCAGCAAGGCAGACGCCGAGGAGCGACCCACCCTCGCGCCAGCCAGCCAGGCGGATGTGACCCTGGGGTCCGATGGTCTGCGCCTTGGTCACGCCCTCGGCATAGAAGCAGATGGTGAGGTAGGAGAAGGCCGAGAAAAGGACGGTGAGGGTGAGGGCGAACCACGCGAGGGGAGCGATTTGAGGCGTTACCGCGAAGAGGGCATAGAGGGAGGCGGCCATCAGGCTGGTGGCGATGGCAATGGTCAGGCGGCGGCGGGGCCGCGTCGCCTCGGCCAGCCAGCCGAGAAGCGGGTCCTGCACCACGTCGATCAGGCGGAGCGCGGCGAGCGTCAGGCCCATGGTGGCGAGAGAGGTGCCGTAGCTGTCGACATAGAACTTCGGCGCGTGGATGTAGATCGGCAGGCCCGCCATGGCGATCAGGGCGGCGAAGAGGGACCAGGCGGGGAGGCGGTTGGTCATCGGCGGCTACGAAATTGAGCGCCTGGCGGCGCGAAGACTCTTTGTCTCGTGTCTCTGCGTGAAGGACGCAGAGACGCTCGGGGTGCCTCCGGCAGGGATATTTGCGAACAGGTGAAAGCAGAAGGGGTAGCGCATCAGCGCGAGATGTCTTCGGCGGGGGGTGTCGGGCGGTTGTGGAACTTGACCTTCTTGGCCCACAGCTTCAGCGCCTGCCAGTGGATCAATGCCAGAACCCGGCGCGAGCCGAAGGGGCGGCGGAGGGCCGAGGCGAGGATGCCCATGTTGGTCAGCGGCTGGCGCGGGCCGATCAGGTTGGTGAAGAGACCACCCCCGGGCGTCGTGTAGTCGATCCAGATGCCGATCCGGTCGGGGCGGATGTCGAAGCGGAAGGTGTAGGTCCCGGCCACCGGCTGGAAGGGCGAGACGTGGAAGATCTTCTGCGCCTGGATCGTGTCCTCGCGCGTGATGGGCGCACGGTCCTCGCGGTGGCAGAGGTAGGAATGGCGGTCGCCGTAGGTGTTCGTCACCTCGGCGATCACCGCGCGGAGGTGGCCCACATGGTCGTAGGATAGCCAGAACGAGACCGGGTTGAACACATGGCCCAGAAGGCGCGGCTGGGCGAGGAGCAGGACGCGGTCATGGGCGAGATTGTGCTCGGCCAGTACAGCGCGCGCCCAGTCCACGCCCCGTCCCTGGCCGGGCGCGCCGCCGTGGTCGACGTCATGCACCGACATCAGGTTGCCCTTGTTGCGGGAGAACAGCGCCGGGCCCTTCGGCTTTGCCGGGTCGAGGAGCAGGTAGTCCACCGAATAGCGGAAGGCGTTCTTCACGGCGCCCTTGCGGCCGTGGAAGGTCTCGGCCGGGATCCGCTGGACGGTGGCGTGCAGGCCGGTCATTACGCGACCAGTCGGAAGGCCTGGCGCTCGACCATCGCCTGCACCACGTCGACGGCCGAGGCGATGCCGTCCTCGTGGAAGCCGTTGCGCATCCAGGCGCCGCAGAACCAGGTGTTCCGGGCACCGTTCATCGTGCGGATCCTGTCCTGCGCCGCGAAGGCGGCGACGTCGAAGACCGGGTGGTGGAAGGTCGTCACGTCATGCACCAGCGCGTCCTTGATCGGGCGGGTGGTGTTCAGCGTGACGAACAGCGGGTCATCCTGCGGGATTGGTTGCAGAGAGTTCATCCAGTAGGTCAGGTCGATACGCTCGCCGGGGCCGGACTTCGGCTCGACATAGGACCAGGAGGACCAGACCTTGCGCGATTTCGGCATCAGGCTGGCGTCGGAGTGCAGGACCGCCTCGTTCGGCTGATAGCGGATGTCGGCCAGGGCCGAGGTCTCGGCCGGGGTGCCGTCGGCCAGAAGTTTCAGCGTGAGGTCGGAATGGGTGGCGAAGACCACGTCGTCGAAAAGCTCGGGCTCGGACCCCACGGCGCGGACGAAGACCGACCCCGCCTCGCGCCGAACCGAAGCCACCGGCGTTCCGGTGCGGATGTCCACTCCCTGCGCCGTCATCGCGGCTTGCAGGCGGCGGACGTATTCGATGGACCCGCCCTTCACCGTGTACCACTGGTGCTGGCCTTCGTAGTCCATCAGCGCGTGGTTGCGGAAGAAGCGCACCAGCGCCTGCGCCGGGAAGTCGAGGATGCCGCAGGTGGGGGTAGACCAGATCGCACCCGAGAAGGGCGTGATGTAGTGGTCACGGAACCACGGGCCGGTGCCAAGGCGGCCCAGAAGCTCGCGGATGGTCATGGCGGGGTCGTTGGCCACGGCCTCGGCGTTGCGGTTGAAGTGCAGGATGTCGGCCAGCATCTGCAGGAAGCGCGGGTTCAGCGCGTTCTTCCGCTGGGCGAAGATCGCGTCCATCGAGGCAAGCCCATATTCCACCGCGCCACCGCGGATCGAGGCGCCAAAGGACATGCTGCTTTCGGTGGTGGGCACGCCCAGCTTCTCGAACAGCCGCACAAGATGCGGATAGTTCACGCGGTTGAAGACGATGAACCCGGTGTCGACCGGCTGATCCTTGCGTTTTCCGGCGATCACCGTGCGGGCATGGCCGCCCAGCCGCCCCTCGGCTTCGAACAGGACGACGGAGTTCTGGTCGGCCAGCATGTGGGCTGCCGCCATTCCGGAAATGCCCCCCCCGATCACGGCAATGCGACGCGGGGCGGGACCGAACTGTTCGAAAGGCATTTTGCGAGGAGTTCCCTGGACTGGTTTTCGACTGTTACGCTTCGGGCGCCCGATCGGATCAACCCTTTGCTGCTTCTACGAGCTGCCGGCAGCGAAAGTTTCCTGTCAGGTTCACTTAACGTGCCGAAGGCGGAGATTCTGTCAAACGAAGTTGACAGGAAGTCTTGACTTGTTGCCGGGACGCTCCAGTTCGCTGCAAAGTGATCCGACCGCGGGTTGCTGGCGTAGAAGTGACATGATGCTAGACGCCAGCAGAGCCGCTATGACGGAGCAGGCCTTGCCGCCCTTGCCCTCGGGCACGGTCGCTAGGGCAGGCTTGCGCCAGAAGAAGGACGGATCGTTGGCGAAGGCGGAGGATGAGACAGACTGGGCCGGCCTTCTGGTGAAGGTGCGCGACCATCAGGACCGGGCGGCCTTTGCGGCGCTCTTCCGGCACTTTGCCCCGCGGGTGAAGGCCTTCCTGATGAAGTCCGGTGCTGGGGCCGCGCTGGCCGAGGAATGCGCGCAGGACGTCATGGCGACGCTCTGGCAGAAGGCGCATCTCTTCGACCCGGCCCGGGCCTCGGTGGCGACCTGGGTCTACACCATCGCCCGCAACCGGAGGATCGACGCGCTGCGGAAGGCGCGCCGGGCCGAGCCGGAGGAATTGGACTGGGGTCCCGAGCCCGAGCCTGACCAGGCCGAGGTGATGGAAGCCCAGCAGGAAACGGAACGGTTGGGACGCGCCCTTGCGGCGCTGCCCGCACCGCAGAGGACACTGATCGAACGCGCCTTCTACGGCGACCTCTCGCACAGCGAGATCGCCGCCGAGACGGGGCTTCCCCTGGGGACGATCAAATCGCGGATACGGCTGGCGCTGGACAAGCTGCGCCACCACATGGGTTAAGGGACTGAGACGGACATGACGACGATACGCCACCACCTTTCGGATCAGCTCCTGATGGCCTACGCGGCCGGTCAGCTGCCCGAGGCGTTCAACCTGGTCGTGGCGACGCATGTGTCGCTGTGTGACGACTGCCGGGCAAGGGCCGGGTCCTACGACGCCGTGGGCGGCACGCTTCTGGAAGAGGCCGAGGAAATCGCGATGGGCGAGGACGCCCTGGCCCAGACGCTGGCCCGGATCGAGGGCCTGCCGCAGGCCACCCGGTCCGAACCTCTGCGTCCCGCCGGCATCTTCCCGGCGCCCCTTGCCGACTACATCGGCGGCGACCTCTCGGCCGTGCGCTGGCGGAAGGTGGGCGGTGGCGTGAAGCAGGCGATCCTTCCCACCGGCAGGGACGCGACCGCGCGGCTTCTGTTCATCCCGGCGGGGACGGCAGTTCCGGACCACGGCCACCGCGGGATGGAGCTGACGCTGGTCCTGCAGGGGGCCTTTGCCGACGACAACGACCGCTTCGGCCGCGGCGATATCGAGATCGCGGATGAGGACCTGGAGCATACCCCGGTCGCGCTGGCGGGCGAGGACTGCATCTGCCTTGCGGCCACCGACGCTCCGCTGCGGTTCCGGGGGCTGATCCCGCGCCTGGCGCAGCCGCTCTTGCGCATCTGACCGGGCCGGTCTGAAGCCCGGCCTACAGGCCCAATAGCCGCACCGCGATCACCGGCCAGTCGCCTTGCAGGCGGGCAGGGCCATCGGACACGATCAGGTCGTCGCGACTTACCGCAGTTCCGTTGACAAGACAGGGACCGAGTGCGTAGAGCGCCAGGGTCCCGTGGGCTGGCAGGCTGTCATTCTGCGCCACCATCACCTGCGGCTTCGGCAGGATCCGCGCGGTCATCACGTTGAAATCGTCGGATTGCTGGCCGTTGGTCTCGGTGGCCGCAACCTCGACATCACCGGGAAAGGCCACCGGGACCAGGGGCTCGCAGCGCAGGTCGATCCCAGCCCCGGTCAGCCGGAAGCCGGGGCCGGACAGCACCGTCAGGTTCCGCTCGATCCCGGGAAACAGCGAGAACGGCCCGTCCTCGACCACCGCCGCCCGGCTCAGCCGCACCAGAAGCTGCCCGTCCCGCTCCAGCCGCCAAAGCTCGGTCGTCGTGCCACGTCCGTTCTTCCAGGGCTGGCGGGTGTAGTCGGCGGGGGTGAGATGGATCACTCCGCCGCCCCGATCACCTTGACCGGATCGTCGGGAGCCAGTTCCTCGAAGTCGAAATTGTCCAGTCGCCGCGCCCGTTTGGTGGCCTTGTCGGAGGAGATCTTGATTTCCTCGATGTCCTTCGCCGCCTGGCCGAAGTGGCGGTCCAGGTTCTCCACCCGCGCGCCGAGGCGTTCGACATCGGAATAGAGAAGCGACAGCTCCTTCCGGATCGCCCCCGCCTGTTCGCGCATCCTGGCGTCCTTCAGCACCGCCCGCATCGTGTTCAGCGTCGCCATGCAGGTGGTGGGCGAGACGATCCAGACCTTCGCCGCGAACCCTTCGCGCACCAAATCGGGGAAGTTTGCGTGAAGCTCGGCGTAGACCGCTTCCGAGGGCAGGAACATCAGTGCGCCATCGGCCGTTTCGCCCTCCAGGATGTATTTCTCGCTGATCGCGCGGATATGCGCTCGGACGGCGGCGCGCATCAGCTGGGAGGCCTCCTGCTGCAAGCGGGGAGAGTCGGCACGGCGCAACGCCTCATAGGCCTCCAGCGGGAACTTGGCGTCGATGACGATGGGGCCGGGCGGGTTCGGCAGGTGGATCAGGCAGTCGGCCCGCTTGCCGTTGGTAAGGGTCGCCTGCATCGTGTAGGCGTCCTTCGGCAGGGCCTTCTGCACGATGTCATGCAGCTGGATTTCCCCGAACGCCCCGCGGGTCTGCTTGTTGGACAGGATATCCTGCAGAGACAGAACGTTGCCCGAGAGCTTCTCGATATTGGCCTGCGCCTTGTCGATGGTTTCCAGCCGTTGCTGGAGTTCCCCCAAGGACCGCGCCGTGCGGGTCGATGTGCCATGCAAGGCCTCGGTCATCTGGCGTTGCACGTCGGCGAGCCGCTGTTCCATCACCTGCAGCATCGCGGTCTGGCTGACCGCCTGCGCCTCGCTGACGTGGTGGAGACCTCCGGCCAGTTGCTGCTGGCCATCGCCGATCTGCTGGATCCGGCTTGAGAGCCAGGCCACTTCCCGCGCCAAAGGCTCGGCGGCGGAAGCCGACCGGGTCGCCGTGCGCAGGATCAGGACGAGGAAGCCGAGGAGCACCACGAGGAGGCCGCCGAGGACAAGCACCTCAGGCGAATTCCAGGCGTAGGTCTGGCCGAACAGCGTGATCATCTGCGGCCGAACAGGCGTTCGATGTCGTGGAGGGAAAGCTCCACATAGGTGGGCCGTCCATGGTTGCACTGGCCGGACAAGGGCGTCGCCTCCATCTCGCGCAGAAGCGCGTTCATTTCCTCGGGGCGCATCTGGCGGCCAGAGCGGACAGAGCCGTGGCAGGCCATGCGCGACAGGATCGCGTCGATCTTCGCGCGAACCAGCTGGCTGTCGCCTGAGTCGGCCAGTTCGTCGAGGATATCTCGCACCAGCGCCGCGCCATTGACCGGGCCAAGGACGGCGGGGGTCTCGCGGATGGCGATGGCCGACCCGCCGAAGGGTTCGATGACCAACCCGACCTCGGCCAGCGCCGGGGACGCGTCCAGCAGGCGGGCGGCGTCGGTGGGGGAGAGGTCGACGATTTCCGGAATCAGGAGGGCCTGGGCGCGGATGCCCGTTTCCGCCAGCTGGCGCTTCAGGCGTTCGTAGACGAGGCGTTCGTGCGCGGCGTGCTGGTCGACGATGACGATGCCACGGGCGGTCTGGGCTACGATGTAGTTTTCATGCAGCTGCGCGCGGGCGGCACCAAGGGGGTGCGCCTGGGGCTGCTCATCGTTCGCCTGCGGCTCCTCTTCGCGGGGCGGCGCAAAGGGGGGGGCCTGGGGGGCTTCGGCGAAGCCTGTGAAAGCCTCCGGCGCCTGGAAGGCATAGGCGCGGGCGAAGCTGGCCGGGCTCGAGCGGTCCATCTGGTAGACGCGCGCGGGTTCGGGCCGGAAGGCGTCCAGCGTCGCCGCACCCACGGTGGAGGAGGCGCGGTGGCCTGCCCCGGTCAGCGCCGACTTCAGCGCGGTGATGATGAGTGACCGCGCCGCATCCGGTTCGCGGAAGCGGACCTCGGCCTTCGCCGGGTGGACGTTCACATCGACGCGCTGCGGATCGGCGATCAGGTTCAGCACTGCCGCAGGGTGGCGGTCGCGGGAGAGCACGTCGAAATAGGCAGCTCGAAGGGCCCCGTAGAGCATCCGGTCCAGCACCGGACGGCCGTTGACGAAAAGGTACTGCTGGGCCGAGGAGCCCCGCGAATAGGTCGGCAGCGCGGCATAGCCCTGCAGACGCAGGCCTTCGCGTTCGGCGTCGATCCGCAGCGCATTGTCCGTGAAATCCCGTCCGATGACCGAGGCCAGCCGCGACTGCAGCGCGTCGAACAGATCGCCATTGGCGGGATCGGCGCGGAACAGGGTGCGCGCCTCGCCCCCCGTCACGTCGCGGAGTGTGAAGCCGACCTGCGGCTCGGCCATCGCCAGGCGGCGGATCACCTCGGTCACCGCCTGCATCTCGGCCCGGTCGGAACGGAGGAATTTCAGCCGCGCCGGGGTGGCGAAGAACAGGTCCTTCAATTCAACCACGGTGCCTCGCGTCAGCGCGGCGGGGCGGACGGGGGACATCCGGCTCCCCTCGCAACTGATTTGCGCCGCGTCGCCATCCGCGCGCGAGGTGATGGTCAACCGCCCCACCGCGCCGAGACTGGGCAACGCCTCGCCGCGGAAGCCGAAGCTGCGGATGTCCAGAAGGTCCGACCCGTCGATCTTGGACGTCGCGTGGCGCGACAGGGCCAGCGGCAGGTCCTCGGCCGTCATGCCGCAGCCGTCGTCGGTCACCCGGATCAGCGTCTTGCCGCCATCGGAGATGTCGACCTGGATGCGGCTGGCACCGGCGTCCAGGGCATTCTCCACCAGCTCTTTCACCGCCGAGGCCGGACGCTCAACCACCTCCCCGGCGGCAATGCGGTTGATCGCGGCCTCGTCCAGTTGCCGGATCACCGGACGACCGGAAGCGCCCGTTATCTTGGGGGTGTGAAGCGTCATGCCGCTATCTGTAGCAGGCGTGCCTGAGTCGGGAAAGAACGAAACCGGACGGCGGCTTCCATCTTGCGCTTTGCGCGTGTTGCGTCATACCGAAGGAAAGGCCAGGCCAAGCGCCAGAAGCACCAACGGGGAAGAGACATGCAGGACATCATGGCGCTTGCGAGCGCCAACCTCCTCACGCCGATGATCCTGTGCTTCGCGCTGGGTCTTTTCGCGGCGCTTGCCCGCAGCGAGTTGACGATCCCCGAAGCGGTGGCGAAGGGGATGTCGATCTATCTGCTCTTCTCCATCGGCTTCAAGGGCGGGGTCTCGGTCGCCGATCACGGGCTGGACGCCACGCTGATCGCGGCGCTGGTGGCGGGGGTGGTGCTGTCCTTCCTCATCCCCTTCGTGGCCTTCGCGCTTCTGAAGGCGATGACCCGCCTTTCGGCCACCGATGCCGCCGCCGTCGCCGCGCATTACGGGTCGATCTCCATCGTGACCTTCGTCACCGCTTCGTCAGTCGTGCAGTCGGCAGGCCTGACCTCCGAGGGCTACATGGTCGCCGTCGCCGCCGCGATGGAGGCCCCTGCGATCATCTCGGCGCTCTACCTTGCCACCCGTTCGGGCGGGCGGGCCGAGAAGATGGACGCCGACCTCTGGCGCGAGATCCTGCTGAACGGCTCCATCGTGCTCTTGGTCGGATCCTTCCTGATCGGCCTTGTCACCGGAGACTCCGGCATGAAGCGGATCGAGGCCTTCATCGTCGCGCCGTTCCAGGGCGTGCTGTGCCTGTTCCTGCTGGACATGGGCCTTGTCGCCGGTCGCGGGATGCGGAACGCGAAGGGCGTGCTGACCGCCGGGGTTCTGGCCTTCGGCCTTGTCATGCCCGTGGTCGGAGCGGCCTTCGGGCTGGCGGCCGGGCTTCTACTGGGTCTCTCCACAGGCGGCGTCGCGCTGATGATGGTGCTGGCGGGGTCTGCGAGCTACATCGCCGTCCCAGCGGCAATGCGGGTGGCGCTGCCGGATGCCAATCCGTCGGTCTATCTGACCCTCTCGCTTGGCGTGACGTTCCCGTTCAATCTGGTGATCGGTATTCCGGCCTGGGTGGCCGTGGCACAGGCCGTGGGGGGATAAGATGCAGACGCACAAGGCAAAGCGGGTGGAAATCATCATCGAGGCGCCGATGGAGGGTCGCCTCACCGCCTCGCTCGAGAAGGCGGGGGTGACCGGTTTCACGGTCCTTCCCGTCCTTGGTGGTTCGGGCCGGTCGGGCCGCTGGACGCGCGAGGGTCAGGTTGGCCGCTCGGGCATGGTCGCCGTGGTCTGCCTCGTCCGGCCTGAAAAGCTGGACACGCTCCTTGAGGCCGCCTTTGCCGTCGTGGACCGCCATATCGGCGTTATCGGCGTCACCGATGCCGAGGTCCTCCGCGCCGAACGCTTCTGATCTGTTTGACGCCGGTTTGTTCCTGCGCGAACAATCGGCGGAAGCAAGCAGATGGGGCGCAAGATGGCCGGACCGAAATCAAAATCCCTGTTCGATCGGGGCCAGAGGGTGCTGGTCGAAGGCGTCTCGTCGGCCTCGCGCGGCCCCGCAACCTTTGGAGGCG